>Ga0075433_10003027_pt1 | contig 12915 bp, 10 predicted proteins | sample RhiMethybrSRZTD2_FD_75299 | JGI IMG/M metagenome (GOLD analysis project Ga0075433, IMG submission 75299) | Populus rhizosphere microbial communities from Tennessee, USA - Rhizosphere MetaG P. TD hybrid SRZTD2 | ecosystem: Host-associated > Plants > Roots > Rhizosphere > Soil | place: USA... | reverse complement strand
CGAGCCTCACCGGGCTCCCGTCCTGGCTCGTGATCGCGGCGATCGTCGTGGTCGGCGGCGCGTGGCTGTGGCGCGGCCCGCGCGAGCCCGAGCACGGGAAGTGGCCGTGGCCCGCGACGGGCGTGGCGGTCGGCGTGATGATCGCGGTGGGCTGGTGGGCCTCCGCGATCGGCGACCGGCCGATCGGCATCACCTTCGCGGCCAACACCGGGCACCTCTTCACCTACCCGCTGGTGGGCTACCCGAACCGCGTGACCTGGAGCATGCTGATGGCCCTCGGTGTGCCGGTCGGCGCCTTCGTGGCGGCCTGGAGCACGGGCCAGTTCGGCTGGAAGCTTCCCGCCTCGTCGAGCCTCGTGAAGATCTTCTGCGGCGGCCTCGTCATGGGCGCCGCGGCCCTGGTCGCGGAAGGCTGCAACATCAATCAGGGGCTGACCAACTCGGCGACGCTCGCGCTCGGGAGCTTGCTCGCGTTCGCGTCGATGTGTGCGGGGGCGAGTGGGGCTGTGTGGTTTCTCTTTCTGCGTAGGACCGCGAGGTAGCGGCCCGGGCGGGAGGGCGGCGGCGCGGGGGGCAGGGGTGGGTTCGCGGACCACGCCGGGCTATTCTCCGGTCGCCCGATTGGGAGTTCCCAACCTGGGTTCTTGGCTGAAATCTTAACGGTTGGCAGGAACGGGTCCGTCGACCCACCCCTGCCCCCCGCGCCGCCGCCCTCCCGCCCTTCCCTTGGCGCCGACACGAGCAGGGATGGACGGCACCTCTCTTCTGAGCTTTTGAACCTGTACGGCTGGAGAGAGGCTCTTTTAGAGGGGGCGGAGGAGGATGACCTTGACCGGTTGGTCGGGGGCGATCGTGGTGGCGCCGGGAACGATGCCGAGCCCGTCGGCCGCGACCATGGAGCGCAGGACGCCGGAGCTCTGCGTGCCGGTGAGGCGCGCGCGGTAGCCGTCGTCGGTGGGCGTGAGGGTCACGCGCAGGTAGCCGCGCCGGGTGTCGCCGTTGCGGATCGGCTCCTGCGCGCGCGCGGTGACGATCGGTCGGTGCAGCCGCGCGTGCCCGGCCATGCGGCGGATCGCGGGGCGCACGAAGAGCTCGAAGGTGACCATCGCGGAGACCGGGTTGCCGGGGAGCGCGAAGGCCGCCACCGCGCCCTTGCCGTCCTGCGGGATCGTCGAGAACGCGATCGGCTTGCCCGGCCGCATGTCGACGAGCCAGAGATGCTGCTCGGCCCCGAGCCGGGCCAGCGCGTCCTTGACGAAGTCGTGCTCGCCCACCGAGACCCCGGCGGAGGAGATCAGCACATCGCAGCCGAGCCCCCAGCGGAAGCGGGCCTCGATGTTCTCGAGACGATCGCCCGCGATGCCCAGGCTCACCGGCACCGCGCCGGCCTCGGTCACCTGCGCGATGAGCGAGTAGCTGTTCGAGTTCGGGATCTGTCCGGGCCCGATGCGCCCGCCCAGATCCACGAGCTCGTCGCCGGTCGAGAGGATGCCGACGCGCGGCCGGCGGATCACGCTCACCGGGCTCGCCCCGACGGTGGCGAGCAGCCCGATGTCGGCCGCGCTCAGGACCCGCCCCCGCTCGAGCACACGGTCGCCCCGGCGCATGTCCTCCCCGCGCGGGCGCACGAAGTCCCCCTTGCCGACCGGGCGCGGCACCAGCAGGGCGGGCCCGTCCACCTCCACGTCTTCCTGCGGAATGATCGCGTCCGCGTCCTCGGGCAGCGGCGCGCCGGTGAAGATGCGGAACGCCTCGCCGGGGCGGAGCGGGCGCTCGGCCATGCCGCCCGCGGGCACCCGGCCCGCCACCGTCAACCGGGCCGGCGCGGCCGCGCCGGCGCCCGCGGTGTCTCCGCTGCGCAGCGCATAGCCGTCCATCGAGGAGGCGGGCCACGGCGGCATGTCGAGCGGGCTGTCCACGTCCTGGGCGAGCACCCGGTGAAGCGCGTCGCGGAGCGACACGCGCTCGTCGCCGAGCACGTTCACACGCGAGAGGATGCGGTCGAGCGCTTCCTCGACGGAGATCACGCCCGCATTCTACCGCGGGCGCGAGGGGGTCGGCGGGCTACTTGGGCAGATTCAGGACGGGCCGGTAGCGGACGAGGAACCAGTTCCGGCTGAGCGCGAAGAGGGCGAAGAAGCCGAGGGTCACCAGCACTTCCACCGGGCCGATCGGCACCGTGTTGTCCCGCAGCAGCGCGGGGAACACCAGCAGCATCCGCTCGAAGAAGATGGCGATCCACCCGAAGAAGAGGATGACCTTGAACACCTGGTGCCGCTCGGGAGGACGCCCGGTGAGGCGCTTGAGCAGGTACGAGAACGGGATCAGCCAGCCCACGATGAAGATCACCCACGCGATCGCGCCCCACGGCTGGTTGAAGAAGCGGCGCGAGAGGTAGCGGGTCTCCACCGGCATGTTGCCGTACCAGATGACCAGGTACTGCGAGAAGAAGAAGTACATCCAGAACACCGCGAGCGCGAACGTCAGCTTGGCCACGTCCTGGATCGCGGACGGGCTCACCCGGATCAGGCCCCGCTCGTTCGAGCGGATGGCGAGGTAGGTCACCAGGCCGAAGCCGGGGTACATCGAGGTCACCACGTAGTAACCGCCGAAGAGGCCGCTGTACCAGCGCGGGTCGAGCGACATCAGGAGGTCGAAGCCCCACAGCGAGAGCACCACCACGTAGAGCACGAGGAGCACCGCGGAGAGCCGGTAACGGTAGTCGATCGCGGCCTGGGTGTCCTGGCCCGGCTGGTCCTCGACGAGGATCGCCTTCACCAGCCGCATGGCCACCCAGTAGAGCAGGAGGGACCCGAGGCCGATGCGCAGGGCCATGAACGGCACGTTGAGCCACACGGCCTTGATCGGGATCGGCTCGGTCACCCACGGATAGAGGGTGGCTCGACCGAGGAAGAGCACCAGGAACAGGACGAACGAGATCGGGAGGAAGCCGGCGGTGGTGAGCGCCACACGCTTGATGCTGGGCGACCACCGCCCCTCGGTGACCTGGATCATGCCCGCGATCGCGGGGCCGGTGATCGCGAAGCTCGACCAGAAGAGCAGATTGACCAGGTAGATCCCCCAGGCGCGGGTGGCATTGCCCTGGGCGACGCCGTAGAGGAACGCGACGATCCCGAGGACGGCGAGCAGCACCAGGAACGGGTGCGCCGTCCGGGCCGGGCTGGCGGGCGCCGCGGTCATCGTGCTCATCGCTTGGCCAGGGTGCGCACGTAGTTGACCACGTGCCACCGCTCCTCCGGGCTGAGCGCCTCCGCGTACGAGGGCATCACCGCCCCGCCCGCCGACAGGTAGCTCTGCCAGTAACCGTCCGTCCGCACCTTCTGCAGATCCGGATTGGTGAGATCGGCGGGCGGCACGAACTTGGTGGACACCGGGCCGTCGCCGCGCCCGGACGCGCCGTGGCACGGCGTGCAGTAGATCGCGAACAGCTCCCCGCCCCGCCGCACCGACTCCGCGCTGGCCCCCACCGGGTTGCGCCGCGCCGCCGCCGCCTCACGCTCCGCGGGCGAGTGGTAGAGCTGGCCCCCGTTGCGAGGTAGGCTGCCGGTCGGCATCGAGAAGTTGTACTCCCCGGGCATCACCCGCTGCGTGTAGAACATGTTGTGCATCCAGCGGTACCCCACCGCGCCCCCCAGCACCGCGCCGATCCCGCCGATGAGCAGGAGGGTCAGCAGGAACACCCACTTCATCATCGCCGCACCTCTTCCGCCCCCGCCGCGGACAGCACCGACTGGACCGAATCGACCTTGTCGGGGGCGCACGCCACCGCGACCCCGAAGCGGTCGAGGGTGAAGCGCGGGTCGTAGGTGGGCGACGGGGTGAGCTTGGGGAGCCGCCCCAGGATCAGCGCGGCGAGCGCGCTCGCGAGGCCGCCCAGCAGGATCGTCAGCTCGAACGCGATGATGACGAACGGCGGGATCGAGACCGGGGCCTTGCCGCCGGTGACCAGCTCCCACTTGAGCGACGACCAGATGGTGAGGAAGAAGCCGGTGGCCGTCCCGGTGAGCGCTCCCACCAGGGTGAAGAGCCGCACCGCGGACAGCGGCCGCACCTTCTCGATCTCGTGCTCGATCTCCTCCACCGGCACCGGGGTGTACACCGTGAGGTCGGAGAAGCCCTGGGCGCGCAGGTCACGGATCGCCTGCACGGTGGTGTCCACGTGGGCGAAGACGCCGAGCACGTTCGCGGAGGCGGCCATCAGTGGTGGCCCCCGTGGGAGGCCGCGTGCTTGAGCGGATGCGGCAGCACTTCCTTCACCTCCACGATCGAGAGCGAGGGCATCACCCGGATGAAGCCGAGGAACAGGATGAAGAACCAGGCGAACGACCCCACGATGATGGTGGAGTCGGTGACGGTCGGGTAGTAGGTGCCCCAGGTGTAGGGGTAGAAGTCGTGGCCGAGGCCCGGCACGATGATGTTGAAGCGCTCGAGCCACATGCCGATCAACACCAGGATCGAGACCACGTAGAGGATCACGGTGTTGACGCGCGCCTTGCGGCTGAGGAGCACGAGGGGCACGAGGCAGTTGCAGAAGTACATGCCCCAGTACGCCCACGCGTATTCCTTGGTCGCCTTGGCGAACACGCTCGCCCGCTCGAAGTGCTCTCCGCTGTACCAGGCGGTGAACACCTCGCAGATGTAGAAGTAGCTCAGCACCAGGCTCGTGACGAGGGTCAGCTTCGCCATCGCGTCGAGGTGGCGGTCGGTGATGTACGCGTACCAGTCGAAGAGGTACCGCATCGGCAGCATCAGCACCAGGACCATGGCGAAGCCCGAGAAGATGGCGCCGTCGACGAAGAACGGAGCGAACAGCGTGGAATGCCAGCCCGGGACCAGGGCCATCGCGAAGTCGAACGACACCACGCTGTGCACCGAGAGCACCAGCGGGGTGGCCAGCGCGGCGAGCAGGCCGTAGGCGCGGCGGTAGTGGCGCCACTGCTGGTCGGAACCCTCCCAGCCGAGCGCGATCACCGCGTAGATCTTGCGCTTGATGCCGGTGGAGCTGTCGCGGAGGGCGGCCACGTCGGGCACCAGCCCCACGATGAAGAACACCACGCTGATGGTCAGGTAGGTCGAGATCGCGAACACGTCCCAGACCAGCGGGGACTTGAAGTTCGGCCAGAGATAGCGCTGGTTGGGATACGGCATCAGCCAGTAGGCGAACCACATGCGGCCCGCGTGGATCAGGGGGAAGAGGCCCGCGGTCATGACCGCGAAGACGGTCATGGCCTCCGCGCCCCGGTAGATCGCGGTCCGCCACCTCGCGCGGAACAGGTAGAGGACCGCGGAGATCAGTGTGCCCGCGTGGCCGATGCCGATCCAGAACACGAAGGTGGTGATGTACATCGCCCACATCTGGGGCGTACGCTTGCCCGCCGCCCCGATGCCGACCCAGATCTGCCACGCCCACGCCGCCACCCCGCACGCCAGGGTGAGCGCGACCAGACACATCCAGGCGAAGTACCGATCACCCGGCATGCTGACGGTGCGGATGACGTCGCGGTTGACGTCGGCCCACGTGGCCTGCGACGTGGTCGAGAGCGGCGCGGGCAGGGTGCTCATGCCTTGTGCCCTTCCGCGGGCTTGTCGTGGCCGCCGGCCGGCTCGCTCCGGACCACCTTCTTCAGATAGGTGACCCCCGGGGTGGTGCCGAGATCCTCCAGGACGTGGTACCCGCGGCTGGAGAGGGAGAGCTTCGAGACCAGCGCGCCTCCGTCCTTGAGGTTGCCGAAGGTGATGGCCTGCGTCGGGCAGGTCTGCTGACACGCGGTCTGCATGTCCCCGTCCTTCACGGTGCGCCCCGCCTCGCGGGCCATGTCCTTGGCCGCCACCGTGCGCTGGACGCACATCGTGCACTTCTCCATCACGCCCAGCTGGCGGACCGTGACGTCCGGATTGAGCTGCAGGTCGAGCGGCGCCGTCCACGTGTAGTTGAACCAGTTGAACTTCCGCACGTGGTAGGGGCAGTTGTTGCCGCAGTAACGCGTGCCCACGCAGCGGTTGTAGACCTGCCCGTTGAGGCCTTCCTTCGTGTGGTACGCGGCGTACACCGGGCATACCGGCTCGCACGGCGCGACCTCACAGTGCTGGCAGAACATGGGCAGGAACATGTTGACCGGCTGGGTCGCGGCGCCTTCCTGCCAGCGCTCCACCCGCAGCCAGTGCTGGATGCGGCCGTAGGCCACCTGCGCCTTCCCGACCGTCGGCACGTTGTTCTCGCTCTGGCACGCGAGCACGCAGGCCTGGCAGCCGGTGCAGCGATCCACGTCGACGCTCATGCCCCAGCGGTACTCCGGGTACTTGACCGGCGGGTACATGCTCGGCCGGTTGGCGTGCTCGGGCGGACGCCCGCGCAGCTCGGTCTCGCGCGCGGAGCCGAGCTCCACCCACTGAGCGATCTCGCGCTCGTCCTGATTGAACTGGGCCTGCGGGACGGCCAGGGGCCGGCGGCCGCCGGTGGCGGCGATCGTGACCTTCACCGCCAGGTGGGGCAGGCCGCCCGAGGCCGGATCCACCGCGCCGGGCAGCAGCTCCATGGGGTTGGCGCCCACGTTGAGGTAGCCCGCCTGGCTCGAGGTCCCCGTCGCCGCGTTGCCCTCGTTGGCGAAGACGCCCGGGAACTTGTGCCCCTGCCCCATCGCCACCGCCACCACACCCGGGTGGACGAGGTCGGTCGGATAGGCGGGCAGCTCGATCGAGCCGTGCGGGGACGTGAGCTTCACGAGATCGCCGCGCTTGAGCCCCATCTTCGTCGCGGTCTCGGTCGGGATCTCCGCCCACGAGTCCCACGCCACCTGGGTGACGCTGTCCGGCACCTCCTGCAGCCACGGCCGATCCGCGCCGCGGCCGTCGTAGAACCGGCTCGACGGGTAGACGAGCAGCGCGTGGGTGCCGTCGCCCTGGAGCTTGGCCGCGCCGGCCTGCACGCGGCCCGCCTCGGGGCGCAGCACGACCGCGGGCGACGCGGGCTGGCGCCACACCCCGCCGCGGCGGAGCGCGCCCTCCCAGAACTCGCCGAAGGGCGCGCTGCTGCCGTAGTCGCGGGCGACGCGCTGCCACTCGTCCTTGAGGTAGTCCGCGAAGGTGGGCCACTTGAGCGGGCCCTTGCCCTCCTCGAGCCCGAGCGCCTTCCGGCCGCTGCGGAGGAACACGTCGCCGGTGGAGAGGGCCACGACCGCCTTGCCCTCGACCTGCACCGGGCCCATCGTCGGCTGCATGAGGCCGAGGACGCCTTCCTCGGACACGTAGTCGCCCCAGGACTCGAGCGAGTGCAGCAGGGGCAGCACCACGTGCGCCCGCGCGGTGGTCTCGCTCGGCCGGCCCGCGAGGGCCACCACCAGCGGGACCTTCGCGAGCGCGTCCACGAAGCCGGCCTTGGGGGGCAGCGCGTACACCGGGTTGACGTCGACCAGCACGAGCACGTCGATCTGCCCGCCCGCCATCGCCTGGGTCAGCGCGGCCACGTCCGAGTACGGGCTCGCCTTGCCGAGCGGCAGCGCGGAGCCGAAGCGCACCCGCGTGCCCACCGCGCCGATCGCGGCGTTGAGCAGGTTGACCGCCACCAGGGTGTCGGTGACGGTCGAGCCGGTGGAGGCCATGCCGCCGCCGATCACCAGCCCGCCTCGCGACTTCGCGAGGTCGCGCGCCACCTTCTTGATCGTCTCGGCCGGGACGCCGGAGGCGCTGGCCGCCCCCTCCACGTCGCCGGCGCGGGCCGCCGCGCGCAGCGTGTTGAGGTCCGCCGCCCCGCCGACCTGCAGACCCTCGTCCACGATGACCCGCAGCATGGCGAGCGCGAGGAGCCCCTCGGTGCCGGGCGCGTTCCGCAGCCACTGGTCGGCGTTCGCGGCGGTGAGCGAGAGCCGCGGCTCGACGTGCACGAACGTCCCCTGCTTGCCCTGGTAGAAGGCGTGCATCCGCGCGAAGTCCGCGGTGTAGCCCTCGCAGTTGAGCCAGGTCTCGAGGAAGTCGGCGCCGAAGGAGACGAGGTAGGTGGCGTCGCCGATCGCGTAATCCGGGATCGCGTCGCGCCCGAAGGACACCCGGTTGGCCGCGCGGATCGCCTCGTAGCCGAGCGGCTCGTAGGCGATGCGTGGGCGCGCCCCCAGCAGGCGCGTCCACTCGTCCATCAGGCGGCCGAGGCTGCCGGTCTCGAGGCCGCTGACTACCGCGATGCGCGCGCCCTGGCGCGCCTTCGCGAGCGCGCCGAGCTTGTCGGTGAGCTGCTTCTCCGCCTCGTCCCAGGTGACCGGCTTGCCGCCCGCGAGCGGGCCGCGGAAGCGATCTGGGTGGTAGAGCCCCTGGAGCGCGGCGTGAGCGCGGATGCAGAGGCCGCCGGTGTTGGTCGGGTGATCGGGGTTGCCCTCGAGCTTGATGACGCGGCCGTCGCGGTTCTTGGCGATGAGGCCGCAGCCCGACGGGCACTCGCGGCACACGGTCGAGAAGTAGGCGGGGATGCCCGGCACGATGTTGTCGGGCGGGATCACGTAGGGGATGAACTGCTCGGCCGATGGCCCGCAGCCCCCGGCGGCAGCGGCGGCGCCGGTGGTGGCCACGATCTTGAAGAACGACCGGCGATCCATCACGCTCATCCACTCCTCCGCCCTACTCGCAATGGCAGGCGACGCAGCCCAGCTGCTGGACGTTCTTCTCTACCGAGAGGCGCGCTGAGGATGAAGACCGGGGTGAATCGCGTGTTTCCGGGCTCCAGCCTTGTGAACCCTATCACGTGGAAAAACCGAGTGTCAATACTACTTCGCGGGCGCTCGACCTACTTCGCAGTCTCCATCGCGCTCCGGCAGGCTCGGGCCGCTTCGGCGAGGTCCGCGTCGCCATGGGCCAGCGAGACGAAGGCGGCCTCGAACTGCGAGGCGGCCAGGAAAACGCCGTTCTCCCGCATGGCGTGGAAGTAGCGGGCGTATCTCGCGGTGTCGGCGGCCTTGGCGGAAGCGTAATCGGTGACCGGACGGTCGGTGAAGAAGACGGTGAGCATCGAGCCGACCCGGTTGATCGTCACCGGCACGCCGCAGGCGGCGGCCGCCTCCGTCACGTCGCGCTCGACACGCGCGCCGAGGGCCTCGAGCCGCTCGTAGGTGCCGGTCCGCTCGAGCGCGCGCAGGGTGGCGAGTCCCGCGGCCACCGCGAGCGGATTGCCGGAGAGCGTGCCCGCCTGGTAGACGCCGCCCAGCGGGGCCACGCGCTCCATGAGCGCGCGCGAGCCTCCGTAGGCGCCCACCGGCAGGCCGCCGCCGATGATCTTGCCGAGGCACGTGAGATCGGGCCGCACGTCGTAGCGGGCCTGCGCCCCACCCCACGCCACCCGGAAGCCGGTGATCACCTCGTCGAAGATCAGGAGGCTGCCGTGTCTCGTGGCCAGCTCGCGCAGCCCGGCGAGGAAGCCGGGCGCGGGCGGCACCACGCCCATGTTGCCCGCCACCGGCTCCACGATGATCGCGGCCACCTCGCCCGGGTGCGCCTCGAGCTGGCGTCGGACCGCGTCCACGTCGTTGAACGGCACCGTGAGGGTGAGCGCGGCGAGCGCCTTCGGCACCCCCAGGCTGTCCGGCACCCCGAAGGTGGCGCCGCCCGATCCCGCCTTCACCAGCAGGCTGTCGGCGTGGCCGTGATAGCAGCCGTCGAACTTGATGATCGCGTCGCGCCCGGTGGCCCCGCGCGCGAGCCGGATCGCGCTCATCGACGCCTCGGTGCCCGAGGAGACGAGCCGCATCATCTCCATGCTCGGCACCGCGCGGCCGATCAGCTCGGCCATCTCCACCTCGCCCGCGGTGGGCGCCCCGTAGCTGGTGCCGCGCCGCACCGCCTCGCTCACCGCCTCCACCACCGGGCCGGCCGCGTGGCCCAGGATCAGCGGACCCCACGAGCCGAGGAAGTCGACGTAGGAGCGGCCGTCGACGTCGACCAGCCGGGCGCCCTCGGCGCGCGCCACGAAGAACGGGGCGCCCCCGACCCCGCGGAACGCGCGGACGGGGCTGTTGACGCCGCCCGGCATGAGACGCTGGGCCTGCTCGAAGAGCGCGTCGGAGTCGGCCAAGCGGTCAGGCCCTCTTGAGCTCGGTCGACACGAAGTCGCGCGCGGCCTCATCCCACGCGAAGGCACCCGCGTCGACCACCCGCCGCTCCACGACCGAGAGCACCACGTACACCGCGTCCGGATACGCCGGCTCGCCGTCGATCAGCGCGTTCTGGCGATCGGTGGGCGAGAAGTAGGCGCCGGTGTCGATGTGGGAGTGATAGATCGTGGCGACCCGGTAGCCCTGCCCCTCGCGCCGCCCGATCGTGAGCAGATCCTTGGGATCGATGAAGTACGCGGTCCGCGAGTCGCGCGGGTGGCGCTGTGGATCCTTCTCGTGCAGCTCGTCCTGGATGTTGCGGCACGGCAGGAGAAGCCGGTCGGGCGCGAGCCCGTCCCGCACCAGGAGCACGCCGCAGCACTCCGCCGGGTACTCGGCCACCGCCTGGGCGTGGACCCGGACCAGCTCGTCGGCGGTGAGGATCATCCCGCGCGGAGCGCCGCGCCGCCCGCGAGGGCTGGAATAATCGAGACCTCGTCCCCGTCCTGGAGCGTGGTGTCGAGCCCCTGCAGCGCCTCGATCGCCTCGTTGTTCACGTAGATGTTGACGTGGTGGTGCACCTCGCCCTGATCGTTGCGCACGAGGCCCTTCAGCGCGCCGAACTGATCCTCCAGCTCGTCGAGCAGCGCCTTCACGTCGGGTGCCTCGACCGAGACGCGATCCGCGTTCTTGGTGGCGCGGCGGAACGGGGTGGGAATGTAGACCTGGACACTCATGGCCGCTCTCCTAGAAGGTGACGCTCAGATAGCGCTCGCCAGTATCGCACAACACCGTGACCACGACCTGGCCGGCGGGGAGCGATTCGGCGACCCGGCACGCGGCCCACACGTTGGCCCCCGACGAGATCCCCACCAGCAGGCCCTCCTCGCGGGCGAGACGGCGGGCCGTCGTGGTGGCGTCCTCGTCGCGCACCGTCATGATCTCGTCGAGGACCGAGCGGTTGAGGATGCCGGGCACGAACGACGCCCCGATCCCCTGGATGCCGTGGGGCCGGAAGCGGCCGCCGGAGAGCACCGGCGAGCGGGCCGGCTCGACCGCCACGACCCGCAGCGCGGGCACGCGCTCCTTCAGGACCTCGCCGACTCCGGTCACGGTGCCGCCGGTGCCGACCGCGGCCACGAACACGTCGATCCGCTCGTCGGTGGCCTCGAGGATCTCGAGCGCGGTGGTCCGCCGGTGCACCTCCGGGTTGGCCGGGTTCTCGAACTGGAGCGGCATGAAGTAGTCCGGGTGCTCGCGGCAGATCTCCTGCGCCGCGAAGACCGCGCCGGTCATGCCCTCGATCGCGGGGGTGAGGTGGATCTCGGCTCCGTAGCGGGCGAGCAGGCGCTGCCGCTCCACGCTCATGTCGTCGGGCATGGTCAGGATCAGACGGTAGCCGCGCACCGCGCACACCATCGCGAGCCCGATGCCGGTGTTGCCGCTGGTGGGCTCCACCAGCGTGGCGCCCGGACCGAGGCGACCGCGGCGCTCCGCGTCCTCCACCATCGCGAGCGCGATCCGGTCCTTGACGCTGCCTCCCGGGTTGAGTGACTCCATCTTGGCCAGCACGGTGGCGCCGCCCGCCTTGGGGATGCGGTTGAGCCGCACCAGCGGGGTCGCGCCGATCAGCTCGAGGACCGAGCCGGCCAGCCGGGGTCGCGTGGGCGCGATCGCTTTCTTGGTGGTCATGGGCGAGTCCTGTCGGTGGGAACCGGTGTCGGGGGTGGAGTGGTCAGATGTGGTACATGGGGCGAGCCGCGCTGCGCCGCTCGTCGGCGCGACGGCGCAGATCCTCGAGCGAGGTGCGGTCGACCACGTCGGCCACCGCGCGATCGATCTCCCGCCACAGCTCGCCGAGCCCCGCCGAGTCCTCGGGGGCCGCGCCGCGCCCGCCGCGCCGGGGCGCCTCCGTCTCGGGCGACGGTCCCTCGACCGCCCGCAGCAGCGCGCCCACCGTGATCTGATCGGGCGGCCGGCTCAGCCGGTAGCCGCCCGAGGAGCCGCGCCGCGCGTAGAGGAAGCCGCTGCGCTTGAGCTGGAGCAGCACCTGCTCGAGGTAGCGCTGCGGGATCGACTGGCGGGCCGCGATGTCCTGGATGGGCTGGAGGTCCGGGCCGTCGTGCAGGGCCAGATCCACCATCGCCTTGATCGCGTACTCGCCCTTCGCGGAGATCCTCACGCCCGGCCCTGCTCGATGAGCCGGGCCGCATCCTTGGCGAAGTAGGTGATGATGATGTCGGCCCCCGCGCGGCGGATGCCGGTCAGGGCCTCGATCATCGCGCGCTCCTCGTCGAGCCAGCCGAGCTGGCCCGCCGCCTTGAGCATGGCGTACTCGCCGGACACGGAGTAGGCCGCGACCGGCAGGCCGAACTCGCCCTTCACGCGCGCGATGACGTCGAGATAGGGCAGCGCCGGCTTCACCATCACGATGTCGGCGCCCTCGTCCACGTCGAGGGCGACCTCCCGCATCGCCTCGAGCGCGTTGGCCGGATCCATCTGGTAGGAGCGGCGGTCGCCGAACTGGGGCGTGGAGTCGGCCGCCTCGCGGAAGGGCCCGTAGAACGCGGAGGCGTACTTGGCCGAGTAGGCCATGATCGGAGTTTCGGGGAACCCGGCCTCGTCGAGCCCCTCGCGGATGGCGGCCACCCGGCCGTCCATCATGTCGGAGGGCGCGACCATGTCCGCCCCCGCCTCCGCGTGGGAGATCGCGGTCCGCGCGATCAGCTCGAGCGAGGGGTCGTTCTTCACCCGCCCGTCCTCCACCACCCCGCAGTGACCGTGGCTCGTGTACTCGCACAGGCACACGTCGGTGATCACCAGG
>Ga0075433_10003025_pt1 | contig 12918 bp, 13 predicted proteins | sample RhiMethybrSRZTD2_FD_75299 | JGI IMG/M metagenome (GOLD analysis project Ga0075433, IMG submission 75299) | Populus rhizosphere microbial communities from Tennessee, USA - Rhizosphere MetaG P. TD hybrid SRZTD2 | ecosystem: Host-associated > Plants > Roots > Rhizosphere > Soil | place: USA... | reverse complement strand
GCACCTTCCACGCGAGCTATGCGGCCGCTTCGGAGTGGCTCGACGCCTTCGTCGCGGAGCAAGGCGTCGGCTTCGACAAGGTGGTGCTCGGCGGCTTCTCCCAGGGCGGCGTGATGAGCTACGCGCTCGGGCTCGGCCAGGGGCGGCCGCGGCCCGCGGGTCTGATCGCCCTGAGCTCTTTCATTCCGACCGTCGAGGGCTTCGAGCTCGACCTCACGCCGCCGCTGCCGCCGGTCGCGATCGGGCATGGCACCCTCGACAACGTGATCGGCGTCGAGTGGGGCCGCCGGGCGCGCGCGCTGCTGGAGGGTGCCGGCGCGGAGGTGCTGTATCGCGAGACGCCGATGTTCCACCAGATCGACCCGGAGTTCGTTCGCGAGATCGCGGACTGGCTCCCCGTCTGAGAGAGTTCATCCGTGGACGCATTCGTCGTGCCGCCGGGCGCCGGACGGCAGATCGAGCTCGGGCCGTTCGCGATGGCGCTCAAGGCAACGGGCGAGGAGACCGGCGGGATCTTCTCGCTGCTCGAGGCCGACGAGCCGCCCGGATTCGGGCCGCCGCTGCACGTCCACCACGACGCCGCAGAGGCGTTCTACGTGCTCGAGGGCGAGTACGTCATGTTCCTCGGCGACCGCGAGGTGAGGTGTTCGGCCGGGTCGTTCGTGTTCATTCCCGCCGGGATGCGCCACGGCTTCCGCGTCGGGGAAGTCCCCAGCCGCAAGCTGAACTTCTACTTCCCGGCGGCGATGGTCGGCTACTTCGAGGAGCTCGGCGCGGCGGTCGCGCGCGGCGATGCCGAGGACGAGCTGGCCGCCATCGCGACCCGGCACGCGATGGAGATCGTCGGTCCGGTGCCCGAGAGCTACGTCTGAGGCGACGGTTCCACGGCGCGGATGAAGGCGCCGAAGTTTGCGCGTGCGTGGTCGACGTCGGCGCCGAACTGGTCGATCCACTCCGTGCGGAGGAACGACGGCGCCGGCTCCCGCCCGATCGTCGCGCCGTAGCTGCTCCACGGCCAGTCTTCCGCGCGCGCGCAGAGCCGGGCCTCCACGGGATTCCGGAGGACGTAACGCATCGTGTCGACGAGCCGTGTGTCGCCTTCGACGAGCACGGCGTGGAAGCGGCGGAAGAATGCGTGGCCTTGATGGCCGTGCCGGTCGCTGAACCAGCGCGCGTAGCAACCGTTGAGCCATTGCATGCCGCGGCAGAGTGTCGGCTCGAGCGTGCGCACGAGCAGGTGGTAGTGGTTTCCCATCAGGCAGTAGCCGAGCGTGTGCCATTTGTAGCGGTGACACGTTTCGCCGAGCAGCGCCAGGAAGTGCCTCCGCTCCGCAGCCTCCGTGTACAGCGGGAGGCCGCGGACGCCGCGGTTCATGACGTGGTAGACGGCACCGGGAAATTGAACGCGTAGCGGCCGCGGCATGTCGCAAGGATGCCGTTGGGCGGGGGCGCAAAATCATGCCGCGCGCGTTTTGACCCGATGTCGGGGCGCGGGCGTGACGGGTTCGGGGTCAGACCCCGTCACGAATTCGTCACTCGACGGGGCGCGGGCGTGACGGATTCGGGGTCAGACCCCGTCAGGAATTCGTCACTCGACGAGCGACAGGAACCGCTTCGTCCGCTCGTGTGACGGGGCGGAGAAGAACTGCTCCGGGGGCGCCTCCTCGATCACGCGACCATCGTCCATCATCAGGATCGAGCTGGCTACGTGGTGCGCGAAGCGGAGCTCGTGCGAGACGACGACCATCGTCATCCCGTCTCGGGCCAGGCCCTCCATCACGTCGAGCACCTCCCGCACGAGCTCCACGTCGAGCGCTGACGTCGGCTCGTCGAAGAGCATCGCCTTCGGGCGCATCACGAGCGCGCGCGCGATCGCGACCCGCTGCTGCTGCCCGCCGGAGAGCTCCTCCGGGTAGCTGTCCGCCTTGTCTCTGAGGCCGACGCGCTCGAGGAACTCGAGCGCGCGCTCGCGTGCCTCCTTCCTCTTCAGCCGCCGGACCTCGACGAGCCCGCACATGACGTTCGCGAGCGCTGTCATGTTCTGGAACAGGTTGAAGCGCTGAAAGACCATGCCGATCTCGGACCGGTGCGCCGCGAGCTCCTTCTCCTTCAGTCCGCTCACCCGGCCGCCTTCGAGGAAGACCGCGCCGCCGTCGATCGGCTCCAGGAGCGCCAGGCAGCGCAGCAGCGTCGACTTCCCCGAGCCGGACGGGCCGATGATCACCTTCACCTCGCCCCGGCCGACCTCGAGCGAGGCGCGCCGCACGACTTCGAGCCCGTCGTACGACTTCGAGACCTCGTCCGCGCGCAGGAGGGCGTCGTTCATCGCGCGTCGTGTGCGACGGCCGGCACTGCCGGCGCGCGACGCCGGCGCGCGCTCGACTTCCACGTGAAGCGCCGCTCGAGCTGAGCCTGCACCGCCATCAGCACGCTCACGATCACCAGGTAGTAGACGGTCGCCGCCGTATACGCCTCGACGTAGCGGAAATCGGACGAAGCCCGCACCTGCGACGCCGTCAGCAGCTCGTGCAGCGAGATCACGAAGCCGAGGCTGGTCAGCTTCAGCAGCGTGATGAACTCGTTGCCGGTTGGGGGGATGATGATCCGTACGGCCTGGGGGACGATCACCCGCCGCAGGATCCGCGGCCGTGTCATCCCGAGCGCCCGGCCTGCCAGCTCCTGGCCCGGGTCGACCGACAGAAGACCAGCGCGGATGATCTCCGACATGTACGCCGCCTCGTTCAGCGACAGCCCGATGTACGCGGCGAGGAAAGGCTTGAACCAGGTGCCGGCGAACGCGCTCCAGAGCTGCGGCAGTGCGTTCCAGATGAACAGCAGCTGCAGAAGCGTCGGCGTCGCGCGGAAGATCCAGTTGTAGAAGAAGACGAACGCGCGCACCGACCGGAAGCGGCTGCTGCGCCCGAGCGCAAGGAAGAAGCCGATTACGCAGGCCGTGGCGAGCGACACGAATGTCAGCTCGATGGCGAGAAGCGCCCCCTTCCAATACGGCTCGGAAGTGAGCGCTTCCCAGAAGATGTGCGTGTCAAAGCTCGCGACCATCGTCGCGGCGAACCTACTTCACGTCGCTGGCGGGAATCTGATACTTCGTAGCGATCTTCTTCAGCGTGCCGTTCTTCTTCAGCTTCTTGATCGCCGCACGTAGCGCCGTGCCGAGCTTCGTGTCGGCGGGGCGGTAGTAGATCCCGAACGCGTCCGACTCCGGGAACAGGTAGGCGATGGCGAGCTTGCCGGGATGTGCCTTTCGCTGGAAGGCCCCAGACGTGTCCTGGGTCAGTACAGCGTCGGCTCGGCCGACGAGGATCTGACCGACCGCGTCCGTGTCGCCCGGATAGCTCTGCAGGTTCATCTGGGTCTTACCGGATGACTTGAACTCGTCGTTGAGTGACTTCAGGTACTCCTCGTACTTCGTGCCGGCCTGGACCGCGACGTTCTTGCCGGACAGATCGTTCGGCCCCTTGATCCGCTTCGGATTCCCGGCCTGGACGACCAGCGCGCGGTGCGTCCGCATGTACGTCACCGCCGGAAACTGCTTCACGCGGTCGGGGGTGACGAAGATGCCGCTGATCACCATGTTGCAGCGTTTCGACCCGAGCGCCGGCAACAGTCCCGGGAAGGCGGTCTCGACGAAATTCGCCTTCACCTTCCAGACCTTTCCGACCGCGCTCGCCATGTCGATGTCGAAACCAACCGGCTTGCCGGCGGCCGTCTTCGACTCCATGGGTGGAAACGTCGGATCGCTGCAGTACTTGAACGAGCCCTTGACGGGCGAGATGCCGATGGCTCCGGCCGTGCCGACGGCGGCCAGCGCTGCCAGCAGCACCAGCGGGACGATGTAGCGCTTCATGACTCCTCCTGACGTTCAGCCGACGCCGGCGAGCAGAAACGCGCGTTGCTCCTTGAGCATCTCGCGCGCGATCACCAGCCGCTGGATCTGATTCGTGCCCTCGTAGATCTGTGTGATCTTCGCATCTCGCATCATTCGCTCCAAGGGATACTCCGAGATGTACCCGTAGCCGCCCAGCACCTGCACGGCGTCGGTCGTGACCTCCATCGCGACGTCGGTGCAGTAGAGCTTCGTCATCGCGGACAGCTTCGTCAGCTCGGGGCCCTCGATCCCCTCGTCCACCGCCGCGCCGTACTTGTACAGCAGCCCGCGCGCGGCCTCGCACTTCGTCTCCATATCGGCGAGCATCGCCGCGACGAGCTGGTGGTCGCCGATCGGCCTGCCCATCGTCTCCCGCGTCTTCGCGTACTCGAGTGCGTAGTCCGTCGCACCCTGCGCGATCCCGAGCCCCTGCGCGGCGACGCCGGGGCGCGAGCGGTCGAGGATGCGCATCGCGATCTTGAACCCCTCCCCCTCCTCCCCGAGGAGGTTCCCGGCCGGAACCCGCGCATCGTCGAAGGTCAGCTCGCCGGTCGTCGAGCCGCGGATGCCCATCTTCGGCTCCAGGCGTGCCACGTCGAAGCCCGCCGTGTCGGCCTCGACGACGAAGGCCGAGATCCCCGCGTGGCCTGCCTCGGGGTCGGTCTTGGCGAAGACCGTGTACAGCTGCGCGACGCCCGCGTTCGTGATGAAGCGCTTCGAGCCGTTGAGGACGTACGCGTCGCCGTCGCGCAACGCGGTCGTCCGCATTGCCGCGGAGTCGGAGCCCGAGCCGGATTCCGTGAGGGCGTACGCGCACAGCCACTCCCCGGAGGCCAGCCGCGGAAGGTAACGCTGTTTCTGCTCGTCGTCGCCGGCGAGCTTGAGGCCGAGCGACCCGAGCTCCTGCACCGCCAGGACGAGGCCGCTCGTCGCGCAGACCTTCGAGACCTCCTCGATCGCCACGAGCGAGAGCAACGTCCCGGTGCCGAGGCCGCCGTACTCCTCGTCGAAGTACAACCCGAAGAGGTCGTTCTCGCGAAACAGCTCGACGACGTCCCAGGGAAACTCGTGGCTCTCGTCGATCTCCGCCGCCCGCGGGGCGATCCGCTCGCGCGCGAGCTGCCGCACGAGGTCGCGGATCTCGCGCTGCTCCTCCGTCAACGGCTCGTACGGCACCGCGGCGAAGTCTATTTCCGCGAGATCAGTCGCTCGTCGGCCAGTACGTGGCCAGCGCGGCCATGATGATCAGGAGCAAGAGGATGACCAGAGCGTTCACGTCTCCTTCAACGACGGACGACGCCGCGGGGTTCCGCAACCTGGGTGACGATTTACAGTGCCTCGAGTGATCCTCGAGAACGGGGTGATCCGAACGATGGATCCCGCGCTGCCCGTCGCGCGCGCGCTCGCGATCGCGGGCGACCGCGTCGCCGGCGGCGTCGGAACGCACGAGACGGCGCTCGCGAGCCCGGAGCGGATCGACCTGGGCGGGCGCTGCGTCCTCCCCGGCTTCACAGACTCCCACGTCCACTTCCCGACGTGGTCGCTCGCCCAGAGCCAGGTGCGGCTCGAGGACACGGCGACGCTGGACGAGGCGCTCGAGCGCGTCGCCGCGGCGATGCGCGATGTGCGCCCGGGCGGCTGGCTGCGCGGGACGGGCTGGCGCAGCGGCGACTGGTCGCCGCCGACCGAGCCGACGAAGGAGGCGCTCGACCGCGTCACCGGCGACACCCCGGCGGCGCTGATGGCGCGCGACTACCACTCGCTGTGGCTCAACTCCGCAGCGCTCGCCCGTGCGAACGGCGGCCTCGAGGTCGAGGGCGGCGTCGTCGTCCGCGACGCGGAGGGCCGGCCGACCGGCGTGCTGCGCGAGGAATGCGCCTGGCACTTCCGGGACACGCACGTCCGCCCGACGGAGGACGAGATGGTCGAGGCCTCTCGCGAGGGCGTGCGGATAGCCGTGTCGCGTGGAGTCACGTCCGTCCACGACAAGGACGGCTGGCTCGGCGCGCTCGGCGTCTGGCAGCGGCTGCGCGACGAGGGCGCGCTGCACCTGCGCGTCTGGCAATCCATCCCGGCCGACCAGGTCGAGCACGCGGCAGCGCTGCGCGTCCACAGCGGCTTCGGCGACGACCTGATCCGCGTCGGCTACCTCAAGGCGTTCATGGACGGGACACTCGGCTCGCAGACGGCCAGGCTGCTCGACGGCTCGGGCGTCGAGATCACGAGCCGCGAGGAGCTCGTGGAGATCATCCGAGCAGGCGCGCGCGCCCGGCTCCCCGTCGCGGTGCATGCGATCGGCGACCTCGCGAACCGGGACGCACTCGATGCGTTCGAGCAGACCCGCGAGGAGTGGCGCGGCCTGCGCCCGCGCATCGAGCACGCGCAGCTCCTGACGCGGGAGGACATCCCGCGCTTCGCGGAGCTCGGCGTCGCCGCCTCCGTCCAGTTCAGCCACGCGCCCTCCGACGCGGAGATCGCAGAGCGCTTCTGGGCCGGGATGACCGACCGCGCCTACGCGTACCGGTCGCTGTGGGACACGGGCGCGCTGCTCGCGAACGGCTCCGACGCGCCGATCGAGGAGCTCGATCCGTGGGCGGGGGTCGTTGCGGCCGTGTCCCGTGACTGGCACCCCGAGCAGCGCCTCTCGCTGGACGAGGCCCTTCTGGCCACGACCGTCAATCCCGCGTGGCTGGCGGGCGACGAGCATCGCCGCGGCAAGCTCGTCCCGGGGTACCTCGCGGATCTCGTCGTGCTGGACCAGGACCCCTACGAGGCGGACGCCATTGCGAACGTGAATGTCGTCGCAACGATGCTCGGGGGACGCTGGACTTGGAACGGACCCCCGTGGAAGGATTGACGGCCGTGTAGTTCGACGACCAGGAGGGCGTAGAGCTGTGGAAGCCGGCGTCGTTCCATCCCGTTCCTTCGAACGCTTGCGGGTGCACTCGATCGGCCTCCCGCAGGTCCTGTTCCAGTCGATTACGCACATGGCACCGGCTGCCGCCGTTGCGTACTCGATCTACATCTCGGTCCCATTCTCGAGGCAGGCGCTCGCACTGTCGGTGCTGCTCGCGCTGATCGCGTGCCTCTGCGCGGCGAACGCGATCGGTCAGCTCGCGAAGCTCGAGCCGTCGGCAGGAGGGCTCTACGCCTACGCCGCGCGCTCGCTCGGGCCGTGGGCCGGCTTCAACGTCGCGTGGCTGTTCATCCTGTTCGAGCCGCTCGTAGCGCCGTTCCTCTACCTGGAGTTCGGCTGGGCGATGACGGAGGTCATGTCCAACGAGGCCGGCTGGCACTACACCGGGCAGTGGTGGATCTGGGCGCTGGTGATGACCGTGATCGTCTTCCTCCTGACGTACCGCGACATTCGCATCTCGACGACCGCCGGCGTGATCCTCGGCGGGTTCGAGATCGCGATCTTCGGCGCGCTCGCGATCTGGATGCTGATCTCCAACGCGGGGGACGTGAACCTCCAGCCGTTCAACCCGCATCACGCCGACGGCAGCTGGAGCGGCGTCTTCCGCGGAATGGTGTTCGCGATCCTCGCCTTCATCGGCTTCGAAGCGGCCGCGCCGCTCGGCGAGGAGGCGAAGAACCCGCGGCGCTCGGTGCCGATCGCCGTCGTCGGATCGGCCTTGCTGATCGGGCTCTTCTACATCCTCTGCGCTTTCGCCTGGGTCTTCGGCGCCGGGTTCGACAACTTCGTGAACCAGGCGACCGGCGCCGACCCGTGGCGCAACCTCGGCAAGGTGTTCTGGAGCACCGGCTGGATCATCGTCTTCCTGGCGATCTGCAACTCGATCGCCGCGAACTCGAACGCGGCCGTCAACGCAGCGACGCGCGTCTTCTACGCGCTGGCCCGCAACGGTCTCGCACCCCGGCAGCTCGGCCACGTTCATCCCAGGTTCAGAACGCCCGACGTCGCGATCATCGGGATGAGCGTGTTCGCGTTCGTGCTCTCGATCATCCTCGGCTGGAAGTGGGGACCGCTCGTCGGGTTCGCGTTCATCGCGACGCTGGCGGTGATCGTCGTCGTGATCGTCTACATCATCCTGTGCCTGGGCTGCGTCTGGTACTACTGGACGAAGCGGCGGTCGGAGTTCAACTGGTTCCTCCACTTCGTCGTGCCGATCGCCGGCGCGGTGCTGTTCGTCTTCCCGCTCTACTACCAGTACGTGAAGTTCCCGCCGACCTATCCGATCAAGTACGCGAACTGGATCGCGCTCGGGTGGATCGGCGCCGGGATCGTGCTGACGATCTGGTTGATGAGCGCGCACCCGGAGAAGCTGAAGGACATGGACCGCGTCTACGTCGAAGACGAGACTCTCGCTCCCGCAGATGCCGCAGCGACATTTCCTACCGCATGAGCAGGTGATCTGGTCGTTCGGGCCCGACCTCCAGCCGGTGCTGGAGGTCGACCCGGGCGACACGGTCACCTTCCAGACGAACGACTGCTTCACCGGGCAGATCAAGAGTGAAGCGGACGTCGTCACGGAGATCGACTTCGAGCGCGTGAACAGCGCAACCGGTCCCGTCGCCGTCCGCGGCGCCGAGCCCGGGGACTCCGTGATCGCAGAGATCCTGGACATCCGGCCGATCGAGTTCGGTTTCGCCTGCCTGATCCCCGGGTTCGGCCAGTTGATCGAGCACGTGCAGGCCCCGGTGACGCGGATGTTCCGTGTCGAGAACGGCTGGATCGAGATGAACGAGCACGTGCGCTTTCCCGCGAGGCCGATGGTCGGAGTCGTCGGGCTCGCAACCGACGGCGAGACGCTGACGAACGGCCTCGCCGGCCGGCACGGCGGCAATCTCGACGATCATCTGCACGGCAAAGGCGCGCGCATCTACTTCCCGGTGCGCCAGCCGGGCGGGATGTTCGCGGTCGGCGACATGCACGCGTCGATGGGCGACGGCGAGATCTGCTTCACCGGCGTCGAGATCGCCGGCGAGATCGACATCCGCTTCGAGCTGCTCGAGGGCAAGCAGGCGACCTGGCCCGTGACCGAGCTCGAGCACGCCTGGGTGCCGCACGCGACGGCGAGCGACTACGACGAGGCGCTGAAGCTCTGCACGGACGAGGCGGCCAAGCTGCTCGTCGACGAGTGGGGCTTCACGCCTGAGGACGCCTTCATCTTCCTGTCCGTCGCGTGCGATGCGGGCGTGGCTCAGGCGTGCAAGCCGGCGCCGGGCTTCGGCACGATCGCCCGATTCACCATCCCGAAGCTGGACGCAACGCCGGGACCGTTTCGGCCCGTTTGACCTTCTGCCGCGGCTCCTCGCGGACACCGCGTCCAACCTTCACGATGATCCCGAGCAGCGCGCCGATGCTGGCGAGCACCATCAGGCCTGCGATGAGAATGTCGGTTTCCATGGCTGCATCGTCGCCGCCGGAGGGCTGCGCGACCAGCGGGTGAACCCCCGAATCGAGTGGCGGAAAACCGCACCGCTACAATCCGAATAGCCATGGCGATGCGGACGATGAACCCGATCCACGAGTCGACGTCCTGCGCTGTCGCCGCGTGCGCCGAGATCATCGGGGCGAAGTGGACCGCCTTGCTCGTGCACGACCTGTCCGAAGGCCCGCGCCGGTTCTCCGAGCTCGAGCACTCCTGCGCCGGGATCTCGCCGCGCACGCTCTCGGAGCGCCTCCGCGCGCTCGAGGACGAAGGGCTCGTGGAGCGCCGCAGCTACGCCGAGAGCCCGCCGCGCGTCGAGTACGAGCTGACTGAGAAGGGCGAAGCGCTGCTCCCGATCATCGCGGAGATGCGCCAGTTCGGGCACGCGTATCTGACCGCGTAGCCCACTCCGGCTCGGCCCACACCTTCGCGAGCTCCACGATCGTCGCGGCCGAGAGCGCCATGTCCTGAACTGACGCCCACTCGAGCACCGAGTGGAACTGCTGCCCGCCGGTGAAGATGTTCGGCGTCAGCAGGCCGCGCGCGCTCAGCATCGAGCCGTCCGTGCCGCCGCGGATCGGCTCGCGCCACGGGTCGAGGCCGCACCTGCGCGCCGCCTCGTCGGCCGCCTCGGTGACGCGCGGATCCTGGTCGAGGAACTCCTTCATGTTGCGGTACTGCTCCTCGACCGTCACGCTCACGCGCGCCCGCGGCTCCTCCGCCGCGACGTCGTCCGCGAGCTTGCGCAGCAGCTGCTCGTGCTCCTCGAGCTTCGCGGCATCGAAGTCGCGCGCGATGAAGCGGAGCTCGGCCTCCGCCGTCGTGCCGGTGAAGCGGTGCGGGTGGATGAAGCCCTGGCGGCCGTCCGTCGTCTCCGGCGAGCGGTCGTCGCGCGGCAGCCGGTCGATCAGCTGCGCGCCGAGCTTGATCGCGTTCACCATCTTCCCCTTCGAGGTCCCCGGATGGACGCTCAGCCCCTCGATCCGGATGCGCACCTCGGAGGCAGAGAACGTCTCGTCGTCGATGCGGCCGACCTCGGCCCCGTCGAGGGTGTATGCGAAGTCGGCGCCGAAGGCGTCGATGTCGAAGTGGTCGACGCCCCGGCCGACCTCCTCGTCGACGGTGAAGCCGATGCGCAGCGGCGCGTGCTCGATCTCGGGATGTGCGACGAGGTACGCGACGGCGCCCATGATCTCGGCCACGCCTGCTTTGTCGTCGGCGCCGAGCAAAGTCGTGCCGTCAGTGGTGACGATGTCGTGCCCGACGCGTGCCGCGAGGATCGGGTTTTCGCTCGCGCGCAGCACCTTGTCCGGGTCGCCCGGCAGCACGATGTCGCTGCCGTCCCAGCTCTCGACGACCTGCGGCTGCACATTCGCGCCGGATTCGTCCTGGCTCGTGTCCATGTGGGCAATGAGCCCGACGGTCGGGCCCGCGCCGCCGGGCACCGTCGCGAAGACGTATCCGTGCTGCGTCAGCTCGACGTCGTCGAGACCGAGCTCGCGCAGCTCGCCCTCGAGCACCTCGCCGAGGTCGCGCTGCTTCGCGGTGCTCGGGTACGTCGTCGAGTCCTGGTCGGACGTCGTGTCGATGCGGACATAACGGAGAAAGCGCTCGAGCACGTCGCGCTGGAGCTCGAAGGCGATGTCAGCCAAGCGCCGCCAGCCCCTTGTACAGCTCGGTCGCAGCGGCGACCGCGCGGTCGACGTCCTCGACGCGGAGCCGCTCGTTCGGGGAGTGGACATTGCTCTCCCGCAGCGCGAAGCCGGTGCCGATCGTCGGGATCCCCTTCGCCGCGAGCGCCGGATAGATCGGGAGGGTGCCGCCGACGCGCACGAGGATCGGCCGCACCCCGACGGCGCGCTCGAACGCGTCGAGCCCGAGCTGGATCGCCGGCGAGTCCGGGGCGAACACGCCGGGCGGCGCCGCGTTCTCGCGCGTCAGCGTCAGCTCGGCACCGCTCGGCACCGCCGCACGGAAGAGCCTTTCCGCAGCGTCGCCGACGGTGCCCGGATCCTGGCCCGGGGCGAGCCGGATCGTGAAGCGCGCCTCGGCCTCGACCACGAGCGTCGTGTTCACGAACTCGGGCTTGCCGCCGTGGATGCCGTTGATGTCCAGCGACGGCTCCGCCCACGTGCGGTCGTAGAACTGCTGCTCCGCGTTCGGGTCGAGCGGGGTCGCGCCGGCCTCGTCGAGGATCTGCGCACCGCTCGGGAGCTTGTCGAGGCTCGTCACCTCGACCTCGCTGAGCGCAGTGCGTCCGACGCGCAGCTGGTCGGGCAGCAGGCCGTTGCGCGCGACGAGCGCGGACAGTCCCTGCAGGAGCACGTGGATGGCATTGAGCGCCGCCCCTCCGTAGTAGCCGGAGTGCATGTCTCGCTCGCCGGTGCGCACCTTGACGTGGTAGCCGACGAGACCGCGCGTCGCCAGCGCGAACTCCGGCTGCTCGGGACGGGTCATGCCGCCGTCGAAGATGATGCAGGCGTCGGCTCCACGCTCGTCCTCCTCGAGGAACTCGACGATCGAGTGCCCGCCGATCTCCTCCTCGCCGTCGCAGGCGACGCGGATGTTGACGGGTAGCGCGCTGTCGGCACGCAGCAGCTCCGCCGCCTTGAGCAGCGTGTACAGCTGGCCCTTGTCGTCCGCGATGCCGCGCGCGTAGAACCAGCCGTCGCGCTCGTCGAGCTCGAACGGCGGGGATTCCCACAGGTCGAGCGGCGCCGGCGGCTGCACGTCGAAGTGCCCGTAGATCAGTACGGTCGGCGCGTCGCCGCCGTTGCTGTTCGCCGGAATGTCACCGATGACGAGGTCGCGCGTCCCCTTCGGGACGAGCTCGGCCTCGCCCCCGGTCCGCTTGACGAAGTCGCGCACCCATTCTGCGGCACGCCGAAGATCGTCCTGGTGCGCGGGATCCGCACTGACGGACGGGATCGCGATGAATTCGCGCAGCTCGGTAAGCCACGTGTCGTTCACGGGCGCGTGAGTCTACTTGCGGCTAGTACCGGTTCGCGATGATCGTCGAGCCGCTTCTGCCGGATGGGTGAGACCCAGCCCATGCCGGAGAGGCCAGCACGGCGACTGCGAACGCCGCAGCCAGGAGTGCAGCGAGCTTCCTCCGCATATAGCGGAGACTATCGACTTACGCGACGTCGCGCAGCTTGACGGCGTCGGCGAGCGCCCGGAGCTTCTTGAGGCTCTGGTTCTCGATCTGGCGGATCCGCTCGCGGGTGACGTTGAACGTCCGCCCGACCTCGTCGAGGGTGCGCGGATGCTGGCCGTCGAGGCCGTAGCGAAGCTCGAGCACCTGCCGTTCGCGGCTCGAGAGCGTGCCGAGGATCTTCCGCAGCGTCTCTTTCCGCAGCGTGATCTCGGCCTCCTCGTCGGGAAGCGGCAGGTTCTCGTCCGTGATGAAGTGGCCGAACTCGGACTCGTCCTCGTCTCCGACCGGCTTTTCGAGCGAGACCGGGGTCTGCGCGCTGCGGCGGATGTGCTCCACCTCTTCCGCGCTCAGGTCGAGGTCCTTGCCGATCTCTGCGGAGGTCGGCTCCCGCCCCAGCTCGGCGCGAAGCTTCCGCTCCGAGCGCACGATCTTGTTCAGCTTCTCGACGACGTGCACCGGCATGCGGATCGTGCGCGCCT
>Ga0075433_10003022_pt1 | contig 12922 bp, 12 predicted proteins | sample RhiMethybrSRZTD2_FD_75299 | JGI IMG/M metagenome (GOLD analysis project Ga0075433, IMG submission 75299) | Populus rhizosphere microbial communities from Tennessee, USA - Rhizosphere MetaG P. TD hybrid SRZTD2 | ecosystem: Host-associated > Plants > Roots > Rhizosphere > Soil | place: USA... | reverse complement strand
ATCTTACGCTCGCCCACAGAGAATGAAAATGGAGCATGTCTTCGACCCTAACCGCAGTTCTCCAACGAGTCCGTCATTCCCGCATGCTTTTAGCGGGAATCCAGGCGGAATCCCGACTGGACCCCCGATTAAAACATTCGGGGGTGACGGTTTTGGGAGTCGCATCTCTTCACCCCAGCCGCAATTTTCAAAGGAGGTCACGAAGTGCACGAAGTTGAAAAATATAAATATCCGAATCCTTCGTGGCCTTCGTGTACTTCGTGGTGAGATGTGTATTTCTGCTTTGGTTGCGGCGCGTAGAATCATACTTCATGGCAAGCCACTCGGTGCGAAACCTGTTTTTCCTCCAATAGAGGTTCGATGGTTTTACATTTCTCTACACGAATAGGACATCTGGGCTCGAGGCGACAGCCCGGCGGCGGGTTAACCGGGAAGGTGATTTCGCCTTTTAGCGGTGACTGGATGCTTTCGGTGAACGATTCTATCGTCGGGTTCGAGGCAAGAAGCGCTTTGGTATAGGGATTCAAAGGATTCTGAAAGATCCTCTCCACGGGAGCGATTTCCATAATCTTGCCCGCGTACATCACCGCAACGATATCGGCCAAGTAAGCGACCACGTTGAGGTCGTGCGAGATGAAGATCAAGCTCAGCTTTAGCTCGTTTTGGAGTTTTCTTAACAAGTTCAGTACCTGCGCCTGAACCGAGACGTCCAGCGACGACACCGGCTCGTCGGCAATGATGAGTTTGGGGTTCGCTGCCAGGGCGCGAGCGACGCCGATGCGTTGACGCTGTCCGCCGCTGAATTCATGCGGGTAGCGGTAGAGCTGTTCGGCGTTGAGGCCGACCTGCTCCAACAATTCGGCAACCCGATCAATTTTTTTTCGACCTCTGGTTCCGTAAAAAATGGTTAGTGGCCGTCCAACGATATCGATAATCTTCATGCGTGGGTTCAATGAAGCGTAAGGATCTTGGAAGATCATTTGAATGTGCCGGCGCAGCTCACGTACTTCCTTATTGCGAAGGTGCAGTATTTCTCTCCCCTCGAAATAGACCTCGCCGCCGGTTGCAGGGATGAGCCGAGTTATCAGGCGCGCCGTGGTCGATTTGCCGCACCCGCTTTCGCCGACCAAGCCGAAAGTCTTTCCCTCCGGAACTGAAAATGAGATTTGATCTACAGCTTTGAGCATCTTGCTGCCCGCGATCAAGCGGCTGAGCAACCCGCCGCTTACGTCAAAATGTTTGGTTAGACCTTTGACTTCGAGAATAGACATGTCAGTTGAGTCTAATGAGTCCTTCACCACGAAGCGCACGAAGGACACGAAGGGTATCTTGGAGGGCACGGTATGCCGTGCCCCTACAAATTCCGTCTTCTGCGATCCCTCGGTGGAGTTTATCCTGAGCGTAGCCGAAGGGCTCAGGACATGCCCTTGCGCCTAAAATCTTCCGTCTGAGGGCGATGTCAGCCCGAGGCTGATCCGCCTTTGGCGGAAATCGCCCATGCCCCTACCTTTCTTCTCTTCCTTCGTGCACTTCGTGTCCTTCGTGGTGAACTACTTACGCACTTTAGTCCGCGCCGGGAAAGTAACAAGCGGCAAGACTCTTGGCCAATTTTTCCTCCAGCCGTGGCGGCTCGCGTTTGCAGACCTCCTGAACTTTGGAGCAGCGCGGGTGAAATTTACAGCCCGGAGGCGGATCGAATAGGTTACAAACTGTCCCTGGAATCGCTTTCAAGAAACCGTGGCGCAGCTCAGGCCGTGGAATCGCTTCGAGCAATGCGATGGTGTAGGGGTGCTGCGGGCGGGTGAATAAAGACCTTTTTTCCGCCAGCTCGACGATGGACCCAGCATACATCACGCCGATTCGGTCACAGAGCCGCGCTACCACGCCGAGATTGTGAGAAATAAAAATGAGCGCCATCTTGAGGTTTTCTTGCAGCTCCTTAAGAAGCTCGAGAATCTGCGCCTGAATGGTTACATCCAAGGCGGTGGTCGGCTCATCGGCGATCAAAAGTTTGGGCTGACAGGCGAGCGCCATGGCGATCATCACACGCTGTCTCATTCCGCCGCTCAATTCATGGGGATAGCGATCGGCCAGAGTTTTCGGAGAAGGCAAACGCACTAAATTCAGAACATGCTCAGTGTGGTCACGGGCAACTTTTTTCGAATGTCCCATGTGGACCTGGTAACATTCGCCGATTTGCTCGCCCACGGATAGGGACGGGTTGAGCGAAGTCATGGGCTCCTGAAAGATCATCGAAATTTTCCGTCCGCGGATTTTTTCCATTTCGCGCGCGCTTTTTCTGAGCAGGTCTTCGCCCTCAAAGAGAATCTCGCCGGCGACGATCTCGCCCGGCGCAGGAATCAGGCGCAGGATTGAGAGTGAAGTCACGCTCTTGCCACAGCCCGTCTCTCCGACGATCCCAAAAGTTTCACGCTCCGAAAGCGAAAAAGATAGGTCTTGGACCGCCGGCAAGGTGCCGCGCTTGAGATTGAAATTGACCGAGAGGTTTCTGACCTCGAGGAGAGGGATGGCCATTTTTTGTTTTGGATTTTAGATTGCTCACCTTTGTGGTCTCCTCGGCCTTCGTAGTGGGTACTCACTCGCTCTATTCACCACGAAGATCACGAAGGTCACGAAGGGTTTTTCTTTTGATCTTCTTTGCGCCCTTTGCGTTCTTTGCGGTTAATACTCTTCTTCGTGCTCTTCGTGTCCTTTGTGGTGAAGGTTCTCTAGCGCTGGTACTGGCGCGGGTCGAAAACATCGCGGAGTCCGTCGCCGAGCAGGTTGAAGCCCAAAATGATGAGCGAGATGGTCAGTCCCGGAAAAAAAGCGGCCATCGGCTGGAGTTGAAGGAAAGGTGTCACCTCTTTGAGCATCAGGCCCCAGCTAGCCGTGGGTGGAGGCAATCCGAGACCGAGGAAGCTTAGGGAAGACTCAGCGAGAATCGCGTGGCCGAAATCAAGGCTGAGACGAACCAGGAGCGGCGACAAGCAATTGGGCAGCACCTGGAAAAAAAGGATCGTCAAACCGGACTCGCCAGTCATGCGCGCCGCCTCGACATATTCTTTTTCTTTTTGCGATAACACGACGCCGCGAACGATCCGCGCGTAGGACGGAATCGAGTTGACGCCAAGGGCGATGTAAAGGGAAAAAAGCCCCCCTCCAAGTGAGGCCACCAGAGCGATTGCCAAAAGCCTGCCGGGAAACGCGATGATTGCGTCCATGAAGCGCATCAATATGGCATCAACCCAACGACCCGTGAAGCCGGCGATGGCTCCGATCGGAATGCCGAAGACAGCACCCAAAAAGACCGCGCCGATGGCCACCTGAAATGCCGTGCGCGCGCCAAACACGAGGCGGCTAAAAGTATCTCGGCCCAGAGAGTCGGTCCCTAACCAATGGTCGGCGCTTGGCCCCTTGAGGCGATTGGCGATGTTGATCTCGTACGCATCATGAGTGGCGATATAGGGAGCGAGCAAAGCCGTTAAGAGCCAGGTCCCAACGATCACGACGCCGAGCAGCGCCAACCGATTGCGGGCGATAACCTGGCACGCACCGAGGAACCGTGAGAAATACGTGTTCGCTGTATCGGCGGCGGTCCAAGGTCTTGGTAAGGTTTCTTGTTTCATCCTAAGGCTCTCTATTCGAGCTTGATGCGAGGATCCAACCACTTATAGACGATGTCCACGAATAGATTGATGAACACATAAGTGACCGCAATGATAAGAACGCTTCCTTGTACAATCGGATAGTCCCGCGAGTAAATTCCTTCGATCAACAGCTTGCCGACTCCAGGCCATGAGAATACGGTCTCAATAATTGTCGAACCTCCTAGAAGCCGAGCGGTTTGGAGGCCCACCACCGTCACCGCGGCGATCAGAGAATTTTTCAAAGCGTGCTTGACGATGACCATGCGGGACGGCATGCCCTTGGCCCACGCCGTGCGCACATAGTCTTGTTTGAGCTGCTCCAACATCTCGGCGCGTATATATCTTGTCAGAGGCGCTGCGAGGTCCGTTCCCATCACAATGGCAGGCAGGCAAGTGTGCTGGAGGAAACGAAACGGATCGTCGAGAGGACTCGCGTATCCGATCGAAGGAAGCCAGCCAAGTTTGAGGCTGAACAAGACGATCAGCATGAGCGCGAGCCAGAAGTTAGGCATGGCGATGCCCCACAGGGCAAAGCCCATGGCGGCGTAATCGGCGCTCGTGTTCTGCCGGATGGCGGCGATGACTCCGGCAGGGATAGCGATGGCCAGACCCGTCAGCAATGCGGTCACTGCCAAATAAATCGTCGCCGGATAGCGCTCCAAGATAACCTCGAAAATCGGTCGGCGCGAGCGCAGCGATAACCCCAAATCTCCCTGAACGATATTGGTTAACCAGTTGAAGTACTGAACATAGATGGGGCGGTCAAAGCCTAATTGGTGCTGGAGGGCCTGGTATTGTTCCTCGCTGATGCGCACGCGTTCCTCAGGATCGATCCCGAGCATCACCAGCACCGGATCGCCTGGAATAATGCGAACGATAAGAAAAACCGCGATGCTCACCAGGATGAGCACCGGAATAAGCTGCCAAGTGCGCTGCGCGATATAGCGGGCGAGCATGAAGAAAGTGATGTCCTTTGCACTTCTTGCTTCGTGTGCTTCGTGTCCTTCGTGGTCACAAAATTTTCACCACGAAGAGCACGAAGGTCACGAAGTTTTCTAAGTAATCGCTTTCAGCGATGGTGATCCTAGAAAGATCAAGGAAACCACTATTTATCGATCCAGGCGCGGCTCAAGCCGCCGCCCCAGGGTTGAAAGTCGCCACCCGAATTAGTGACAAAGCCCTTCACATAGTCGCGGTGTGTGAAGAAGCGCGGCGTAAATCCGATCGGAAGCACGGGCGAATCATCGAATAGCTTCGCCACCGCTTGTCTGAACAAAGCCTTGCGCTTGTCGAGATCGACTTCGCCGACGGCCTTTTGCAGCATGGCGTCATACTCCTTGTCACAATAGCCGCTCTCGTTCAGACGACGCTTTTTAAGGTCGGGCTCGCACAGGTATTCTTCGTAAGCGGGTTTGGGATCCGGGTAGTCGCTTCCGCCGGCCAGTTTGAACATGTACTTTCCTTGGCGGCGCATCTCGAGGGCCGAAGCCCGCTCGAGAATTTTTAGCTCAACCTTGATGCCGACCCTTTTGAGTTGCGCTTGAATGGTTGCTCCCTCGACGTCGGCCACTTCGCCGCGGTTACCCATTAGCTCGAGGGTTTCTCCCTTGTAGCCCGATTCCTTGAGAAGAGCCTTGGCTTTATTCTGGTCAAATTGCGGAGTCGGCACATCGAAGTACCAAAACTGTCCGCGGGCGAATCGCTGGTCCGCCGTGTCCGCCAAGCCGAAATAAGCCGCCTGCATGATTTCTTTTTTGTCTAGAGCGTGGGCGACCGCCAGGCGCAGCTTCTTATTATTGAACGGCGGGTCGGCGACATTGAATTCGAGGTTGCGCGCCCCCGCCCGAGCAGCTTTGACATAGGCGATCCCTTTGATTTTTCCCTCGACGATTTGTTGGACCCATTCATAAGGAGTGCGCTCTATGATATCGACGTCGCCGGCTTGCAAAGCGGTGAAACGCACCGTGGCGTCGCCGATTTCTTTCATGATGACGCGATCAACGTAAGCTTTTTGACCCCAATAATCATCGAAACGTTCAAAGACGATGCGCTGTCCGGGCTGCCACTCGACAAATTTGAAGGGGCCTGTGCCGGCAGGAAACGTGGTGGGTTTCCGCATACCTTCGGGCAGAGACTCCTTCGGAATGGCGGAAAACGCTCCAATGTCGGTCAGCGAGGTGAGAAACAGCGGATTGTGCCGCTTCATGTGGAATCTGACCGTGTATTTGTCGACCGCTTCGGCCCGCTCGACTGCGCTCAGTTCGTCGAAGCCATGTGCTCCGTTCTTGGGATTGATCGTATAATCGACGGCGAACTTGATATCTTCGGCGGTCAACTCCTTGCCGTTATGGAACTTGACACCCTTGCGCAGTTTGAAGGTGTAGAGCTTGCCGTCCTTTGAAACCTCCCATGACTCGGCGAGCCGTGGCTGGATGGAACCGCTCGGATCCCGCGCGAGCAGAGGCTCGAACATGAGCTCGCGAATTCTCGCTTCGGTGGAGCTCGTATTGATCAGAGGATTCATCAGGGCGAGCTCTTTGCTGATGGCGAGGGTGATCGTGCCGCCGCGTTTAGGTTGCACGGATGCGGATTCCAGCAGAGAGGTTGCCGGTAGTAGAAACACCAACGCTAGACTGAGCAGCGCCAATTTCTTCATAAGCTCTCCTATACGTCTCTCACCAAACGTTTGTTCGTTAATGCTTAGTTCTATACAGTTTGTTGATGAATCCCGAGTGGTCGAGCTCGCGCAGATAATGCAAATCCCAAAGAGCCAGCGGGCTAACCTCTTTGGCTTCGGGGGACTTGATGCAGCCGAGCTCGTAGGCATTGATGATTCCCTGAGGATCGGGGTAGGGCTTTTTGGGCATGCGCTCGAGTCGGCTGTATTGAAAATCGTCGCCCGTTCTCTTATTCAGATTCGCCAAAATCTTTTCGGTTTTCTGCCGCTGAGTCTTGGCGAAGTGAATGCCGAGCACCAGCGCTTTGACCAAACGCTCGCCGAGACCCTTCTTCTTGTGCAGCACCGTGTATGAAGTGGTTAACGTGGGCCCGTTAATCATCGGCAAGGGTCCGAGCGGTAACACATGCAATCCCAGTTCTTTATATCTCTCACCGGCGCCCGAGATAAAGCGCGCATCGGCCTTGCCCGATTTTAACGCTTCGAACTGCTCATCGGAGCTTTCCGATTCAACCCAATTCACTTGATCGATACCAATACCGGCGCGGATGAGATACATCATATGATTGCCGCGACCATGATGGAACCCGCCGTTTCTACCCTCCATAGGTGTATCTGCAATGCGCTTGCCCCGTAGATCATCAATCGACTTGATCGGTTCCCGTGAAGCGATGCTGGCATTCTGCCCGTTTACCGGTGAGGCGATGCTGACGATCGGCTTGCCGCGAGCGACTAGACCGTAGGGAGTAAGGTGATCGCCGGAAATGAAGTCGATATCACCCTTGAAAAGAGCCGCCTCCGCATCGGGCGGCATCGCGCAGTACTCGAAGCCGACGAGATCGAGTCCGGCTTTGTTCCAAATACGGGCTTGCTGCAGCACTTCCCAAATCGGCAAATGGCTGCCCGAACGATAGACGCCGCGAATCTTGATTTTGCGCTGTGCCATGGGAATCCTCCTTAGTTGCTTACGCCTTAGCCGTGCAGAATGGGTGCTTGCCGCCCATTTCGCAAGTTACGCCCTCAGCGGCGAGGGCTGCTTCGTAATCGCGATGAATCGCGGGATCTTCTTCTTCGTACTCGATCTGATCGCCACCTTCTTTGACGCTCTTATAGACGTATTGCTTGCCGCCGCTCTTTGGTTTGTCGCTGCCCCACCCGATCGCAAGAAAGAGCACCGGGTCTCTTCCTGTGTTGAAGTGCTGGTGAAACCACATTTCCGGCGGAACAAACACGCTGCCCGGCTCCCAGTCGATTCGCTCGATCGATTTGCCTTCTTGCCACATGAGCGAGTAGCCGTGGCCTTTTAAAATCACGACGTGGATGCCGGGACCGTGGCGATGCGATTTCTTATAGGTGCCGACCGGCCAAAAAGAGCTGTGGGATTTCATCGTGCCGTTGACCAGTCCGAAGCCCAACGACTTGACCCCGATGCCTCTGCCGCCGTCGTTCATCTGACAAGCCATGACGTCGGCGACGAAATTAGTCTGCCAGCGGCGCTGATCCGCTTTTCGTCCTGATTCTTTGAAATATCCCTCTTCTGAATTGAAACGGTCCTCAAAGACAAACGGGTTGTCGAAAACAAACTTGTAATTGTCGAAAGTATCGATCACGCGCGGCGCGCTCGTCATGGCGACATAACGCGCCGGTTCGGTTCCGGACACGTTGAAGTGCTGGTGCGATGCATTCATCGGGATACCGAAGTAGCTGCCCGTGTGCCATTCGAACGTCTGCTTTCTTGATTCGTCAAGCCACACCGAGGTGGCGCCTTGACCTTTGAGAATGTAAATCGTTTCCTCATAGAGATGCTTATGCGGCTTTAGGCCCTTTCCTTCAGGAATTTCGACTAACTGAGCATCATTAAAGCCGCCGGTTCCTTCGAGATTGATAACTGCGGCTAATCCGTCACCACTCGACTTCCAGGGAGCCAGCTCCATCTTGAGAAGGTTCTTGACAAAATAACCGCGCACCGTCGGCAACCCCTCCGCCTGCTTCCACCTTTCGTATGGGGACTTATAGGATTCCGCTTCTTTGACCATGGCTCGCTCAGCGCCCGCCGCTGCCGTATCGGTTCCCGCCATTGTTCCCTCCGTGTGTATGTTTTTAGCCGATAGAATCTGTTCGTGACCCAATATCACGGCGGAACAAAAAAGAAAAAGGTCACCCGACGCGGGGATTTATGACCGATGGTCGTACCAGAAAAAATCAGGTTAATCACTGTGCTTTGATCCCCGCTTGCTACGCAAAGAGCTATTCCCGACCTCTGAGAGTCCGTCATTCCCGAATGCTTTTATCGGGAATCCAGGCGAGATCGGAACTGGACCCCCGATTAAAACATTCGGGGGTGACGGTGACTTCTCATCCGCATCTTCTGATACCCCGTCAGCTTGCTGCCGGTTACTTCAACCGTGTCTTCGGTCCCGATGGGGTGGCCACAGAGGAGTCGCCTAGCAATTTTTTTGAGGTTGAATCACCTTCCAGGTGTTGACCGGCGCTTGACTAGGGTCTTTTCGGCGGGATAGTCTGCGGCATTTACTTTCTAAGGAGGTTATCTTTTATGGCCGATACGGATGTGCCCACGCCGTTTAAAGTCGCAAAGATTCAGCCGCAGATGGTGAGCCGCGGGAAGAAGGGAGCTTCGCTCTTTAGAACAGACATCCTCGGAGCGACGGTCCAAGTGGTCACAGAGGGTGGCGAAACCAATCTGCACGCCCATGCCGGTAGCGATGCCACCTGGCTTGTTGTGTCGGGCCAAGCGTCGTTTTACGGGGAAGGGGATAAGCTCGTGGCACGCCTCGATAAGAACGATATGCTGCTGATACCGAGAGGCACACCCTATTGGTTTGAAAGCAGCAGCAAAGAGCCTCTGGTCATCATGCGCTTTAGCGCGCGAGCCCAGAACACTCCCGATAAACGCATTGACTACACCGAGCGCAAAGCAAAACCCCGGGAAGTCATTCCCGGTGAGTATTACCAGGGTTAGAAATTCCGGATATTCACCGCGGAGGCGGAGAGAACGGGACGTCTCACCACAGAGGACACGAAGATCACGAAGGTTAGAGTCTTTTAAAGGGACCCTTCGTGTCTCGTATTGCTATCCGAAGGCAAAGTTTTTTCGCCGCCTTTGTGCTAGATAATGAGCGACTGTGTGGTGCGCGAAGTGCACCCTACGAATACCTTCGTGACCTTCGTGCGCTTCGTGGTGAAGGACGGCGGTGAAATCAGCGGCCGCATCGGTTGAGGAGCTGAAATGGGCGTGACCGAAGATATCGTGCGCTTCGTCGGCGAGACTCGTTTTGACGCGTTGCCTGACGAGGTTGTGTTCAGGACGAAAACGCTCATCGCGGACGCGATCGGCACCATGCTCGCCGGCTCGTGCGAGGATGGTAGCCGAATCTTGCAACAATATCTCAAGCAATCAGGCGGCCGCGAAGAGGCAACCGTCATTGCCGCGGGTTTCAGAGGATGCTCCTCCGCAGCGGCGCTTGCCAACGCCGCCGCCGGCCATGCGCTCGATTTCGACAGCATCCAACTTTCTTCCTGGCCGGGAACCGCTCATGGCATCCGCATCCATCCGACCGTTCCGGCGCTCGCGGCAGCGATGGCAGTGGGAGAGCCGCGCGGTATCAGCGGTAAATTTCTTATTCTCGCGTGTGTGGTAGGAATCGAAGTCGCGTGCCGCGTGACCGAAGCGATTCCGCCGGATTGTTACCAAGTCGCGTATCAGTCCACCGCCACCATGGGCGGCCTTGGCGCGGCTGCGGCTACGGGAAAAATCCTAGGGTTGGGTGAAGAGCAGCTTATGCGCGCCATGGGCTTGGCGGCGACGATGGCAGGCGGCCTGAGGGAAAACTTTGGCACGATGACCAAATCATTCCACTCCGGTCGGGCTGCCGAAGCCGGTGTTCTCGCCACGGGGCTGGCTGAAAGCGGTTTCACTTCTGCCTCCAATATTCTGGAGGCGCACCGCGGTTTTTTTCTCGCGATGGGCGGGAAACACGATCCCAATCAGATCTCGGGTAAATTGGGCAAGCCATTTTTCCTCGAGGACCCGGGCTTGCACATTAAACGATATCCCTGTGCCATTCTGACTCATCCGTCGATTAAAGCCCTGATTGAGCTGGCGCAAGCCCATAACCTCACTGCACAGAAAATCGCTCGCGTAGACGTGGGTGTGAGCGAGGTGGTGACATCGACGCTCAATCACCCCGAACCTAAAACGGGTCTAGAAGGAAAGTTCAGTGTGGCATTTCCGCTAGCGCTGGCGCTGCACAAGCGCGACGTTGGCTTAAACGATTTCACGGATGAAAACGTGAACGATTCGCAGGTTCGGGCTTTGATGAAGAAGATAACGGTGCGCACCGATCCGAAGCTGCAAGAATCGGGAGGCAACGAGGTTACCGCGAAGCTCACCATCGAACTGATGGACGGTCAGAGAATCGAGCGCTTGGCCACTCTGGAAAAAGGCAGAGCGCAGAAGTGGATCAGCGACGGTGAGCTTGAAAAAAAGTTCTTTGCCTGCGCCGAGCGAGTTCTTCCGGCGGATCGAGCGCGCCAGACGTTTGACATGCTTCTTCGGCTCGAGGGAGTGGAAAACATCAAGCCGCTCACCGAACTTGTCCGAACAGCCAGGTGACAGCCGGCGCGAAATTCTCATTTCTTTTGTAGGACGATGGACAACAACATTCAGCGGCTGATACCGCGTTTTTGCTACGGTGTGATCAATCCCCGCGCGCCCGGGAAAGTACAGCGCGGGCTAAGCTACCAGTTTTATCGTATTGTTCCGTCCGACGTGATGGAGATAGCCACAGGGCTCGGTCTCGATGACTACGCACCGCAGGCGGTTGAAAAAGCCGTAAGCAATTACTGGGATTGCGTTCACGCTCTAATGGAAGAGAAAGTCAATGTTATCATTCTGGGCGGTGTGCCTATTTCCGTACGATTGGGGCGACCGCGGCTTCGAGAGCTCCTCGCCGAGACCAAACAAAAAACCAGTGTTGAAGTCGACGCGCCTATGGAGGCGCTGATCGCGGCAATGAATTATCTCGGTTTGAAAACGATCGCTGTTGGGAGCCGTTGGGCGGATGATGTCAACGACGCGATCATCCGTTATCTAAAAGATGGGGGTATTGAAGTCGCCGGCATAACCAAGAGAAATCAATCGGCAGTGGACGCCGCCGCGATGTCTTTCGAAGGTGGTTTGCAAACAGCTCTCGATGTTGGGAGCGAGGCCGCTCGTTTGGCGCCGGCGGCCGACGCGGTATTTGTCCCCGGCGCGGCCGCCATGAGTTTGCATGTGATCCCGGCCATCGAAGCGGGGTTCGGCAAGCCGACCTTTACCAACTTGAGCTTGGAAGTATGGAACAACCTGGTTCGTCCCGGAATAATTCCGCCAGTCCAAGGTTGGGGTCGCTTGCTTGCCAACGATCCTGGCCAAAACCCAAAGTGAGGAGTCAAAAAAAATGGAAGCAATACTTTTGCGCGCGATCTTTTTCGTCTTTGCGCTCAGCATAACTATTCTCATTGAGGCGCGTGCAATCATCGCCGCCGACGCATATCCGAACAAGCCCATTCTATTTATTACGCACAGCGGTCCGGGCGGCGGCATGGATACGATGCTGCGCCGCATCACCGATATCATGGCCAAAGAGAAACTCGTTTCGCAGCAAATGAGGGTCGAGAACGTTCAAGGCGGGAGCGGCGCCAAAGCGATGACAACTCTAGTGAAGCGCAAAGGCGACGATCACGTGTTGGCGGGCATGACCAGCGTCTGGGTGGCCGCGCCGCTCATCTCTTCGGACGTCAAAGTGAGCTACAAAGACATGACCCCCATTGCGCTGCTCGGATTGGATCCTAACCTGGTCGTGGTGCGCGCGGATTCTCCCTTCAAGAGCATGAAGGAGCTGCTCGACTTCGCCAAGGCCAATCCGAATAAGGTCAAGCAAGCCGGGGCTTCTGTCACGAGCACGCCGAACTTCGACCGCCTTGCCATCGCCGAAGCCACCGGCGCGAACTGGGATTATGTGGCGTTTCCCAGCGGCGGCGAGGCGATTACCGCTGTACTGGGCGGGCACGTCAATCTCGTCATCGGCCAGCCCGCTGACATGGGCGGTCACTTGAGCGCCGGGGCCCTTCGCGCTCTCGCAAGTTTTTCAGAGTCTCGACTCGGTGGCTACCCCAACGTGCCGACACTGCGCGAGCTGGGCATCACCGCTCGGGTCTCGCGCGGCACGGTGCGCGGCATCGTCGCGCCGCCGGAAATGCCTGGTCAAGCGGTACAATACTGGGAACAGGTTCTGCGCCGGCTAACCCAAACCCAGGGCTACCATCACTTCAGCGCCGAGATCGAATTGTTCCCCAAGTTTCTGACCAGCAAGGAATTCAAACAGTTCTTGGATGAGGAAACCGAAACCCTGACGAAGTCTCTCGCTCGCATGGGCGAACTGAAAAAGTAGGCTCTTGTGTCTTTATGGGGAAGAGTATTCACCACGAAGTGATTCATGATCTTACGCTCGCCCGCAGAGAATGAAAATCGGACTTCATCTGGCCCTGGCAACGGACTGTCATCCTGAACGCAGTGAAGGATCTGCTTTATGAT
>Ga0075433_10003017_pt1 | contig 12934 bp, 9 predicted proteins | sample RhiMethybrSRZTD2_FD_75299 | JGI IMG/M metagenome (GOLD analysis project Ga0075433, IMG submission 75299) | Populus rhizosphere microbial communities from Tennessee, USA - Rhizosphere MetaG P. TD hybrid SRZTD2 | ecosystem: Host-associated > Plants > Roots > Rhizosphere > Soil | place: USA... | reverse complement strand
AGCGGTTCGCCGCCTGGCTCGAGCGCACCGCCGGCGATCGCGTGGCCGAGTTCGAGGAGATCGTCGGGTACCACCTCGAACAGGCGTACCGGTATCGGAGCGAGCTCGGGCCGGTCGACGACGAGGGGCGGGCGCTGGCGCTCGCGGCGGCCGAACGGCTGGCCGCCGCCGGCCGCCGCGCGCTCGCCCAGTGGGACATCGCCGCCACGGACAACCTGCTCTCGCGCGCGATCGCGCTCCTGCCCACCGACGCGCCGATGCGCATCGAGCTCCTGCGCGATCTGGGGGTCGCGCTCGGGCAATCCGACCTTACGCGCGCCGATGCCGCGCTCACCGAGGCCATGGAGGCTTCGCGAGCGGCGGGCGACGCCCGGCTCGAGGCCCGGGCCGGCGTTCGCCGGCTCTTCATCCGGCTGCTCCGGGACACCGAGATCAGCCAGGCCGCGGCGCTCGCCGAGGCCGAGGGGTACGTGGAGCGGTTCGAGGCGTCGAGCGACGACGACGGCCTGGCCGAGGCGCTCGGGCTCGTCGGCATGATCCATTTCTGGCAAGGCATGGCCGCCGTGAGCGAACGCGATTTCGAGCGCGGTCTCGCACACGCGAGGGCTGCGGGGGACCGCTGGCGCGAGGGCGAGATCCTGCGCCGGCTCGCCCTGGTCATCGACGTCGGGCCGGTCCCCGCCGAGGACGGGATCCGGCGTCTGGACGCGATCCTGGCCGAGGGCCACGGCGACCGACGGGTCGAGATCGGAGCATCGCGGGCGCGTGCCGAGCTCGAGGCGATGCGGGGCAACTTCGACGAGGCTCGTGGCTACGTCGCCCGGGCGAAGGCGCTGGCCGAGGAACTCGGCGATCACGTCGCGCTCGCCGCCGTCCATCGCGACGCGGGGCTCGTCGAGATGCGCGCCGGCGACCCCGTCGCGCACGAGCGAGAGGCGCGCGTGGGCTACGAGATCCTCGATCGGATCGGCGACGTCGGTCACCTTTCGAGCGCGGCGCCGGACCTGGGCGACGCGGTCTACGGGCAGGGTCGCTACGAGGAGGCGCTCGAGATCGCCGAGTTCAGCCGAACCATCACGATCGCCGGCGACGTCGACGCCGAGGTGCGTGGGATCGGGCTGCTGGCCAAGTCGAGGGCCAGGCTGGGCGGGCTCGACGAGGCGGAGGCGATGGCGGCCGAGGCCGTTCGGCTCGCGGCAGCGACCGACTACCTCGAACTGCACGCCTACGCGCTCATGAACCAGGCGGAGGTCCTCACGCTCGCCGGACGATCCACCGATGCCGCCGCATCGGTTCGGGCCGCGATCGACCTGTTCGGGCGCAAGGGGAACATCGTCGCGCAGGGCCGGGCGAAGGCCCTGCTTGACGACCTCGGCGCCTAGCCCGTACCTCTATCCGACGGTCACGACGAGCTGTGGCCGGAGGCTTTGCGCGCCCTCCTTCGAGACGTACTCGGCCTCGCGCGCCGCCGGCGAGGTGACGCGAAGGGTGTATCGGGCATCCCTTCGGATCACGGAGGTGACGTCGACCACCAGCCACGTGTCCGGGGAGATGGACCCGATGGCCCCGATGGCGACGGGATCCGCCACCGGCGCGGTCCGCCAGGACACGGTCGACTCGCTCCAGGCCAGGTTGTCCGCGGGGAAGAAGGTGCCCCCGCTCTTCGAACCCCGGACGCAGTAGAGGTACAGCTTGGCCGAGAGCACGGTTCGCTTCCCGATCCCCGAGATGTCGAACTTGAGCAGCGCGTCCTTCGAGGGCTCCTGCCCGACGTGGAGGGTCGTAGAGGCGCCATAGTTCTTCGTCGGCTGGGCATCGGACACGTGCGCGTCGCTCGTCGGAGAGAACGACAGGGTCCCCGGCGACGACAAAACGCTCCCGGACGGCGCGACGCTGGGCGACGGTGGAACGACCGTGGGCGAGGGAACGACCGCTGGCGACGGAACGCTCCCGGACGGCGCGACGCTGGGCGACGGTGGAACGACCGTGGGCGAGGGAACGACCGGTGGCGACGGAACGCTCGCGCCGCACCGCGACCAGTCGCGTGTCTGCGTCACGCCCGGCGGCAGCGTGCCCGGATGGTCGAGATCGGTGACGTCCCCGTCGTGGTCACCGTCGAACCCCGGACCCAGGACGACCGTGACGTTCTCGTAGGTCCCGGGCATCCAGTTCGTGAGGCGGTCGTCGCCGATCGGCGTTTCCTCGTAGCACACGATGTCGTTTCGCATCACGACGTGTCCGGCGCCCATCTGCTTGAACAACGCGGCGTGCCCGACGCCGTCCGGTGCCCTGGTGTTCGGCATCGGGCGGAAGATGAACGTGCTGTCCTCGATCGTCGTGACGGCCGATGCGTTGGTGGCGTTCTGTCCGATCGACACGCCCGAGTTGATGCCGTCGAACAGGCATCCCTGAATCGTCCCCGACATCTCGTCGTCGTTCTCGATCGCGTCGTCCCGGATGCCGGTCCCGTAACAGCCCTGGATCAGGAACGAGGCGGCGTTCAGGTCGCCGCCCGGCGGACGCGGCCGGAACATGTCGAACACGTTCGAGGCGTGCAGGTCGTAGGAGCTCATCGTGTCGTAGCCGACCATCAGCAACGCGGTGCCGTCGGCGGTGTCCTTCAGCGTCTGCCACGTGGCGGCCGGGTCCACGTCGCCGACGACCGAGCCTCCGACGACCACGGTGCGCGTTCCAGGCACGCCCTTGCCGAACGACAGCGGGTACGTCGTCGCGGCCGGGTACGCGCTGGAGGTGAGCCCGCGAAGGTCGTACGTGGTGTCGGGTGGTGGGGAGGCGACGCGGTACTGGGTCGACAGCGTCCCGGACTGGACGACCACACGCGGTCGCGCGAGCGCCTCGTCCTCGCTCGGGAACCGGCTCGCGCCGAGAGCGGTGGGTGCGGCGGCGATCAGGACGAGCGCGGCGACGAACGAAACGAAAGATCGAAGTGGATGCATGTCAGCCAACCCCCCACGCGTTCCATGTCCGAACGGGAAAAGATCGATCTGTGTCTACGAGGAAGCGTGTCGGAAGGCTGGGAGGCTAGCGGAAGACGGTTCGCATCACTGTCGGTCATCCTCCCTAACTTTCCCGGAGATTACAGCGCGCGTACGGTCGGCGACGTAACGACGACTACGGTGAGCAAGCATCCCTCGGCTAGCCGACGATCACCACGAGCTTCGGGCGAAGGCTCGTCGTCTTGCTCTCCTTCGCCGTGTACTGCGCCTCCGTCATCGAGCCCGAGGGCACACGCAGGCCGTAGGTGCCGTCGGCGCGAACGAGCGAGGACAGGTCGACCTCGTACCAGGTGTTCGCCGCGACCGGACCGACGGCGGCGACGTTCGTGAGACCCGCGGCCGGAGCCGTCTTCCACGTCACGGTCTTCTCGCCCCATGTGGTGTTCGCGGTCGGGTAGAAGGTTCCGCCGCTCGTCGATGCACGGACGCAATACAGGCTGAGCCTCGCCGACAGGACCGTTCGCGTGCCGATCCCCGACAGCGTGAACTTCAGCAGCAGGTCCTTCCTCGGATTCTGACCCAGCTGCAGGGTCGTGGCGGTCCCGTAGTTCTTCGTGGGCGTGCCGGACGCCACGTACGTGTCGGCCGCGGGCGCGAACGTCAGCGTCGCGGTGACGATGAAGTTCGTCGGGCTGGTCCCGGTTCCGCTCGGCCCGGTCACGGTGACGGGACCGGTGGAGGAGCCCTGCGGGACGACGGCGGTGATCTGCGTGTCCGAGTTCACGGTGAAGCCGGCGCTCGTCCCGTTGAAGCGCACGGCCGTCGCCTTCGACAGGCCCGAGCCGGTGATCGTCACCGTCGTGCCGACCGTTCCAAGCGCAGGGGAGATTCCGGTGACGGCGGGCGGCGGCGGGAGGACCACCGTGAAGTTCGAGGGGCTGAACGAGGATCCCCCGGGACCGTCGATGGATACGGGCCCGGTCGTGGCTCCCTGCGGGACGACCGCGGTGATCTGCGTATCCGAGTTCACGGTGAACGTCGCGCTCGTGCCGTTGAACCGGACATTCGTCGCACCGGCGAATCCCGAACCCGCGATCGTGATGGACGCCCCGACCAACCCCGACGCCGGGGCGAGGCCAGTGATGGTGGGCGGCGGCGGGAGGATCGTGAACGACGAGGGACTCTGACCGGTACCGCCGGGTCCGTCGATCGCGACCGGACCGCTCGTCGCAGCCTGCGGCACCACCGCGGTGATCTGCGTGTCCGAGTTCACCGTGAAGGTCGCGCTCGTGCCGTTGAAGGACACGCTCGTCGCACCGATGAACCCCGACCCCGCGATCGTCACCGATGCACCGACGTTGGCGGAGCTCGGTGTCAGCGTGATGATCGAGGGCGCGGGAGGAAGCACCGTGAAGTTCGAGGGGGTGAAGGACGATCCCCAGGGACCGTCGACCGACAGAGGACCCGTCGTCGCTCCGTTCGGCACGGACGCTGTGAGCTGCGTGTCCGAGTTCACCGTGAAGCTCGCGCTCGTCCCGTTGAACGTCACGCTCGTCACGTCCGTGAACCCCGAGCCCGTGAGCGTGACCGATGCTCCGACATGTGCGGACGCCGGGGTTGCCGCATCGATCACCGGCGGCGTCCCCGTCGGCGGAGGGGGAGGAGCGTTCGGATCGCAGAGCGACCAATCGCGCGTCTGCGTCACGCCGGCGGGCAGCGTGCCGGGGTGGTCGAGGTCGGTCAGGTCTCCGTCACCGTCCCCGTCGAATCCCGGGCCGAGCACGATCGTGACGTTCTCGTACGTCCCGGGCATCCAGTTCGCCAGTCGCTCGGGCCCGATCGGGGTCTCCGAGTAGCAGACCAGGTCGTTGTGCATCACGACCTGCCCGCCGCCCATCTGCTTGAACAGGACGGCGTGCCCCATCCCGTCCGCGGACCGCAGGTTCGGGAACGGCCGGAAGATGAACGTGCTGTCGTCGATCGTCGTGACGGCGGCGGGATTGGTCGCGTTCTGCCCGATCGAGACACCAGAGTTGATGCCATCGAAGACGCAGTTGCGGATCACCCCCGACATCTCGTGGTCGTTCTCGATCGCGTCATCCCGGATGTTGGTTCCGTGGCAGTCTGCGATGAGGAAGGTGCCGCCGTTGAGATCGCCGTTCGGTGGACGGGGGCGGAACATGTCGAACATGTCGTCGGCCTGAAGGTCGTACGAGGCGAACGCTCCCTGCGCGAACATCAGGAGCGCCGTCCCGTCGAGGTTGGCCTTCATGTCCTGCCACGTCGTCGCCAGGTCGGCGGTTCCCAGGACGGTCCCGCCCACGACGACCGTGCTGATCCCCGGGGCGTCCTTGCCGAACGACAGGGGATAGGTCGTGGTCGACGGATAGGCGGTCGACGTGAGTCCGCGCAGGTCGTAGGTGGTGTCTGGTGGGGGCGACCCGACCCGGTACTGATCCGAGGTTGTTCCGGATCCCACGACGATACTTGCCCGTGCAAGCGACTCGTCGCGACTCGGGAACAGGACCTCGGCGACGGCCGTCAGCGACCCGGTCGAGAGCACGAGAACGGCGACGAGTGGTGCGGCGATCCGGATCCGATGCACTTCCCCCAAAACCTCCCGATTCCCCGGACAGGCATCGGCATGCTTTCGGCACGGGGAAGGGTCGAAGTTGAGGGACGGTAGCGGAAATCGGTCAAGCTTCCTATCCGACGTACTCCCGCAACCTCCTACGGCATTCCTACGTCGCACGGCCTACCGCTGCTACGGTTCAGCGTCGGTGGGCCCTGTCGAGGGGTGATCGCATCGCGACCAGTCGCGCGTCTGCCTCACCCCCTCGGGGAGATCGCCGGGGTAGTCGAGATCCTTGACGTCGCCGTCCCCGTTTCCGTCGAAGCTCGGCCCGAGCACGATGGTCACGTTGTCGTAGGTCCCGGGCATCCAGTTCGTGAGCCGATCGGGCGCGATCGGGGTTTCCGTGTAGCACACGAGCACGTCGTGCATCACGACCCGGCCGCCGCCCATCTGCTTGAAGAGGACGCCGTGCCCCACATCGTCCGGCGCCTTGGTATTGGGCATGGGCCGGAAGATGAAGGTGCTGTCCTCGATCGTGGTGACGGCATCGGGGTTCGTCTGGTTCTGCCCGATCGACACGCCGGAGTTGACGCCGTCGAAGACGCAGTCCCGGATCGTCCCGGTCATCTCGTCGTCGTTCTCGACGGCGTCGTCGCGGATCGTGCTGCCGCGGCAGCCGGCGATCAGGAACGTGGCGCCGTTGAGGTCGTCCTTCGGCGGACGGGGCCGGAACATGTCGAAGACGTCGTCCGCCCGCAGGTCGTACGAGGCGAAGGCATCCTCGCCGATCATCAGCAGGGCGGCACCGTCGTCGTTGTCCTTGAGGTCCTGCCAGGTCGCGTCGTCCGGTGCCGTCCCCCGGACGGTCCCACCAACCACCACCGTCCGCACGCCAGGCGATCCCTTCCCGAACGACAACGGGTACAGCGACTCGGAGGGGTACGCGGTGCTCGTGAACGTCCGCAGGTCGTACGTGGTGTCGGGCGGCGGGGACGCGATCCGGTACTGATCGGAGGTCTCGCCGGACTCGACGACCACCTTCGACCGCTGCAAGGCAGCCTCGGCTCCGGGGAGGGAGGCGTGCGTGGGTGTCCCCGAGCACCCCGTCGCGACGAGCAGCGTGATCGCCACGACCGAGGCGGATCGCCCTCGATGCATCTCCTCAACTTCTCACGGGTCGCGGGGTACGCGGAGGATCCGACGCCGGCACCGATCAGGCCGGCGACCACGCGACGAAGTCGCCGTCGGTGATCAAGACCGCGGCCCGATCCGACCGCGCGGACTGGATCCAGATCCCGGTCTCACCATCCTCGTTCATGCCCGGGTACGCGAAGGCATTCCCATCGGGCGACCACAGGCTCATGCTCTGCGCGTACTGCTCGAAGAACGGGAGGTACTCGTCGATCATCCGTTGGCTGGGGATGAAGCGTGGCGTCGTGAACGTGCCCGTCCCGTCCCACACGCCCCAACGGAACCAGACCTGGTCCTCGGCGGGGTCGGGATCCAGGTACAGCAGGCGTTCGCCATCCGGGCTCCAGTAGAACGCGGCAACCGTTTGGTCGGTGATCTGGCTCGTGTCGCCCGACCCGACGTCCACGACCGAGAGCGGTGATGCCTCGCCGCCCTCGAACACCTGGAAGGCGATCCGCCTGCCGTCGGGGCTGACGACGAAGGTGATCAGCCCGTCGAACGGCACGACCGGGTGTCCTCGGTCGGCCTCGGCGTCCTGCACCACGAGTTGCTGGTGGCCGGCCTGCGTGGAGGCGTAGACGAACGCCCGCCCGTCGTCGGTCCACACCGGCGCGTTGAAGGCGCCGGGCCGGTCGGCCACCGTGGTCAGCCTGCCGTCGAGGTCCAGGCGCTCCAGGCGCTGCGCTCCCACATGCACCAGGAGCTCGTCGCCCTGCGGTCCCCACGACAGGTAGAAGGGCTGACCGGTGTCGAGGGGCGTGCCCGAGCTGTGTCCGGCGACCTCCAGGATGCCCAGCTCGATCTGGTCCTCGCCGGGAGAGCCGAGGTAGGCGATCCGCGACGACGTCGGGTCCCACGAAAGGTAGAACGGCGTGACCAGCGTCCTCGCCTCCGTCGGCTTCTTGCCTTGGTCGGTGGACGTCGCGACCGAGACCGCGAGCGCGTTGGCCTCGTTGATCTCCAGGTGGACCCACGCGAGGCGGCCGCCGTCGCGAGACCACGATGGCTGCCCAACCTGGCTGAGGCCCGGCTCGACCTCGGCCAGCACGACCTCCTTCGAGCCGTCGGGGTCCATCGTCACGAGGTTGCCCGTCTCGTCCAGGACGGCCAGCCGGCCGCCGAGGCCGGCGACCTTCGACGGGACGGTGGGAGCGGGGCTCTCGGGCTCGGGCGAGGGCACTGACGCCGGCGACCCTGCGCTCGCGCTCGGGATGTCGACGTGCCGGAGCTCGGGCAGGTCGGGCTCGGAGGTGCAGGCCGCCAGGAGGAACACGGTGCAGGCGAGGAGCGAGGCCAGCCGGCGGATCGGCATGACCGAAGTGTCGAACGCCGGACCGCTCCGGCGCAACGGTCAGTCCTTCAGGAGCGCCGCCGGCAGGCGCTGTCCCTTGGCCCGGGCGGCCTCCGTCCAGCGCTCGACGGCGGGCTTGGTCAGGCGCTTTCGGGCCGTCGCGACCGTGAAGTCCGTGGGCGAGACCTTCTTGAGCTCGGCCGGCAGCACCGGGAACGAGACCGAAGCATCCTCGCGAGCGCGCGGGGAGAACGGGGCGACGAGCGTCGCGCCGGGGCCGTTGCGAGACGGATCGAGCATCACGCGGCCCTTACGGTCGGCCTTGCGGAACTCGGCGGTGACCAGATCGGGCTTGCGCTCGATCACGATCTCGGCCAGGCGCGTGGCCGCGCGGCGGAGCAGTTCGGCCGAGACGTGGCGGACGATCGGGACGACGACGTGGATGCCCTTGCCGCCGGTGGTCTTCACCAGCGGTTCGAGGCCGAGGTCGTCCAGCGTCTCGAGCACGAGGAACGCGACCTCGACGGCGGCCTCGAACGCGTCGTCCGGCGGGTCGATGTCGACGACGAACAGGTCGGGTTTGTCGAGCATGTCCCGACGCACGGGCGCAGGATGCAGCTCGAGCGCGGCCTGATTGCCGAGCCACGTGAGCGTGTCGGCGTCGTTGCACACGGTGTACGCGACGTCTCGTCCCGCGCTCGGCGCGGGGATCGTGACGGTCCGGACCCACGCAGGCGCATACTTCGGCGTGTTCTTCTGGAAGTAGCGCTCGCCCTCCACGCCGTCGGGCGCGCGGATCACCGACAGCGGGCGGTCGCGGAGCCAGGGCAGCATGGATTCGGCCACCGCCGCCAGGTAGTCGACGTACGCCTGCTTGGTGATCCCGGGCGCCGGCCACAGGAGCTTGTCGGGGCGGGTGACCTCGACGCGTGAGCTTCGGCTGGTCTTGGTCTTCGCCATCCCTAGATGTTGCCGGTTCGGCGGTGGAATTGGGAGACCCCCGGTCGCGGCAGGCGGCGGATATCGAGATCGATATCTGGGCCCTCGCCGAAAAAGGGGGCCTCTTCGGCGCTGATCCGCCCTCCGGTCGACTGCGGATACCTCGTGAACGTCGCCCGCATCTCGATCCGGAAGGAGGGACGTTCATGAGCACCGATTACGTCGCCGGAGCTCACGCACGCGCCGGCAGCCGAACGTGGGGCGAGCTCGTCACCGCCGTGCTCGGGGCCGTGTACCTGGTGGTCGGGGTGGCCGGCTTCTTCGTCACCGGAGGGGTCGGCGTGGCCGACACCGAAGGGAGCAAGCTCCTCGGCCTGTTCGAGGTCAACCCCCTGCACAACGTGGTGCACCTGGCGATCGGCGCGGCCCTGGTGGTCGCGTACGTCGCCGGCCGGAAGGCCGTCGGCATCGTCGCCACCTTCATCGGCGCCGTGTACCTGATCGTCGGCCTGACCGGCCCGTTCGTGACCGGGACCGACGCGAACGTCCTGGCGTTGAACTCGCTGGACCACGCGCTGCATCTTGGGTCCGCGGCGGTGCTGCTCGCGGCCGGCATCAACGCGCGCCGGGCCGCCCGCGCCTAACGGCTGCGCGTTCGACCCGGTCCGCAGTGAGGCGGGCGATATCGAGATCGGTATCGCCCGCCGCTCTGCGTTCGAGCCCATCCGACGACGCGGCCTATCATCCGCCCATCCGCCGGCCCGAACGGATGGGGGGAACGTGACCTCGACGTCCGAACAGCGCACGACCGGCAAGCCGGGCCTGGCCACCCGACTCCTGCCGGGAGTCGCGACGCTGCGCTCCTACCAGCGCGGATGGCTGACGCGCGATGCGATCGCCGGCCTGGTGCTGGCCGCGTTCCTCGTGCCGGTGGGGATGGGGTACGCGGAGGCGTCGGGCCTTCCGGCGATCACGGGCCTGTACGCCACGATCGTCCCGCTCCTGGTCTACGCGATCGTCGGTCCCTCACGGATCCTGGTGCTGGGCCCGGACTCCTCGCTCGCGCCGATCATCGCGGTCACGGTCGTGTCGCTTGCCGCCGGCGATCCCGACAAGGCCATCGCCCTCGCCGCCATGACCGCCCTGATGACCGGCGCGTTGCTCGTGCTGGCCGGCCTGTTCCATCTGGGCTACCTGACGGACCTGCTCTCGCTCCCGATCCGGTACGGCTACCTGAACGGGATCGCGTTGACCGTCATCGTGAGCCAGCTCCCGAAGGTGTTCGGCTTCTCGACCGACGCCGAAGGTTTGATCGACGAGGTAGACGCGTTCGTCCGGGGGGTCGTAGACGGGAAGACGGTCCTGGCCGCCCTCGTGATCGGCGTCGCCTCGATCGTGGTCGTCCTGGTGGGCAAGCGCACGGCGCCGGCCGTGCCGTGGGTGCTGGTCGCCGTTCTCGGCGGGACGCTGGCCGTCTCCGTGTTCGGCCTGAGCGGCGTCGACGTCGTGGGCGCGCTGCCTCGGGGCCTGCCGTCGTTCGACGTCCCGAGCGTTCCGTTCGACGACCTCTCCAAGCTTGCCGCCGCGGCCGTGTCGATCGCGTTGGTCGCGTTCGCCGACACGAGCGTCCTCTCGCGAACGTTCGCGGCCAAGCTCGGCGACGACGTGAACCCGAACCACGAGATGATCGCGCTCGGCGCGGCGAACCTCGCGACCGGCTTGTTCCAGGGCTTCCCGATCTCCAGCAGCGCCTCGCGAACGCCGGTGGCCGAATCCGCCGGAGCCAAGACGCAGCTCACCGGCGTCGTGGGCGCGCTGGTGATCGCGGCGATGCTGCTGTTCGCGCCCACGGTGCTGCGGAACCTGCCGCAGGCGACGCTTGGCGGCATCGTGATCGTGGCGGCGACGAGCCTGATCGAGGTTCGGAAGGTCCGCCGGCTGCTGCGTGTCCGCCCCTCCGAGTTCTGGGTAACGATCGCCTGCTTCCTCGGCGTGGCGGTGCTCGGGGTGATCCCGGGCATCTTCCTGGCGATCGGCATGGGCGTGGCGCAGTTCGTCCATCGGGCGTGGCGTCCGTACGACGCCGTCCTCGGGCGGGTCGCGGGGCTCAAGGGCTACCACGACGTCACGCGTCATCCGGAGGGCCGGCAGATCCCGGGCCTGATCCTCTACCGGTGGGACGCGCCGTTGTTCTTCGCCAACGCCGCCAGGTTCCAGGAGCGCGTCCTCCGCCAGGTCCGGCGGGGCGGGCCGGACGTCCGATGGATCGTCGTGGCCGCCGAACCGATCACCGACGTGGACGCGACCGCTGCGGCCGAGCTCCGAGAGCTGCTCGACGACCTGGACGAGCGCCACGTCCGGTTCGCGTTCGCGGAACTGAAGGGGCCGGTCTGGGACCAGCTGGTGGCGTTCGGGCTCGCCGAGCGGATCGGCGAGCGGTACCGGTTCCCGACCCTCGGCACAGCGGTCAAGGCGTACGTGGAGGAGACGAACACGCCCTGGGAGGACCCGAACCCGGACTGAGGCGGCCGTTCGCCGCGCGTGGTCGAGACATCGAACCGAGGGCGGCCTGTAAACCGCGTGCCCGACATATCGAAGATCGATATGGCTGGTCCGGAAGACGTGGCCCCTCACGCAGGCGAGGCGCGAAGGTCCTCGATCACCCCGTACACGTTGCCGTCCGGCGCCCGGAAATGCGTCCACGCCAGGCCCGCCTCTTCCGAGCGCTGGGGCCCGACCACGATCTCGACACCCGCCCGTCGAAGTTCCTCGGTCGCGGCCTCGACGTCGTCGACCTGGAACTCCGGGACCGGTCCGGTCGTGAGGTGCTCGTTCAGCGAGGGACCGAACACCTCGGCGACGCTCCCGTCGGGCAGCCGGAAGGCCCACATGTCGTTTCCGGCGTGTTCTGCTGTGAGCCCGAGCACGTCCTCGAGGAACGCGGCCATGGCCTCGGGCCGTTCGGTCCGCGTGCCGACGAATCCGATCTTGCGCACCCTCATGCGTCAGCCTCCTTCGCGAGCCGAGCCCAGACCTGGTCGATGGAGAGACCCTCGAACGTCGGCACCACCAGGTCGGCCTCGGAGAGGTCGAGTCGGGCGGTGGCCTCGTTCGGGACGCAGAGGCACGGGAGGCCGGCGGCCTTCGCGGCGCGGATGCCGTTCGGGGAGTCCTCGATCGCGAACGCCCGCGACGCCGGCGCGTCGAGCAGCTCGAGCGCCGCCTCGAACAGGTGCGGGTTCGGCTTGGCGCGCGCGGCGTCGCCGTCCGCGCAGACCATCGCGGCCCATCCCTCCGGCCACCCGAGACGCTCGAGGTTCGTGACGAGCCACTCGCTCCGATCGCTGCTCACGAGCGCACGCCGAACCCCCGCATCGTCGAGGTGCCGAAGGAACGGGTCCACGCCCGGTCGCAGCGGGACCTCGCGCACCGCGTCGCGGATCCGTCGTTCGGTCCGTTCGCGAACTTGCTCGACGTCCAGCCCGTCGACGAGCTCGGTGAGCGACGCGTACGGATCGAACCCGCCGACCGTGCCGATCGCGGCCGACCAGGTCTCGAGCGTGAGCTCCTGTCCGTGATCGGCGAACAGGTCCCGGAACACGCCGAACACCGCGGTCTCCGAGTCCCAGAGCGTGCCGTCGAAGTCGAACAGCACCGCGATCGGCGCCGTCACGGCGTCCCGTCCGGCAAGAGCTCGCGGATCGCCTCGAAGAATCGATCCGCGGAATCGGCCCAGGTTGGCAAGGTCCGAGCGCGGCGGCGCGCGCCCTCGGCGAGCCGCTCTCGCAGACGCGGGTCGGTGACGACCGCCCGGAGCGCGGACGCCAGGCCGGTCGCGTCGCCGGGCTCGGCCATGAGCGCCTCGCGGCCGTGTTCGGCCAGCCGCGGGAGGTTGCCGGCGCGCCAGCCGACGACCGGAAGACCGGCCGCGATCGCCTCGGCCCACGCCGTGCCGTACGCGTCGACGAACGAGCACAGCGC
>Ga0075433_10003012_pt1 | contig 12943 bp, 6 predicted proteins | sample RhiMethybrSRZTD2_FD_75299 | JGI IMG/M metagenome (GOLD analysis project Ga0075433, IMG submission 75299) | Populus rhizosphere microbial communities from Tennessee, USA - Rhizosphere MetaG P. TD hybrid SRZTD2 | ecosystem: Host-associated > Plants > Roots > Rhizosphere > Soil | place: USA... | reverse complement strand
CTGATACACTTCTTCGCCTTACGTCTCGCTGTCCTCCATGATCCAGCAGCGGACATCGCCGCAATCACCCTTGCTCACGACTTGGCGCTCGTGACACAACCCTCGCGAGTTCAGCCGTGTAGCTGGGCTGCGGCAGGAAGGTTGGGAAGCGCAGTCGTGACCGCAGCCGTGTAGAGTTGGGGCGCTGGGAGCGCTCCTCCGGGCCGCGTGAGCACGTAACCTCATTATATCGAGCAACTCGATCATCTTGCTCGGTGTTTTGCTCTGCAGACTCCGGTCAGGATGTGCAAAATTTCAGTTCACTTGCGTTTAAAGATCAGGATATACTCTCGCAGGAAGCGCTGAACGCTTGTAATCGCTAATGTCGGGCGTAGAGACTCGCGCACCTCCGCTGATCGTGCCGAGTTGGTGACATCCACTACACAACATACGAGATCATTTCAAGATCCATAGCAACAGAAACCTATCCCCATCGCCAAGTATGAGGTGGGTTTTCTGTATGAAGAAACAAGGAAACCAGCATGGCTCCTGAGGCGTTCAGTGGACTATATATCTCTGGATTTGGTGACGCCAGTTATGGGGAGGAGGTGCATATTGATGCTCTCTACGAAGCGATAGCGTCCCAGAACAAGCGAATGAACGAAGCCGAGCGCGCATTCATTGACGGCTTCGCGCAGGGCATCCTACGTAAGACACTTGGCCCACCAGGGCGGGCCGATGCCAATAATCTCTCGGAGGTTCGTTGGGGGATTATCTGGCCTCCGGAGCCACTCAGTCTGCTGGAGCGACAGCACCAAGCGACACTTCAGGATTTGATTAACCTACGGCATGTGCAGATGGGTGATCGCACCCCGCACCAATTCGTCTATCGTAGCGGCTGGACCGCAGATGATTTCTTGTTCGAAGAGGGGCGTCGGATCGAGACCGGATCGATGCAAACAGCGGTTGTGCCATATTACCTGTGCATTGTGGGCAGTCCAGAGCGGATTCCCTGGGAGTTCCAACAGCAGCTTGACGCTGAATACGCCGTAGGGCGCATCTGGTTCGATGACCCCGCCGATTGCCACAGCTATATCAAGTGGCTGCTGACCTATGAGCGAGGCGAAGGGTCAACCACCTGCGCATATGAGGCGCTTTTTCTCGGTACTCAACATAAAAATGACCGTTTTACGCAACTCAGCTCTGAGATGCTTGTCAAACCGCTGCACGCCCACGTACGTGACGCGGGTTTGGGTGTGGATGCGACGCTCCTGCTTGGGGATCAGCCTGGAGAAGAGGCGTATAAGCGAAATTTGCTGACGCGCCTGCGCGGCTACGCCCTTGATGGCGAGCTTCACCGACTACCTGCACTGTTGTTCCTGGCGCTCCATGGCTACGAAGATACGCGGCGATCCACAGAACAACGCGCCAGACAGGGTGCTCCTATCTTCCAAGAGTGGCCTAGCACGCTCGCTGAGGTGCGCTCTGAGGAGATGCTGACAGGTATGGAAGTGAATGACACATTGCACTTGATGGGCACAGTCGGTTTCTGCTGCGCGTGCTACAGTGCGGGCACACCCACTGAGCAAGACTGGGTTCAGCGTACACTGCTTCAACGCCCTGAGCGCATCGCCGATGCACCGTTCGTGTCGTATCTACCTCAGAAACTGTTGGCACAGGGCATGATCGCGGTCGTCGGCCACGTATCACGCGTTTGGGAGTACTCCTTCGTCGGATCGATAGGTGTGAGCGAGCAGGAAGAGACACTGAAAGACGCCGTGCATATGGTACTCCAGGGTCAGCGCATCGGGCATGCCACCAACGCCATTAACACTCGCTGGATACATTTGACGCGACGGCTGGAAGCACAGTTAGACGACCGGCACAAATACTCGAAAGAGCAGATCCGCGACACATGGGGCGCGCGCAACGACTGCCGTGGCTATGTCATACTCGGCGACCCCGCCGCTCGTCTAGACATGACCAGACTTGTTTCATAGAGGAGATCACTTACAATGGGCAATACTATCTTGGGAATCGTGTTGATCGTGATCGGGGTGCTGGGGCTGCTTGCAGGAGTTGTTGGGGGGATTATCACGCTCTTCCTCGATATTCGCAGACGAGCCAGGGAAGAGCGCGCTTCCGGGGGTGTAGAATTGCTGCCGGTCGAGTATATCAAGGCGCTCACCGAGTTCCTCAACGCATTAGTGAAGGCACCCCACTGGCTGATCCTCGTGATAGTCGGTGTTGGGATGATTGTGTGGGGCAGCACAATGCTGTAACACTGCGTCGCCGAGCGCCTGGTGCAGTGAGCGAGATGGCCCGTTGATCGCTCGGGTCGATAAGATGGGCATGACGGTTGAGGAAATGGCATGGCCGAATCTGACTCCATTTTACAGTTAGGGATCGAGGCTGCCAGAGAAGGGAACCGTGAGGAGGCACGCAACATGTTCGGCTTGCTGACGCGACAGCAGCCGAATAATTTGCAAGCTTGGCTCTGGCTTGCCGGCGTTTCTGATGGACCCGACGAGCGTCGCGCCGCGCTGGAGCGGGCTCTAGAGATCGAGCCAACTAATGAACTGGCGATCAAAGGGCTTCAGAGGCTAGGTGTCTCACTACCGGTAGCCACTATGCCACCGAGTACCCCCCTGCGCGATATAACCGACGAGGAGCGCTATGCCGCCGAATTGGACTCAGCCTTCGACGACTACGACGCGCTGCCGAAGGTCGAGACACCAAGCCGCAAGACGACCAAGAGCGCGCACGAGGCTGCCGACCTCGATGAAGTCGAGGTGCTGCCCCGTCAATCGACGCGTCGTCCCAAGCAGCCAGCGCAGCCGGATTCCGACGACAGTCCGCCCGACCCTGCGGCATTGCTCGCGCGGCTGTGGCGGCAGCGCGAGCAGCGCGCTGCCGAGCAGAGCGTTAGTCGTTCCCGGACAGATCGGCGAGAGGATAGCCAGATCCCGACGGGACATGCTATCGAGCAGCGCTACGTGGTCGGCGACCGGATCTTCTGTTTGCCGTATGGTGATGGCGTGGTGCAGGACAGCCGAATCGAAGGCGAGCGCGAGCTTCTCACGGTCCGCTTTCCCGATCACGGCGACCTAATAATCGACCCAGCCGTGAGCTTGGTGCGCAAGTTAGACGATTTTCCTGATCACGGCGACCTAGACCTCGATCTGATGGCTTTCTCACTTGATGAGCTGGACGATGTACCCCATACGCCGGCGGCACCCGTCGCTGCTTCACCGCAGCCACCGGCGAGCGAAGCAGCGCCACTTATGACGCCGTTCTCGCTGACGGACCTGGGGCTGACGGAAGACGAGATCGCCGGCCTGGCCAGCTTGAACTCGGTATCGACGGCACCTGCGGAAGAGCCGCGCGCATCGTGGAAATCACTGGATGCAGATGTTGATCTACAGCCCTTTACGCTGGCCGACCTGGGACACAGCGAAGAGGATATCGCGGCTCTTGGGCTGGGTGAGTCCGTCGCGGCTTCGGAAGAGACCCGCCCCAGTGCGCAGGCGGAAGCCGAGCCGCCGATGACGCCCTTCTCGCTGGCCGACCTTGGTCTCTCCGAGGAGGAGATCGCGGCCCTTGGGCTGAACGAGGAGGAGCCCGCGAAGCTTGGGCTGAGCGAGCCCTCCGCCGCTTCGGAAGAGACCCGCCCCAGTGTGCAGGCGGAAGACGAGCCGCCAATGAGGCCCTTCTCACTGACCGATCTGGGATTATCCGATGAAGAGATCGCCGCGCTTGGACTGAGCTCGTCCGCTGATGCGGAAGAAGAAATGAGCTCCGAGTTGGGCATCGCCGAAGAAGAGCTAGCGGGTCTGGATTCGGTCGATATGAACTGGGGGCCATCTGCATCGGCCATCCCCACTCTGCCACCGACGCCCGAAGCAGCCGCGACACAAAACCTCAGCGGCGATCTCTTCATCGATCGCTTGCTCGCGCTCGGTCATCAGCAGGGATATGTCGATATCTCCGATATTATGGCTGGCGTCGAGAATCCCGAGGCTGACGCAGATCGGATCGAGGAGATTGGGCGGCTGCTCCATGAGGCAAAGATCGAGATCCGCGACGGCGACGAGATCATCGACATGGATGCCGACTATGCCAAGGAGGATGAGCGCCTCGCTGTCCCAGAGGCCGAAGTGACGGCATCGGTCGCGCCAGAGGATCAGGATCCGCTGATGACGCCCTTCTCGCTGGCCGATCTTGGCCCCTCCGCTGAGCAGGTGGAAGCTGCGCAGCTGATGACGCCGTTCTCGCTGATGGACCTGGGGTTGACCGAAGACCAGAGCACTGACCTAGATAGCGCTGATCTACAGCCGTTCTCGCTGGCGGATTTGGGTAATGTACCGCCCCCGTTCCAGCCCTTCATGTCGAATGCTTCAGGCCAGATCGCGCAGCCACCTGCGCTCGCCGCAGTTCCCGCAACCTCGCTGCGCGAGGTCGTATTGCAAAACATCGTCGCAACGGTGCATCGCCCTCCGCTGCCACATGTGCTCGACATTCACATCACCCCGCGGATTGCCAGCTATGTCGCGGATCTCAGCGGCGACCAGGTCGGCGACCGCGAGCGCTTATATCAGGTTGTGCTGAGCTTTATGGAGCAGCGCGATAATAGCTTCCAGGACTCCTACATTGAAGGGCCGCTGCGGCTCGACTTCGCCGCCATACAACATCAGCAGGACGGTGCGCAGTTCGGCGCGATGCTCCACCGGGCGATCTTCCATAACGTGCTGCTCGACAACGAGGAACGCCTGATTCAGCAGGGGCCAGGGCATCATACACTGTTGAGTGGATACCGGCATGCGCTCAGTCAAACCAATGCTGAGACTGGCCTTCGGATTCAACTTCGCATTAACAACCAGGCATCCGAGCTGCACAGCTACCGCTGGGAGTACCTTTGGGATTCAGAGAACGAAGGCCCGCTTGCCTGCTCGAACCGCGTCACATTCGCGCGCGTGCTGCACACCGGCTCAACGCCCCCTGCGCCGCCGGTGATCAGCCGTAAGCAGCCGCTGCGGATTCTTGCGGCGCTAGCGAGCCCCATCGAACTCGACGCAGCGTCTGGAAGCCAGCCCGACGAGTTGCGTGGTCTCGCGCCGATCGACTTGAGCCAGCTCACAACCTTCGCGATGGAGCTAGAGCGCCTGGCTCTGCCGATCGATCCATTTGACGAGGATAACCTGCTGGCAAGCCCGCGCAACTACGTCAGCCTAGAGCGGCTGCGCCAAGCGCTCGTCAAGGCCAATGAGCAGGATCAGCGGCCAGTACACATAGTACACCTGATCTGCCACGGTCTGACGCGGTTGCGCGATGGCAAGAGTTGCCTACTGCTCCACCGGCGCGACTCGCCCTCGTTCGATCTGGTAAGTGATGACGAATTGGCCCAGGTATTGAGCCAGTTCAGGGATACGCTGCGCCTTGTCGTTCTGGCCTCGTGCTTTACGGCGCTGCCGTCGAACAACCAGCCGCTTCAGGGAATCGCCCGTCGTCTGGTCGCCGTCGGCATTCCTGCGGTCATCGCCATGCAGGATGCGTTTGAGTTCGAGGCTGCCCAGTTCTTCGCGCAGCGGCTCTACGCTCACGTGGCGCTGCGCGGTGAGATCGACCGGGCGGTCAATGCCGCGCGCCGCGAAGTGCTTGACCAAGGGCCTCGTAAGGCCCGTGACCGCTCCAGCCGCGTGTCGGCCCGCCAGTGGGCGGTGCCCGTCCTCTTTACAAGCCTCTCGGACGGTCGTCTCTTCGTCGTTGACCAATCGGCCAGCGTCGACAGCGATCTTGACAAAACACTCTCGGCCATTCCCTACGCTCAGGCACCCGGCAGCGATCCGCAGCGCCTGGCGCAGGGGATGCTGCACGGCCTGTCCGGGCAGTTGGGCCTACAGATTAACCTTGCCATTCCAGACTTGACGGTCGCTCTGAGTAAAGCTATCGCCGAAGCGGCGACCACAGCAACACCCGTCCCAGCTTCGGGCCGGCTGTTTGAAAGCCCAAACCTCCGATATAGACGAGAGGCGCTGGTGCGAGCCGCTCTGGCACATGTGCGACACCCGGCGCGCCGTATCGTGCTGCGCCTCCGCGAGAAGACGCTGGACGACATTGCGCGATTGGTCCACCGGGATCGAATACGCGGGCTAACGCCCCAGACATTTGCTACACATATCTGGGAGGGCGGGTATCTGCGCCTGGAGGGGAAGCAAACGAAGGACATTCTGGGCGGCGGGCCGGTTGGCCGTGTCCTGCTCGACGAGCACGGCAATCCGCTGGAGCTGTCGTGGAGCCAGATGCGGATGCGCCTGCGCGGTCGGCCTGTAGACGCAGATGAGCAGGGCGATGGATATGTCGGGAATCTGATATGGCATCGCGATGATACACTGGCAGACGATATCTTCCCTACACCTCTCGACCTGGCTGTTCTCCTGTATGCACAGCGGGATGTGTATCTGCGATTTACCCAACTGACGCGTGACCCGGCGCGAAGAAGCGTCGGACTCGACGAGCGTACCGCGTCACTACTCCTTCACGCCGTCTACCGCGACCGCTACGCGCCGTATGCTCCTGACATCGCTGAGCAGGTTCTGGATATCCTGGGCTTGCGGGGGCACGAACGCTATGACGACGGCTTCAAAGGCTACTGCGAACTGGGAAACGACCTGCTGGCCGACCGTGAGCTGGACTTCGAGAACCTAGCCGATGTCAGCTACTTCCTGCAGCGTCTAGCGGCACAGCGGGTGCGACTCGACGCCGATCCGGAGGGGGATGACGAAGTCGACCTCGATATTCTCACGGCGGTCGATCTGCGCACGGAAGAGATTGATAGTAGGCTAACGACGGATCAGAACGTCATCGATCAGGCCGTCGCCGCGTTGAATGCCGGCAAGCATATCATCTTCAGTGGGCCGCCCGGCACTGGTAAGACGACGCTTGCGGAAGACATCTGCCATCACGCTCACGAGCTTGGTTTCAATCGCGGGCACGTGCTCACCACGGCAACAGCCGACTGGACGACCTTCGACACGATAGGCGGCTATGTCCCTGAATCTGGCGATCAACTCGTCTTCCGGTCGGGCATCTTCCTTGACGCGATCGAAGCCAACAAATGGCTAATCATCGACGAGATCAACCGCGCGGACATCGACAAGGCGTTCGGTCAACTCTTCACCGTGCTCTCGGGCCAAACTGTGGTGCTGCCATACAAAGACAACCGTGGACGCGTAGTGCGCATTCTTCCGGCTGGTAAGAATCCATCGCGCGAGACGCGGGACTTCGTCATTCACCCCCGCTGGCGAATCATCGGCACGATGAATGTGTACGATAAGGCGTCGCTGTTTGCGATGTCGTATGCATTCATGCGGCGGTTCGCCTTTGTCGACGTGCCCATTCCTAACCCGTACCAGTATCAACAATTGCTCCAGCGCTACTTTGAAGAGCATAAGCTGCCCATTGATCAGGATCGCGTTTTCGCAACGCTCTGCTCCATATTCGAGCGAAAGCCTGATAACTGGCTGATGCACTATCGCGCGCTCGGTCCGGCGATTGCTCAGGATATCGTGCGCTACTTGCACTCGCGCAAGCGCACAAGTGCAAGATCCTTCAGGATAGACTTTCTCATCGAGGCGCTGGGGCTTTATGTCGTACCTCAACTGGAGGGATTGGAGCAGGAGCAAATTCGCAGAGTATATGAACAGCTCCGCCAGCTATTTGCGAATGTTGATGTCCAGCACCGAAAGGCGCTGCTACGGCAGATTGCCGAGATGTTCCCGCATGTTCGCTTGGAAGACGAGGCATAACATGTCGCGTTCAGCCTCCACAACCAACGCGGTATTCCTGGCAGACCAACTACTCAAACATGGGCCTATCCCAGTTGCGCCTTTTCGCCAGTTAGTCGGCCTGGAGGGCAAAGTCGGTGTCGTGACGGCGGTGTGCTTTGTACTCTACCGCGCCCACATGATCGATCAACCCAGCGCTCACCGGCTGCTCTTCTATACCGCACCGCAGCTCGTGCAGCAGTTGAGCCGCACCGCAGTGTCGAAGCGAGTCGTGCTGCGCGACCAACCACGAGGCAAGATCGATTGGCCGACAACCTACAAGACGCGCGCGGCCGAGGGCATGAACTCGGCGCTCTTCGTTTGCCTTGCGAGCGAGCGGCGCTACAACAAGCCCGAGAATCAGCTGTTAAAGTGGATTGTGCATGAGATTGATCGCTGCCTCGATCATATGCCGCCCGAGATGGATAGCTGGCTCGCCTGGGGATGGGAGCGAAAAGGTTTGCACGATGGTGAACCTAGCATTGGAGAGTATCTGTCTGTGCTGAGACATCAGGTGCGTCACATCAGCGCACATATGGCGCTACGCCATGTGGAACTTCCCCGATTGATTGAGGACCGACACCTTCGCGCAGCTCGCTCCTCGAAGAACCGGCTCTACGCCGATGTGGCCGACCTCTACGACACCTTCGCGGCGACGGTTCTCAATCCACACTGGGATGCCTGGAGTTCGATGGTCCAGGAGACCTTTCCACTGCCGCCTGATGTGCGTGAGCTTGCGCTACTATTCGACGCCCCCATCGAGTGAATGCTCTTTACAGCCGTGGCACACTACGCGACGAGGAGAAGGTGGGCGCGGAAGGTCATGATCACGTTAGTATTCCAACCACCAACGTAAGCCGTGGTAGTTCCACTATGCTGATGCCAATACGACCACCCGCGACGATTAAGCACGTCCTGTCGAGCGCCAGCCAGGCACTCGCTTAACGCTATCCATGTTCAGATCGGCCTTACATACTACCCTGGCGTATCCGCGCCCTCACCCACCCCCCTCTCCCAGCATGACGGTCATAAGCCAGCGTTGGAGCGCGGGATACTTCGGGATGGTGCGCAGGAGCAGATCGAGCACATGCGCGTTCGTCAGCGCCAGTTGCCGAAAGCCCAGGCAGAAACGGAAGAAGGCAGCGTAGCGACAGCGAAGCTGGCGATCATAGGCGGCCAGTGCCTGCCGCGAGAAGTCGCCGACGGCGAACGCGGACGCGAGATGTTCAGCCGCCATGTGGCCTGTCTCGAGCGCGAAGTCGATTCCGTCGCCGGTCAGTGGGTTGACTAGCCCAGCCGCCTCGCCAACCAGCAGGACGCGGTCGGCGTACGTGCGTGCGTGCAAAAAGTCCGATCTAATCGGGTAGCCTTTGATCGGGCCGCGCCGCTGCGCCTGGCCCAGGTGCTGCTGCAACGCAGGCGTCTCGAGCCAGCGCTCGAATACGGCGCGCGGCGCGGGCGGGTGGGCCAGCCAGCGCCAGGCGGGGTTGACGGCGAACGTGCCGAGCCCGATGTTGGCCGATGTGCGCGAGGTCGGGAAAATCCAGGCATAACCAGGCAATGGCACGCCGTCGAACCGGAACTGTAGCTGATGCGGAACAAGATCGGCGATGGCATCGTAGTAGGCGCGCACGGCCAGGTTCATCGGCGGCGGGCGCTGCAAGATGCCCATTTGGACGAGCAGCCCGGCGCTCGCACCGGTCGCAATGATCGCCACGCGGGCGCAAAAGGAGGCAGGCTGCCCGGCTTGGTCGCCGCTGACTTCGACGCAGGTGGCGCGCTGCTCGATCTGCCGAACGCGAAAGGGGCTGATAAAGCTGGCACCGCGCGCGACGGCATTGGCACGCAGGGTATCATCGAGGATGAGGCGTGGGACGATCTGGAGATAGTTCGGGCTACCAAGTGTTTCGGGCAGACTCGCCGTCGCGACGCTGCCGAACGGAGCCACAACCGCCGCTTCGGTGATGCGCTGCGCGCTGGCGAAGTGCGGCAGCAGTCCCATCGCGTCGAGCATGCGCACGGCGCGCGGCGTCAGCGCATCGCCGCAGGTTTTATCGCGCGGGAAATCGGCTTTGTCGAGCAGCAGGATTTTCAATCCCCTGCGCGCCAGCTCGGCTGCGGCGGTCGAGCCGCCGGGGCCTGCTCCCACGATAGCAACATCATACATCACAGAGCAGTCCGACACCGGCTTCCGCTTGCCAGGCATAGACCCACTCCTGAAGCCGTCGCCCGGCATCTTTCGGTGGCGCGAGAACATTGTGCCATAGCAGAAGAACATCTCCATCGTCGCTCACCATTATGATGCCATCCATACCTTTCGATCGCTTGAGCGTCGCGATAGCCTGCGCGGGCGTCTGCACAATCGGGCTGCCGACGTTGAGCGATGTATTGACGGCCACTTCGACGCCGATACGGCGGCCCAGCGCCTTGAGATAGGCGTAGGTGAGCGGATCGGTCTCCTCGCGCACGATCTGGATGCGCCCGGTGCCGTCGCGGTGGATCACTGCGGGGATCACGGCGTGGCTCTCTGGGCGGGCGCGCGCGGTCAGGACCATATAATTGTAGGCGTTGTAGTCGTCGTCGGAGGCACCGGGCAAAAGGTCGAACCAGCGCCGCGCCGCCGCGAGTGTGGCCATCGGGGCGAGCGGACGGATCGCCTCGCGGTGCTTCACGAGGCTGTTCAGGATGTCGCGCGTGTGCGGATTGCAGGGGTTGGCGAGAATGGAGCGATGGCCCAACGCGCGCGGTCCCGTCTCGGCGACCCCTTGATAGAGCCCGATCACCCCATCGTGCGCGGTGATATAGGCCATCAGATCGGCGATAGCGCGGCACGCTTCGGGCTCGGTTGCGTTGCCGAGATGCAGGAAGTGGATGTCGCATTCGGCGTCGATGGCGGCTCGGATGGCGGCGGCGGTCGCTGCCGAACCGCAGTAGAAGGCATGCCGTAGTCGCGCGCCGGATAATGCGCCGTTGGCGAGCGCGAAGTGGTAGGCCGCGCCGGGCGGCACGCCCGCATCGCCGGGCACTGGCGGCGTCCAGATGTGCAGGCATGTCCGCTTCATGCCGAGGTATCGCTCGTAGTACTCCTCGTCGAAATGCTCCAGCAGGCGCATGCTGGCAACACCGTTGAGCGCGGTTCCGCCTGTGAGCACGAGCTGGCTGCTCCGCGTTGTGCGGAGCAGGTGGCCGACGATGTGGAAGAGCGCGTCCTCAAGCAGCAGCTGGGTCGCTGCGGCCTTGTCCAATCGCTCACGCGTGATCTCTGGATGCTGAACATCTTCAACCTTCAGGATGGCATCCGGGTTCCACATTGATCGCAAGGGGATCGGCGGGCCGAGGATCTCCGTCAGGGCGCGAGTATACGGCTCGGCCTGAAACTTGCGCGGCCAGTTCGCCAACGCGCGGTTGAGGTACAGTCTGCCGTCGCTATGGAAATAAAACAGTTCGCGCAACTGCTGATAGTAGGGGTTGGTGAGCCGGTCGCCGTTGCCCCAGGCCGCTGCACCCATGTAGCGCCCCTCGCTGCTGAGGAGCGTCCAGCCGCCCTGAGTCGAGCTGATGATGCTGTAGAACCCGCCGAGTGAGTCGAAGATGCTGTGGTTTCGATACCGCAGCGTGGGCCGGCCGCACTGCGCGCTGTAGAGCGAGATCGCGCCGTCGTCGCCGGTGCCGTCGAGGACGGCGATCGCCACCGGCTGGGCGCTGCGCGCGAACGGCGACACGGCGTACGAGAAGTAGGCGTGGTTATCGTGGTGCCGCATCCCGATGATCGGCATGGGTGCGCGCAGCCCAAGCTGCTGGCCCAGGCGCGCTGACGCATGCAGGATCGCGAACAGATGCGCAACGTTGAGTATCGGCGACACATCGGGATTGAGGCAGGCCAGGCTGGCGGGGAATTCCTCGATGAGCGCGCGGATCATTGTTGCGGAGAGCACGGTGTAATCCCAGCTCGCCAGACATGCGTGGATCTGCTCGGGGCGGATGCCCGCGCGCTCGATCTGTTCCAGCAGCTCGGCTATGGCGAGTTCGGGGAAGTCGGCGCAGTGTTTGATGCCGGTGAACCGCTCTTCCTCGTTGTTGCAGAGCAGGCGTACGCCATGATCCGGCGACACTTCAACCAGCGCAACCCCGGCGTTATGGCCGGCCGGCCCGATGCCAAGCAGATAGACCGGCGCTCCGCTCCGCAGCCGGGCCCGCATCGCCACCGCGCGTTCGCGGGCGTATGCGCTGGTTGGGCTGTAGAACTTCACCGCGTTGCCCAGCGCCTTGAACATCGGAAGCGTCAGACGGTAGCTAAGTGCGCCGAGCCATGCGTGGGTCGGCCGATGAGCGCTCAGGCGCTGTACCATATAAATGTGCCTTTTCTCGGCTACTGGATCACGCCGATCACTCGACGCACTGTGCGAGATCATCGAGCACGCCGCCAAAGCGACGCTTGCGATGCGCGTAGTCGCCGATCGCCTGGTCGAGATGTTCGGCGTTGAAGTCGGGCCATAGCACTGGGGTTGTCCAGTATTCGCTATACGCCGCCTGCCAGAGCAGAAAATTCGAGAAGCGCTGCTCGCCGCCGGTGCGGATGATCAGGTCGGGGTCGGGTATGCCATGGGTTCCGAGAAACGCGGCGATGCAATCCTCGTCGATCTGCTGGGGCGGAATGCCGCGCTCGGCGATCGCGCGCATCGCGTCGACAATATCGGCCCGACCGCCGTAGTTGAGCGCGATCGTGACGGTTATCGCCGAGTTTGCCTGCGTCAGTTCGACTGCGCGACGGATGCGCCGCTGCAAGACCGCCGGCAGGTCGTCTCGCCGGCCCAGGTGGCGCAGTTGGACGCCCTGGCGATGTAGCCCCTCGACTTCGCGCGCGATGACCTCGCTCAACAGGCGCATCAGCCCTTTTATCTCGTAGCTCGGGCGCAACCAGTTCTCGGTCGAGAAGACATACAGCGTCAGATAAGGTATCCCACGGCTGATCGCCGCCGTGATGATCGAGCCGACATTCTTGCTGCCGGCGTGGTGCCCGACCAGCCGCGGCAGACCGCGCTGCTGGGCCCAACGCCCGTTACCGTCCATGATGATCGCGATGTGGTGTGGCAGCGAGGGCTGCGACTGCACGAGCGCGTCCATACGCCTGGGGGCCTGCA
>Ga0075433_10003005_pt1 | contig 12958 bp, 10 predicted proteins | sample RhiMethybrSRZTD2_FD_75299 | JGI IMG/M metagenome (GOLD analysis project Ga0075433, IMG submission 75299) | Populus rhizosphere microbial communities from Tennessee, USA - Rhizosphere MetaG P. TD hybrid SRZTD2 | ecosystem: Host-associated > Plants > Roots > Rhizosphere > Soil | place: USA... | reverse complement strand
CCCGAGCCAGTAGAGCCACCCGAGCCCCATCGTGACGCCGAGCAGCGCGAAGGCGGCGATGGTGAGCACGTGGCAGACCCGCGCGATCGTGAGCGCGGCGGGGATGCCGAAGCGCGCGGGCACCGAATGGAGCCGGTGCTCGCGATCGAACTGCACGTCCTGGCACGCGTAGATGAGATCGAAGCCGGCGATCCACACCGTGAGGGCGAACCACAGCACGTAGACCGGCGGCGCGAAGGCGCCGCGCACCGCGATCCAGCCGCCCGCCGCCGCGATGCCGTCGGTGAAGCCCAGGATCCAGTGCGAGAGCCAGGTGAAGCGTTTGGTGTAGGAGTAGCCCACCAGGAACAGGACGGCGAGCGGCGCGAGGGCCAGGCAGAGCGGGTTCAACATGGAGGCCGAGACGAGGAGCAGGGCGGCGGCCGCCACCGCCGCGATCGTCACCTGGGCCGGGGTCAGCAGGCCGGTGGGTAGATGCCGCCGCGCGGTGCGCGGGTTCGCCGCGTCGATGAACCGATCCGCGAGGCGGTTGACGCTCATGGCGAGCGTGCGCGCCCCCACCATCGCCAGCGTGACCCAGATGAGGGTGTGCCAGCCGGGCCAGCCGTCCGCGGCCAGCACCATCGCCACGTAGGCGAAGGGGAGGGCGAAGACGGTGTGCTCGAACTTGATCGCGTCGAGGAAGTGGCGGACGGCGGCCACGCGCTACAGGCCGTACTCGGCCCAGCGCCGGGTGACCAGCGCCCGGATGTCCTCGCTCATCACGATCTCCTCCGGCCACGGCTGCCCGATCCCGTCGGCCTCGGTCTTCTCGGTGGCGTCGACGCCGAGCTTGCCGCCGAAGCGGTGGCGCACGGCCGCGTGGTCCAGATCGTCCATCGGCCCGTCCACGATGACGAGGTCGCGCTTGGGATCGATGTTGCCGGTGGCCCGCCACGCGACCTCCGAGAGGTTGTGCACGTCGACGTGGTCCGAGACCACGACGATGTTCTTGGCCAGCATCATCAGCCCGAGGCCCCAGAGCGCGTACATGACCTTGCGGGCGTGCCCGGGGTAGCGCTTCTTGATCGAGACGATCACCAGGTTGTGGAAGACGCCCTCGGCCGGCATGTTCATGTCCACGACCTCGGGCAGCATCATCCGGATGATGGGCAGGAAGATCCGCTCGGTGGCCTTGCCGAGCCAGTAGTCCTCCTGCGGCGGCCGGCCCACGATGGTGGTCGGGTAGATCGGCTGCTTCCGCCGCGTCACCGCCTTCAAATGGAACACCGGGTAGTCGCGCGCGAGCGAGTAATAGCCGGTGTGGTCGCCGAACGGGCCCTCGAGCCGCCGCTCGGCCGGATCGACCCAGCCCTCCAGCACGATCTCCGCCTCGGCCGGCACGTCGATGTGGACGGTCCGGCACGAGACCATGGGCACGCCCGAGCCGCGCAGCCAGCCCGCGAAGACCATCTCGTCGACGCCGGGGGGCAGGGGGGCGGAGCCCGAGTAGATCGCGCAGGGGTCGCCGCCCAGCGCGATCGCCACCTCCATGGGCTCGCGACGCTCCTCGGCCAGCCGCTGGTGCTCGGCCGAGCCCTTGTGGATCTGCCAGTGCATGCCGAGCGTCTTCTCGTCGTAGACCTGCAGCCGGTACATGCCCACGTTGCGCGCGCCGGTGACCGGGTCGCGCGTGAAGACCATCGGCAGCGTGATGTAGCGGCCCCCGTCGCCCGGCCAGCAGCGCAGGATCGGCAGCGCGGCGAGAGACGGCCGGTCGGTCTCGACCACCTCCTGGCAGGGGGCCGAGCGCACGCGCTTGGGGCCGGCCTTGGCGAGGTCGAAGAGGTCGCCCAGCTTGCGTAGCTTGTCGAACATCGTGCCCGGCATGCGCAGGTCGAGGAGCTTGGCCACGCGCGCAGACAGCTCGTCGAGCCGCTCGACGCCGAGGGCGGCGGCGATGCGCTCCGACGAGCCGAAGGCGTTGATGAGCACCGGCATCTCGGAGCCGCGCACGTTCTCGAAGAGGAGCGCCACGTTGCGGCCGCCCGCGCTCTTGGACACCCGGTCGGTGATCTCGGCGATCTCGAGGTCGCGCGAGACCGGCGCGCTCACCCGGCGGAGCCAGCCGTGCTTCTCGAGGTGGCCGATGAAGTCGCGGAGATCCCCGAAGGCCATGGCGGCGGGCTCGCCCTACTCGTGGAAGTAGATCTTCACGAGCCAGCCGGCCACGATGGGGAAGACGAGGCTCGAGGCGGTGCGGACCGCCACGAAGCGCCAGCCCATGAGGGGAGCCTCCCACGCGATGATTCGCTGCACCCCGAAGAGGGACCACGCGGTCATGTAGGCGACCAGTGGGCCGAGCGCCATGCCCGAGTTCGAGAGCACCACGAGCAGGGGTACGCTCACCATGGGCCCGCCCGGAGTGACCACGCCCGCCGCGCTCGCGATGAAGATGGCGGAGAGGCCCGACTGCTGGCCGAAGTAGCGCCCGACCGTCTCTTGCGGGATCACCACCTGGATCATGCCGGCCAGGATCAGGGCCGGCACCAGGCGCGGGATGATGAACCAGAGCAGGGACAGACCGTTACGCACGCCCACCGCGGGGAGGCTCGGGTCCTTCGCGTAGGCGATGAAGCCGAACAGGATGGCCAGCGAGGACAGCACCAGGAAGGAAACGTCGAAGACTCCGCCCCGCGGCATGGCGGTAGTATACGTCAGCCCTCCCATCCGGCTTGACTTCGGCGGGCGCGGTCGCGTAGTAAGGGGTCCCATGATCAAGGCGGACCTCGTGACGGCGATGGCCAAGGCCTCCGGCGGCTCGAAGGTCTCCGCCGAGAAGGCGCTCAACGCCCTGCTCGGCAACGTGTTCGACTCGCTCCGCCGCGGGCGGAAGGTCACCATCGGCGGCTTCGGCACCTTCCTGGTGAGCCGCCGGGCCGAGCGCAACGGCCGCAACCCGCGCACCGGCAAGGCCATCAAGATCCCCGCGTGCCGGGTGCCGCGCTTCAAGCCGAGCCGCTCGCTCAAGCACCACCTGCAGTAGCACCCACGCGCTGAGCGCTAACTCCGCGTCCGTCCTACCTTGACACCCGTCGGCGCCGACCCGTACAATGGCCGTCGCCGCTGGGGGTTCGTCTAATGGTAGGACGCCAGGTTCTGGCCCTGGTAATGGGGGTTCGAGCCCTCCACCCCCAGCCACTTTAGTTTCGCCGCGCTGTGAACATGTAGGTTCGGGCGCGCGCAGCACGGTAGTCGGACGGCCCCATCGTCTAGAGGCCTAGGACACGGCCCTCTCAAGGCTGAAACACGGGTTCGAATCCCGTTGGGGCCACCAAATTGGTTTTGTTGATGTTTGATGACCTCGTGTTTGAGGACAGTCGGCTACAGGACTCAAACACGGAGTCATCGGTTCTGTCGTCGTCTCGCTAGGGTTTCAACACGTCGAGGGCCTTCGCTTCGAAGAACTCCACGGCCTGCTTGAGTGCCGCAGGACGGATCTGCGCGTAGAGCTGCGTCGTCTCGATTCGCGTATGCCCCAGCAGCCCACGGACCTGCTCGAGATCGTGATGCTGCTCGTACACCTCCATCGCCACGCCGTGGCGGAGGTCGTGCGGCTTCAGCATCGGGTAGCCGATCAGCCGGCCATAGGTCTTGCACAGCCGCCAGATGTTTTTACCCTCCATGGGTCGCCGCACGAGTCCCTGGCGGCGCTGCCCGAACGTCGACCAGAACAGCGGGGTGTCGAGGGTGACCGTCTCCACGACGGTGGGCAGGTACTGGGTCACATAGCCTTCGAGAAACTGCATCACCACCGCGGGCAGGGGGATGTCGCGGGTCTTGCCGCCTTTGACCGGGACGTTGCGGACGCCCCATGCACGGTCCAGATTCCTGACCCGCAACGTCGCGACCGACTCGCGGCGCATCCCGGAATAGCGCAGAATTAGTAGAATACCCAGATCCCGCGGACGACGACGGTCCCGTGCGGCCTTGATCAGCGTGTCCATGATCGCTGGTCCGGGCACTTGGCGGGGGGCCTCCCGGCGATGCGGCGGCCGGTCGAGCCGGGTGACCGGGTTGGTCGACAGCTGACCCCGCTTGACGAGCCAGGCGCACAAGCTCGACACCGTGGACTGGCGGACACGCATCGTACTGACCGCCAAGTCACCGGCCGCCATGTTATCCATCCAGGCCTGCACCGTGGTGGCGTCGAGGTCTCCCAGGCATGCTAGCCGGCCCCGGCGCCCCCGCACGAACTCGAGAAACTGCGTCAGGTTCCATCGGTAGGTCTTGACCCCTCCTTCCGTCTTGCCGCGCTGCTTGCGTTGATAGAGGCAGAACTGCTCCACCACGTCGATGAGCGGTTGGGCCATGCTCTCGGTCCTCCGGCCCGAGTCACGGCCACGTTTTCGCCGGTCGGCAGTATCCGGTGGGATCACCCACCCGTCAAGTCGCGGAGCGAGGGCGTCTTGGATGGGGGCGAGATGCCCGTGTTCGGGTCTCACGGCGGTCAACAGCTCACGCGGGACGCTCCGTCCGTGCTCTGCTCTGGCGCCTTCTCGCCTTCGTGTCGGCGCGCGGACGGATCATCGCAGGCGAACATGGCCGCCAGCGCTGGGTCTTGCTGTAGGCCCCGGTAGAGAAAGCGGGCGCTCCGCTCGGTAAACGACTGCCCGCGCGGAGTCCGGAATCCGAGGGCATTGAACTCTTCAGAGATCTTTCGGAAGGACCGGCCAGCCTTGCGCCGCTCGGCAAAGAGGCGGATCACCGGCAACTCGAGTTTGCGCAGGCGTGGGGTACCTGAGGGAAGAGGGGGAACCGTCTGGCCCCAGACGCCCAGCTTCAGGCTCTTGATCGCCCACCTCAGGCGCGCAAAAGTCCACTCGCCCTCTTCAGGTTGGGGACCCTGCGTCTGGAGCACCTGAAGGATCTCGCGCCGGGCTCGGCCTTCGATGACCATGTCGCGAATTCGCCGCAGGGCCTCGAGCCGAGGCTTCTTCATCCCGAGTCCAAGTCCCCAGTACATGCGAGAGAGAGCCTTCGGCGTGAGCGGGCCTCCCTGGTACGCGGTCAAGCCCTGCTCCGTGAGTGCGGTGAGGATCTCGCCCTTGGTCCGGCCTTCTGCGATCATCTTCTTGATCAGCTTCGTCCCACCCGGCCTCTTGAGAAGCGGCAGTCGCTCGGTCAGGCCGCCAGCCCAGATGATCTGTACTTCGAGCGCGTCCGTGTCGTTGTCGTGGAGCACCACCTTCTCGATCGCGGTGCTGAGGATGCGCTTGCGCTCCTCATTCGTCGTGGTGATCGCGCTCCAGAGGGTCTTCAGGTCAGTGGCGAGGCGCACGAGCTCGGCAGCATCCGCCTCCGTAATGGTTCGCGATCGTCCATCCTCTGAGACCGGCTGCCGAAGTCGCCGCAAGTCCTGGAGGGCCGCCTCAAGATCTTGTTCGAGCTCGAGCTTGAGCAGGTGACGGGACGAATCGATCTCCAGATAGCGCCGCTTCAGGTCATAGACGCGCTCTTCAGCGCGGTGGAGGTGTCGCCGACGGGCCAAAGCGGCAGCATCTTGCTGCTGTTGATCTCCACGGATGGCCGTCAGGGCGTCGGTCAGGTCCGGTGGCGCCAAGGCCCGGAGTAGGGCACCGACGACGACGTGGTCGATACCGGCTGCGCTGCAGCTCAAGCGGTGTTGCTCCGTCCCGAACTTGTCGGCAGGCGCGCAGCGGTAGCGTGCCAGGCGGCCCGACGGATTGGTCTCAGGACGGCCGTCGTAGACCGTACGCATCCATCGTCCACATCGGCCGCAGAACAGGAGCCCTTGGAGCAGGCCCGCTCCTTTGCCTGGGAATGGCTGCCGGGTCGAACGTCTCTTCTGGAGCAGGGATTGGACGCGATCCCACTCCTCACGAGTCATGTAGCCCTCGTGATGATCGGGGACGACCAGCCATTCATCGCGAGGGCGGAGTTCTTGATGTTTCGTCCCAGCGGGCCGCTGCACCGTCCGGCTGCGGCGGAAGGTATAGTCTGGCGTGTAGTTCGGATTGCTGAGCACCCGATACAGATGCCCGTCGGTGAGCGCCTCCCACTCGATCCGGCCTCGAACGCGTCGAGGGAAGCGCACACCCTGGGCGTGGAGATGTCGTCGTGCCTTCCTAAGGGAGGCGAACTGTAGGTACGCATCGACGACCTGTCGGATGACAGTGCTGACCGCCGGATCGGGGCCCTTTTCCCATTCACCCTGGCCGGCCTTGACGTACCCCATCGGGGGTGCGGTGATGGCTCGTCCCTGCGCGATTTTCGCGCGCCTCGCGGCCTGGAACATCTCCGTCCTCTGCTCGTTCTCGTACCAGGCCAGGAGGGTTTCGATTTCGAGGCCGAAACGGTCGGTTGCACGATCGAGTGCGGGACGTCGGAGGCGGCCGTTAACCTCGACGAGGACGTCCGCCAAGATCGCCGAGCGCCAAAAACTGGCGGTATCGAAGCGGTTTCGACTAAGGCGCGCGGCGTCGCGAACGAGGACCAGCCCCACTTCTCCCTGGTCCATCATGGTGAGGAGCCTCTGAAAGCCTGTCCGCTGAGCGGAAGAGGTTCCCGACAGCCCCAAGTCCTCGTCGATGCCCCTGATCTGCTCGGGCGGCCAACCGTACCAGAGGGCGCGGTCCGCCAGGGCACGCTGGGACTCGGTGGAGCCCGTGTTGTTCTTCACCTGGTCCAGCGTGGACTGGCGGATGTAGTAGACGGCGAGCTTCTGCTTGTACGCGGGGGGAACCGCGGGCGGGGTTCCGAATTCGTTGTCGGGCGGGGTTGCTGGCACGGTCTACCTATCGAGGTCGGTCGTTGGTCGCGATTTCGTAGGAGGGGTTCGAAGTGCCCGGAGCGCAAGGCGCGACAGAATCTGATGAACGATCTCCTGAGCCTCTGGCGGAATCCGCTGATCCTGGTCCACGCCCGTGGGCCGGGTGGGCGTTCGTGTCCGTACCTTCGGGGCGGGCTTGGGCTGCATCAAGGTGCCGTAGGATCTCCAAGATGCCGGTCAGGGAGTGCAGGGGGAGCTTGGTGCCGCTGACCGCATCCTGTTCGGTTCTTCCCAAGGAGCGATACAGGTTGCGGTTGGTATCTGTATTGATGCCAGCAGGGAGTTTCGTTTCACGGGAACGCTCCTCGGGGAACGTCGCTACGACGCGCTCATGCTTTGTGTGAAACGAAATGGGGCGATCGGGTTGCCCTGCGATGGGCGTGGCGTCCGGCGTGGCCTCGGTGCGCGGCACGGGGCTCACGGAATGGACTGAACTGGGATCGACGCATGCTTGATCGAGAGGCAGGTCGAGTTGAAGCTTGCGAGTCGTCTTGCTGGTTGCCGATCTCATTGCGCGCCTCGTCGCCGAAAAAGAAGGGGCCTCAGAACGGAGGACACGTACGTCATGTCTCCCGGTCCGAGGCCCCTTAGGGGGTAGCCCCGTTTCGACGTGAGGCGTCAGTCTCCCGCGGCCCGCCTATGCGGACCGACCGCCGCCCGCCCTCAACAAACTCAATCTATCACAGGTTGGAACTGCCGCGCCGTCTGGGGCGTGGAGCAACTGATTCGTAACTAGGTCGGGGCGGCGCGGGATTTCAGGCATTTCCCGCACCGCCTGTTTCTTGTCCGGCGCTTAGCTCAGGTCAACCAGGGACAACCGTCTCACGCGCGCCCGTCGGTCGCGCCGAAGCCGGGCTCGTGCAGCACACGGGTAGCACAAAGATTCGGGAGTCTCTCTTGTGAGCGGTAGCCGCCCCGCGAAGATCAGTGGGCGACCCGGATTTGGTGGACAGGCCAGGCGACACGAGCGGCCCAGCGCGGTGGGCGGTACTACGGCATGGCAGGCGATGAGCGTGCGCAAGCGGTAACGAACGAGTGAGATGTAGTACAGAGTTTCCGCCGACCCCAGATGTGCCTACAGTCGATCACGTGTTACGGTTACTTTGCCTTCGCCGACAGCGAAGGTGACCTTCTCCCGGTCCGCCTGATGAGCACGCGGGATGTCATAACGGAAACGACGATGAACAGCGTCCGTATATCTCCCCACTTTCGCAAGGACAGGGCGCTTTACGATGCACGCGCGGCACCGACGCAAAACGCTCTTTCCCGGTCGGAACGTGGGTCACGCGCGGATGCATCCAGATGCAGTCCTTGGCACTGGTGGCAACCAACATATCGGGCATGAACACATCATTGGTCGGTACGTTCGATTCAGCTCCGCACCAGGGGGGGAGCCCCGTCGCCATCGAGACCGACCTCGCTCACCTCAACGCGGTGAGGGCGAGGCACTCGCCCGCCGTGGCGCCCCTCTGCGACGCCTACCTGGCCGAGAGGCACGCGAAGATCGTCACGGAGCTTCAGCGGGACGCGGCGCAAGGCCGCGCTGGAGCAGCACAGGACGACCGTCTTCCCCGGCTACCAGACCGCCGTCAACATCTACCTACAGCGGTTCTACGCTGGCTTCCGGCTCGACAGTGTGACTTCCACGAATACGAGGGGCGGGCCGGCCTGCAACTACAACGTGGTCATCAACAACACAGCCGTGCCGATTGCGGGCGGAACGCCCGCCGCCGGCGGGCCGTCCTTTCGCACTGCTCTGAGCGCAGGCGACCGCAACACGCTGGCGCTCGCGTTCTTCTTCGCGTCGCTCGACCAAAGGCGCGATCTCGCTGACCACGTCGTCGTCATCGATGACCCCATTTCGAGCCTGGACGAGCACCGGGAACTGACGACAGTCCAGGAAGTGAGGCGCCTCACCGAGCGGGCGGGGCAGGTAATCGTGCTGTCCCACAGCAAGCCGTTTCTCTGCCGCCTCTGGGAGGGAGCCGACCGAGCGGCCCGCGCTGCTCTGGAGGTGTCACGGGACGGGGCCGGGTCGACGCTCCGCCCGTGGGACGTCAACCAGGACTCCGTCACGGAGCACGACCGGCGGCACCTGGCGCTGAGGCAGTACCTCGACGCCAACATGCCGAACAACCGGGAGGTCGCCGCCGCCCTCCGGCCGGTGCTCGAAGCCTCGTCCGCGTCAGCTACCCTGAGCACTTCCCGCCGGCCTCGATGCTCGGCCCGTTCCGGTACCTCTGCGAGCAGCGAGTGGGCAGGCCGGATGAGATCCTCGACGCGGGAGACACGGAGGAGCTGCGCGACCTCGTAGACTACGCGAATCGCTTTCACCACGACACGAACCCCGCCTACGAGACGGCGAGGATCAACGACGCTGAGCTCCAGGGCTTCGTGGCGCGGACGCTGGCATTCACCAGGCGGTAGCCACCGGACCGACCAGGTGCCGGTGGGTAACTTCCGGTGGGTGGGTGGTTCAAGCGCCGAAACTGGGGGCCTGCTGTGCGCAGGACTTCCAATCCTGGTCGCGGTCCGTGGTCACCCTTGAGTGTTCCACCCGAAGGTCATCGAAGGCAGGTCGCCTGGACTCCGGTTCCTTTACACAGTCGATTCCTCTCCCGGAACCGACCGCAGGCGAGACAATGGGGAGCACGTCCCCGGTAGGGGACTCAGACGCCATCGTGGACGAGATCGAAGAATTCCTCACCGGCGCGCGCCACGTGGCCGAGCCCAATCGCGTGCTGGCCACGGTGCTCTTCGTGGACATGGTGGGCTCGACGGAGCGCGCGGTGGAACTGGGCGACCGCCGCTGGCGCGAGGTGTTGAGGGGCTACCGAGAGGCCGTGCGCCGGGAGCTGGGCCGATTCCGCGGCCGCGAGGTGGACACGGCGGGCGACGGGCTCCTGGCCACATTCGACGGGCCGGCCCGAGCGGTCCGGTGCGCCTGCTCGGTGAAAGAGGCGGTGGGGCCCCTCGGCCTGGAGGTCCGGGCGGGCTTGCACACGGGCGAGGTGAAGCTGATGGGCGACCGAGTGGCCGGCATCGCGGTGCACATCGGGGCGCGCGTGGGGGCGCTGGCGGACGCCGGCGGGGTGCTGGTGTCGTCCCTTCATCGCGGCCAGGAGATCTTGACGCGGAGGAGGTGTTGATATCCGACAGAATCCTTCTAAAATTGAGCCGTGACGGAAGAAGAGCGGGCGGCGCTACTCCGAGAGCTCGCCGAGACCAAGGCCGCTGCGGCTCAGGTCCGAAAGATCCTCGACACGATCCCCACCTTTGCGTCGTGCAATCATCCGGATGGTTCCAACGAGTTCCTCAACCAACGATGGCATGACTATACGGGGCTCTCCCCAGAAGAAGCCCGCGGCCGGGGCTGGCGAGTCGCCGTTCATCCAGAAGATCTGCAGAAGGTGCTGGACACGTTCCGGGCCCTCCGGGTCTCAGGGGAGTCGCGTGAGATCGAACACCGCCTGCGGCGGCACGACGGGGCATATCGCTGGTTCCTGTTCCGTATTGAACCGTTGCGTGACGAGCTCGGCAACATCGTCAGATGGTACGCAACGAATACGGATATTGAGAACCTCAAGCGGACAGAAGAGAAGTTGCGGCAAGACGAACGCGAAATCCGTCGTATTACCGATGCGATACCCCTCACCATTGTCATCCAGCAGCCGGACGGCACGCCGATCTACGCGAATCAGGCCGTGCTCGACTATAGCGGCTTCACGATGGAAGACGTGGTCGCATCCGATTTTCGCGCCCGGCTGTTCCATCCCGAAGATCTCGAACGGCTGCGGGAGGAGCGTCAGGCGGCCCTGTCACGCGGCGTGCCGTTTGAAATCGAACAACGCGCCCGGCGGAAGGATGGCCAGTACCGTTGGTTCCTCGTCCGTTACAACCCGTTCCGCGATGAACAGGGGCGTCTCGTGCGCTGGTATGCCACGGGAACCGACATCGACGATCGCAAACGAACGGAAGACAGGGTGCGCAACGAGAACGAGGCCTTGCGCGAAGACATCGTACGGTCCTCCATGTTCGAAGAGATCGTCGGCTCCTCCGAACCACTTCGGCGAGTACTCGCGCAAGTCGAGAAAGTGGCTCCGACGGTTTCAACGGTCCTGATCCTAGGTGAGACTGGAACCGGTAAAGAGCTGATTGCTCGCGCCATTCACAATCGCTCCAAACGCTCAGGCCGCGCCTTCATTCGAGTGAACTGCGCGGCTATTCCGCCTCCGTTAGTTGCCTCCGAGTTGTTCGGCCATGAAAAGGGCGCCTTCACGGGAGCACTCCAGCGGCGTCTGGGGCGCTTTGAATCGGCGGACGGCGGAACCCTGTTCCTCGATGAAGTGGGCGAGCTCCCGCCAGAGGCACAGGTTGCCTTGTTACGAGTTATCCAGGATCGCGAATTCGAACGAGTTGGAGGGAGCCAAACGATCTCGGTTGACGTACGAGTTCTCGCGGCGACAAATCGGGACTTAGGTGCGGCCGTCGCTGAGGGTACGTTCCGCCAGGATCTCTTCTACCGCCTCAACGTGTTCCCGCTTCGAATGCCAGCATTGCGGGAGCGCGGCGATGATATTCCCATGCTGGTCAAGTATCTGGTCAATCGCTACGCCGAGAGAGCTGGCAAAAGCATTCGACATATCAGTAAACGCACCTCGGACCTATTCCAGGCCTATGCCTGGCCAGGCAACGTGCGCGAGTTGCAGAATGTGATCGAGCGGGCGGTGATTCTGTGCGACGGGGAGACTTTTGCGGTAGATGACACCTGGCTTACGCCAGTAGTGGCGCCACACTCGGTAGCGACGCGTAGTCCCTTGGTCGCCAACCTCGAGGAACATGAACGAGAAGTGATCGAGCACGCACTACAAGAGGCGGAGGGCGTCATCGGGGGGCCCGCCGGCGCTGCTGCCAGGCTGGGCATACCCAGGCAAACGCTTGAATCGAAGATTAAAAAGCTGGGAATCAAGCGGCACCGCTTCAAGACGTCCTGATCTGTCCGCTCGGCTCACTGACATTGGCGCCAGCTCAGCATGGGCAGTTTGCTCAGTTCTCCAAGCTACGATGGATAGGCAAAGTCGCCCGAGACCCGCCCGAGACGCCGATGGTCCCACGCCGAAGATTCGGCAAGCGCTGAAAAAGCGGCCCGCCACCGATCCTAAAGCTCCGGCAATTAAGCGACTGTCGACTGGCGCTGCCCTTGCAGTGAACTGCGAGGATGACCCTGAGAATCGAGGCAGTGACTGACGAGCATGGCACGACGATCCGGCTGATTGGTCGAATGCAAGCGCAGCATGTGGAAGAACTGAAGGCCCAGATTGGCGCCAGCGGACCAAGGGTTGTTCTGGACTTGGAGGAATTGAGTCTGGTGGACGTCGACGCGGTGCGTTTCCTCAGCACTTGTCAAGCCGGAGGGGTCAGCATCGTTCATTGTCCGCCGTACATAAACGACTGGATTGCCAAAGAGCGGGGCCGAGACACATAGAGGTTCAGCACCGCTTCACCTCCGCCCGATCGCCTCTCACCGCTTGCAAGCTATATGGAGTTCCCGCCAAGCCCTCAGTCGTTAGCGCCCGGGTTCCAAGCCGATATTTCAGCACACGCTGAAGGAACGGCCCGTCCTCCATCTCTAAGATCCCGTGGATCATGACATTGCAATTGGCGCCGTCGTTGCAATCAGCTTTTTTCGCGTGACCATCAATCCAGTTCGAGGAGGACGCTCACGAAGGATCCCGTCGTGCGCAGAAGCGCTGCCTGGCGCCGTTGGCGGTTGCACATCGGGGCAATTCATCGGCCATTGCCGCCACTCGCGGCGCGGGCTACCCCAAGGCGTAGACCGTCCCCATCGACCGTATCAGCCTCGTGAGAGCGCGCACTCTGGAGGGGAGGTAGCCGTGGGATCGACGACTAGACAGCTCGCATCCACTAGACGAACGGCGACTCAAACTGGAGGAGGAAAGACATGGCCGACATCCTTCCCTTGAGAGCACTCGTGACCGGGGCGACGGCCGGTATCGGCCGTGCGGTCGCCCTGAAGCTGGCCGCCGACGGTTTCGAGGTGATCGTGCACGGACGCGACGCGGAGCGTGGAGCGCAAACCGTCAAGGAGATCGAACGGTCCGGCGG
>Ga0075433_10003004_pt1 | contig 12959 bp, 12 predicted proteins | sample RhiMethybrSRZTD2_FD_75299 | JGI IMG/M metagenome (GOLD analysis project Ga0075433, IMG submission 75299) | Populus rhizosphere microbial communities from Tennessee, USA - Rhizosphere MetaG P. TD hybrid SRZTD2 | ecosystem: Host-associated > Plants > Roots > Rhizosphere > Soil | place: USA... | reverse complement strand
TTGCCAACAAGGTTGCTGCCCGACTCACCAGCCACGTCTATACCTCATTCCCTCGGACGTCGTTACCGCACGCCCGCTGTATCGGGCTGCCCATCCGGCGCGCCATCATCGACCTTGACCGAGTCGCGCTGCGGCGCGAGGCGCGCGTGGGATTCGACCTGCATCCCGACCTGCCAACGCTGCTGGTCAGCGGGGGCTCACAAGGTGCGCTGCGAATCAATATCGCGGTGGCTGGGGCCTGGCCTGAATTGCTGAGCAAGGGCATCCAGGTGCTTCATGTCTTAGGACCCAAGAACCTGGTTTCCGGTATTGAGCGCAATGTCGACGAGCGGACCGGCGCTGTCTACCAGCCGCTGGCGTACGTGGAGCAGATGGAGCGGGCATACGCCGCCGCTGACCTCATGCTGGGCCGCAGCGGCGCCAGCACCGTAATGGAGACCGCCGCCGTCGGACTCCCGGCCGTATTCGTGCCATATCCGGTTGGGAATGGTGAACAGGCACTCAATGCCGAACTCGTCGTCAACGCAGGCGGTGGCATCATGCTGGCCGACGCTGACTGCACGTCCGTCTGGGTAGCGCAGGAGATTCCCGCGCTCTTTGCACACCCCGACCGGCTCACGGGAATGAGCCAGGCGCTCGCCGGTGTTGCCCGGCTCGACGCAGCTACCGTGTTGGCGTCGACGGTTCTGGAGGTGATCCGCTGATGGGTTTGATCACTCCCATCGAGTTGCCGAAACTCGACGAGCTGGGAGCAGTGCACTTCATCGCCATCGGAGGTTCCGGCATGAACGGAATCGCCTCGATGATGCTTGCTCAGGGCATCCCGGTGAGCGGCAGCGACCGGCAGGACTCGAAATATCTGCGGTCACTGGAGGCCCAAGGCGCTCGGGTCTATGTCGGCCATCGCGCTCAGCAGCTGGGTGATGCCGCCACTGTCGTGGCGTCTTCAGCCATCCGGGAGGACAATCCCGAGCTGGCCGAGGCGCGGCGCCGTGGCCTCCGAGTGCTCCATCGCAGTGCGGCTCTCGGCTCACTCATGCTGGATCGCCGCGGTATCGCTGTCGCCGGTACTCATGGCAAGACCACCACCACCGCGATGATCGCGCATGTGCTCAGTGGTTGCGGGTTCGATCCGTCCTTCGTCATCGGTGGGGCGCTGACCGGCACCGCCACCGGTGGACATCTCGGTGGCGGGGACATCATGGTCATCGAAGCTGATGAGAGCGACGGAACCTTTCTGCAGTACCCGCGCGAGATTGCGGTGGTCACCAACGTCGATCCCGACCACCTGAGCAACTGGGGGAGTGCCGACAACTACGCCGACGGTTTCCTGCGCTTCTCCACGGCGGATTCGGTACGGCTCCTGGTGACCAGCGCTGATGATCCCGGGGCTATCGCATTGACACAGCGGGTACGTCAGCAGGCTGCAGCAGGAGGGCCAAGTCCCGCGATCATGACGTTCGGTACCTCGGACAATGCCGACGTCCAGATTGCCGACATGGCTCTCGCGGGCACTGGATCAAGATTCCAGCTTCGCTGGGACGGTGCGTCGGGACCGGTCGAGCTGTCGGTACCTGGGCACTACAACGTGCTGAACGCAGCGGCGGCGTACGCGGTGGCCGTCTGGCTAGGCGCGGCTGAGGCCGACGTACGCCGCGAGCTGTCCAGGTACCGGGGCACGTATCGGCGATTCCAGCTGATTGGCACTCCGAACGACATCCGGGTTTACGACGATTACGCCCACCACCCCACCGAGGTGCTGAACACACTCGTCGCAGCTCGTACCGGTGTTGGTGACGGCCGGGTCGTCGTTTGTTTTCAACCACACCTCTACACCCGGACTCGAGACTTCTGGCGTGAGCTCGCACACGCGCTGCAGCAGGCCGACGAAGCCATCGTGATGGACGTTTGCGGTGATCGTGAAGATCCGATTCCTGGAATCGACGGCGCTATGGTCGCCAATGCGGTCGCTCGCGGCACTGCGCATGTGACCTACGAACCAATCTGGGATGAGGCTGCACCGACCGTTGCCCGCATCGCTCGGCCAGGCGACCTCGTGATCACAGTCGGATGCGGCGACGTAACCAAGGTCGCGCCCAAGATCGTTGCCGAGATTCAGCGCCTCGCCGAGGTCGCACAGTGACGGCAACCGCGACAGTCAGGTCCAGGAGCCGGCCGACCAGCGGCCCGCGAGATAAGAAGCACGGCCGGTCAGGACGAGGAAAAAAGCACCGTCGTTCCTGGCGCCGCAGGGCGTTGGTTATTACAGCCGTCCTGCTGGTGCTCACACTCATCGGCGGGAGTCTTTGGACGATCTACTTTTCTACCGTTTTCGTGACCAAGCGGGTGGATGTAGTCGGGACGCATCATCTGACGCCGACTCAGGTGAGTTTTGTGGTTCAGATTCCACTCGGCGTACCCCTCGCTCGACAAGAACTTGACGAGATCGCCAAGCGCGCAACAACCTTGTCGGCGGTCGAGTCCGCGACTGCTACGCGCGATTGGCCGAACACCATCACTGTGACGATCGTCGAGCGTCGGCCGGTGCTTGCGCTCGACCGCCCGGACGGTTACGTCGTTGTCGACAAGTTCGGCGTCGCCTATGAGACGCAAACCACATTGCCGCCGCACGTCGTGCTCGGCGACGTCGACCCAGCGGACGCGCCACTCCTGCACGAAGTCGCTACAGTTGCCGCGGCGCTTCCGGACAAGCTGCGGGGGAAGGCTGATCGGCTCACTGCGATTAGTCGCGACAACATCGTGCTGACCTTGGAATCTGGACGCAAGGTTGCCTGGGGTAGTGCAGCGGACTCGGAGCTGAAGGCTCAAGTTGTCACCGCGCTGCTGAAGCGCAAGCCCAAGTCCTCGATCGACGTTTCCAGTCCTCACGATCCTGCCGTTCGCTGAGTCAGGAAGTTGGTTCGCTCGCCCGGTTCAGCAACCGGTCAGATACCACCCGGATCCGATCGAGTTTGTTGCTGTTGCTGACCGGCTTCCGGAGAAAGCAACGATCCTGAGACCGCCGGTGCAGTCTCAACCTCTAGTTGAGCTATAAAAATTGGCGATGTATGGCCGGCGGTGGCGTGTCACAACAGCATCAGTGGTCACCATCTCGTAGCCTCATGTGAACACCGCGCCGTTTACCCACCGTGGCAACGTCAGCGTTGACCTCACGTTGAGACTTGGTGCGACCACTTGTCCGCAGACATGAAAGAAGAGGCGGAACCGTGGTTTCTGCGTCACAGAACTACTTGGCGATCATCAAGGTCGTGGGCGTCGGCGGCGGCGGCGTCAACGCCGTCAACCGGATGATCGAAGCCGGGCTTCGGGGTGTCGAGTTCATCGCAGTGAACACCGACGCACAGGCGTTGCTGATGAGCGATGCGGACGTCAAGTTGGACATCGGCCGCGATCTGACCCGCGGGCTCGGCGCCGGTGCGGATCCGGACAAGGGCCGTCAGGCGGCTGAGGATCATGCGCAAGACATCGAGGATGCTCTCAAGGGCGCCGACATGGTGTTCGTCACCGCAGGTGAGGGCGGCGGAACCGGAACGGGCGGCGCGCCCGTCGTTGCACGTATCGCCCGAGCGCTGGGTGCACTGACGATCGGTGTTGTCACTCGGCCGTTCTCCTTTGAAGGCAAACGCCGAGCCGTGCAATCCGAGCAGGGCATCGTCAACCTTCGTGAAGAGGTTGACACCTTGATCGTGATTCCCAACGACAAGCTGCTCCAGATGATCGATCACCAGATCGCGATTCTGGACGCCTTCAAGCAGGCGGACCAGGTATTGATGCAGGGTGTCTCTGGCATTACCGACCTCATCACCACGCCTGGCTTGATCAACCTTGACTTCGCTGACGTCAAGGCCGTCATGTCGAATGCCGGCTCAGCGTTGATGGGCATCGGCTCAGCCCGCGGTGAAGACCGGGCTCGTGCGGCTGCCGAGACGGCGGTCTCGTCGCCGCTACTGGAGGCGAGTATCGAGGGCGCTCACGGTGTCCTGCTCTCGATCGCCGGTGGATCCGATCTGGGACTCTTCGAAGTCTCCTCTGCGGCGAACCTGATCCAGGGCGCCGCCCATGAGGACGCGAACATCATCTTCGGTACGGTCATCGACGACGCGCTTGGAGACGAGGTGCGGGTAACCGTCATCGCGGCCGGCTTCGAGGGCGGCCAACCGCCACGACGCCAGCCGGGTGTCAGCCGTGCTGCGGACCTGCGTACGCACCAGACTCGAGCGACTCCGACACCGCCGGAGCCGGAACCGGCTGCGGTCGCGCCCAACAACCACAACTCCAGCAACTACGCTGCACCGGTCGAGAGTCCGGCGCCGGCGCTTAATCCCCCGCCGATACCGCTTAGCCCGAATCGGGTCACTGTGCCCCCAAGGGGATCCGGATTCGACGATGATCTTGACATTCCCGACTTCCTCAAGTGACGCGTGTCGAGCCAGCTAGTCATGACGCCCGGGCGATAATCTCACCAGTAACAGTGGACTAACTGCGCCACAGGAGTGGCCTAGTGGCTGGCCCAAGAACGCTAAATGGAACAGCTAATAAGTGAGGTCAGCAAACACTCGAGCAAGACCACCCAGAAGACGGCCATAAGAAACGGTACAGATTTGAGGCAGATGAGATGGCGGAACGACTGAAGCGTGCAGCGGCATGGCTGGGCTTGGTCACCGACGATCGCTACACCGACTATGACGATGCTGCCTATGACGACGCCGCCAATTATGAGGAGTTGGCTGACGAGGAAAGCCGGGATGAGCAACGCGCCGCGCCAGACAAACCCGCCACAGTCACCCCTCTTGAAAGCCGGCGCCAGACCGCAGTAGCACCAAACGCTGCCTCGGCAAATCTTGGCTCAAGAAGCCCTGGCTCAACAAGCATTGGCTCAGCAGGCGCCACGACTCTCGCTCCCCACGCACGGACGGCCGATGTGTCCCGAATCACCACTGTTCATCCCCGCACGTATAACGAGGCACGCATCATTGGCGAGCATTTCCGGGATGGTGTGCCGGTCATTATGAACCTCTCCGACATGGAGGACGTCGACGCCAAGCGGCTCGTCGACTTCGCCGCTGGTCTCATCTTTGGTTTGCGTGGCAGTATCGAACGCGTCACCAGCAAGGTGTTTCTGCTCTCACCGCACGACGTCACCGTCGCAGCGGAAGACAAGGAACGGATTGCGGGCGGTTTCTTCAACCAGAGCTAGTTAGGGACTCCGCCGAACCGGTCTGCACGCCTAGGCTGGTGTCACGTAACACACCGAAGTAAAGCCGTAAGCGATACAGACAGGCCTCAACCGTGTTTGTCGTGGGACTCATCATCAACTGGATTCTCTGGATCTTTCTGCTGATCCTGTTTGCGCGGATGATCTTGTCCTGGGTCCCGGTGCTCGTCCGCGACTGGGAACCCAGGGGACCGATGCTGGTCTTCGCCGAGATCGTCTACTCGATCACCGACCCACCATTGCGCCTACTGCGCAAGGTGCTGAAGCCCGTCCGAGTGGGAAACATGATGCTCGATCTGGCCTTCATCGGTCTTGCAATCCTGGTCAGCATTCTGATGCAGGTTAACCGCAGCTTGTTCTTCTGACCGCCTCTTCGGGCGGCTTCTTTGGTGACTCGGGGGTGTCTTTCATGACTTCTTTGGCTCGGCTGTGGACCCAAACCAAATTGGGTACGGTAGGGCCGGTGAAGGAACGGCCCCAACTGAAAGTTCCACCTAGATACCGAGGTGCACGATGACGCTGACGCTCGACGACGTCCGCAACAAGCGGTTCCGGATGGCCCGAAAATCCGGCTATGAGGTGTTGGAGGTTGACGAGTTCGTTGACGAGGTCGAAGAGAGCTTCGCGCAACTCATCGAGGAGAACCAGAATCTTAAGAAGCAGATTGAGGCACTGAAAGCCGCTCCGCCTCCTACCCACCAGATGGCTCCTGCTGCGCCCACAGTCCAGGCGCCCCAGCCACGGCAGCCTGCGCCACCGCCGCCTCCACCACCATCAACGCCGTCTCCGTCGGGCACGATCGTGGTGACGACGGGCAAGGAGGCAAGCGCCGCCGTCGTGCGCCTAGTCGAGATGTCGACCGAGCAGGCCGAACGCCTCGTCGAGGAGGCCACCGAGGATGCCAACCGCATCCGCGAGGAGGCCAACCGGACAGCTCACCAGCTCACCACCGACGCCCGTACGCGCGCTGAGCGAGTGGAGTCTGAAGCTCGGGTCAATGCCGAGCGGCTCCAGGCCGACGCACTTAGCAGGGCCGAGAAACTCGATCGTGAGATTGAGAGTCGCCGTGGGGAAATGTTCGGTGATTTGGAGAGGCAGCGTGACGACCTCACTGCGGCCGTTGCAGCGCTGCGTAACTTCGAGACCGCATACCGCAGCAACCTCACCACACACCTGCGCCAGCAGATCGAGACATTGGAGTCAGGCCGGGCAGAGCCGGGCGAGATTCCCGATGTGGTACGTGACAAGGCGATAGAGGGCAGTTCAAACGGGATTGGCAGCAGTCAACCGGAGCGTGGCGGTATCGATCAGCCACAGCACCGCGAAGGCGCGCCAAGCTACAGCAGCGGCTCCGGTAGCAACACCCCGCGTTTAGACGCACTGCTGGGAGACCAGCGCTGATCTAACTTCGGCATGATCAAACCCACAGGGCCCGCCACGGCGGGCCCTGTGGCGTGTTTGATGACTCGCTGCACTCGCTGGGAAATTCAGCCAGAAATCAGCGCAAAAGCAGCGGCGGTCGTTGAAGAAACTGCTTTTGCGGCCTACTGTCTCTGCGTCACTTCCCGCTCCAGCCGTGCTCCAAGAAATGGGGAACCCATGACTACCGCTAAATCCAGGGCTGCGGCTAATCCGGCAGCCGAGAACGGCGGTCGCACGACCACGAATCGGAAGCCCGCAACAAAGGCTGCACCAACGGTGCATGCGGTACCTGTCGAACACCAAGACAAGCCTGGAAAACCGATGAATCCTAAGTCCTTGCCGGTCCGCCCCGGCGAAGATCCCTGGACGAAGGCCGAGATCAATGAGGTCAAGCAGGCGCTGATCGAAGATATTGCGCGCTTCGAAAGCCAGATCGAGATTTCCACCGCTGAGCTGGTGGGATTGCTTCGTGACGGCAGCGAGGGGGCGGGGCGCGATCCTGCTGACGTCGGTTCTGCGAATTTCGAGCGCGATGCCGAAATGTCGTTGGCCAATAATGCCCGGGAAATGTTGGATCAGTCCCGACTCGCGCTGCGGCACATCGAACTCGGTACTTATGGCAGCTGCGATAACTGTGGGCAGCCGATAGGGAAGGGCCGGTTGCAGGCCTTCCCGCGCGCCACGTTGTGTGTCACCTGCAAACAGCGCGAGGAACGGCGATAACTGCAGCAAGCGACGCTCAGCCGATCGAGCGACGACACTTGCGTCTTATCGTCGCTCTTGTCGCCGTCGCGGGGCTGGCAGCTGACGTTGTCACCAAGATCATCGCCGTAACCCACCTTGAGCCATTTGCCTCAGTGCGGCTGCTCGGTGGATTACTCACACTGCGGCTCATTCGAAATCCCGGCGCCGCGTTCAGTCAAGGTCAACGCTTTACCTATGTGTTCGCCATCGCGGGCATCCTGGTTCTCGGCTTTGTGATCATCAAGTTAGTGCCACGAATTGGCCATCCGGCTTGGGCGGTCGCAATCGGACTCTTGTGTGCAGGAGTCGCAGGCAACCTGACTGATCGGCTGTTCCGACCGCCCGGAGTGCTGCGCGGTCATGTGATCGACTTTCTGGAGCTGCCGCACTGGCCGATCTTCAACGTCGCCGATATGTGCATCACGGCGGCGGCGATCATGATCATATTCCTGTCGATCGTCAAGGGAATCAGCATCACGGGCGAGCGGCATGCGCGGCCGGGGCGAGGTGACCCCGGCGATGATGATCATGACCGGAGCACGATCTCGCGTGGTTGAGCGCAAAGTCCTGCTCGTGCCGGAAGGATTGAACGGCGAGCGGGTGGACGCTGCAGTGGCGCGCTTACTAGGCCTGTCGCGTAGCCGGGTGGCGGAGTTGATCGGTGACGGACACGTTCTCGTTGACGGTGCCGCGATTAGCAAGTCTGATCGAGTCAGTGTCGGCTCGATGCTCGAGGTGGAGCTCACCGACCGGCCGGTTGCCGCCGTACGACCGGAACAGGTTGAAGGCGTTGTCATCGTGTACGACGACGACGACATCGTTGTGATCGACAAGCCGGTGGGCGTAGCTGCTCATCCAAGCCTGGGTTGGAGTGGACCTGACGTACTCAGCCACCTTGCCGGTGCCGGCTTTCGGATCTCCACTTCCGGAGTTCCGGAGCGACGCGGCATCGTCCAGCGGTTGGACGTCGGTACGTCCGGGCTGATGGTGGTGGCCAAGAGCGAGCGGGCGTACACGATCTTGAAGCGAGCATTCCGGTCCCGCAGCGTCGACAAGATCTATCACGCACTGGTGCAAGGCCATCCCGACCCGTTCACAGGCACTATCGAGGCTCCCATCGGCCGGCACCCAGGAGCCGACTACAAGATGGCGGTGATGGACAGCGGGCGGCACAGCGTCACCCACTACTCCACTGTGGAAGCATTCGTGGCAGCGACGCTGCTGGAGATCAAACTGGAAACCGGCCGTACTCATCAGATCCGGGTGCACATGGCAGCGATCCGGCATCCCTGCGTCGGAGATCTGATGTATGGGGCCGACCCTGTGCTCGCCGAAAAGCTAGGTCTCGAGCGCCAGTGGTTGCACGCGGTCCGGCTGATTTTTGTCCACCCGAGCTCGGGCGAACTGCTGCAATTCGAATCTGAATACCCGCCCGATCTCCAGCACGCGTTGGAAGTGATCAGCGCATGGTAAACCGGTGCTTGACCGGTCTCCCGCTATGAGTCCAACTTCGCTAGGGTCAACTCGTGCGTAGAGCCAAGATTGTGTGCACGCTCGGCCCAGCCTCATCAAGCACCGAGCGCCTGGCGGAGCTGGTCGCCGCCGGAATGGATGTCGCGCGACTCAACATGAGTCACGGCGACTATGCCGATCATGAGAGGAACCTGCGCAGCGTCCGGCAGGCTGCCGAAGGCGCCGGTCGTCCAGTTGGAGTGCTGGCCGACCTACAGGGTCCGAAGATCCGGCTTGGACGGTTCGCAAATGGCAAGGAAAAATTGCATGTCGGCGACACGTTCGCGATCACTGTCGACGATGTCGAAGGCACGGTCGAGCGTTGCTCGACGACCTACAAAGGCCTCGTTGGAGACGTCCGACCGGGCGACCAGATCTTGATCGACGACGGCCGAATCTCCCTGCGTGCCAGCGAGGTGACCGACACCGATGTGATCACCGAGGTTGTCGTCGGCGGATCAGTCAGTAATAACAAGGGAATCAACCTGCCAGGGGTTCCGGTCAGTGTTCCGGCGATGAGCGAGAAGGACACAGAGGATCTGCGGTGGGCCCTTCGCAACGGCGTAGACATGGTTGCCCTGTCGTTCGTCCGTTCGGCGGAGGATGTCAAACCGGTCCACGAGATCATGGATGCTGAAAGCCGTCGAATTCCAGTGATCGCCAAGCTGGAAAAGCCTCAGGCGGTCGATCACCTGACCGAGATCATCGATGCCTTCGACGCCTTCATGGTGGCGCGTGGTGATCTTGGTGTAGAGCTTCCGCTGGAAGAGGTACCGCTGGTCCAGAAGCAGATCGTCACCGCGGCACGGCGCTGGGCGAAGCCGGTGATCGTGGCAACTCAGATGCTGGAGTCTATGATCTCTTCGCCGCGCCCGACGCGCGCCGAGGCATCCGACGTGGCCAATGCGATTCTCGACGGCGCCGATGCCGTCATGTTGTCCGGAGAAACCAGTGTGGGCGAATACCCGGTGTTGACTGTGGAGACCATGGCGCGAATTGTGGAGAACACCGAAGCTCACGGCATGGACCAGATGCACGGCATCGATTGGGACCCACACACCACCAGCGGCGTGATCACCAAGGCTGCCGAAGAAGTCGCTCAGCGAATCGGCGCCAAGTTCCTGGTGACGTTTACCACCTCAGGGGACTCGGCACGGCGGTTGACCCGCCTTCGCTCGAGCATCCCGGTGCTGGCCTTCACCCCGTACGAGGAAACCCGTGCTGCACTGACCCTGAACTGGGGCGTCGAGACGTTCATGGCGCCCATGGTGGGTCATACCGACGAGATGATCCGTGAGGTCGACAAGTCGCTCACCGAAAGCGGCCGCATTGCCGATGGTGAGCGCGTCGTCATCGTGGCCGGTTCCCCGCCCGGCGTGGCCGGTCAGACCAACATGATCCGCGTACGCCGCATCGGCGCGCCCCTTTAGATTGCACGCTCCGCGTGCGGCTCGCTGGCGCTCGCAGCGCTGTTCGCCAGAGGCGCCTCCTTCGTCAGAGATGGTGAAACGGAAAAGCGTTGTTTCACCATCTGCTCCTGCAGTCGGCGCCGCGAACAGCGGTAAAGAGCATCCCGACTGCACATAATCAGCTGCCTGCCGCACGGAGCCATAGTGAGTGGGACTAAAGGACATAGGCCTTCGCCTCCCGTCTCGGCACAGGCCTTAGAAGCGCGCGCCTGATGACCTCGGGGCGGTTTGGCAAAACCTAAGATGCCTGAAAATTGACGATCACAAAGTCCACTCGACCGCAGACTCAACCCTCACGTTTTGCCAAACCGCAGCCGAGGTCATCAGGCAAGCGCAGATGCAAAAGAGTGTGTGCCGGAGAGGGGAGTCGAACCCCTATGTCCTTTCGGACAGACGGGTTTGAGCCGTCCGCGTATACCATTCCGCCACCCCGGCCAGGGGCCATGATCAACTCAGCCCGGCGAATGCCCGCGAGCCCGATCATTCTGCCACAGCCGCCGCACGAGCAGTCGGTCAAATGCCCAGTGCAGGCAACAAGCATCTGGCTAGAGTGTCCCCCGTGACTGCAGAACCCAACCAGATCGGGGACGGCGCCAAGCCCCGAGTGCTCGTCGCCGAAGACGAGGTGCTGATCCGGCTGGATCTGGTGGAGATGCTCACAGAGGAGGGCTATGACGTCGTTGGCCAGGCCGGTGACGGGGAAGTGGCGGTCGGCCTAGCAACCGAGCTCAGGCCTGATCTTGTGGTCATGGATGTCAAGATGCCCAAGCTTGATGGCATCAGCGCGGCTGAGCAGATTGCCAGCGAGCGGCTCGCAGCTGTCGTCATGCTCACCGCCTTCAGCCAGCGTGAGCTGGTGGATCGAGCGAGCCAAGCCGGCGCGATGGCGTACGTGGTCAAGCCTTTCAGTAAGGCCGATCTGATTCCGGCGATCGAGATCGCCCGCGCCCGGTTCGCTGAGATTCAAGCGGTGGAGGCCGAGGTCAGCGATTTAACGGAACGGCTCGAGTCTCGCAAGGTGGTTGAGCGCGCCAAAGGCCTGCTGCAGAGCGGCCTGGGGCTCAGTGAACCTGAGGCGTTTCGCTGGATTCAGAAAACTGCGATGGATCTCCGCAAGTCAATGCGAGAAGTGGCGGAAGGAGTCATAGAGCACGGCTCGGTTGCAAGGAAAAAATAGCGTATTCGCATCTATGGGCTCTCAATCGCGTAACGAAGATGCTATAGACAGCAAAGTTGGAGCCTTAACACAGCTTCAGTCGTAAGTTCGACAATGCTCGCGAAGTTGCGTTCAGCGCTGCCTCGCAAACACAAACAATCAGGAGGAAATGTGCGCAAGCATAAGCTCGCTCTTGCAGGGGTAACCCTGCTCGCCGCGTCGCTCGCGATGACGGCATGTGGCAGCCGGGCTCAACAGGCTCCGGGCGGGGAGGCCGGAGGGGCCAAGGTTGCCAAGATCGGCGTCATCGCGCCGCAATCGGGTGACCTGTCAGCTCTGGGCACCGGTATCAAGAACTCGGTCGACCTGGCCATCAAGCAGGCCAACGAGAAGAAGACCATACCGGGATGGACGCTGGAGATTGACACCCAGGACGACCAGGCCACACCAGACGTCGGCAAGAACGCAGCCACGAAACTGGCCGGTGACGACGAAGTGGTTGGAGTCGTCGGTACCCTCAACTCCTCGGTCTCGCAATCGGTACAGCCGGTACTCTCCGGAGCACAGATCGTTCAGGTCTCGCCCGCCAATACCAACCCAACCCTGACCAAGGGTGCCGATCTGGCCAACCCGAAGCGGCCGTACCCGGGCTACTTCCGCACCTGCACGACGGATACCGTGCAGGGTCCATTTGCGGCCAAGTACCTGCTCGACAAGGGAATCAAGAAGGTCGCGACCATCCATGACAAGAAGGCATATGGCCAGGGCCTGGTTGCTGCCTTCACTGACGCCTTCAAGAGTGGCGGTGGCGAAATCGTCAGCGCGGAGACGATCAACCCCGATGACAAGGACTTCTCGGCGGTGATCAGCAAGACCAAGGGTGCCAATCCTGAGGCTGTCTACTACGGCGGTGAGTACCCGCAAGCAGGTCCGCTGAGCCAGCAGGCCAAGGCGGCCGGCCTCACTGTCCCACTGATGGGCGGCGACGGCATCTATGACGATGCCTTCATCGAGCTCGCTGGGAAGACCTCAGACGGTGACCTCGCGAGCAACGTTGGGGCTCCGCCGGAGAGCCTCCCCTCAGCTAAGCAGTTCATCAGCGACTATAAGGCCGCCGGCTACAAAGAGCCCTCCGCGGCTTATGGCACATACTCCTATGACGCGGCCAATGCAATCATCAATGCCCTGAAGACCTCGTTGGCCAACGCGAGCGACGCCAAGTCCGCACGTGCAGCGACCATCGATGCGATGGGCAAGGTGAGTTTCGACGGTGCGAGTGGCAAGGTCTCTTTCGACGAGTTCGGCGACGCCACGACCAAGGTGCTGACCATATGGAAGGTCGAGGGCGGCAAGTGGGTGCCCGTCAAGACTGGTGAAGGCGAAGCCTAAATGCAGTCGTGGCGGAGGCTGCGCATAGCGG
>Ga0075433_10003003_pt1 | contig 12960 bp, 11 predicted proteins | sample RhiMethybrSRZTD2_FD_75299 | JGI IMG/M metagenome (GOLD analysis project Ga0075433, IMG submission 75299) | Populus rhizosphere microbial communities from Tennessee, USA - Rhizosphere MetaG P. TD hybrid SRZTD2 | ecosystem: Host-associated > Plants > Roots > Rhizosphere > Soil | place: USA... | reverse complement strand
CGACGTTCTCGCGCGCGGTCAGCTCCGGGTTGAAGCCGACGCCGAGCTCGATGAAGGGAGCGAGCTGGCCGGCCATCCGCACCCGGCCGCCGTCGGCGGCATAGATGCTGGCGAGGATCTTCAGCAGGGTGCTCTTGCCGGAGCCGTTGCGGCCGACGATGCCGAAGAACTCGCCCCGCTCGACCTCGAAGGAAACGCCGCGCAGCGCCTGAAGCTCACGAAAGTCCTGTTGGGAGAAGGTCGTCAGCCGCTCCTTCAGCGAGTCGACCTTGTGCGTCGGGATACGGAAGGTCTTCTCGACCCCGCTGACCTCGATCGCGATCGGCTTGCTCATACCGGGCGGGCCGGGACGCCCATCACCGTGGTGCCCGCCTCGACGTCCCTGGTCACGACGGCGCCCGCGGCAACGACAGAGGCGCGCCCGAGGACGACGCCGGGAAGCAGCGAGGCGCCGCCGCCGATCATCGCGCCGGCCTCGATCATCGGCCCGCGTACGCTCCCCTCGCTGTATCCCTCCCGCCCCATGGCGTTGTCGTTGACGGTCGACACCAGGGGGCCGACGAAGGCCCCCTCGCCCACCTGCGTGTGCCCGGTCAGATGGGCCTTGTGCATCACCCTGACGCCGTCGCCCACGATCACGTCCCGGTCCAGGCTCACCTGGGCACCGATCACGGCCCTCGCGCCGATCCGGCAGAGCTCGCGCACGATCGCGCCGTCGCCGAGGAGAGTGTCGTCGCCGATCTCGACGTCGTAGTAGACGACCGCCGCGGCGCCGATCGAGCAGCCCGCGCCCACCCGCAGAGACGCCTCGAAGGTCGGCTCGCGGGCGATGCCGCGCGTCGCGCGGGGCGAGCGGCCGAGATAGGCGCCCGGCAGGACCTCGACCCCCTCCCCTATCTCGACACCGGGCTCGATCACGACGTGCGGGTGGATCGACGCACCGTCGCCGAGCACGGCGCCGGCACGGACGACCGCGAACTCGCCGATCGTGACGCCGGCGCCGATCGAGTCGGCCTCGACAGCGGCAGTTGGATGAATGGCGGCCATTGAGGATGCGAACCTACCGTTCGAGGCGGTTACGGCAATGCTAGGGTCCTCGCGCCCTTGAGCGTCGACGATTGCAAGCTCCTCGAGCTCCCCGTCATCCACAATGAGCAAGGCAACCTCACCTTCATCGAGGAGGAACGGCACGTGCCGTTCCCGATCGCGCGGGTCTACTACCTGTACGACGTCCCCGGGGGCGCGACGAGGGGCGGCCATGCCCATCGCGCGCTGGAACAGCTGATCGTCGCGATCAGCGGCAGCTTCGACGTTGTCCTCGACGACGGCTCGGCGCGGCGAACGATCACCTTGAACCGCTCACGGATCGGTCTGCATCTGCCGCCGATGATCTGGCGCGAGCTGGAGAACTTCTCCTCCGGATCGGTTTGCATGGTGCTCGCCTCCGCCTACTACGACGAGGCCGACTACTACCGCGACTACGACGCCTTCAGGTCGGCGGTCGATGGTGGAGACTAATCCACCGTGGGGACGGAGCCGCTTCGCCACTCCTTGGCAGACCGGCGGCGCGTCTCGTGCTTCTCGACGACGACCTCGTCGACCATTCCGAAGCGGACCCCGGCGCGCAGCATCCGTCGGCACATCGACCAGTCGTTGGCCTCGCGGTAGATAGCGTCGGAGAGCTCCGATTCGAAGTAGCGCAGGCCGGCGTGGAAAATCGCCGCCTGCAGGCCCCACTCGCCGAGCTGCGGCGGGAAGCGCCCGAGGGTGATCGGCTCGCCCTCGGCAAAGTTGACCAGCTGGCTCCCGTAGCAGTGCTCGTAGCGATGCTTCTGCGCCGCCTCCAGGAGGCGCTCGGTGTGGATCGGCCGAACGGCGTCGTCGTCGCCCAGGCCGGCGATCCAGCGCCCGCGCACGCGGGCGAGAGCCTCGTTGTAGGGAGGGGAGCCGATCACGTACCAGCGGCGATCGGGCTCCTCCGGGTAAGGGCCGCGCAAGGTGCGGTTGAAGTAGGTGACCCGAGGGTCCCCGATCGAGGCGATCGCCTCCTCGGTCTCCGGCGGGGCGCAGTCGCCGACGACGATCACCTCGAGGTTCGCGTAGGTCTGCCCCAGGATCGAGGGAAGGGCGACGTTTCTCAGGGTCTCATAGGAGCTGTAGGTGGGAATCAGAAAGCTCACCAGCGGCTCGCTTTCGGTGAAGGCGAGCTCGTACTCCTCGCTTGCGCGCAGCGCGTGCAGACGGCGCCGGTTGGCCGGCTCTTCGTCGTAGATGTGGCGCGCGATGCCGGCCGCGCGCCCGGCGTCGATCTCGGCGCTGTGAGCCCTGTCGTTGACCTGCTCGAGCTCCCGATGGACCCTTCCCAGGTCGACGTGCAGGCGCTGGATGGCGTCGCGGTTGGCGTCCAAACGCGCCTGCAGATCGGTCAGATACGGGCGGACCGCCCAGTCCAGCACACGGCGCGGCAGCCTGCGGCTACGAGATCCATCGGCCATCAGCGAGCTGCATGCTAGTCGAGGGCTGCCGCTCCTATTGCGTGTCTGAGAGGGCGTCGAGCAGCGCCGCGGCCACCGCATCGCAGCCCGTGCGCGCCAGATGGGGGTGCAGCGGCAGGCTCAACGCCGCCGCGGAGAGGCGCTCCGCGACGGGGAAGCTTCCCCGGGCCGCATCGCCGCCGTAAGCGCCGGAGAGGTGGGGCAGCACCGGGTAGTGGACGAGCGACTCGATTCCGCGTGCCGCCAGCGATCCCGCGCAGCGGTCGCGCTCCGCAAGACCGACCAGGTACAAGTGCCAGACGGGGTCCGCCCAGGGGGGCGGTTGCGGCATCCGGATCGCGGCCTCGCCCGCGAAGGCACGGCCGTACATCTCGGCAAGCGCAGCGCGCGCCCGGTTCCAGGCATCCAGGCGGGGAAGCTTGACCCGCAATACGGCCGCCTGGAGCTCCGCCAGGCGGGAGTTGACCCCAGCGGTCTCGATCCGGTAGCGATCCCTCATCCCGTAGTTGCGCAGGAGTCGCAGCTTCGCCGCCAGCTCGTCGTCGTCGGTGGTGACAGCCCCGCCGTCCCCGAGCGCGCCCAGGTTCTTTGCCGGGTAGAACGAGAAGGCACCGGCGTCACCGAGGCTTCCCGCACGCTTGCCGTCGTGCTTGGCACCGTGGGCCTGCGCGGCGTCCTCGATCACGAGCAGGCAGTGCGCGCTCGCCACTGCCCCGATCGCCGCCATGTCCGCCGGCTCGCCGCGAAAATGCACCGGGACGATCGCCGCCGTATTCGGAGTGACCGATGCCTCGGCCTGCTCGGGATCGATGTTGTACGTCGACTCGAGCACGTCTACGCCGACCGGGGTGGCGCCGGTCGCGCTCACCGCGAGCCACGTCGCGACCCAGGTGTAGGCGGGAACGATCACCTCGTCGCCGGCCCCTATCCCGGCGGCGCGCAGGGTCAGCTCGATCGCGCTAAGGCCGCTGGCGACGCCGACGCAATGGCGCACCCCGCAGTAAGCGGCGAACTCGCGCTCGAACGCCTCCAGCTCGGGGCCGAGCAGATATTGACCCGAGGACAGCACCCGTTCCAGCGCGGCTGCCAGCTCCGCCTCGATCTCGGCCTGCCCGGCCCGGAGATCGAGGAAAGAGATCGAACGCGGCAAGAGCGATCTATAGGTTACCGGCGTGGGCGGGGCACACCGAGCCAGGGAACCGGCCTCTCTGCTGCTGATCGCGGCGATGGCGGCCAGCGGCCTCTTCATCGTCGTGCTGGGCTCGAGGCTGACCTTCATCCTCGACGACTGGACCTTCATCCTCTACCGGCAGGGCTTCACCGCCGACGCCTTCCTCAACCCCGACAACGAGCACCTGGTGGCCGGCGCGGTGGCGATCTGGAAGCTGCTCCTCGACGGTTTCGGCATGGGCTCGCTCGTGCCCTTCCGCCTCGTCTCGACGGCGATGTTCCTGCTCGGCGACTGGTTCCTCTTCATCTGGATCCGCCGCCGGCTGGGACCGTGGCCGGCGCTGATCGCCGCCCTGCCGGTGATCTTCCTCGGCTCCGCCTTCGAAGACCTCCTCTGGTTCTCGTCGATCACGTTCCTCGGCGCGCTCACCTGCGGCCTCGGCATGCTCGTCGCCCTCGATCGGCGCGACCGGCTCGGCGACGGCTTCGCCTGCGCCTGGCTGGTCGCCACGATGCTCTTCTCCAGCCTCTGGGTCTCCTTCGCCCTCGGCGCCGCGCTCGACATCGTCCTGCGACGAGGCGAACGCGACTGGCGCCGCCGCGCCTACGTCGTCCTCGTCCCCGTCGTGCTATATGCGATCTGGTGGCTCGGCTGGGGCAGCGAAGCGGAAAGCGCGCTCTCGCTGCACAACATCGCCGCCTCGCCGCTCTTCGTCCTCGACTCCTTCGGCTCGGCGATCGCCGCCCTGCTCGGCCTGGCTACCCCGGTCGAAGGGATCGCCTCGCCGGGAGGGCTCGACTGGGGCCGCCCGCTCGCCGTCCTGCTGGGCGGCCTTGCGGTCTGGCGCACGTACACGATGGGGCGGATTCCGCGCTCGCTCTGGGTCGTCCTCGCGATCGGCCTTTCCTTCTGGATCCTTGGCGGCTTCGACCTGAAACCAGGTCGCGTGCCCTGGGCGAGCCGCTACCAGCTCCCCGGCGCGGTCTTCGTCCTGCTCGTCGCGACCGAGCTGCTGCGCGGGGTGAGCCTAAGCAAACGTCTGCTTGGTCCACTCGTCGCCGTCCTCGCCGCGGCTATCGCCAGCAACGCCCTCTTCTTCCACGAGGCCTACGAAAGCTACGCGAGCAGCACCAAGATCGTGCGCGGCAACCTGACCGCGCTGGAGATCGCCCGCGACACCGTCGACCCCGCCTTCTATCTCGAAGAAGAATTCGCCGACACCGGCTTCGACCACATCGACGCCGGTTCCTACTTCTCGGCTGTCGATGCGTACGGATCGCCCGCCTACACGATCGAGGAGCTGCGGGAAAGCTCCGAGCCGGCCCGCTTCGCCGCCGACAAGGTGCTGCTCAACGCGCTGCGGGTCGCGGTCGAGCCGATCGCGCGCCCGGCGGTCCCGGGCCGGGGCTGCTTCGACGTCGCCGCGGACAGCGAGCTCAAGGTCCCGCCCGGCGGAGTGGCGATCGTCGCCGGCGCGAAGCCGGTGACCGACATTCAGATGCGCCGCTTCGCAACGCCGGCCGAAGGCACTCCGATGCCGGTCGACTTCCAGGCCGGAGTCGGGCCCCAGGAAGCCGTCGCGGTTCCGATCCCGACCGACCTCGCCCCTGCCGTGCCCTGGAAGATGACGCTCGAAGGCGGCGCCGCGACGGCCTGCCCGCTCGAACGAGAAGCGGGCTGAGCTCAGCCCGCCGTCGCCATCCAGCGCTCGACGTTCTGCTCGTGCATCTCCCGCAGGATCTCCTCGATGCCGTAGCGCGGCCGCCAGTCGGGGTAGTGCTCCTCGAAGTCCGAGACGTCGGAGATCCACCAGCGGTGGTCGCCGATGCGGTTCTCCTCGCTCAGCTCCCAGCTCAGCTCGCGGCCGGCGATTTGCTCGCAGACCTCGATCGCCTCCAGCATCGAGCAGTTGCTGCGGCGGCCGCCGCCCATGTTGTAGACGGCGGCGGCGCGCGGGGCGCGCTGGAAGGACTGGAAGCAGGCGACCAGGTCGGCGCTGTGGATGTTGTCGCGCACCTGCTTGCCGCCGTAGCCGAAGACGGTGTACGGGGTGCCGGTGACCGTGCACTTCATCAGGTAGGCGAGGAAGCCGTGCAGCTGGGCGCCGGCGTGCTGGGGCCCGGTCAGGCAGCCGCCCCGGAAGCAGACGGTGGGCATCTCGAAGTAGCGGCCGTACTCCTGCACGAGCAGGTCGGCGGCCGCCTTGGAGACGCCGAACAGCGAGTGGGTCGAGTGGTCGATCGACATCGAGGTCGGAATCCCTCCGTAGTACTGGTGCGACTCGGGCAGCTCCAGCCGCTTCTCCAGCTCTTCCAGGGGCAGGAAGTTGGGCGTGTCGCCGTAGACCTTGTTGGTCGAGCAGAAGACGAAGGGGGCGTCCGGGACGTGCTCGCGCGCCGCCTCGAGCAGGTTGAGGGTGCCCAGGGCGTTGACGCCGAAGTCGGTCTGGGGGTCGCGCGCCGCCCAGTCGTGCGAGGGCTGGGCGGCGGTGTGGATCACCACCTCCAGCGAACCGGACAGCTCGGCGAAGGCGCGGCTGACGCCCTCGGCGTCGCGGATGTCGAGGTCGAGCGAGCGGAACTCCCGCGGGTAGCCCTCGCGCAGCTCCTCGGTCACGTGCGCGGTCGACGCCTCCTCGCCGAAGAAGCGGGCGCGCATATCGTTCTCCAGCCCGACGACGTCCCAGCCTGCCTCGACGAAGCGGCGGACGGACTCGGAGCCGATCAGGCCGCCGGACCCGGTGACGATTGCGGTCGGCATGGAAGCGGCAGAGTAGCCACTCGCCAGGTCACCCGTGCCCGATGGCGGCACCGGCCCCTGCTATGAATGCGCGCCGGATGCGGATCCTCGTCACCGGCGGAGCCGGATTTGTCGGCGCGAACCTGAGCGTCTCGCTGGCGGCGCGCCACCCCGATTGGGAGCTGGCGGCGCTCGACAACCTGATGCGGCGCGGCTCGGAGCTGAACCTGGCTCGCCTGCGCGAGGCGGGGGTCGAGTTCGTCCACGGCGACGTGCGCGAGCCCGCCGACCTGGCCGCGGCGGGGAGCTTCGAGGCGATGGTCGAGTGCTCGGCCGAGCCCTCGGTCCTCGCCGGCATCGCAGACCCCTCCTACTCGGTGCAGACCAACCTCGTCGGCGCCTTCAACTGCCTCGAGCGCGCCCGCAAGGAGGACGCTTTCGTCGTCTTCCTCTCGACCAGCCGCGTCTACCCGATCGGCCCCCAGCTCGAGCTGGGGCTGGAGGAGACCGAGACCCGTTTTGAGCTGGCCGCCGAGCAGCCGCACCCAGGCGCCGGCCCGCGGGGGATCTCGGAGGACTTCCCTCTGTCCGGCGCCCGCACCTTCTACGGCGCCACCAAGCTGGCGGCCGAGCTGCTGATCGAGGAGTACGCCGACGCCTTCGGCCTGCCCGCCGTCGTCAACCGCTGTGGCGTGATCGCCGGGCCCTGGCAGATGGGCAAGGTCGACCAGGGCGTCTTCTCCTGGTGGCTGCTAAGCCACCACTTCGGCCGACCGCTCACCTACATCGGCTTCGGCGGCGCCGGCAAGCAGGTGCGCGACCTGCTCCACGTCGACGACCTCGTCGACCTGGTCGACGAGCAGCTCGGCGACCCGGAGGGCTGGAGCGGCGCGGTGGCCAACGTCGGCGGCGGCCGCGACTGCAGCCTCTCGCTGCTGGAGGCGACCGCGCTCTGTCGTGAGCTGACCGGCAACGAGGTAGAGGTCGGCTCCGATCCCGAGACGCGGCCGGGAGACGTGCCGATCTACCTCTCGGACTGCTCGCATCTCTCTTCCCTATCCTCTTGGGCGCCGCGAAGGTCCTCCCGCGACATCCTCGGCGACCTGTTCGATTGGGCTGTCCAGCACGAGGAGCAACTCGAAGAGGCGCTGGGATTTTGAGCGGTGAGCCGACCCCCCCATCGACCGCACCACGGATGAACTACGAGCGTCTCTACGCATACCGCTTTCGCGACGTCGACCAGCGGCGCAGAGCGGCCGTGTGGGAGGAGATCGCCCCCCACGTGCACTCCCTGATGGGCTTTCCCGACACGGTTCTCGATCCCGCCGCGGGCCGCGGGGAGTTCATCGGATCCATCGAGGCAAAGGAGACCTGGGCCGTCGACGAGGTCGCCTACCCGGAGGCAAACCACGCGCCGGGGACGAAGACGATCGTCGCCTCAATCATGGACGTAGAGCTTCCGGAAGGGCATTTCGACGGTGTCTTCGTCTCGAACTTCCTCGAGCACCTGTCCGACCAGGAGGCGATCGCGGCCTTCCTCCAGAAGATGCATGGCGCGATGGGCAGCGGCGGGCGGATCGCGATCATGGGTCCGAACTACCGCTACTGCACCAAGGAGTACTGGGACTGCGCCGACCACCATGTGGCGCTGACCCACACCGCGATCGCCGAGCACCTGTACGCGGCGGGATTCGAGCCCGAGCTGGTCGTGCCCCGCTACCTGCCCTACTCCTTCCGGGGCATCCTTCCTCCCTCCCGCCGCCTGACCCGTGCCTACCTGCGGATGCGACCGGCTTGGAGGCTGCTCGGAAAGCAGTTCCTGGTAATCGGCAAGCGGTGAGCTGGTGAAGCTTTCCGTGGTCATTCCCGCCTGCGACGAGGAGCAGACGATCGGCTCGACCGTGACCGAAATCGTCTCCGCTCTCACCGACGCGGAGATCGAGCACGAGGTGATCGTCGTCGACGACTCCAGCGCCGACCGCACCGCCGCGGTGGTCGAAGCGATGGCCGCCGAGCAGCCGCGGGTGCGTTGCCTGCCTTCGCCGTACGAAAAGGGCTTCGGCTTCGCGGTCCGCGCCGGGCTGGAGGCCTTCGAGGGGGACGCGGTGGCGATCGTGATGGCGGACGGCTCCGACAGCCCACAAGACCTCGTCTCCTACCAGCGCCTGCTCGAAGAAGGCTACGAGTGCGCTTTCGGCTCGCGCTTCGTCCACGGCTCGGCGGTGATCGACTACCCGCGCTCGAAGCTGATCATGAACAGGATCGTCAACTGGGGCATCCGGGCGCTCTTCCGCCACGGCTACAACGACACCACCAACGCCTTCAAGGCCTACCGGCGCGAGGTGATCGAGAACCTCCAGCCCCTCCTCTCCCACCACTTCAACCTGACCGTCGAGCTGCCGCTGAAGGCGGTCGTGCGCGGTTACAGCTACGGCATCGTGCCGATCTCCTGGACCAACCGCAAAGCCGGGGTCTCGAAGCTGCGCCTCAACGAGATGGGCAGCCGCTATCTCTTCATCGTCCTCTACGTCTTCCTCGAGCACCACCTGAGCCGCGGCGACTACCGGCGCCAAGAGCCTTGAGCCGCCTGCACGAACCACGGGTCGCCTGGGCGGTGCTCGGCGTGGCGATGCTCTTCTCCACGGCGCTGATCCTCTACACGGCGCATGGCCAGGGCTTCGCCGTCGACGAACTCTTCTACTACGGCCGCGTCGCCGACCGGCAGGGCCAGCTCGTCCACTTCGCCCCCTTCAGCCCGGAATACCTCTTCGCCCCGTTCAACGGCCACCTGCCGTTCGGCGGGCGCTTCGTCTACGAGCTGGTCTTCGCCGTCTTCGGCCCCAGGTACACGATCTTCGTCCTGATCAACATCGCCTCGCTGTTCGCCTGCGTCGTCCTCACCTTCGAGCTGGCGCGGCGGCGGATCGGCGCGGTCGCCGCGCTGGCGCCCTGCATTGTCCTCCTCTTCCTCGGCTTCGCCCGCGAGCAGCTGCTCTGGCCGCTGGACTTCAACACCGCCGCCTCGCTCGCGGCCGGCCTCGGCGCGGTCCTGGCGCTCCAGCGCGAAGACCGGCGCGGCGACGTCCTCGCCTGCCTCCTGCTCACCCTCTCGGTCGCGATGATCGAGCTGGGCATCCCCTTTGCCGTCGGGGTCGCCGTCTGGCTGCTGGTCCAGCGCCGTAAGGACGCCCTGCGCCGTGCCTGGATCGTCCTCGTCCCGCTCGGCCTCTACGCGATCTGGTGGGTCTGGGCGCGCAAGTTCGGGCAGAGCGAAACCCATGCCGGCAACCTCCACCTGATCCCGGAAACCTTCCTGCACGGCGCCGCGGCGGCGTTGGGATCGCTGACCGGGACCAACACGATCGTGGCCGCCGCCTACGTCACCCCGGTGACCTGGTTCGGCCGGGCGCTCGCGGTCGCCGCCGGGGCGGCCGTCCTCGTCCGCCTCCTGCTCGGCGGGCTGCCCCGCACGATCTGGATCTGGCTGCTCGTGCTCGGCTCCTACTGGCTGCTGCTGGCGATGGCGGCGCGGCCGGCGGAAGGGTCCCGCTACATCCTCGTCGCGGCGGTCCTGCTCGTGCTGATCGCAGCCGACGCGATCAACCGCCGCCTCTCCGACGGCGTCTCCCTCGCCCTGCTCGCGCTGGCCCTGGTCGCCCTCCCCGCCAACATCGCCCAGCTCACCGAGGGCCGCGCCGACGACACCCTCCACCACGATCCGCCGGTCAGCAGCACCGAGTTCGCGATGCTCGAACTCGCCCGGCGCCACGTCGACCCGGCCTACTTCGTCACCGGCGACCCGCGGGTCGCCGAAGTCGGCGGCGGCCTCTACATCGGCATCGCCGCCGGGGCCTACCTCGACGCCGCCGCCGACAACGGCTCGATCGCCTACTCCCTGGACGAAGTCCGCGAAAAGGACGAAGACCTGCGCCTGATCGCCGACGCCGCCTTGGTCGGAGCGCTCGGGATCGAAGCAAAGCCGGCGCCGGCGCCCGCCCGAAGCGCCAACTGCCGGTCGATCGCCGTCCCGGCTGGAGCGGAATCCGCCACCCTCGCCGTCGGTGCGGGAAAGATCCTGCTGCGCCCGCAGAGCGGTGAGCCAACCGGGCTCTGGCTGGCCCGCTTCGCCGACTCCCCTCGCAGCGTGGGCATCGAGTACCTGCCTCCAAAGCGCTGGTCCGCAGTCGTCATTCCGCCCGACCAGGCGCCTGAGCGGTGGCGGATGACGGTGGACAAACCGGCCATCGTTTGCCCGCCGGGCTGAGTCAGCCCGGGGCTGGGCGCCCTCAGCCGCCGGAGACCGGCGGGCAGACCGAGACCGGGCCGTCCACGGTCACCCACCAGCGATCCGGGGCGGCGTCGGTGGGGATGCTCAGCTCGGCCCATTCGTCCGGATCGAGGTGGCCGAGCGGGACCCCCGGGCCACCGATGCCGAAGCGGCCGACGGTCATGTGGAGCGGGCGCCTCGTCAGCGAACCGAACAGGGCGCCCCCGGGGGACAGGAAGAAAAAGACGCTGCGGCCCGGCCTGCCGTCGCGCGAGACCGGGCAAGTGGAAGGATCGGCGGGCGGTTCGGAACGGTCGAGCTCGAGGTCCAATGCCCCGACCAGAGTTGAGTCGGCGATCGACCGCAATCCGAGGTCGAGATCCCTGATCCGGTCGAGGGAGAAGGCCAGCGAGCCGAACTCGTCCGCCGCGCGCAGGTAGTCGCCCGCCGAGAGCGGGATGAAGACGTGTCCGCCCAGCGCGTCGATTTCCGGGTCGTCCCCGGGCAGATAACCGGGATCGACCTCGCTGCGAGCGAGCTCGAGCATCGCGTACTCGGTCTTCGTGTTCTCGGCGTCGGTGACGGTCGAGCTCCGCGAGTCGTAGAACTTGGCGATGTTCGGCGGAATCGCGAGCGCCACGATGCAGGCGGCGGCGATCAGAAGCGTGCGAGTTGGTCGCACTCCCCAGAGCGAAGCCGCCGCCGTCAGCAGGACCATCACCGTGCCGACGAAGATGTAGCGAGCGGAGTCGGGTGGCCGTCCCGCCATCGCGATCATCGCCCAGTAGGTGAGGATGACCGCGAGCGATATCCACAGTCCCTCGGGCACCTTGCCCTTGCTCAGCCTGAACGCCAGGCCGACCACGGCCAGGGCGGCAAGCGCGGCCCCCCATGGGGTGACAGTGGTCAGGTTGGTCGAGACGTCCGCTCCGGTCGGATTGACGCCGAAGATCGAGCCCGTCACCGCCGCCAATGAGTTAGCGATGCCAATCGGGATCAGGCGGACGTTGGCCAGCTCGAAGCTCGTCTGACCGAACCGTTGGGCCCATAGCCACCAGATCGCGAAGAGGGCGAGAGGGACGGCGAAGATCCAGACCCGCCGCCGGCGGTCCGCCCGCCGAAGGACTGACAGCGCGACGCCGACGACAAAGGCGAGGCCGAGCTCGACGGTAGCGACGGATAGGGCCAGCAGCACGCTGGTCGCCAGATCTCCGCGCCGATCGTTCCGTTCGAGCGTCAGCAGCGCTCCCAGGCCGAAGGCCAGGGCGAGGATCGTGTGCAGGTTGAAGGGCCACAGCAGCGACTCGCCGGCATAGCCGAGGAAGAGGAGAAGCACGCTGGGGATCAGCGCCGCCCAGGGACCGACCCGCCGCCGGGCGAGCACGAAGAAGAGGCCGCTGCAGGTCAGCACCCCAGCGACCTCGACCGCGCGGAAGACGGTGTAGTCGGTGCCCACGGTGAGAAACAGGAACCTGTAGATGAGTTTGCCCAGCACGACGAGGTGGCCGTTGTGAGGAGCGAGGAAGTACTCAAGTCCGCTCCCCGGGGCAACGCTGCCGTGGTCGTCGACGAAGCAGGCGTAGTAGAAGATCTCGTCGCCCGAGAGGGTCAGGTCCTTCCCCGCGATCATCAGCCAGGTGGCGGAGATGCACATCGCCACCGCGAGCAGGACCCAGGTCAGGCGACGCTCGTCGATTGCGCGGATGCGCGCCATCAGCTCCCTCCCTTGGGCAGCATGAAGTCAAACGGACCGGTCGTTGCGACAACCTCGAAATCGTCGAAGATGTAGCTGACTAGCGGCGTTTCCGGCCGCGGACGGTCGCCAAGCCAAGCTTCCGCGACGATTTCGTCGCGGATCGCGCAAGGGCGCGGGGTGGCCCGTAGCTGGCGCAGGATTCGCTGCTGTTCCTCTTCATCCAGGGCCAGCATCCAAGCGCCGGGCGCCGAGGGGCGGGGCGGATCGATCCCGGACCAGAGGTAGAGGCTGTTGACGTTTGGGTAGCCGATCAAGCTCGTGCAGCGATACCGGTGCAGCAGCTCGACCACCCGTTCGTACGATTCGGCTTCGGCCGGCGGCAGGCGCAGGTCGGTTGCCCCGGCAAAGGGCAGAGCCTTCTCTTCGCCATAGGCGATCGCCTTGGTGGCTGCCGGCATGACGACCCCGTCGGTGGCGAACTTGACTCCCAGGGCGACGATCGCAACCGTCGAAAGGGCGCCGAAGCGCTCGAGCGAGGAGCCTCCCCGTGCCGCGCTCCATTGGCGCAGGACGACGAGGGTGTCGCCGAGGC
>Ga0075433_10003001_pt1 | contig 12965 bp, 9 predicted proteins | sample RhiMethybrSRZTD2_FD_75299 | JGI IMG/M metagenome (GOLD analysis project Ga0075433, IMG submission 75299) | Populus rhizosphere microbial communities from Tennessee, USA - Rhizosphere MetaG P. TD hybrid SRZTD2 | ecosystem: Host-associated > Plants > Roots > Rhizosphere > Soil | place: USA... | reverse complement strand
ACCGCCGCGCGCGCGAAGCCGCCGTCGACGTCGCCGCGCGAGGACGACCGCTCGAAGAGGAGATTGTCCACGAGGGCCTCGTGCACGCGCGGCGCCCCGGCGGCGCGCGCTGCCGCCAGATCCGCGAGCACCGGCAGCGGCGCGTAGCTCGCCTCGACCGCCTCGGCGCCATCGGATGCCGCATACGGGTCCTCCGCCGCCACCACCGCCACCGGCTCCCCCGCGAAGCACGCGCGCTCGGGCGCGAGGGCGGGCCAGACGGTCGGGAAGAATCCCCCGCCCTCGAGGCGTGGCGCGATCGGGGCCACGCGGCCTGCGAGATCGCGACCGCACAGCACGGCGGCCACTCCCGGCCGCACCCGGGCGGCGTGCGCCTCCACGCCGAGCACGCGCGCGTGCGCGTGCGGGCTCCGGACGAAGACCGCGTGGAGACACCCCTCGGGGTGGAGGTCGTCGAGATACGCGCCGCGACCCGTCAGGAGGCGGGGGTCCTCCCGCCGCCTGACGGCGGTGCCGGTGTAACGGACGGCGGCGGAGCTCAGCGCTTCGCCACGCGCGGCAGCACCTCGGCCGCGAGCAGCTCGAGCTGCTCCATGCCCCAGTTGAGAGGATTCAGGACGACGGACTCGCAGCCGCCCAGCGTCTCGACCTTCTTACGGATCTTCTCCGCCACCTCCTCGGCCTCGCCGAGCAGGTAGAATTCCTTCCAGTACGGGAGATCCATGCCCGAGTACGTCTTGAAGTGGGGAATGGCCGACTCCGGCCGCTCGCCCTTCTTCAGCACCCACACGAAGTTCGAGTAGACGCGCGTCATGTCGCCGGGCTTGCGGCCATATTCGGCCATGAAGCGCTGGATCTTGTCCCAGTCGCCCCTCACCATGTCCGCGGTGGAGGAGGAGTGGGGCACCCAGGTCTTGGCGTACTTCGCGATGCGGCGCAGCACTGGATCGATATTGGCGACGGTCTGCGCGTAGATCTTCTCGGAGGGCTGCGTCCCCCCGCCGATCCAGATGGGCGGATGTGGCTTCTGGATGGGCTTGGGGTCGATCGTCAGATTCTCGAAGGCGTAATACTTGCCCTTGTACGTGACACGCTCGCCCGCCCACAGCGCCGTGACGGCTTCCAGCATTTCGTCCATGCGGCGCCCGCGCTCCTTGTGCGGCACGCCCATGAGGGCGAACTCCTCCTCGTGCCAGCCGACGCCGACGCCCAGGATGGAGCGCCCGCCGGACAGGAGATCCAGGGTCGCCCACTCCTTGGCGAAGTAGGCGGGGTTGCGTAGCGGCAGCACCAGCACCATGGTGCCGAGCTTGATCGTGCGCGTGACGCCGGCGAGCGCGGAGAGCAGGGCCACGGGCTCGAGCCAGGTGCAGGCGTAGGCGGGCGGTGTGAGCAGGAGATGGTCGATGGACACCGCGCAGTCGAAGCCGAGATCCTCGGCGCGCCGGAGATAGGCGCCCATCTCGGCGAGCGTGGCCGTCTTCGGCCCCAGCGCAAAGCTCGGAATGCGGAGACCGAAGTTCATCGGAGCCCGTCCTCCTTCTTGGCGTCGCCCACGGTGAGTCCGCCCACGCGCGCGTGGGGCCGCCCGCCGTCCGTGACCACGAGGGCGACGAGGATCTCGTTGGCCCGGGGCGCATCCACGAGGCGCACCTCCATGGCGTCGAAGTGCGTCCTGACGAATGCCGCGTCCTTGAAGTGCAGCGGCACGTCGATCGGTGTGCCGGGCCCGCCGAGCTTCTTCGCCGAGGGGATGATGGCCTTGCCGCCGTCGACGACGGCCCGGAAGGGCGTGCCCAGCGTCGGGTGCAGAATGGCCGCCGCGTGCTCGTACTCTCCGTCCACGCCCACCACCGCCGCCTTGCCGTACGAGTGCACCGGCGCGCCCAGGGCCGCCACCGCGCGGCGGCCGAGGAGGTCCCCCAGCTCCTCCCCCGTCTTCACCAGGGGTTCGAGGTCCTCGACGTAACGGCCGGCGAAGGGGTTCTCGATCACCGCCACGGCGGCCACCTTTCTGAGTGGCTTCGCGACGGCCCGGCCGCCATCCTCAAGTATCTCTTCAACCACAGTCAGAAACTTACGGATTCTCATGATATTTTACCTCTCAGTGTCCGCCCCAGGCCGGGCCGTGTCCCTTCACGACTTCGGCGGCCCGCGTGGCCGGCGGCGTGTTGCGGCTGCGCCCGATCCGGATCTGTCCGTCGATCAATACCATGGAGATGCCGAAAAGGTCGCCGGCACGCAGCGCCTCGAGCGCGGTGCGGCCCACCGAGCCCACCGGCGCGTCCACGATGCAGCAGTCCGCCTCGCGGCCGGGAGCGATGACCCCGACGGGCAACCGGTACACCCGCGCGGTGTTGCCCGTCGCCATGGCGATGGCAGTTTCCGGCGCGACACCGCCCAGGGAGACGAGATGGGCGATCACGCGCAGGATGCCGAGCGGCACCACGCCCGTGCCCGAGGGCGCGTCGTTGCCGAGGATCACCCGGCCGAGGACCCGCGCGTCGGTGGCCCGCGCGAGGGTATGCAGGGCGGTCTTGCCGTTTCCGCAGTGGACGATCTCGAGCGCCATGCTGGTGGCCACCAGCGAGTCGATCTCGCGCTCGCTCATCGACGTGGTGCCGCCGTTGATGTGGCCGACTACGTGGGGCTCCGCCTCGAGCACCACCTCCGCGTTGATGGGGTTCGAGCCGGCGATGGACGGTCCGCCCGTGTGAATGGTCACCGTCATCCCGTGCTGCTTGGCCCAGCGCACCATGGGCGCGGCGTCCTTGCCCGTTTTGACCGAGCCGAGCCCGATCTCGCCCACGAGCTTCACGCCGGCCCTCGCCATCTCGGCAAAGTCCTCCTCGACCATGCCGAGCTCGAGGATCGGCGCGCCGCCGTGCAGCTTCACACCTGCCGGCCGGAGATTGGCGTAGGCCTTGGCGGCCACGATGGCGAGCGCCTTCAGGCCGACGATGTCCTTCGGCCTCCCGGGAAGGTGAACCTCTCCCGCAGAGATCATGGTCGTGAGCCCGCCATTGAGGCCGGACTCGATGAAATCCAGCGTGCGCTGCCGCGGCGTGAAGTCGCCGAACACCGGATGGCAGTGCGAGTCGATGAGGCCGGGAATCACCGTGGAGCCGTGCGCGTCGATGACCGTGTCCGCCTCCCCGTCCAGTCCGCGGCCGACGGCGAGGAACTTGCCGTCGTCGATGACGAGCGAGTCGCCGTCCAGGAGCGGGCGCTCGATGTCGCCCGACACGATCTGTCCGATGCCCTTGATGAGGGTGCGCATGCCGGATGCTCCCTAGACCGACAGGTAGGCGCGACGCGCAGCCTCGTCGGCCATGAGCCGCGCCATGGGACCTTCCCAGCGAATCTGCCCCTTCTCGATCACGTAGGCGCGGTCGGCGAGCCGGGCCGCGAAGCGGAGGTTCTGCTCCGAGAGCAGGATGGTCAGGCCCTCGCGCTTGAGCGCCGCGATCTGCTCGCCCAGCGCTCGCACGACGACGGGGGCCAGACCCTCCGAGGGCTCGTCGAGCAGGACGATCCGCGGGTTGCCCATGAGGGTGCGGGCCACCGTGAGCATCTGCTGCTCGCCGCCGGACAGGCTGCCCGCGCGGCGCCGCGCCAGCTCGGCGAGCTTGGGGAACAGCGCCGAGACGCGCGCGACCGTCCACGCGCCGCCGCCCTTCTCGCCCACGCGGAGGTTCTCCTCGACGGTGAGCTCGCTAAAGATGCGCCGGTCCTCCGGCACCCACCCGACGCCCAGGCGGCTGATCTCGTGCGTGGGGAGGCCACGCAGGCCGCGATCGTCCAAACGGATCTCGCCGCCCGTCACGTCCACGAGGCCCATGATGGCCTTGAGCGTGCTCGACTTCCCCGCCCCGTTGCGCCCGAGCAGCGACACCACCTCGCCCACGCCTGCGGTGAGGCTCACGCCGTGGAGCACCCGCGACGGGCCGTAGGCGGCGTGCACCGCCCTCAGCTCGAGCACTAGGTCTTGTCCTTGTCCGCGTAGCTCACGGCAAGCCCTGCGGCGGCGTCGCTCTGGATGCCGTAGGGTGGGATGGGATAGCGGAGGCCGTTCTTCGATAGCGCGGCCAGCCCCTCGACCACCTTGGGGAGGAAGCGCGGCGGGATGGCCATGAGCAGCTCGTCGTCGGCCACGCCGCCGTAGCGGCGCTCGGCGTAGCACGGGATCGTGAGGGCAGGCTCACCGGTCTTGAGCGCCTTGCCCCACGAGTCCGCGCAGGCCGACTCGCCCACCGAGGTGAATGACATCTTCTTGTAGCCCGCCCATTGGAGCCCGTTGATGAAGAAAATCATCTGGCCGGGCGTGCCGTAGATGAGGCAGATATCGGGCGGGTTGAGCCGGCCGGAGGTGAGGGGCGCGACCGCCATCGCGCGGTAGCGGCCATAGGGCACGCAGTCCATGGCGTGCTGGTGCAAGCTCGCGTCCTCCTGGGTCTTGAACCAGACGCCCGCCATGCGCTTGCCCGACAGCCACTCGTCGTCCTGCGGGGAGAGCCCGATGACTGCGCCGCACTGCGCGCCCACCAGATCGGCCATCGTGATGCCCACCGTGAAACCCAGCTGGCGCGCCTGGGCCACGATCTGATCGGTGGTGTGCTTGACCCGCGGCCGGCGGATCTTCGGGATCGCCTCCATCTCCTCGACGGTCTCGAAGAGCTTCATTCCGATGGGGATCGAGCGAAGGCGCAGGTACTGATTCAGCCCGCCCACGATGGCGTCCCAGTCGTATCGCTCGTCGGCCATGCCCATTCTCCTTGTCCGCGCGGCTCGCCTTACGGCTGCGCCTCGTCCGACTCCCCCAGATACACGCGCTGCACGTCCCGGTCCGCGCGGACCTCCGCCGGCTTGCCCTCCGCGACCAGCCGCCCCTGGTGCAGGACCATGATGCGGTCGGCCACCGCGAACACCACGTCCATGTCGTGCTCGGTGAAGAGTACGGTGAGACCCCGCTCTCGCGCCAGCCGCTCGACAAGGGCCATGAGCACCCCCCGCTCGGCCGGGGCCATGCCCGCGGTGGGCTCGTCGAGGAGCAGCAGCTCGGGGTCGTTGGCCAGCGCCACCGCCAGCTCGAGCCGCTTGAGGTCGCCGTAGGCGAGCACGGCGGCCGTCCGATCGGCCTGCTCCGCGAGCCCCACCTGGGAGAGCCGCGCCCGCGCCTCGTCCACCTCGAGGCGCGTGGCCGAGGCCAGCAGCGCGTAGGTCCGTCGACGATGGGAGAGCCGCGCGACCAGAACATTGTCCAGCGCGGTGAGCGAGGTGAAGGCCGCCGTGATCTGGAACGTGCGGCTCACGCCGCGCCGCCACACCTCGTACGGCGCGAGCCCCGAGAGCCGCTCGCCCTTGAACCGCACCTCTCCGCCGTCCGGGACCAGTTGCCCGGCCAGCATGTTGAAGCACGTCGTCTTCCCCGCCCCGTTCGGCCCGATCAACGCCCGAATCTCCCCCCGGGCCAGACTCAGATTCACCCCGTCCACGGCCACGACCCCGCCGAATCGCTTCGTGAGGCCGACGGTCTCGAGCACCGGTGGTCCGCTCACGTGGTCGACGAGGTCGGGGAGATCTGGGGAGGCGCGGCGCCCGCTCCCCCCCAGCCCGGTCGAGGCGGTCGGAAGATCTGCGGAGGCGCGGCGCTCGCTTCCCGCCGGCCCAGTCGAGGCGGTGGGGGGGTCTGGGGGAGGAGCGGCGCTCGCTCCCCCCAGCCCAGTCGAGGCGGTCGGGAGATCTGCGGAGGCGCGGCGCTCGCTCCTCCCCAACCCAGTCGAGGCGGTGGGGGGGTCTGGGGGAGGAGCGGCGCTCGCTCCCCCCCAGCCCAAAGGAACGAAATCGAGCACGCTCGCCAGCCCCCGCGGAAAGGCCAGGACCAAGGCGATCAGGATCACGCCCAGCACGGCCTGCCAGTACTCCGTGTAGCGGGTGATGACGGTATCGAGCAGCTTGTAGACCACGGCGCCCAGCGGCGGGCCCACCGGCGAGCCGACGCCGCCGAGCAGCACCATCACCAGCGGCTGCACCGACATGGGCGCATCCACGTAGTTCGGGAACACGCTCCCCTTGAGGTAGACGAAGATCGCGCCTCCGAGCCCGGCCACGAGCGCGGCCACCACGAACGCCACGTGCTGATGCGCGCGGATGTTGAGCCCGACAGCCTCCGCGCGCCGCGGATGGTCCCGGGCCGCTCGCAGAGCCAGGCCGAATGGCGAGGCGGCCACGCGCAGGAGCAGGGCGAGGCCGAGCGCGGTGACGGCCAGCGCCCCGAAGTAGTAGTGCAGGGGCGAGGCCAGCCATGGCGACGGCCACACGCCGAGGAGGCCGTTGTCACCGCCGGTGACCTCGTCCCACTGATGCACGATCGCGTAGACGATCTGGGCGAAGGCCAGCGTGAGCATGGCGAAGTAGATGCTCGTGAGCCGTACGCTGAAGTAGCCGAAGACGACGCCCGCCACCGCGGCGAGCACCGGGGCGCCGAGGAAGGCCAACGGCATGGGAAGGCCGGCGTGCTTCATCAGGATGGCCGCGCCGTACGCACCCAGCCCGAAGTAGGCGGCGTGTCCGAAGGACACGAGCCCGCCGCCGCCCATGAGGAGATAGAGGCTCGAGGCAAAGAGCGTGAAGGCGAGCATCTCGACGAGGAGCCACACGTGGAATGTCGGCAGGAAGGGCGGGACGGTGATCAGCAGCAGCGCACCGGCGGCGAGCCACCCCGGCCGGAGACGTGGGCGCGGCGCCGCCTCCGCCCCGCCGCCCGCCGGCCGCAGGGCCGCCTCCGGCCGGCCGAGCAGCCCCCACGGCCGCACGATGAGGACCACCGCCATCACCACGAAGATGAGCACGATCGAGACGCGGGGGAGCAGCAGGATCCCGTAGGCGCCCAGCACCCCGATGAGGATGGAGGCGAGGAGGGCGCCCCAGACCGATCCCATGCCGCCGATCACGACCACCACGAACGCCTCCACGATGACCGTGGTGTCCATGACCGTCGTGATGGCCACGCGCGGCACCTGGAGGGCCCCCGCGAGGCCGGCGAGGAAGCTTCCGAGGACGAAGACACCGGTGAAGAGCCGCGACTGGTCCACGCCGAGAGCGGCCACCATCTCGCGGTCCTGGGTGGCGGCGCGGATCAGGATTCCCATCCGCGTGCGGTAGAACAGCGCCCAGAGGCCGAGCGCCACCAGCGGGCCGAACACGATCATGGCGAGGTCATACGTGGGGAAGAGCTGCCCGGCGAGGCGCACCGAGCCCGCGAGCCCCGGCGCGTTCGGCCCCGTCTTGTTGTCGGCGCCCCAGAGGTACTTCACCGCGTCCGCCACCACCAGCACCAGCGCGAACGTGAGGAGGAGCTGGTAGAGCTCGGGGGCGCGATACACCCGGCGGAGCAACCCGATTTCCACGAGCCCGCCGACCGCCGCCACGAGGAGCGCGGCGAGCAGGACGGCGACGTAGAACGCGGCCCCGCCCAGCGGCAGCGCGTGCACGAGCGAAAGCGTGAGGTAGGCGGCGAGCATGTAGAACGAGCCGTGAGCGAAGTTGACGATGCGGGTGACGCCGAAGATGAGAGTCAGGCCCGACGCGACGAGGAAGAGGAACATCGCGTTGGCGAGCCCGCTGAGGAGCTGGATGAAGAGGAAGGACATGCCGCCTCACCCGATCGGCCGCTCGCCCCGCCCTCCCCCCCATGGGGAAAGGGATGGGGCGAGGGGCCGAGGCGAGGCCACTACTGACCCGAGCGTAGCTTCTTGACCTCGTCGTCCGACGGCAGCACCTTCTCGCCCGGCACGTACTCGTGGCCGACCATCACGCCCACGCCGCGCTTCGGATCGATCTTGGTCGTGCCGACCCACGCGCCCATGGTGGACTGCCCGTCAGAGGCGCGGAAGGTGATGGGCCCGACGGGCGTCTCGACCGTGAGCCCCTTGAAGGCGGACACGAGCTTGTCGGTGTCGGTGCCGCCGGCCTTGCGGATCGCCTCGAAGATCGAGAGATAGGTCACGTAGCCCACGAGCGCGCCCAGCGTGGGAGCCTTGTCGCCGCGCTTCTGGAAGCGCGCCACGAAGTCCTTGTGGGCGGCCGTCCCGATGTCGTACCAGGGATAGCCGGTGACGAGCGTGCCCTCCGGGGCCTCGGTGCCGAGGGGATCGATGTACTCGGGCTCGCCCAGCAAGATGCCGACCACGAAGGTCTTCTGGAACAGCCCGCGCTTCTGGGCCTCGCGCACGAAGGCGAGCCAATCGGAGCCGAACAGCGAGACGTAGAGCGCGTCCGGATTCTGGTTCAGGATCGCCGTCACCATGGGCCCGGGCTCGATCTTGCCCAGCGTCGGCCAGTGCTCGCCCACGATCTGCACGTCGGGCTTGAGCTCCTTGAGCCGGTCGCGGAACGTTTCCCAGGCGCGCTTGCCGTACTCGTAATTGGGCCCGATGGTCGCCCACTTCACGTACTTCATCCGGCCCGCCTTGTCGGCGAGCATCCGGCCCTGCTCGTACGTGTTGGGGCGCACCCGCACCACGTGGTCGTGCCCCTTGGTCCAGGTGATGGCCTCGGTGAGCGCCTCCGCGACCACGAACATGGTCTTGTTCTGCTTGGCCCAGTCCGACACCGCGAGGCCGACGTTGGAGAGGAAGGTGCCGGCGATGAGCGCGACCTTCTCGGAGGCCACGAGCTCCTGCGCGTGCTTCACCGCCTCCGCGGGCTGGCCCTTGTCGTCGCGGAACAGCACCTCGACCTTCCGGCCGGTGATCCCACCCTTGGCGTTGATCTCCTCGACCGCCATCTCCACCGCCGCCTTGTAGGGCCCGGTGAAGGGCGCGCCGATGCCGCTGAACGAGTTGATGTCTCCGATCCGGATGGGGCCCTGGGCGAGGGCGGGCGAGGCGAGGACGCCGAAGGGCAGCACCATCGCCGCCAGCCGGACGAGGCGTCGGAACGTCATGGCGGAACTCCTTTCAGCGCCTCCGGCGTGGAGGCTTCTCGTGCGGGGGGCGTCGGAATCGGGGATTGAGTAACGCATTCGGCGGAGGCTGTCAAGGCGAGGAGCCTCCGCGAGCTGCGCGGGTCGCGGGCTAGGAGGCGATCTGCGCGGACGCGGCGGCGCCGATGAGCGACGCGCCAGGCTCGATCCGGGCGTTGACAACGTCCACGGTGACGCGGAGGGCGCGCAGGCCCGTCACGCCCTGCAGCTCGTCGAGCTCCAAATTCTCGACCTCCGGGGTGAGAAAGCGCAGCGCCTGAAGGTACGCGATGTACTCCTTGTACTCCGCCGCCTCGGAGGGCTGCGAGTACACGAGCGCGACCTTGCCCGGCTGGGTGAGACGCTCGGTGGTCCCCCGCACCACCGCCTTGTCGATGCGCTTCTTCATGATCTCGTACCGCACGTTGTAGGCGCCGTCCACGTCGAAGCGCTTCTCGTCGAAGCGGAAGCGGATGGCGAGCGGCGCGTGCTGGATCAGGATCAGGTTGGTGATGTCCAGCGGCTGAGGCAGCCGCGGCTTGAGCGCTTCCACGTGGGTGACGATGCCGCAGGCCAGCATGAGCTGCCACAGGCGCAGATTGCGGACATGCAGCGGCGAGAAGCCGCCATCCTCCAGGAGGGAAGCGCCGGCGTAGATGCTGTAGTCCACGCCGTCCGTGCGCTGCATCTCGAAGAAGTGCGGGCTCGCCGTCTGCGCCGCCCGCTCCTCCGCCTCGAGGAAGCCCAGGATGGCGTCGTTGATCATGGTGACGCTGGTCTCGAAGTCCCGCCGCCTCGTCGCCACCGCGCCCTGCTGCGGGTCGAGGGCGGCGCGGTAGGCCTCGATGCAGGTTCGCACCTCCGGCCCGTAGCCCTCGAGGTGCTCGAACAGGGTCTCCACCTCGGCGCGGAGGAAGGCGACCAGGCTCGCCTCGTCTCCCGCCCGCAGGTTCAGCTCCACGGCCTCCGTATGCCGGTCGACGCGGTGGCGCAGCTGATCCAGGATGTGCATGGGCCGGGCACGGTGCGCGGCCGCGAGCACGTCGCGCGCGAGGCCGAGCTGCGCGGAGAGGTCGGCCTGGATGGCCCAGGCGCGGTGCACCGACGACCCGCGGATGTCGGAGAGCGCATAGAGGGGGTACACGTCGCGGAACACGATGGGCTCGATCTCCATCGCCCGGGCGTCGCCGTCCGTTTCGTGCTGCTCGAGACTGTTCAGCACCGCCTGCCGGAAGCGCCACTCGACCACCGGGTGGATGGCCGTGCACTTCTCCTTGATCACCGCCTGCACGCGGTTGTTCAGCTCGTCGATGCCCCGCTTCACCGCCATGGCGAAGAGCGGCAGCACCTGGAGAAGCTGCGGCGTATGCGAGACGTTGAGAGCGCCGGGCTCGGTGGACACGAGCTCGAGGCTCCCGATGTGGGCGTCGTCGTAGATGAGGGGTGCGGCCACGATGCTGCGGTAGCCGGCGGCGAGCAGCTCGTCCTCCACCCGGGTCCGGTTCGGATAGGTCTGCAGGTCCTCGATGATGAGGGGCCGCCGCTCCTGAGCCGCGCGGTCGTAGATGGAGCCGGCGAAGTCCGACAGGCGCAGGTGCGTGGAGTCCGCGAAGATGCACGCATGCTCGAACTGCGAGCCGAAGTTCAGGCTCAGCACGCGATCGCCCTCGAGGGCGGCGACCCCCAGCTCCAGCTCCGGCCGGCGCAGGAGATTGCGCATCTTGTCGCGCAGGCCCTGGAAGCGGATGGATGACACGATCGATTCCTTCTCGATCAGGTCACGCTCGATCGCCGAGAGAATCTCGGGCTCCGTCACCTCGACGGCCTGGAAGACCCCGAACCCGCGGATCACGAAGCGGTCGGCCGGAAGCAGCTCGGTGAAGGCCTTGGGATCGGCGACGTGCGCGCGGATCCGTCGCAGTGCCTCCTCCGGGAGCGGCGGCACCTCGCCCAGCACCTCGACCTCGAGGAAGCGCCTGCTGACGATCAGCTTGAAGTACCGGTCGAGCTTCGTGTCGGGATCAGTGACGATGGCCACCCACGGATACTCGACGCCGAGCGTCACGCCGTACACGCGCTCGAGGATCAGCGAGTACGCGGACACGATCCGCACGTTCAGGACCACGGAGACGTCGGCGTCCATCCGGAACTGCAGCGCGCCGTCGGGCTCGGTGAGCAGCCGCGCGAAGCCCGGGGTCGAGTAGAAGCTCCGCAGCTGGAACGGGAGGACCGCGGCGCCGTAGCTCTCCTCCTGGAAGGTCGGGGAGAACACGGCCAGCATCAGGGCAGAGAGGAGCTCCGGGTGCTGGCGGACGGCGTCGGGATCGGCGACCGGCCCCGAGAAGACGGGGTTCTGTCGCACCTTCTCCAGGAGCGCCCGTGTCGCGGTCGCGAACGGCTTCTCCCCTTGAGCCAGCTCCCGCTCCCAGTACTTGATCAGGGGCTGGAGGCTGAACTCGGTGCGGATGGGCAGACCCCAGAGGGCAGGCGCCGCCGGCGGCTTTGCGCTCGGGCGGACCGCGAGGTCGCTCATGGGGTGTTAGTGTAGCACCGCGGGCCTCATGCTACGATGGGGCGCCATGCTCGGCCCGCACGTAAGTGCCCGAGAGTACAAGCGCTCGTGAGGGTCCTGGGCGTCATTCCCGCCCGCCTCGCCTCGACCCGGCTGCCCCGAAAAGTGCTGCGTGACATCGCGGGCCTCCCGCTCGTTGTCCACGTCTACCGGGCGGCGCGCCGGTCGCCGCGCCTGGACGACCTGCTCGTGGCGACGGACGCCGCGGAGGTCATGGACGCCTGCCGGTGCCATGGGGTGCCCGCCGTCATGACCTCGCCGGCCCATCCCACCGGCACCGATCGCCTGTGGGAGGTGTCCCGGGATCACGTGGCCGATGTGTACGTGAACATACAGGGTGACGAGCCCCTCGTGACCGCCGGCCACATCGAGCGGCTGGTCCGCCCCTTCCTCGACGATCCGGCCGTGCAGGTGACCACCCTCAAGATCCTGGCGAAGCCCGAGGAGGTCCCCACGCGCACCGCCAACAAGGTCGTCACCAACATCCACGGCGACGCGCTCTACTTCTCCCGCCTCGCCATCCCCTGCGACCGCGACGGACGCGGCGACGTCGTGTACTGGAAGCACGCCGGCCTGTACGCGTATCGCCGCGCCGTGCTGGAGCGCTTCCACGCCCTGCCGCCCTCGCCCCTCGAGCGTGCCGAGCAGCTCGAGCAGCTCCGCCTGCTCGAGCACGGCATCCCGATCCGCGTCGTCGAGACCGACGAGCCCACGGTGGGCGTGGACACCGAGGACGATCTCCGCGCCGTCGAGGCCATCCTCGTCCGCCGCGGCTCCGCTTCCCTCTCCTGAGCGCGTCATCCGACCGCCCGTGACGAATCGCTGGGCCATCCTGGTCCTCATCATGGTCGCGCAGACCATGGCCAACGTGGGACCGCTGGGCATCCCCGCCATCGCGCCACTGATCCGGGACAGCCTGGGGCTCTCCACCGTGCAGGCCGGGTCGTTCCTGTCGGCGTACTACATCGGCCCCTCGCTGATGTCGCTGCCCGCGGGGCGCATGGCGGATGTCTGGGGCGTGAGCCGCATCATGGTGCTCGGGCAGCTCGTCATCGCGCTCGGCCTCTTCGCGGTGGCGGGGTCGTGGTCGTTCGCCCTCCTCAGCCTGCTCATGGTGCTGGCGGGCGCGGGCTACGGAATGCTGAATCCCACCACCGCGAAGGCGGTGCTGATCTGGTTCCCCCGCAAGCATCGCGCGACGGTGGTGGGGCTCAAGCAGGTCGGGCTCCCGTTCGGCGGGGCGGTGGGCGCCCTCGTCATGCCGCCGCTGGCTCTCTGGATCGGCTGGCGCGAGGCGGTGGCGCTGTCCGCGTCCGTCATCGCCGGCCTCGGCGTCCTCACCTGGCTCCTCTATCGCGATCCGCCCGGCGCGGCGGTGGAGGCCGCGCGCGCGGGCGGTGGCAGCCTCGGCGCCGTGCTCCGCAACCG
>Ga0075433_10002996_pt1 | contig 12975 bp, 11 predicted proteins | sample RhiMethybrSRZTD2_FD_75299 | JGI IMG/M metagenome (GOLD analysis project Ga0075433, IMG submission 75299) | Populus rhizosphere microbial communities from Tennessee, USA - Rhizosphere MetaG P. TD hybrid SRZTD2 | ecosystem: Host-associated > Plants > Roots > Rhizosphere > Soil | place: USA... | reverse complement strand
TACGCCTCGAGGAATCGCACGACCTCGTCGCGGGGCGCGAAGCCCTCCGGGTCGTCGCCATCATAGTCATGGCCCGGCAGCCGCATGCTCCAGCGGGGGAACTGGAAGGTGAGGGAGTCCCAGCGCTCGCTGCGCCAGCCTTCCGCCATGCGGGCCCGCTCGAGGATCAGATGCTCGCGGCCCCGCGCGCGCAGGTGATGGCTGAGCGCCAGGGCCGCCTGACCTCCACCCACGATGAGTGTTTCAACGCTCTCGGGCACGGGGAGATCCTAGTATGCTGTCGGCCACCAGACCATGAACACCGTCATCATCGCCGCTCTCGCGGCGCTGGCGCTGCTGGCCGCCGGCGCACCCGCCCGCGGGCAGAGCCGGGAGGTGGCCATCGAGGCGGGGCATCGGCGCTTCGCGGAGCAGTACGTGGCGGCGGCGAGCGCCCGTGACCCCCTGCGGTACCGAACGCTGATCCACCCGAAATCCCTCGCCTGCATCACCGACGACAATCGCGACTTCTTCGACGACTGGATGGGGCGCGCGTTCCGGTGGAAGTGGGAGGGCCCGTACCGCATCGCGGTGGTGCGGGCGCTCGCCAAGGAGGCGCCGCCTACCCTGCCCCCGGGCATGGGACGCTACCCGGTGGCGCCGACGCATCAGATCCAGATCGATCTCCAGATGAGCGCGACGCGGGCGGCGTCCCTCGTCGCCGAGCTCGCGCCCGTCGGCGCAACCTGGTACCAGGTGGTGCCCTGTCCCACCGCCGCGGGCCTGGCCGCGTTCCGCTCGGCGAAGCAGGCCAATGCGGAGCAGGAAGCGAAGGCGCAGTCCCTCGCGAAAGGCCTCGCGGCGCCCCTGCGCGCGGAGCTGGTGGGGCTTCTCAGGGAGGGCAAGCGCATCGACGCCATGCGCCGCTTCTCATCCCAGAGCGGCGAGGACATCACGATGGCTCGTCGCGTGATCGACGTGCTGGAGGCGGGCGCGAAGTAGCCTAGGCGCGCGTCGGCGTCAGGGGGACCGCGCGTCCGGTCGCGCTCGACTCGAGCGCGGCGGCAAGAATCTCCTGCACGTCGCGGCCCACCTCGGGCGCGCAGAGTCCGGTGATGGGCCGGCCGGCCCGGACCCGTGCGAGGAAGTGGGACACGCCGTCGCGCTCGTCCGCGGGCAGGGCGGGCGGCTCGATCATCTCACCCCCGTCGCCGCGGACGATCTGCACGCGCCCCGGTCCGACCGCCTGACCCTCGCGGGTGGCGCGGGGCTGATGCACGATCAGGGTGCCCGAGTCGCCGTAGACGACGAAGGCGAAGCCGGGCTCGCCCCCGATCTGCGTCCACGAGCCCTCCAGCGTGGCGAGCGCGCGCGGGTAGCGCAGCACGACGACCGCATTGTCCTCTGCGGGCAGGTCCTTCTTGCGCAGATGCGCGGCCACCGCGGTTACCGCCTCGGGCCGGCCCAGGAGCGTGCGGGCAAGGATGCCGCCGTAGCCGCAGTAGTCCACGAGCGCGCCGCCGCCGTTCCGCGCGGGATCGTAGAGCCACGCGCAGAACTGCTCCGAGCAGCCGTATTCCCGCGGGCCCGAGTGGCCGCCACGATGGGCGAGCTGCACGGGCTCGCCGACCGCGCCCTGGGCCACCAAGCTCACGCCGTGGCGCAGGGCGGGACGCCACGCGGTGGGCCAGTTCACCATGAGCGGCCGGCCGGACTTGTGGGCGGCGGCCACGAGGGCCTCCGCCCCGGCGAGATCGGCGGCCATGGGCTTCTCGACCATCACCGGGAGGCCGCGCTCGAGGGCGCGGGCGCCCCACTCGGCAGAGGCGCGGTTGTCGGTGAAGCAGAGGATGGCGTCGAGGTCGCGGCGCTCGAGCAGCCCCGCGAAGTCGGTCAGCGCGATCGCTCCGCCGTGCTCGCGGGCGAGGCGTTCGCGCAGCCGCGGGTCGGGCTCGGCCACCGCCGCGAGCACGCCTTGATCACCGGCGTCGATCGCCGCGAGGTTGGACCAGACGTGATCGTGGCTGAGACCTAGGACGCCGACCCGCAGCCGGTTCACGACAGGGAGGCTAGAGCGCCTTCAGCATGGAGTCGGCATCGCTCACCTCGAACTTGCCGGGCGCCTCCACGTTGAGCGCCTTCACGGTGCCGTCGTCCACCAGCATCGAGTAGCGCTGCGAGCGCACGCCCATGCCGCGGGCGGTGAGATCCATCTCGAGCCCGATGGCCTTGGTGAACAGGGCGCTGCCGTCGGCCATCATGCGCACCTTGCCGCCCGCCTTCTGATCCTTGCCCCACGCGCCCATGACGAAGGCGTCGTTGACGGACACGCACCACACCTCGTCGACCTTCTTGGCCTTGAGCTTGTCGATGTTGGCGACGTAGCCGGGCACGTGCTTGGCCGAGCAGGTCGGTGTGAAGGCGCCGGGCAGGCCGAAGATCACCACCCGCTTGTCCTTGGTGAGATCCGCGACGTTGAAGTTGTTGGGGCCGATGGTGCAGCCCGGCTGCTCGGTGTCGATCATCTCGGTGAGAGTGCCGCTGGGCAGCTTGTCGCCGACTTTGATGGCCATGAATGATCTCCTCGTGTGCGGATGGATTGCTGATTCCGGGCGGATCGCGCGTCGAGGGGGAATGGTACCACACGCGGTGGGGGGCGCGCGGGACCCGCGGCATGACTCTCCCGGCATTCGTCGATGGGGGCATCGATCGTTTACACTCGACGCATATGTCGTCCTCATCGTTCGAGCCCGGCGACGGCGTGGTGCGGCGCGTCCGGCCGGCGGCGGAGAGCCGCGACGTCCTCGCCGAGAAGGCGGGCGCGGTCGCCGACCACGCCGCCGATGCGGTGCTCGCGCTCCAGAAGCCCGACGGCTACTGGTGCGGCGACCTCCTCGGCGACAGCACGCTGGAATCGGACTACGTGGTGCTGCAGCTGTGGCTGCATCCGCCCGACGACGGCCCGTGGCGACCGCCCAGCTGGGATCGCATTCTCAGGGCCCGGGAGGCCATCCTCGGCCAGCAGGGGCCGGACGGCGGCTTCCCGATCTATCCCGGCGGCCCGGGCGAGATCAACGCGACCGTGAAGGCCTACGCGGCGCTCAAGCTCGCCGGGCTCTCGCCCGACGCCGAGCCCATGCGCCGCGCGCGCGATGCGGTGCTGCGCCTGGGGGGCATCCAGGAGACGAACAGCTACGTCCGCATCAACCTGAGCCTGTTTGGCCTCTACCCCCGCCGCTACGTGCCGACCATCCCGCCGGAGCTCGTGCTGCTCCCCGGGGGCATCATCTACGAGATGTCGTCGTGGACCCGCGCGATCGTGGTCCCGCTGTCGGTCGTGCAAGCCCGAGCGGGCCGTCGACCGGTTCCCGCCGGATTCACACTGGACGAGCTGGCGGTGCCGGGCAAGAGCTTCCGCTTCCCGCGGCGCGACCGGCTCTCCGCCGTCTTCACGCAGATCGACGCCGCGCTGAAGGTGTGGGAGCATCGCGCGCCCGACGTGATCCGCAGGTCCGCGCTCCGCGAGGCCGAGAAGTGGATGTTCGACCGCACGCGCCACAGCGACGGGCTCGGCGCGATCTTCCCCGCGATGATGTACTTCATCATGGCGCTCGAGTGCCTCGGGTACCCGCGCGATCATCCCGACGTCGTCGAGGCCATCCGCGTGTACGAGGAGCTGATGACGGACACGGGGGAGCGCCTGTACTTCCAGCCGTGTTTCTCGCCGGTCTGGGACACGGCGATCGCGATGTTCGCCCTGGGCGAGCAGGGCCGCGACGCCACCGACGCCCAGCGGCGCGCCGCCGACTGGCTCATCGGCAAGGAGATCCGTCGCCGCGGCGACTGGTCGGTGAAGCGTCCCGAGACGGAGCCGTCGGGGTGGGCGTTCGAGTACAACAACGAGCACTACCCGGACATCGACGACACCGCGATGGTCCTGCTCGCGCTGCAGCACGCCAAGGCCAGCGATCCCGCGGCGCAGGATCGCTGCGAGCGGCGCGCGCTGACCTGGCTCACCCAGATGCAGTCGAGCGACGGCGGGTGGGCGGCGTTCGACGTGGACAACAACTGGGCGCTGCTCAACCGCGTGCCGTTCGCCGACCACAACGCGATGCTCGATCCCACGTGTCCCGACATCACCGGTCGCGTGCTGGAGGCGCTTTGCCGCCGCGGACTGCGCATCACCGATCAGCCGGTGGATCGCGGCGCGTCCTATCTCCTCCAGACGCAGGAGGAGGACGGCTCGTGGTACGGGCGCTGGGGCGTGAACTACGTCTATGGCACGTTCCTGGCGCTGCGTGGGCTGCGCGCCGCCCACGATCGCACCGCCTCGCGCGCCATGTTCCAGGCCGGCCGCTGGCTCGCGTCGGTGCAGAACGTGGACGGCGGCTGGGGCGAGGGCTGCGAGAGCTACAGCGAAGGTCACTTCGTGCCCGCGCCGAGCACGCCGTCGCAGACCGCGTGGGGGCTGCTCGGGCTGATCGCCGCCGGGCAGGGGGACGGCGAGGGGCTGATTCGCGGCGTGCGCTATCTCATCGACACGCAGAAGGCGGACGGCACCTGGGACGAGTCGCTCGCCACCGGCACCGGCTTCCCCGGCGTGTTCTACCTGCGCTACACGCTCTACCGGAACTACTTCCCACTGCTCGCGCTGGCCCACGCGCGGCGTACGCTCGAGGCCAGCGCGCGGAGCCTCCGCCTCGTCCGCGAGGGCGGGGCCCACGCGCACGACGCCGACTGACTGACGCCCGGGGGCAGCCGGGCCCTACAGTCCGCGACACCTCCCCCGCCGAGGCGTCGGTCAAGTAGGTGAAATCCCTGTAGACTTCGCTGGCATATCGGTTGCTCCTTCCCCTCCGGGGACGTGTGTCCCTGGACGGAGAACACTTCGCCACCGACGGCGCGGGAGGGGCCCATGGGCATCGCGAGCTTTGTGAAGAAGCAGTTCATCGACGTCCTGCAGTGGACGGAGGACGGCGACGAGGTACTGGCCTGGCGCTTCCCCACCGCCGATCTTGAGATCCAGCAGGGTGCGCGCCTCATCGTGCGCGACACGCAGATGGCGCTGTTCGTGGATCAGGGCAAGGTGGGCGATCTCTTCGGCCCCGGCACCCACGCGATCCACACGCGCAATCTCCCCGTGCTCACCGATCTCCGCCACTGGAACAAGCAATTCGAGTCGCCGTTCAAGAGCGAGGTGTACTTCTTCTCCACGCGGCAGCGGCTGGGCCAGACCTGGGGCACCGCGAACGCGTTGACCATCCGTGACCGCGAGTTCGGGGCGGTGCGCGTGCGCGCGTTCGGCGTCTACGGCTTCCGCGTCGGCGATCCGCGCGTGATGTTCCGCGAGCTGTCCGGCACCCGCGACAGCTACGGCCTCGGCGACCTCGAGGGTCAGCTCCGGAACACGCTGGTCTCGGCCCTCACGGATCACCTCGGTGGCAGCCAGGTGCCTTTCCTCGACATGGCCGCGAACCAGGAGGCGCTCGCCCGTGCGGTGCTCGGCAAGGCCCAGCCCGCCTTCGAGGCCCTCGGCCTCTCGCTCGTGAGCTTCCAGATCCAGAACATCTCGCTACCGGAAGAGCTGCAGGCGCGGCTCGACGAGCGCATCGGCATGGGCATCGTGGGCGATCTCCCGCGCTACACGCAGTTCCAGACCGCGCGCTCGATCCCGACGGCCGCCGCGAATGCCGGCGGCGCAGCGGGTGCCGGCGTGGGCGTAGGGGCGGGCATCGCGATGGGCCAGGCCATGGGCCAGGCGATGCAGCGGCCCGCCGCGTCGGCCGCGCCCGCCGGGGGCGCCGCCGCGACGCCCGCCGCGCCCGCGCCCATCGGCACGGTGTGCCCGCGCTGCAGCACGCGACTCGACCGGCCGAGCAAGTTCTGCCCCGAGTGCGGTCACGCGCTGGCCTAGCGCGTCGCCGAGGACCATCGTGGCGCTCGCCTGTCCCGGCTGCAGCGCGGAGATGACGCAGCGGACGTTCGAGGCGAACTACGGCGCGCCCGTCGTCGTCGATCTCTGCTTGACCTGCGCCGCGTTCTGGTTCGACGGGATGGAGAGCCTGGCCCTCGCCCCGGGCGCGGTGCTCGATCTGTTCGTGCTGATCCACGAGAACAAGCGGAGGCCCACCCCGCCGGGCACCGCGCTCGCCTGTCCGCGCTGCCGCGCGCCCCTGGCGCGGACGGCGAACATGCAGCGCAGCACGCGCTTCGCCTACTGGCGCTGTCCCGCCGAGCACGGTCACTTCATCACGTTCCTCGAGTTCCTCCGCGAGAAGAACTTCGTGCGGCCGCTGAGCCCCCTGGAGATCGAGGATCTCAAGCGCAATGTCCGCAGCGTCACCTGCTCCGCGTGCGGGGCGCCCGTGGACCTGGCCAAGGGCTCCACGTGCGGTTACTGCCGGGCGCCGCTCTCGATGCTCGACGCCAAGCAAGTGGAGGCGGTGGTCGCGGGGCTCAAGCGCGACGACGCCAAGCGCGAGGACGCGCGGCAGGGCAAGACGGATCCGCTCCTCTTCGCCCAGCTCCTGCAGGATCGCGCCGCCGTCTCGCGTGAGTTCCGCAAGATGGAGATCGAGGCGCCGTATCTCCGGTACGACCTGGATTCGGGCACGAACCTCGTGGAGGAAGGGATCACGGCCCTCGTGACCCTACTGGGGCGTCACCGCTAGTCGCGCCCGCCGGCCGCTACGCGAGGGCGGCGAACACGCTGCGGGCGAGGCCGGGTAGGTCGGGATCGCGCGCGCCCATCAGCAGCACGGTGTCCCCGGGACGCGCCTCCGTCGCCACCCAGCGCACGACCGCGGGGTGGTCGGGCGCGTAGCCGCAGCGAAGCGCGGCGGGCAGGTCCTCGGCGAGCATCTGGCTCGTCACGTCCTTGGTCACGGTGCCTCCCGCGTAGAACACCTCCGCGTAGCAGAAGCGATCGGCGGGGCGCAGGAGCCGCGGCAGCATCTCGCGAAGCTCGGGGCGGAGGAAGCGCGCGGGGCCGTAGCCGTGAGGCTGGAACACCGCGACGACCCTGGCCGCGCCGGCCTGGGCCGTCGCGAGCGCGGCGCGCAGCTTCTCCCCGTTGTGCGCGTAGTCGTCCACCACCCGGACCCGGCTCTTCGTGACGCCGACCACCTGGAAGCGGCGCGCCACGCCGGGAAAGGTGCGAATCGCATGCTCCACCGTGGGCGGCGCGATGCTCAGCTCGAGCGCGATCAGCGCGGCCGCCGCGGCGTTCTCGAGGTTGTGGGCGCCGGGCTGCGGGACGTCGAGCGCGATCGTCCCATGGGGAGTCTGCAGCGCGCCCCGCCCGCGTGACGGGCCGACGCTGGCGATCTCGAGCCGCGCGTTCGCGTCCGCCGCCGCACCGTAGGTCTGCGCGCGGAACTCGCGGCCCAGCGCGGCCGCCTCAGGCGAGACGGCGTTGACGAGCAGTCGTCGCGACTGGCGCGCGAAGGCCTCGAACTGCGGGCGCAGCGCCTCCACCTCGCCGTGGTCGCGGCTGATGTTGTGGATGAGCCCGATGCCCGCGGCGTAGCCGGTGAGGGTGCCATCCGATTCGCAGGCCTCCGCGGCGACCGGCGCGCCCTCGGGCCCGGCCTGGAAGCAGCCGCTCACGCCCTCGCCCACCAGCGCGGCGCCGCCGAGCACGGTGGCGGCGAGCCCGGCCTCGCGCGTGACCCAGCCCACCATGCCGGTGATCGTGCTCTTCCCGCTGGTGCCCGCGATGGCCACACCGGGCCCACCCGCATTGACGATCTCCGCCAGCAGCGCGGGCCGCGCGATGCGTGCGATGCCGAGCTCGCGCGCCGCCTTGACCTCGGGGGTGTCCGCCTCCACCGCGGTCGAGTAGACGAAGCGATCGAGTCCTGGCGCGACCGCCGAGCCGTCCTGGGGGAGGAGCCGGATGCCGAGGGCGCGGAGCTGCGCGGCGAGATCGGCGCTCTTGCCCTGATCGAAGGCGCGGTCGGAGCCCTGCACGTCGTGACCGCGGGCCCGCATGAGCCGCGCGAGGGGATTCATGCCCGCCCCACCGATGCCCGAGAAGTGGTAGCGGACCATGACCCCAGGATAATAGGATGCGGGCCGAGATCCTAAAGGGCGCACACCCGAAGGCCACGAAGCCGCGCACACGCCGAGGAGGCCCCATGGCCCGTAAGCCCGCTGTCGAGCCCCGCCCCATCACGCCGGATTCCATCGACCCCAAGCATCGCTGGGACCGGCCCATCCAGGCGCCCGGCCGCATGCAGGTGGACTTCGAAGAGCGCGTGGACTTCCGGCGCCTGCACGCCTACCGCCTGGGGCGCACGCGCCAGGCCCTCGCCCGCTCCGGCCTCGGCGCCCTCCTCATGTTCGACCAGTACAACATCCGCTACATCTCCAGCACCGTCATCGGGGAGTGGGCTCGCGACAAGCTGATCCGCTACTGCCTGCTCGCCGGCAGCGGCGAGCCCTGGGTGTGGGACTTCGGCTCAGCGGCGCGCCACCACCGGCTCTACGCGCCGTGGCTCGATGCCACCCACTGTCTCGCCGGCATGGTCGGGATGCGCGGGGCGGTGTCGCCGAAGTCGGGGCTCTTCGAGCAGGCCGCGCGCGAGATCAAGGAGATCCTCGTGCGCGAGGGGGTGGCGGGCACGCCGATCGGCATCGACATGGTCGAGCCGCCGTTCCTCTTCGCGCTCCAGAAGGAAGGCATCGAGGTGCGCGACGGCCAGCAGGTGATGCTGGAAGCGCGGGTGATCAAGAACGTCGACGAGCTGGCTCTGCTCAACATGGCCGCCGCCATGGGCGACGGCGTCTACCAGGACATCTACGAGGCGCTCAAGCCCGGCGTGCGCGAGAACGAGATCGTGGCGCTGGCCAACAAGCGGCTCTACGAGATGGGCTCCGACTGCGTGGAGGCCATCAACGCGATCTCCGGCGAGCGCTGCTCACCCCATCCGCACAACTTCACCGACCGCTTGATCCGCCCGGGCGACCAGGCCTTCTTCGACATCATTCAGTCCTTCATGGGCTACCGGACGTGCTACTACCGCACGTTCAGCGTGGGCCGCGCCACCGGACCCCAGCAGTCGGCCTACAAGAAGGCGCGCGACTGGATGGACAGCGCCATCGACCTCATCAAGCCCGGCGTGAGCACCGACCGCATCGCGCGCTGCTTCCCCAAGGCGCAGGACATCGGCTTCGAGAGCGAGATGGCGGCGTTCGGCCTGAACTTCTGCCACGGCCTCGGCCTGGGGCTCCACGAGCGGCCCATCATCTCGCGCTTGAATTCGATGGCGGAGCCGATGGAGCTCCAGGCGGGGATGGTGTTCGCGGTGGAGACGTACTGCCCGGCCACCGACGGCATCTCCGCCGCCCGCATCGAGGAGGAGGTCATCGTGACGCCGAAGGGTGCGCAGGTGATCACGCTCTTCCCCGCCCAGGAGCTGCCCGTCGCGAATCGCTACTGACGGCTGCGCGAGCCCGCCCCGTGCGCGACTCCGTCAGCGCGATCTTCCGCGTCTTCCTGGTCCTGGGCCTGACCTCTTTCGGCGGGCCCATCGCGCATCTGGGCTATTTCCGGCGCGAGTTCGTGGAGCGCCGGAAGTGGCTCACGGAGTCCGCCTTCGTGGACCTCGTCGCGCTCTGCCAGTTTTTGCCCGGGCCCGCCTCGAGCCAGGTCGGCTTCGCGGTGGGACTCTCGCGTGGCGGCGTGCTCGGCGGACTCGCGGCATGGGCCGGCTTCACGCTTCCCTCGGCCATCGCGCTGGCGCTCTTCGCGCGGCTCGCGGGGCGCCTCGACGCAGCGGCGGCGGGCGGCGCGCTGCATGGGCTCAAGCTCGTCGCGGTGGCCGTCGTCGCCCAGGCCGTGTGGAGCATGGCGCGAAGCCTCTGTCCCGACCGCGAGCGGGCGAGCTTGGCCGTCCTCGGCGCCCTGACCGTGACGTTCGCGCCGGCCGCCGCCGGGCAGATTACCGCCATCGTGCTCGGCGGGTTGCTCGGCCTCTGGCTGTGCCGGGGAGCGGCGGCGCCGTCGGAAGGCGCGCTGCCGATCCTCGTGCCGCGCGCGCTGGCCTGGAGCTGCCTCGCGGCCTACGCGCTGCTGCTGGTCGCCCTGCCCCTGGCGGTGCGGCTGGGCGCGGGCCCGCCCCTCGCGGTGTTCGAGGCGTTCTACCGCGCGGGTGCCCTCGTGTTCGGCGGGGGGCACATCGTGCTGCCGCTGCTCGAGAGCGCAGTGGTGACGCCGGGCTGGGTTGGCCACGACGCCTTCCTCGCGGGCTACGGCGCGGCCCAAGCAGTGCCGGGCCCGCTCTTCACGTTCTCCGCGTACCTGGGCGCGGTGATGAGCGCGCCGCCCGGCGGCTGGCCCGGGGCCGCACTCTGCCTGGTCGCGATCTTCCTGCCCGGGCTGCTGGTCCTCACCGGCGCGCTGCCGTTCTGGGACGCGTTCCGCCGCCACGCGGGCGCGCAGGCGGCGATGCGCGGGGTGAACGCCGCCGTCGTGGGGATTCTCGTCGCGGCGCTCTATCACCCGGTGTGGACCAGTGCGGTGCGGGGTCCCGCCGATTTCGCGCTCGCGCTGGTGGCCTTTGCGCTGCTGGCGGTCTGGACGCTGCCGCCGTGGGTGGTGGTGCTGCTCACCGCCCTCGGCGGCCTGCTGCTGGACACCTTCACCCCTTAGCCCTCGCGAAAAACAAAAAACCCTCTCCCCGGTGAGACGGGGAGAGGGCAGGGTGAGGGCGTAGCGTCGTTACGCCAGCGTCTCGATCTTCTTCTGCAGGGCTGCCTTCGGCAGGGCGCCGATGGCCTGGTCGCGGATCTTGCCGTCCTTCACGAACAGGATGGTCGGGATGGAGCGCACGCCGAAGCGCGAGGCCAGCGCGGGATGCTCGTCCACGTTGACCTTGGCCAGGGTGACCTTGCCGCCCGACGTCCGCGCCAGGTCTTCCAGCACCGGGCTCACCGCGCGGCAGGGGCCGCACCACTCGGCCCAGAAATCCACCATCAGCACACCCTCAGTGGTCGCGAGGGTCTCGTCGAAGGTCTTGTCGTCCAGATGGAGCACGCTCGAGTCAGTCATAGTTCTCGCCTCCACGGATTGAGATGCCGCATCCCGGGGCCCGGGTTCCAGGTTATTTTTCCCTGAATCTACACGTATTTGCTAGGCGGGAGGCTCGGCCCCGATCCGGTCCACGATCAATCGATAGTGCTCGGGGCGCCGGTGGCGGGCGAAGTTGAACACCGTCTCCTTGTAGGACTTGGCGGCGTCCAGATCGCAGCGCGCCGTCGCCAGCTCGTCCCCCAGCGTCGAGCATAGGGCCACGATCTCGCCCGAGGGCGCGATGATCGCGCTCTGGCCAATCATGTCGCAGCCCTCCTCCCGCCCACACTTGGCCACGCCCACGACCCATGTCGCATTCTGGTACGCGCCTGCTTGCATGACGAGGTGATTGTGGAAGGGGCCGAGCAGATCGTGCTCGGGCGCGGGCGGGTTGTGCACGGGCGTGTTGTAGCCGAGGCAGATCAGCTCCACACCTTGAAGTCCCATCACCCGATACGTCTCCGGCCAGCGCCGGTCATTGCAGATGCACATGCCGACCACGCCGCCGAACGCGCGCCAGACCGGGAAGCCGAGGTCGCCCACCTCGAAGTAGCGCTTCTCGAGGTGCTGGAACGCGCGATAGGGCTCGTGCTCGGCATGGCCGGGGAGATGGACTTTTCGATAGCGGCCGACGATCTTTCCCGCGCGGTCCACGAGGATGGAGGTGTTGAAGCGGCGCGTGCGCCCAGCCTCGCTGACGAGCTCGGCATAGCCCAGGCAGAAGCCCATGCCCAGTCGGCGCGCCTCATCGAAGAGCGGGCGCGTTTCCGGCCCCGGCATCTCCCGCTCGAAGAAGGCGTCGATCTCCGCCTGATCTTCCATCCACCAGCGCGGGAAGAAGGTGGTGAGGGCGAGCTCCGGGAACACCACGAGCTCGCAGCCGCGCGCGTGGGCCTGGGCGAGCAGGGCGAGGAGCCGCTTGACCACGTCGCCGCGGCCCTCGCTGCGTGCGATGGGGCCGAGCTGGGCGGCGCCGACGGTGAGCATGCGGGCCATGGCAGGCGGCAGCCTAGCACGGCCCGTGGTGCTACTGAAGCGGGGCGACCGACGAGCCGGACAGCCCGGCGCGGGTCGGGGCGAGATCAGGCGGCGGCGACGGCCCCGATCGGGTGCCGCGCGAGGTGCGCGGCGATGGCCGCGTTGACCGCGTCGGCATGCGTCACCGGCGCCATGTGGCCCGCGCCCGCGATCACGCCGTGTATCGTGCTCGGCAGCACACCGGCGAGGAGCTCGACGACACGGCGCACCGGACTAGGTCCGCGATCGCCCGCCAGCAGGAGCGTCGGCACGTGCAGGCCGGCGCACTCGTGGAGCGACATGGGCTCCCCGAAGACCGCCTCCCAGTGCCGCGCCACCGCAGGCATCGAGCGCTCGATGATCACGCGCTGACGATCCGGCAGCCGCGCCCACGACCCTACGCCATTCCAGTAATCTACGAACGCCCGCGCCGCTTCCGCGGGACGGCCATCCTGCACCGAGCTCACGCAGGCCTCCGCGACCTGGCTTACCTCGGCGTAGGCGGCGTGCGGGCCCAGGCGCCGCAGGAACGCGAACAGCACGGGCTCGAAGAGCGTGAGGCTCTGGATGCGCTCGGGCATGCTCAGCGCCAGCTTGAGCGCCACCGCGCCGCCGTACGAGTGGCCGATCAGGTGAATGGGCTCGGGCAGCTCGCTCAGCAGCGGCATCAGCAGCGCGACCTCGTCGGCCAGCCGCATGGGCCGCGCGAAGCTCCACGGCGAGGTGCCGCCATGGCCGTGGAGATCCGGAGCGAGCACGTGATACCCGCGCTCGAGGTCGGCGCCGAGCCGCTTCCACTGAACGCTCGAGCCGGCCGAGCTATGCAGACAGAGCACCGGCGTGCCGGAGCCCGTGTGGACGAAGGAGAGCGTCGAACCGTCGTTGGCCATGGTTGTCATGAGCGG
>Ga0075433_10002994_pt1 | contig 12981 bp, 12 predicted proteins | sample RhiMethybrSRZTD2_FD_75299 | JGI IMG/M metagenome (GOLD analysis project Ga0075433, IMG submission 75299) | Populus rhizosphere microbial communities from Tennessee, USA - Rhizosphere MetaG P. TD hybrid SRZTD2 | ecosystem: Host-associated > Plants > Roots > Rhizosphere > Soil | place: USA... | reverse complement strand
CATTCACCTTGTGGGGGCGGCGGTCAGGAGATACGCTCCTTCAGATGGGTCCCCTCGCCCGTTCGACAAGAGGGAAGTGGGGCTGAGGGAATACGCACTAGGTCGCCGCCGAGTCTGCTTATCTGTACACTTGCTATACTTGCACAATGGATGCTGGGTAGTCACACTTGCAAAGGGATTTTGAACGGCTAGGTTAAATGAATGGGAATTTTCGTCTTTCCCAACTGCAGGGTCGACGATTTGATGATATTGACTCCGTTTTAGGCTTGTCAACACAAAAACTGGCAGCGTAGCAGCCTTTGGTCTAGAACCACAAATCTGAGCCTTTGAACAACAGGCCGTAAAACTGGCAGTCCTGGTCTCAGATAATTCTGAAGGACAAACGATGGACAACGCTGATCAAAAGTTTCTGTGCAAGGCCTGTGGGGCAGGGCTTGAGGTCATTGTCAACTTCAAGGGGGAAATCGTCTGGAAAATCGACCCGAAAAATCCAGACTTCGGATCAGAGCAACCCACGCTGCGCGGGGAAAGCAGCCACATCCGTGTTGTTTGTACTGCAGACGTGATACACGCCTGCGGTTACATTTGTGTGGAGGGGGTGCTCGTAGAGGTAGCCAAGCAGAAGTAAATAACGAGACAATCTCGTCAATTCTGGGATCAATCAAAACGGGCCGCAACAAACTGCCGCTTGTCAGGCGTCACGCTGATGCGGACGACCTTTGCCTTTAGAGTGTGCTTTGGACCAAAGAGACTGCTGGACGTGATGTCGATTTCCAGATGACTGTCTACCCATATGGGTGTTGTCAGGTAAAAAGAAATCCCGGTCTCGCTGATGTCAATGGTTTCCGTGTTCTCTTGAAAGCGGGCGCCCTTCGAGTCGGTGCCTCTGACAGATAGCTTCGAACTTTCTCTCTCCCTTTCTCTATCGTATCTCTTTGATTTTGACATGCTCATGTGCAACCATAACCCTGACTCTGAATTCCAATTTTATCACACGGATCAATACCAGCTTGAAATTCAGAGCCAACTTGCAGCCTGACCCCCTTCAGGGGTTGAAAGTTTGATCCGTCTGAGGCGCAAAGCACCCGACGACTCAAAGTCTGCCACCAAATCCATCTTATAACACCCCGATAGCTCGCGATTCATCCAAGGTTTGAAGTAACTCCAAAATTCTTCGGTTGAGAGCAATATGAATTCTTGATGGGACATCAGCAGCTTTTTGATCTTCATCTTGAATTGCACATGATGTTCAGTATCGATCCACCAGTGGACAGGAAGAAGCTCAAAAGGACGGTTTTGATCTGTTACGTAAAAGCTTCGAAGAGGCGTTGAGAGATACCCGGTCAATTCATCGTTGGAATCGAAGTTGAGTTGGTTTGATTCGATAAACGGCGACTGAAAGAGGAGCAGCGGGGCGCTATACGCCGGCTCTCCGAGTTGCGACAAGGTCTCTCTCCACTCGTTTCCACCAGGTACGCCCTGGGAAAATTGTCCTTTCTGCGCGAAATATTTTCCGGGCTCAGCCACGGCGTAGACCAAGAAATAGACGATCAGAAAAGTTCGTCCTATCATCTTGGGCAGCAGACTCAACGGAATCGACGCGAGCAATAGATAGGTAGCAAGGGAGGATAGAATTAAATACCGTTCCACGAACAGATGGATGAAACTCACTCGTGCCAGCATGAAGAACAGGCTGACCGGCACCAGATACCACAGCAGCAGAAAGGCCAAAGAACCACCTTTAGAGGAGCTTCTCATGTTGCGCGGTGACGCGACGTTCGATGTTTGAAGAGGGTGCAAGGGGATGTCTCGACCAATGATCCCGACTCGCCTGCCGATGCCTTCCGCACTTTCCCCCTTCAAGAAGGAACCTCCAATGGGGCCCTGTGACGCAGTATTGATAAGCCCCGGCTGAAAATCGACAGACGCTTCCAATGGCTTCAGAAGTCTCTTGAGAAGGACCCAGCCACCCACGACTAGGGGCGTGATGACGAGGCTGAAGAATAAGAGGCGCGCGTTCAAGAAAAAGAAAAAGATCTCAAAACGAGGCTCGTATCGGGCAAGCCCCTTGGCCCAGTCCAGAGTTTGTCTGGATTCAAAGACCGCCCAGAGTTGTGGTCCTAGAGGCATGAGCAACGCCGCCACACAGAGCTGAAGAAGGAGCCAGGATTTCCAACTTCTGCATGAAGCGGTCTGGCCTCCACCCTGAGTCTGAGAGTAACGGATCCAAAGAAAATACAAATTTTGAATAAGTAGCACCAGAAGGAAAATGTAGTGGGAATAAAGAAGCAAGGTCGTGGCAACAACGAAGCTGACCCTGCTGATTCTTGATTCAGACCTCATCCATTGCAGAAAACTCAAAATCGAGATGGTGGAGAGCAGAAGGCAGAAGGCGTAAGGGCGGGCATTTTGTGCATAGACGATTTGAATGGAGTTGATGGCGCAAAGCAAAGCGGCAAAGAGCCCGACTTCGAAATCGAACAGGATTCTTCCAATCAGGAAAACGAAGTAAACGACAAGCGTGCTCGACAACGCGGACAATAGACGCAGCGAAATCTCGCTCGCACCTAATGGAGCTACGATCAACCGGTCCAGGATGAAATAGAGTGGAGGCATCGGCTGGGGGATGTTGAAGCAAGTTCGGATCAGCTCCAGCCAGGAAGACTTCGAAACAATCATGAGGGTGACGAACTCGTCGGACCACAAGCCGTAACCATCTAAATGGTAGAATCTCAGAAAGCAAGCAAGGGCAACTAGGAGTATAAGACTTAGGGCATTTCTACCTCGTTGATCTTGGGACCAACGCTTCACGGAGCGCGAGCCAATGGGTACGTGACTGTTAGACATCAATTGCTTGAGTATAGCATGGAGCTTTTTCTACCTCGATGTGTGGCGGGATCCGGCGGATGGCAGGTCCATACGTTATATCCCAAATCCGCCCATGTAGTTCAGTATACTTTAAGCAAGACTTGCGTTAGCAACAAGCGAGTGGGATACTTTCCCTATATTTCAGAGGAGTTTTTCATACCGCCGTGCGATCCAGTGAAGAGATGAAAACATGAGTTGATCGTGCCCATTCTGGATGTCCCTCGACTGCTGAAAAAGACCGAGGATGAAGATTTTCATCCCGAAGATGGATGGCTCGTAGGCTCTGTTGTGAGAAAAAATGGTTGCTCACCGAATGGCACTAACGACGATTGTTTAAGGAGATACGAAATATGCAAAAAGAGAGCACACGTCGCGAATTCCTGCAAACCGCTGTTGCCGCCACTACGACTCTGGCCGCCAGCCAGAACATCGTGGCGGAAACTCGAGACGTAGGAAGTGGAATCCCAACTCGGCAATTAGGGAAAACAGGCGCCCAGGTCTCCATGCTCTGCTTGGGCGGGTGGCACATCGGCGCAGTCGAAGACAAGAAGGAGGCCATTCGGATCATGCATGCCTGTCTGGATGAGGGGATTACCTTCTTTGACAATGCCTGGGATTATCACGACGGCGGAAGCGAGAAGATTATGGGCGAGGCCCTGTCCCAGGACTCCAAGCGAAACAAAGTTTTCCTGATGACCAAAAACTGCGAACGAGATTACGCCGGATCGATGCGCAATCTGGACGAGAGCCTGCGACGCCTAAAGACTGACCACCTGGATTTGTGGCAGTTTCACGAGATGGTGTACGACAACGATCCTGATTGGGTGTTTGAGAAGGGTGGATTGAAGGCCGCCCTCGAAGCGCAAAAGGCCGGAAAAGTCCGCTTCATTGGTTTTACCGGGCACAAGGATCCTCGGATTCATCTTAAGATGCTGCACAAACCTTATGACTGGGATACCGCTCAGATGCCGATCAACGTCATGGATGCGCACTACCGAAGCTTTCAGAACGAAGTCGTGCCGGTATGTCTTGCAAAGCAGGTCGGCGTACTCGGTATGAAGAGCCTCGGCGGTGGCTCACCTCGCGCCCGCATCCCGACACAGGGAGGTGTCAATGCTCAGGATTGTCTGCGTTACGCGCTCTCCTTGCCCGTTTCCTCTCTGGTGGTGGGGATCATGTCGATGGAGGATCTCAAGCAAGATATCGCCGTTGCACGGAACTTCAAACCGATGCCGGAAGCGGAGAGAGTTTCGCTTTTGGGGCGCATTCGTGACGAAGCCAGTGACGGCCGTCATGAGCTTTTCAAATCCACTAAGGTGTTTGATGGCCCCCACCACCGCAAGCAACACGGATTTGATACCACCGTCGCGTGATGGTGTTCGTAAAGTGGGTTTGAGGTGGGCCTCAATTGGTCCGGGAGCTTATTAAGGAGCACCGCGCGGCGCTCCCGCTTTGAGTTCAATTCAGCCACCCACCCAAATTCACGTCGAAGCCACGGACCAAGCGCTAATCACTCTCGAGGGGCCTGTCCGCTGCCCTCAGAGCGCCGGTAATACTCAGAAATTCCTCCGTGACATTACTAGTGGCCTGTAACAGAAACATTGGTACTTGACCAGTACGACGCAGTACAATAATGAAAGTCTGTGCTGCAATCGACCGCGATACCAGATTATCTGTTACAGCCCACTAGGGCGACAATGTATTTTGGGCGTCTCAACACTCATCAAAACAACAACGCGCGGCCATCATCGGGCGATACGCGTATCACCCGAATAATACCGCGCGCTTGAAAAACGCTTGTCGAATGTAGACCGCAGTTTTACTTAATTGCGAGAGACCATACCATGAGGATCAAGAACGAACTTCTTGGCGGCGCCCTTGTCAAAGTCTTTATAGCCTTGAGGCGCTTGATCCAAGGTGATGACCTGCACATTCACCGCTTTGGCGATCTTGATCTTCCCGTAAAGAATGGCCTGCATTAATTGCCGGTTGTACTTCATCACCGGACACTGGCCCGTGGTAAAGACGTGAGACTTAGCCCACCCCAGCCCAATACGAATGCTAAGCCTGCCGACCTTGGCATTGTCGTCGATCCCGCCTGGATCTCCTGTCACATAAAGCCCCGGGATGCCGAGAGCGCCCGCGGCCCGCGTGATTTCCATCAAGGAATTGAGCACCGTTGCCGGAGCTTCTTTGGCAGAGTCTTGCCCGTGTCCGCGAGCCTCAAAACCTACACAGTCGACAGCACAGTCAACTTCCGGTACTCCGACGATCGCCTCGATTTGTTCGGCAACCGAGGCACTTTTGGAGACGTCGACCACTTCGCACCCGAAGCTCTTGGCCTGGGCTAGCCGTTCGGGAATCAAATCACCAACGATCACGCAGGCTGCACCCAGAAGTTGGGCACCCGCGGCAGAAGCCAACCCTACAGGTCCGGCACCCGCAATGTAGACGGTAGAGCCCGGTCCAACACCCGCCGAAACTGCGCCGTGAAAACCCGTGGGCAAGATATCCGACAAGCAGGTCAAATCCCGAATCTTTTCCATGGCTTGAGCCTTGTTGGGAAACTTGAGCAGATTAAAGTCGGCGTAGGGAACCATCACATATTCAGCCTGACCACCGACCCATCCACCCATGTCCACGTAGCCGTAGGCTGCACCGGGTCTGGCAGGATTCACACTCAGGCACACGCCGGTTGCACGCTCTTTACAATTGCGACAGCGCCCACAAGCAATATTGAAAGGAACCGAAACGAGATCGCCCACTTTGAGAAATTCTACGTCACGCCCGGCTTCTATGATTTCGCCCGTGATCTCATGCCCGAGAATCAATCCTGTGGGGGCCGTGGTGCGGCCTCGAACCATGTGTTGATCGCTGCCACAGATGTTTGTCGAAACAATTTTTAGGATGACGCCATGCTCACACTTCCGGCTTCCCAGGGCCAGTTTGGGAAAGTCGATGCTGTGAATTTCCACCTTCCCCGTCCCCATGTACGCTACTCCGCGATTGCTTGCCATTGCATTCTCCTCCTTCTCTCCTTGAGATAAATGGGCTCTCTCATCTTGATTGAACCCAAATAATGACTGCCATCGAAAGTCGTTGCCGCTTTAGTCGTTGCCGCTTTGCTCGCCGTATTGAAAACTTGAAAGATATAGGCCTTCCTGACGCAAATGTCAATACCCAAGAGTTCTGTCTCACAAGCTGGTTTGCAGCGGCCTTCCTAAGCGGAACAACCAGTCCTTCGGTTGCCAAGAACTGTGTCGGTGAGCTATTCTCGAATCCACAATCCCGGCTTTCGGGCGCGTGGTCCCCACCATGACTTTTTGCCGATCACTATGAAAGCTCCACACCTAACTGCAAAGGCTAGTCGGCACCGCATCCCGATCGTGCTGACCTTTCTCCTGATTGTACAGGCCGCTTCGTCCCCGAACTCTACCAAGAGCGACATCGAGCAGGAGGTTCGGTATCGTAAGAATCGAGAAGCCTGGATGCGGTCGCCTGAGAGCCCGCTCGCTTTAGCAGGACTGTTTTGGCTGAAGGCGGGCATCAATCGGTTTGGGACCGATCAGCGAAACGAAGTGGTTTTACCTGAAGGCACGGCTGTAGCCCGGGCGGGTTACTTCCGCGTGAATGGCCGGCATATTGGAATCGTCGTCGAGAGCCCATCCGCAGCTGTTTACCTCGATCATCAGAGAATTACCGAGCGAGAACTGAAAACAGATACTGAGGGCCAAACGCCTGATCTTCTCCAGATCGGCGATATTCGAATGAAACCGATTGAACGAGGAGAATGGATCGGCGTGCGCCTCATCGACCTCAGTAGCCCTCTTCTGGGGGGATTCTCCCATCTTAACTTTTATGATATTGACTTGATGTATCGCGTTGAGGGAAAGTTCGCGCCCTATCACCCCGCCAAGAGAATCCAGGTGGCGTCCATTACCGGTCAGGTTGAACAGATGCTTTGCCCCGGAGTGGTTCGCTTCATTCTAGGCGGGAAGAGTTACTCTTTGGAACCTGTTTTTGAAACTGCTCGAGCCAAGGAACTCTTCTTCATGTTCAAGGACGCCACCAACGGCAGCGAAACCTACGAAGGCGGCCGCTACCTTTATGCTGAGTTACCGCGTGGAGACCGAGTGGTGCTGAACTTCAACCGAGCTCACAACCCCTATTGCGCTTATAACTCCTTCTCAACTTGTCAGGTCCCTCCCTTCCAAAACTGGCTTAAAGTCCCCATCCGGGCTGGCGAGAAAAAATACTCACTGTCTCACTAGAGACATAGGCCAAAGAGTTCGTTTGAAGATGGGAACAAAAGGTGGGAACGAACGATCGCCTGGGTACAGTTCCAGATTCACTGAAGAAAAGAATGAGAGCTGAACAATTCAATCCAGCGTCAGGAGAAGTAAGGGAGGCTGACTCAATGCTGATCTTGATCTCGGAATCGTTCGTCTAACTCGATCGCGTGTTCCAGTTCTCTGGCTACATCATCACAACTGTAGTCGGGAACTAGTTTGACGAAGTCGCCCTTGAAGCGGGCTGCAATCAATAGATCGGTGTCACTGCCCATCCGTCTGGAAATTCTCAGGACATTAGCTTTGACTCGATAAATTGGCGACAGATCAGCCTCGGTCGATTTTGCCGAGCAGATGTTAATGTCTAAACTGACGTCGAGCTCCACTGTTGTCTTTAGGAAGAAAGAGATTCCACCCGGACTGACGTCGTTGATCTTTGTGATTTCACTGAAGGGAAGGCCTGAGCTGTTGTAGCCACTCACCAAGAGGATTGATTCATCCATCACTCGGTCCGAAGATCTTCTTTCCAGGACCTCTTTTGCTTTCTCCCTGCTCATATCCGACCTCTCCGAGTTTTTCCGAGATTGCAAGTCTTGACTATTACCTTGTTATCCGCTGGTAACTAATCGAAACTATTGACAATCTTCCTTACCCATTTTTATCGCTGCGGAGCATGAATTCAGAGCGAAGCCGCGCTCGTGTCGGACCTGAGCCAGTCCGAACAGGATAGGCTGCGAGGCAAGCGCCTCTCCGGTCCAGGGGTAGTGCGAAGCGCTCGAAAAACCAAGAGCTGGCTAGACAAATGGGTGTCCATTCAACAACAGCCAGCTCTCACATCTTTTCACCGCGAGCTTGAGGAAGAGTTAAAGATTTGCAGGATTAGGCCGATTCGATGTGCAAAAGTGTAAAAATGTTTTGAAAACAAAAAATTTTTGTTGACAAATTCAAATGACCTATATGAATATACAAACGTATTTTGTTAATAAGAAATGTACTAAAGTACTAATGAGCGGGTAGTTCAGGACTACATGGCCAAAATCAACGTTGAAATCGATGACGAAGATCACATCGAATTGAAGCTAAGTGCTACGCGCCATCGGACTTCCATTAAGAAGATTGTGAACAGGATCATTAAGAGCTATTTGAAGGAAGAAAAGTTGGTTCGAGAAGCAAAGGACAGTTCAAGAGAAGCGAAGCCCAGTCTGGAGGGAAAGACCAGTGCGCCTGATAAAGCTGAGCCCGATGAGATCTCTGTGTCTGGACTAAAAAAAAAGGAGAGCTCATGAAATTCCGCGTGACGCTTCCAGTTCCTTCACTACTTACTTCCCTCCCCTTCCTGCACCTGCGAATACGGAAATCAGGCGGACTGAACAACGAACTTTCTTTGCTTTATCTTTAAGAAAAGGAGGTTAACATGGCAACTGCTAAGAAAGCTGCGAAGAAGCCAGCGAAAAAAGCCGCAAAAAAGAAGTAACACCCCACCCAATTGATGCCTGCCTCGTCTGGAAGTCCTTAGGATGAGGCAGGTTTTCTTGTCCAGCAATTTGAATCAGGCTCGAGAATCCCGTCAAACAGACACTCATAAAAGGAGTGCTTCCGGTCTTCTAGTTTGAAATGCAGAATGGAGTAAAGCAGTGAAAGGGTGAGGAAAACGGGGAGGTAGGAAGCCCAACCTAATCCGTTTCGGATCTTTTTCAGCCGGGACCAATCTTTGTGTACTTCATTTCGAAAAGCAATGTCACGAAAATAGGCGAGATAGACTCCCATGGCATCGTTGAAAATGTGGGAATAGCGTCCATTCTTGCCGAAAATTCGTACGCGCCCAGCGCGCAAGTTTTGCAGGAATTCCTGCTTCGTCCTCCCTTCAGCTTCCGTATAGCACGAACCGACCCGCAATAGCGTGTGCGAATCACTTCCCGCCACAAGAGTTTTTTGCGGAAACATCTGGACGACCTGGGATATCAGACGGTTCTGTCGTGTTCCAATGGCTCCGTTTAAACCCTCAAAAAAATCGAACGAGTGAAGCATCTTGCTCACAAACCTCTCGGCGTGCTGCCGCCTTGGGAAACCGTGAAAAAAGTGGTTGAGCACATGAATGATCTTTTCAGCCCGGAGGTATTGAACCAGCTCGTCAAGATTAACCTTCAGTCGAGTGATCTCCCGATGTTGAGCCTCGTCGATATCGTAGACTGCGATATGGACCTTACAACCGAACTCGGGCAATTGGGCTGTCACCTCTTCGCCGATAATGAAGTCGCGGGCATCGGGATTGCGATTGAGGAAGTCCAAACAGCCATCGATTGAATCATGGTCCGTGATGGTAACGAGATCCATCCCGCGAGCCTTGGCCAGCTGATAGATGCGACCAGGGGACGAATAACAATCCATGGGTTCCAATGGCTTAACGTGGTTAGTTTTCCCGCTGAAGTAGGAATGTACGTGAAGATCGGCCTTGAGTGTTGAAGGTTGACTCGATTTGAGTTTGTTCACGGGTTCGATAGCGGGCAGTTGAGTCATGCTCAGAATCTATTTGTGGTTTATATCGTTTTTCTATCCCGCAGGATTAGTTCCACCGGAACCAGCGCAGGGCCAAGAGAAAGGAAAGGCTGCCCCAGAGGGCCAGAATCGCTAAATGGGGCCCCTGAGTTGCTAAGTGAGCGCCCTCGAGAATGACAGATCGCAACGCGTCGTTGAGCGCGGTCAGCGGCAGCGACTGAATGTAGGGTTGCAGGACTCTGGGAAATCGTTCTGCGGAAAAAAAGACCCCCGAAACAACATACATCGGAAGCATCACGAGATTCATCAATCCGGAAACGGTCTCAATTTTCTGGGCGCGGCTCGACACGAGGAGGCCCATCCCGGTGAAGCACATGGAACCAAAGAATGCCACTGCAACGATACTCGCCACCGAGCCTTGAATAATCATCCCGAAGGCAAAGCGCCCCACCAGCAACAAGAGCACGACCTCCGCTACCATAAAGGCCAACCGGCTGAGAATCATCGCCAGCATGAAATCGATCTTCCGCATGGGCGTCGCAATCATCCGTTTGAGCAACTTCTTGATCCGCATGTCCACGATCACAAAACCGATCCCCCACATGCCGCCACCCATCAGATTCATCCCCAACAATCCAGGAATAAGAAAGTCGATGTAACGTGCTCCCGGTTCAGTGATGGCTCTCTCAATAGTTTTAACTGGATCCTGGCGACCCGCAGCGTTTTGGAGTGCGGAATCCACGATAGACCGCGCAAGGAGACTGTCCGGACGAGTGGGGTCATATCGGTACTCATAACCGCTGCCCAGTGCCACCGCTAAGGCCACTTTCCCCAAACGTAGAGAACTCGCAGCCTGCTGTGGATCTTGAATCTCAGCGTTAACCGCCGGTACTCTCTTCAAACGCTCGACGATCGATGGCGCCTCAGGATGAGACACTACAGCTACAAAAATCTTTTCGGGAGGACGATCGCGAAAGGCGATGCCCAGCCCAACTGCGAGAAGAACCGGAAACCCAAAGACCCAAAAGATGACTTCAGGCTCTCGAGCAAATTCACGAAATCGGCAAAGAGTCAGTTCCCACAAGGGATTTTGTCTGGTCATCACTCACGTTGCTGGCGAAAATTTCCCGTCAGAGGGACGGCGCGCTGCTGCGCGACATGAAAAACTCCTCCCAAAAAGAGCTCCTGTCCATCATTCATCTCGCAAGTGCCTTCCGGTCAGCTTGACAAAAACGTCCTCCAGACTCGCATGACGCGTCGTGAGCCGTACCAGAGAGACCTCAGTCTCCCGCAGATGGGAGATCAGCGCCGGAATGGCCAAGTGAGGTTCCTGAACATGCAAGGAAAAGCTGTCGGATTCAGACCTCACCGACATCACTGAGGCAAGCTCGGCCAAGCACTCTGAGCTGAGCGTCTTACCATTGGTACGATCCAAAGCGAACTCCACGACGTGCTCTCCTCCAAGGGTCGCGATCATTTCCACAGGAGAGCCGATAGCAATGACCTTTCCATGATCAACGATCGCGACACGGTCACACAGTCGCTCGGCTTCGTCCATGTAGTGGGTCGTAAGAAGAATTGTCCCCCCTTGCTGTTTGAACTGGCGTACCAAGCTCCACAACTGCCGTCGTGATTGTGGATCCAATCCGGTTGTCGGCTCATCCAAGAACAGGATTTTTGGTGAACCGACCAGAGCGCACCCTACTGCCAGCCGCTGTCGCTGTCCTCCAGAGAGCTTGTTGACCCACGTTTTCTCTTTCTCTGTTAGTTCAACCTGCGCGATCACTTCAACGGGATCTCGGCCCTTTCTGTAGAAGCTACGAAAGAGAGTAAGCACTTCTCTTACGGTCAATTTCTCCGGAAGCTTGGTTTCCTGAAGCGAGATTCCCAGCCACTCCCTCAGTTCAGTGTCATGTTGTCCCCAACGTTTCCCTAGGATTTCAACGTCGCCCCTCGTTGGATCCAGCAACCCCTCCAGAATCTCAATCGTAGTCGTCTTACCGGCGCCGTTGGGACCCAGCAGGCCGAAGCATTCGCCTGTCGGTATTTCCAAATCTAATCCTCTGACCGCGTCCACCTTGTTGTCGTAGCACTTATAGAGGTCTTTACAGCGAATTGCCAGAGTCATAGGTGCGCAATCTTATCACACCAAGAGTCCAGGAGACGTTAGTCGATGTTTCATGTCGGTTTGGGATTCCACCTAGAGCTGGATTGGCCAATGAGAGGAACGCGATACTACTTTAGATGGCCCGTTGTGCAAGGGAAATCCGCCGATGGGAATAGCGACCTTGTGACTAAACTCGGAGCAAAAGCGAGGCCGATGCGAGGCTTGGTCGACAGGATAAAGAAGACCCAGATTCCCCCAATCTCTTCGAAAAAAGGAAAAGGCTAGCGCGGCTCGGCGCCCACTTCCACTGAAGCAATCTTGACGGGTTTATAACCGCCCTTCGACTTGTCGTAGAGCCATACCGCGCCAAACACTAGCAAGAGTATTGCGGGAAGAATCGCCACATATCGGAAAGAGGTTTGCGAGGCGATGGCAAGCACATCGTTGAGTTTGGAAACCGCAGCCGGCTCTCCCAATTTTGCTTGATTGGAAAGCAGATTGAAGGCTTCTGCTCCACCTGATGCCTGGATCTTGACGCTATCAAAAATCTTTCCCATCTGTGGAAGCACATAGTAAATCGAGAGAGTGCCTGCGGTTCCCATCAACCCCATCAGCAAGGCTCCACCGCGGGGAAAGCGTTCCGAGGCCGCAGCCAGCATCGTGGGCCACATGTAGCAGACTCCTATGCCCCAAACAGTCGCCGCCAACAGACCGGTTACTTGCGAGTTCGCCACGCTTAGCAGGACCAATCCTCCTGAAGCCAGAAAGCAGGAGACCCACAGCAGTCCAACCGGTGAAAGCCGGTGAGCCAATGGTCCCGCGAAGTGCCGCATTACAAACATCAGCCCGCTGACATAGACCAGAAGCCAGATTCCCTGCATACCGACGGTGCGAGTCAACGCCATGTCTACCCACTGCCCGGGCGCCAGTTCGGACGCGGCAGTAAGAAACATTGACAAGAACCAAAGAAGAAAGAAGGGCCGCAGCACCTCCTTGAACATCTCTCCTGTGGAGACCCCGGAGGCAACACGTTCAGTCGGCGGGAACTTGGCTCCGATGAGCATTGCGCCAAAGACTGCCGCCGGAATCAAAACCAAACTCAACTTGAGCTGCCAGCCCACCTGGAACTGTCCCAACAAGAGACTGAGCAACCCTCCCAGCACGATGCCTCCGGGCCACCAGGCGTGCAAGACATTCAGCTTATGCGTCTTGTCATCAGGA
>Ga0075433_10002990_pt1 | contig 12983 bp, 10 predicted proteins | sample RhiMethybrSRZTD2_FD_75299 | JGI IMG/M metagenome (GOLD analysis project Ga0075433, IMG submission 75299) | Populus rhizosphere microbial communities from Tennessee, USA - Rhizosphere MetaG P. TD hybrid SRZTD2 | ecosystem: Host-associated > Plants > Roots > Rhizosphere > Soil | place: USA... | reverse complement strand
ATCGACTGGCTGATCAGCGTGCCCTGGAAGCAGAAGTCGAAAGAGATCAAGGACCTCGTCAAGGCTGAAGAGGTTTTGAACGAAGACCATTTCGGTCTCGAGAAGATCAAAGAACGTATCCTCGAATATCTTGCCGTTCGACAACTGGTGAAGAATCCGAAAGGATCCATTCTCTGTTTCGTTGGTCCTCCGGGAGTTGGCAAAACGAGTCTTGGAAAATCGATCGCGCGAGCTACGGGACGTAAGTTTGTTCGGCTCTCGTTAGGCGGCGTGCGTGATGAAGCTGAGATTCGCGGTCACCGGCGCACATACATCGGCGCCCTGCCCGGACAGATTATTCAGATGATGAAAAAGGCCGGGACGGTGAACCCGGTTCTGCTGCTCGATGAAGTTGACAAGCTGGGCGCCGACTTCCGTGGCGATCCGAGTGCGGCGTTGCTCGAGGTGCTCGATCCGGAACAGAACCACACGTTCCAGGATCACTATCTCGACGTCGAATACGATCTCTCGAAGGTCTTTTTCATCGCCACTGCCAACGTCCTGCACACGATTCCACCGGCACTCCAGGATCGTCTCGAAATTCTACGCCTCTCCGGTTACACCGAACGTGAGAAGCTCGAGATAGCAAAGCGACACCTCGTGCCGAAGCAGGCTGAGGCCAACGGTCTCAAACTCGAACAGTTTGACTTTACCGACGAAGGCATTCTGGAAATTATTCGTCATTACACTCGCGAAGCAGGCGTGCGCAATCTCGAACGTGAGATCGGCTCGTGCTGTCGCAAGCTCGCGCGTAAGTTCGTTTCCGAGCAGGTTGACGAAACCGCGCGCGACGTGGTCGATGCGGCACGCGTCCGCGAGATGCTCGGCCCGATCAAGTTTCGCCAGCAGGGCATCGCCGCAGAGAGCGAAGTTGGTCTGGGTACCGGTTTGGCCTGGACTGAAATCGGCGGCGAAGTGCTTCAGATTGAAGCCACGCTGGTTAAGGGACGCGGCGGAGTTACGCTGACTGGAAAACTCGGCGACGTGATGCAAGAGTCGGCGCAAGCTGCGTTGACTTGCATTAAAGCGCGATCTGAACGTTTGGGAATGAGTCTTGACTTCATTCGCAAACGCGATCTGCACATTCACATTCCCGAGGGCGCGATTCCGAAAGACGGCCCGTCCGCCGGCATCACGATGGCGACGGCGATGGCTTCAGCTTTGACGCGAGTGGCAGTTAAAAAGAACGTTGCTATGACGGGCGAAATCACGCTGCGCGGAAAAGTGCTTCCGATCGGCGGCGTGAAAGAGAAGCTGCTCGCTGCACATCGCTTTGGCATCGACACGATTATTCTGCCGAAGGACAACGAGAAGGACCTGACGGAATTGCCCGAGGAAGTCCGCGACGCGCTCTGCATCCATTTCGTGGAAACGATTGATGAGGTGTTGTCTCTCGCGCTCGAAGACTCGTGCCCGACGCAGGCCGCCGCAGACGAAGGCCCGCCGCTGTGGACTACCGAGCAGCCTTCACAGGGAATTCAGACTAGCTAACACGGTCTTCAACCACAAAGTCACAAAGACACAAAGTCAGATTTATTTGTGTCTTTGTGCCTTCGTGGTTCTAATCTTAGCAGGAGACAAATATGAGCAAATACAAAGATGCAGATTTGATTCTGAAGCTTTACGACCTTCGCCGTGAGAAGACCATGCGCGACGCGCGCAACTGGTTCTTTACGTTCAATCCCCAGAGCCCAAAAGATTTTATGGATGTATTAACCAGCGATAAGAGTGGCTATTACCGGATGGTGATTTCCTACTGGGACATGGCCTGCTCGCTCGTCAACAACGGCGCCATCGACGCGGACATGTTCAACGACGCCAACGGCGAGCACGTCTTTGTTTACGCGAAGCTGGAGCCCTTCATTCCGGGGCTGCGCGAAGAGATGGGAAATCCGCAGTTTCTCGCGCACCTCGAGAAGACGGTGAAGGAAATGCCGAACTACGAAACCAGGCTGGCGATGGTCAGAGAACGCATGCAGAAGATCATCGATCTCTATCTCCAGCGCGCCGCCGCTGCGGCCGCAGCCGCCGGGAACTAAGAATATTTCACGCAAAGGCGCAAAGGTAGCTAAGTTAACCTGGTTTTTCTTTGCCACCTTTGCGCCTTTGCGTGAGAATCATCGATGAAGGTCAGCAAAGCCGAGTTTCTCAAGAGCGCTTTTAAAGAAGACGACTGGCCGAGAGACTCGAAGCCTGAGATCGCTTTCCTGGGACGTTCAAACGTCGGCAAATCGAGCCTGATCAATTCCCTGCTCGGCGTTCACGGCCTGGCACGTACGTCTTCGACCCCTGGCCGCACGCAGTCTCTGAACTTCTTCGACATTAACGACCAGTTTCGCTTCGTAGACTTTCCGGGCTTTGGGTACGCTAAAGTACCGAAGGAAATAAAATCGACCTGGGGCGAGATGGCCACCAGTTTTCTTGCCAAGCGGCAGCAGCTTGTGTTATCAATTCAACTCGTAGATTCGCGCCACGAACCCACAAAACAGGATTTGCAGCTTCACAATTGGCTTGAAGAAAGTGACAAGCCGCGGTTAGTTGTTGCCACGAAATCCGATAAGCTTTCGAACAACGAGTTGAGGAAGAACCTGGGGCACATTGCACGCGTGCTCGACGACGACAGCGTTATGGCCTACTCGGCCAAAAGCGGCCGCGGTCGCGAAGAGCTTTGGCGAGCGATAAAAAGCGCAATTGATCGTGATTGAAACATCCGCGTAATCTGTGGACGGTTTTATACACAGATTAGACAGAGACGTGTTCTTCATGTTTGCGCTTGCAACGTTAAGCTAGTAACCTGAGTCGAATCCGATAATTCTCATCAGCCCCCTATTTGGTCAACCTGATTCTTTGGGCCACGCGCGTCGAGTGGGTGGCATCAAAAACATTAACAATTTGCTGCGCGCGCAAAATTGAGTTACATTGCACAACACCGTTTGAGGAGAATCTGACTATTGCCCCGCGAATGACGTGGGAGGCACTACGCGCGTCCTGCACTCATCGCTCTACCACACATCGTTCACATCCAAAATTTGTAATTGGGTAATCACCGAGGGTACGTAAAAGAACTTAGAGAACAACTGATATGTCACAACGAACACGTTCACGCGCATCAAGCGCGAACAACGCCGACAATGGAGATGACGGCGGCGCAACCGTAGCAACCGCTGAAGCTCCCGAACGAGAATCCAGAGAAAGCCGCGACGGTAAAAACGAGGGCTTTCACAATCTGGCTGATCTCAAGGAGATGTCAATCTCCAAACTTACGCAGATTGCGAAGAGCATGGACGTGCCGGGCGCGACCGGCATGCGTAAGCAGGAGCTCATCTTCAAAGTTTTGGCCGCACAGACCGAAAAAAGCGGTCTCATCTTTTCTGAAGGTGTGTTGGAAACGCTGCCGGATGGATTCGGATTCCTCCGCGCGCCTGAGTACAACTATCTGCCCGGGCCTGACGACATCTACGTTTCGCCGTCGCAGATTCGCAAGTTCGACTTGCGCACGGGCGACACCGTCAGCGGGCAGATTCGTCCGCCCAAAGAAGGTGAAAGATATTTTGCTCTGATCAAAGTCGAAGCCATCAACTTCGAATCGCCGGATCAGGCGCGCGAGAAAGTCTTCTTTGACAACTTGACGCCGCTATATCCGGAAGAGCAGTTGAAGATGGAGACTACGTCGGAGAACCTCTCCGCGCGTGTCATCGACCTCGTCACGCCGCTCGGCAAGGGGCAGCGCGGTTTGATCGTCGCGCCTCCGCGCACCGGTAAGACGATGCTGCTGCAAACCATCGCCAATTCCGTGACGCAGAATCACCCCGAAACTACTTTGATCGTGCTGCTGATCGACGAGCGACCTGAAGAAGTCACCGACATGCAGCGCTCGGTCAATGGAGAGGTAATTTCGTCAACGTTCGATGAACCGCCGACACGCCACGTGCAAGTGGCTGACATGGTGATCGAAAAAGCTAAACGGCTCGTCGAGCACAAGCGCGACGTCGTCATCCTGCTCGACTCGATCACGCGTCTCGCGCGTGCGCACAACGCAGTCGTGCCGCCGAGCGGCAAGATCCTCTCGGGCGGTATCGATTCAAACGCGTTGCAACGTCCGAAGCGCTTCTTCGGCGCGGCGCGCAACATCGAAGAAGGCGGATCGCTGACGATCATCGCGACCGCGCTCATCGACACCGGGTCGCGCATGGACGACGTGATCTTCGAAGAGTTCAAAGGCACCGGTAACTCGGAAATCCACCTCGATCGTCGCTTGAGTGACAAACGTCTCTTCCCGGCAATCGATCTGCAACGCTCCGGCACCCGCAAGGAAGAGCTCCTGATCAGCAAGGAGGATCTGAATCGCATCTGGGTGATGAGGCGCGTGTTGAATCCGCTGTCGCCCGTCGAGCAGATGGAAGTCGTGCTCGAGCGACTCGAGAAGACGAAGTCCAACGCCGAGTTTCTCGCATCGATGCAGAGTTAGAACTTGGAGCTTTGTGCTTTGTACTTTGTTGTGGTTCAAAATCACAGTGACAAAGTACAAAGCACCAAGTCCAAAGCTCCAAACATCCAACCCTGAATTCATCCATCCCGAAAATGCGCGTCGCCATCCTGACCTCTGAAGCTGTGCCTTTTGCCAAGACTGGCGGGCTCGCCGATGTCTCAGGTGCACTACCGAAAGCGCTTGTCGAACAGGATGTCGATGCCAAGCTTATCCTCCCGCTCTACGAACAAGTCGATCGCACCCTGCTGAACGGCGGCTCCATCGAGAACGTCCGCATCGAGTGGCGCGGGCAAGTTCATCACGTTCGTTTTTTGTATAGCGACGCAGCCGGAGCGCCGGCATACCTGCTCGAAGCGCACGAGTTCTTCTCGCGCCCGACCATCTACGGCTTCAGCGACGATCACATCCGTTTCGCTTTCTTCTCGCGCGCTGCGCTCGCGTTGCTGAGACATTTGAGTTTTCAACCCGACGTCGTACACGGAAACGATTGGCCCTGCGGCTTCGCGATGGCGGAGTTGCGCGCGCGCCGTCGTCACGAACCCTTTTTTCAAAACACTCGCAGCCTGTTTTCACTTCACAACGTCGGTTATCAAGGTCTGTTCGACGCAGGCGATCTCTGGTGGCTCGGCTTTGGCGATCCTCCGGAAGCCGACGATTTCCGGTTGGAGCGTCATGCGTCTGCGTTGAAAGCCGGAATCATTACTGCTGATGCACTCTCAACCGTGAGCCCGCGCTACGCGCGCGAGATTCAGACGCCGCAGCAGGGTCACGGCCTCGACTGGCTGCTGCGCGCGCGCCGCGATCGTCTGGCAGGGATCACGAACGGCGTCGATTACGATCTTTGGAACCCCGAAACCGATCCACACATCGCCGCAAACTTTTCGGCGGATGACATGTCGGGTAAACGCGAGTGCAAGCTCGATCTACTACGACGCTTTGGACTTCCTGAAGATCCGGATCGACCGATCATCGCTATCATTTCCCGGCTCGTCGGCCAAAAAGGCTACGATCTGATTCGTCAGCTCGCCCGACCGATTTTGGAAACCGGATCGTTTTTCATCGCGCTCGGCGCCGGTGCGCGCGAGTATGAAGATTTTCTGCAACGCTGGCACGACGTGGCGCCAAAGCAAGTCGGGATCTACAAGGGTTACGCAGGCGAGCCGCTCGCACACCAGATCGAAGCGGGCGCTGACATGTTCCTGATGCCTTCGTTGTACGAACCGTGCGGGCTGAATCAAATGTACAGCATGCGTTACGGCACCGTTCCGATCGTGCGTGCGACGGGCGGTCTGGACGACACGGTCCAGCAGTTCAATCCTGACGACGGCACGGGCACCGGGTTCAAGTTCGGACCCTACGAAGCGGGCGCTTTGCTTGAAAAAATACGCGAAGCCCTTTACTTTTATGCGCGGCCCGAACAGTGGCAAAAGATTGAGCACAACGGAATGCTGATCGATAATTCCTGGACGGCTGCTGCAAAGAAATACATCGCGTTGTACCAGGAACTCGCGAAACTCTGACCAAATCCGGTTTTTTAATCCGTGTAAATCCGCGGCCTATGTCGAAAGTAATCGCAGTTATCGGCGCCCAGTGGGGCGATGAAGGAAAAGGCAAGATCGTCGATCTGCTCGCAGAGCGGTTCGAGATTGTCGTGCGCTACCAGGGCGGACACAACGCCGGCCACTCGGTGCAAGTCGGCGACCAGTCGTTTGTGTTGCACTTGCTGCCGTCCGGCATCGTCCATCGTGGGAAGACGTGCGTACTCGGCAACGGCATGGTCATCGATCCAAAGGCGTTCTTCGTCGAAGCGGATCGACTTATGCAACAGGGCATCGAAGTCTCGCCCGAGCGCGTGAAGATCAGTTCGCGCGCCCATTTTATCTTTCCGTACCATCGCGCCCTGGACCACACCAGCGAAGAACGACTCGGCAACGAAAAAGTCGGTACTACTTTGCGCGGCATCGGCCCCGCTTACGAAGACAAAGCCGGCAGACGAGGCATTCGCACGGCTGATGCGCTCGTGCCTGACGTACTCCGTTCGCGTATCGAGCGTAACCTCGAAGACGCGAACCGCATCATCGAAGCCTACGGAGGCGAGCGTCTCAACGCGGATGAGATCTTCAACGAGATGTCGGTTTTGACCGAGCGGCTCGGCCCGTTCATCGCCGACACCACACACTATCTCAACGTTGCTGCGACCGAAGGTAGGTCCATCCTGCTCGAAGGCGCGCAGGCCACGTTGCTCGACGTGGATCACGGCACTTATCCATTTGTTACTTCGTCAACTACCGTCGCGGGCGGCGCGATCACCGGCACCGGCCTCGCGCCTAACCGTCTGAACGGCGTGCTCGGCATCGTGCGCACATACACGACGCGCGTCGGTGAAGGTCCGTTTCCGACTGAAATGCTCGAGGGCGAGGCGGAGTTGGGCCAGATGATTCGCGAGCGTGGACGTGAGTATGGCGCTTCGACGGGACGGCCGCGGCGTTGCGGTTGGTTCGATTCGTTTGCGACGCGCTATGCCGCTGAGATCAACGGCTTCACTTCGGTTGCGTTAACGAAGCTCGACGTCCTCGATACGCTCGATGAAGTGAAAGTCTGCACGGGTTACAAACTCGACGGAAAGTTGTTGGAGTCGCTGCCGGCGGTTTCGCAGGATTTGCGACGTGTCGAACCAGTTTACGCAACGCTGCCGGGCTGGCGCAGCTCAACGCTCGGCATGACGGAGATGAGTTCACTTCCCACTAACGCCCGTCGTTACGTCGATTTTCTTTCAACACAGATCGGCGTCCAGATTGGGCTTGTCTCAACTGGTCCCGAGCGCTCGCAGACGATCATCGTTCAGGACTCGGCACTTGGCGGCTGGCTACGCGATAGTAAATAAGGATGTAAGCCGCCACCATCCGAGCGCAAGCCATTTCACCGGTCCGCGCCAGCCATACAAACCCATCGCGCCGAAGGCAATGCACTGAAGCAACTCAATCAGCAACCAAATTCGTGAGACTGGTTTGGCGAACGCGAACCCCAAATACGCTCCAGCCGCAGCGAACAGCACGGTTGCCAACAACGTCCGGCCATGAATGTCCTTCGTGAAGCGCGAAAGCAGCCAGGCAAACAGCGCCAACACGGCTCCGCCAATCGCTCCTTCGATCAGCACCCAGCGAAACAATTCAGGTTCAGTCATAGATGCCGGATTATATCCGTAATCATCCGTAACAATCTGCGGCTCGTTTTGGACAATCTCGTTTGTGTTCGGTAGAATGCCCTCGAAGTTCCTCAAAAGAGCACGCCCTGCGTGCTCTCTGCATGTAGATGGGCCGATAGCTCAGTCGGTAGAGCAACTGGCTTTTAACCAGTGGGTCGCAGGTTCGAGTCCTGCTCGGCTCACCATTTTCTAAACAAAAACACGAGTTGCGGTCGGTGTGAATCGACCGCATTTCTGTTGTGAATGCGGGAGGGATCAAAGCATGACGATTCGGGAGTTCTATCTAAAACGTGCAAAATCCGAGTTTCCTATCTTTTTGAAAGTCCTTAGGGCATTGCCGAAGGATCTGAGCTACAAACCGCACGATCGTTCACCTTCGGCCGAGCAATTGGTTTGGACTATAACCAATGAATTGAAAGCATTGATCGACGTCGTCGATACCGGCAAATCTGAGTGGAAAGATGTTCCGCCACCTGGTCTCGACGAAATGATCCAGATGTATGAGAAGTGGTCGACGGAGTTACTCGACAAGGTCTCTAAAATGGACGGAGATGTTGAGCAAAGAAACGCACAGTTCCTTTATCAGGGAATGGTTGTAATGGAGAAACCAACGGCAGAGTTTCTTTGGGACTTCATGTTCGACGCGATTCATCATCGTGGGCAGTTGAGTGCGTATTTGCGACCGATGGGCGGGAAGGTCCCTTCGATTTATGGGCCATCGGCTGATGATACCGGGATGTAAGATTCACTGTTTCAAGTAACGAAGCGCAACACTTCCTGATTCGAAAATCTTTGACTCAACGAGTTTCAATTGTAATTTCTCCGCCAGGCTGACATCGACCAACAACCGTCTTCCTTCTCCTACAATTATCGGCTGAACGACAAAACGATATTCATCAACCAGGCCAAGTTCTATGAGTTGTGAAGGAAGCGATACACCGCCGAGTAAAATATTTTTGCCTTGTTCTTGTTTCAGTTTAAGTATTTCGTCTTGGGGATTCGAACGAACGATTCTCGTATTCTTTCCTTCAGCCTTGTCCAACGTTTGTGAGAAAACGACGATGTTGCTGACGGAGACGAATGCTTGAGCAAATTCGTTCATTGCTTTCGTATCTCCAGAATTGTTCTTTGCGACATCGGGCCAAAACGGAACCATCAATTGATAGGTCTTGCGACCAAAGACCAGCACGTCAACATCTCGCAGCAGGTGCGCATAGTATTCATGTATTTCGTCAGTACCAATTAATTTGGTGTGGTCGCAGCAGCCGTCTAAGGTAATGTTGAGTGCGAAGATTACATTTCTCATTTGAAGACAAAGTTACTAATGGCGTTGTGAGATTCAGGCAGTTGCGGACATGCTGCGGGCGAGTGCTGGTTTGGCGGATCCAATCAATGCTTCGACTCTCTCAACGATCTGCCTGGCCATCGCAAGACTTCGCAAGATCTGCTCATAAGGTTGCGATTTCTCCGGCTGTTCAAACCAGTGTACGTCAAATCCTTGCAGCGCATTTACGGCATTAACGGTCGCTCCGTACGTTCTCGTCGCGCACACGATCACGTTACACCCGACGTTAACGAACAGATCAAGGCTGCTATTGACCAACTTACGAGGATTACCTTGACTGTCGATGCCGATCTTCCAGCCGTTTATAGTCAACACGACTCGGACATCTGTTTTTGTTGTGTGGTTGTGCTCAATTGTAGCGTCTGGGTACTTCTCGGTAAGCATCTCGACAACAGTTCTTATCGTATGGCTTTTACCCTTGTTGGATGTGCCTCTCAAAGCAAATGCGGTTTTCAAAGTGACCTCCCGTGATTAGACGTTTGCGGGCGAAAGTGTCGAGGATTGAATGGAAGCAGACTACCCTTATCGCCCGCGCCACGCAAGGCGCGTCCAGACGATCAGCGGCCCATGACCTTGATCTCCGAGGTGTGGATCTCCCACCAACCTTCGCGATCCGTGTCCCAGCGCAACTTACCGCAGATGCGAACGCGGTCGCCGGCTTTTGGAATGCCTTTGTTTTTGTATTCGTATTCCACTCGAAGATAACGCAGTCGCGCAGAAGTGTCTGCGGTTTGCACATCAGCGTGTTTGTAACAGGCGGCAGTGTCTGAACAGAACTCAAAGACGTCGAGTTCGAGATCGATTGTCGCGAGGCCGTCGTTGGAAACTCCGGGACGCCGGTGCACCTTACCTGTCGCGCACACAAACTTCGGCACGGCTGCGCACGGTTTGTCGATTCTCAGGTTTTGTTTTTGCTCGGGGCAATCCAGCCATCCCGAGATGTTACGGCGTTTGAAGAGCGGCGTGGTAAAAAATCCCGTTGCCTTGGCGAACCATGGAAGCGCGTCGTTTGGTTTCAGCCGCAGCGCACGAATAAAGCTTGCTGGATCGGCGTATGGGTCAAAGTCATCCGTTTTGCGCCAGAACCAACGCCGCGAATTAAGTGCGTCGGGAACTTCTTCACTCGCGCAATCGACTCCATTCACGAGTAGAGTGATGCGATCCGGATGCCAGGCGCCGGTGAGCCCATCACGCGTTCCCGTTACACCGAGCAATCCCTTTTTATGAAGTCGCAGCCAGAGGATGTCGCTCAGCGCAAAACCTTCAGGCACTTTCAGATTGAACGTGTCAGTGCGGCTACGTTCAAAATCATTGCGCCAAAAGTTGTTCAATCGCCAAGACCATGGTCCAACGTCGAAGTAAACGGAGTTGTCGGTTCCCGCGCCACGCAGATCACGAGTCGTGATTCGAACTGCAAGATTATTGACGGTAGGCGCGCCTGCTTGTGCGTCAGCAAACGGTCGACACACTAACTGCAATAAGATGACAAATGCCAAAAGCATCGGTGCAGATCATTATGGCTTGGTGCCTCGATTGAACAACTCTGTCAGATTGATGCCAACGCCCAGTTTGTAATAATCACGACTCGGCTGAAAGATTTTTTGCAGGTCGGACGAAGGAATAAACACTTTTGGATCGGTAATCAGAACGTCGCCGGGTGCGGTATCAAGAAACAACGGATTTTGAATCCTCACGCCGCCCGCGCCTATCTTCATGATTGCCGTGCCGTAAAAATACAAGAAATTCGCTTCTCGCAAAGGAAACGGATAGAAAGCGTCGAACCTAAGCACCATCGATCTTTTCTTTATTGTTTTGGTTGCGTCATTTGGATCCGGCTTCAGGTGGAACAAACTGCCACCAGTGACCGCCTCGTTCTGTCCAATCATGACGTCAACAATTGCCGGAAAGTTATTCCTGTAGATACTGCAAGCCCTGTTCTCACAATAGAAAGTTTTCAGGCGCAGTCCTGCATACCATTGCCGCAGGAAACGATCGCGATCCAACGGAACAAAACCGACAAATTCCTTTGCGGGGTCACTATCAGGAATCGGACCATAACGATCAAGGAAGTCTTCGCGTTGCGGGCTGCCTGCCTTTGGAATTTTGAAAATCTGAGCCAACTCTCTTCTTGCTGTCAGAGGATTGATGGCTCCGCCACCCCCAGCCGCGTAGAAGTGTGTCCGCTGTTTGATACCCGGAATCAAGCTCAGGAAGCTGCCATTAGCAGTATATAACCGGCCCTCCAGACCCATCAGAAAATCAAAGCTTTGGACGAGATCCACTGTGTTACTCGACTTCCCGAGTTGATTCACAAAGTTGGATGGCAAGACTCCAACGGCCGCAACCTGATCGGGTGTCGTTGTCAGTCTGACGTCACCCCAAACGGCGAGCCAGGTACGCCTTCTGGCGATGCACTCGAAGTACGCCTCATCCTCTACGCCGTTAGGGCCTTTCTTGCATCTTGAAAACAGAATTGGAGTACTGAAGAAGAAGTCAACGAAAGGCTTCGTCTCAGTGCTTGCCGAGCTGGCGCCGGCTTGTTCCAATCCGACTATCGCTCTGGAGTTCTGGCTACCGGCAAACTGCGCACGTTCGAAACTGGCGGCGCAGTTCTCGTTGCAATTGATGTCGACGGTAGCCTGTTGTTCAAGATTTCCCGGGTCGGCGGCATTGAGGAATCTGATCGTGCTTTTACCGGCAAGGATCGGGACTCGCACTCGCTTCTTGTCGTCCTTAGTTGTATCTACAGTGATTTCGCTGCTAGTGGTCGACTTATCGCCGTTCTTTACCTCATATTGAATCTTGGAAATTTTGCTGTCTTTGGGAATCTTCACAAAGACATCTACCGCCGTGTCGTTAACGATGAAATCTTTGTCCGGTTTTTCGATCACAATCTTTTTGGAATCGTCAGCAGCGGCTTTTGCGTTGAGCGCCTTGTCTTTCTTTATCTCGATGGATTTTTCATCCTTGCTGCCTGCCGTTAGATCCTTGACGACGATCTTCGTGAGGTCCCCTTTTGATAAAGGCACCGTAACAGGGTAGTCGGCAGTTTCGCGTGTTAGCGTCGGCGCCTTTACATCTTCGAGTGCCTTTGTAAACGTTCCATCATCCGCCTTTTCAAATGCCGCAACGCTGATTTTGCTAACCTTGGGCCCGACGGTGACGGTGACCGACGCCTTCTCATCTTTTTCCGAAACAAAACCACTGTGTTTGAGTGCCAGAGTAACCTCGGCCGGTTTGTCCACGTCGGTGGGTCGGACAGTCATATTGAACGTGCGAAGCGGCTGATTATTCGCAACGTTGCTCACGACAACGGTGTAATCGCCTTCCTCGAGTTGTAGAGTCACGGAGGTGAGTACTTCTCCGCGCGGAAGATCCGGCTTTGTAACAGCGTCAACGGCTTTGTTTGTCTTCAAATTGAGGGCAACGACTTTCAGTTGACGAATGGAATCGTTTTTAATTTTGATCGGCAACGTGAAGTTCTTGCGCGGCACGACGCTTGGAATCTCCACGTCTTCTTCTGAATCGGTCTGCGCGGTCGGTGTTGGCGCAACTGTGGGCGTGGGTTTCGGCAGCTCCGGAGGCTCAATCGGCTTTAAGACAGGCGCCTCCGCGTCAGACTTGACCTGAAGTGAAACCAGTAACGTTAGCGGCGCTGGTTTCGGTAAAGATCGATCCGACACTTGCACTCGAAACAAGTAGGTCTTTGCCGCAACGGGTGTCCCGAAAACGATGCCGCTCGAGCTCTGGAGACCAAGTCCGGCTGGAAGAGGGCCGACCGCGCGCCATTCAAACATGGGGTTCGCGCTCGAAGTTTCGGGCGCTACGCCGTATTTCTTTTTAAGTACTTCAGGAATGTTTTCGCCGTAGTCTTTATTGACTACGCCAGGCGGCATTATGATTTT
>Ga0075433_10002987_pt1 | contig 12985 bp, 7 predicted proteins | sample RhiMethybrSRZTD2_FD_75299 | JGI IMG/M metagenome (GOLD analysis project Ga0075433, IMG submission 75299) | Populus rhizosphere microbial communities from Tennessee, USA - Rhizosphere MetaG P. TD hybrid SRZTD2 | ecosystem: Host-associated > Plants > Roots > Rhizosphere > Soil | place: USA... | reverse complement strand
GCCGCCCCACAGGATGGACAGGTGGGTCCCGAATATCCTTCCGGTATCTCCTTACCGCAGCCGGGACAGTACATGTTCGCTCCTCCTCAGGGTGGGGGGAATCCCATTCGGGGGCACTAAGTTACACGGGACGAGTCGGTGGCGCAACAGCGGGAAGTGGGGATGCGAGACTAGTTGCGGCTCAGAGTCGGGGGGGGAACGCGAAATCGGACGGCGGAGCCGGTCGGGGGAGGCAATCCAGGAAGGGCTGCGGTGCTGTCCTGGAGCCGGCGGGAGTCCGCCAGGGTCAGCAGCTGATCGAAGGAGCCGCCATCCTCGGGAAATGTGGCGCTCCCGAGGCTGGACCGCGGTTTGAAGGTCACCCCGTGTCTCACTTCATGGCTGATGCCTTGAAGCGCGATTCTCAACCGCCCCTCGACCCGTCGAGCCTCGTCGCGCGTCACTCCGGGGAGTATCAGGATGAATTCATTGGCGGCGTAGCGAATGCACGTGTCACACCCGCGCATCTGGCCGCGAACCGCGTGAGCCACACTGCGCAACAACCGGTCCGCGCCGCCCTCCCCGCCATCCGCCAGTGAGTTCTGCAGCGACAGAGTCAGCAGGGTCAGGGAGATGCCCCGCTCCCGGGCCCGGCGTATTTCCTCTTCAAAACTCACGAACAGGTAGCGGGAGTCGGTTGCGGGCCGGGGACGCGCAGGCCCGAGCGCGATCCGAAAGGGAGCAACATCCACGGAATCGTTCGGCGGGGGGAGTCCTGCACCTGCATCGGGGGAGACCGGCCCGGAGAGACCCTGCAGCAGGGCCAGCAGGGAGCGGGAGCGCTCTTCGGCCTCGCTGGCGCGCCGGCGCTCCGTCAGGACACGGCGCCAACCTAGAAGATAGCCTCCTGCCATCAATCCACAGGCGGCGAGGAGGAAAACTACGAGGTCCAACGGGTTCAACATGGCTGACCTTCAATCTAATGATCAGGTGGGAGGATTTCAATCTCCCGTCACGACTTTCCTCCAGGGGGAACGGTTATAATCCGACCATGTCGCGACGCTGGATTCTGCCCGTTGTCGTCCTGGTCCTCTTGTTCACCGCCAGCCTCATTCACGTCGAATCCGGCACCCTCGGGGTGCTCCAGGGAGCCGCCGGAGGCAGGGCCTTCGTGCTGGATCCGGGCCTTCATTTCAGGATCCCCTTTCTGCAGCGTCTCATGATCTACCCCGTCGGGCTTTTCAAGCTCGATTTCCCCTGGGATGTGACCTCCCGGGAAGGCATTGCGGTCAAGCTGGAAGTGCATTTCGAAGGGCTGATTATCCGCGAGAGCCTCCTGCAATTCTCCGAGCGGGCGGCCGCCCGCAACGGCCCGACGGTGGTCCGGGACGATCTCGGGGTTTGGATCCAGCGTTGGGCGTCCCAGCAATCCGCCGGCGAGATCCCCGCTCAACCCCTGGAAATCGGCGACCGGTTTCGCGCCGCCGCCCGTGCGAACGGCTTTCAAATCAAATCCTTGACGGTCGCGAGGAGCCCGGGCCCGGCAACCTCCTCGACGCAGGACTCGCCCCCCATTTCAGCTCGGAACACCGGAGCGAAGGTGGTTCTCCTTGGATTGGACGGGGCCGACTGGCAGCTCCTGGATCCCCTCATCCAAGCCGGCAAGGTCCCCACGCTGGCGCGACTCAAGCAGTCGGGCGCCTGGGCCAATTTGCGCTCCATGGACCCGATGCTTTCCCCCTTGTTGTGGACCACGCTGGCGACCGGCAAACCCCCCGAGGAGCACGGCGTGATGGATTTCATGGTTCGCGATCCGGAAACCGGCAGGCCGTCACCGGTCGGTGCGAATTCCCGGCGCGTGCGGGCCCTGTGGAATTTCTTCAGCGCAGCGGGTCGGTCGTGCGACGTCATTGCCTGGTGGGCCACCTGGCCGGCGGAGGCGGTGAACGGAACGCTCATTTCCGATCGGGTGGCCTATTCGCTCTTCTCGGTGGATGGGGGGCCGCCTCCCAGGGGGGCGGTCTTTCCGGAATCGTATGCGGGAGAAGTCGCCCGCCTGAAGGTGTCCGCCGAAAGCATCACCGCGCAGGAGCTCCGCCCTTTCGTACAAATCTCCGCCTCCGAGCTGCGGGACCTGCGCAAGAAGGCCGTCACCGACCCGGTACTCGCCGCCAAAGATCCGGTGCTGCACCTGACGAGAATTCTGTCCGGGGCGAAGACCTACCAGGCGATCGCCCTGAACCTCCTGTCGCGCGGGCAGAGCGATCTTTTCGCGCTCTATTACCAGGGGATCGACGAAGTCAGTCACCGCTTCGCGCATTTCGCCGATCCCAAGATGGACATGGTCAGCGAGGCGGATCACGCCCGCTTCCGTAACGCGGTGCAGGCGTACTACATCTACCAGGACCAGCAGCTCTCCGAAATCCTGTCCCGCACGGACCCGGCGAGTCTGGTGATCGTGATCTCGGACCACGGGTTCAAGAGCGGGACGGCCCGCCCCAAGGATCATCCCCCGGATCTGGAGGGCCAGCCCGCCCGCTGGCACCGCAATTACGGAATCTTTCTCGCTTCCGGGCCGATGGTGGCGCCGGGGGAAAAGGAAAGCCTGTCGCTGCTGGACATCGCGCCGACGATTCTCTCGGCCGCGGGGCTCCCGGCCGCTGCAGACATGCCGGGGCGGCTGCGGACCGATCTGTTCACCGCCTCCTTCGCAGGCGCGCTGCCGCAACAGAGAATTCCCACTTATGAGCAGGGGCGTCTGACCGGATCTTCCCCGGGAGCCTCCGACGACGCAGGATCGGCAAGCGCCGCGCACGCCATGGAAGAGAATCTGCGATCGCTGGGATACATCGGGGGCGGCGGCCCTCCTTCTCAAGGTTCCGGGACAGCCTTTTCCCACGCGGCGCTGGCCGGCATTCACCTGCAGAACGGCAAGCTCCCCGAGGCGGAGAAGGAGGCCAAGGCCGCTCTGCAGCTGGAGCCGGGATATCTCCCCGCTCTCGTCTACCTCGCGGAGGTTTACGAAAGGCAAAAGCGCTACGACGCGGCGCTCCCGCTCGCCCGCCAGGCGGCCGCCAGTGACAGTCCGGACCGACAGAGCGGGCTGTTTCTTCTCGTCGCCAACCTCTACGTCGCGCTGGGAAAGTCCCGCGAGGGGTTGGACGATATGCGGGCATTCCTGCCCCGGAGGGGGCTGGAAAGCGATCTCCACTCGGCGTTGGGGATTCTGGAATCGGCTTCGGGAGATTCCTCAGGCGCGATGGCCGAATACCGCCGGGCGCTGGAGCTGGATCCCCTGGCCCAGGAGCCCATCAAGCGCCTGTTCGATCTCTATCGTAAGGAGAACAGGCTCAATCTCCTGGTGCCGGTCCTGCAATCGGCCGTCCAGAAGAACCCCGACTCGGCCTTCCACTCCAACTTCCTGGCTCTGTGCCTGGACCAGACGGGCAAGGGAAAGGAGGCTGAAGAGTTTTATCTCCGGGCGCTCAAGTCCGATCCGGAGCACGTCAGCGCTCTGATCAACCTGGCAAGTCTGATGGCAAGGCAGCGCCGGCTGGATGAAGCCGTTCCACTGTTCAAGCGGGCCCTTTCGCGGGATCCGACCAGCCTGGAAGCCCGGGTGGGGCTGGGGGCGGCCTTGAGCTTGCAGGGGCACAATGCCGAAGCGGTTGCCACTCTCGAAGCGGGCGAGAAGCTGGGAGTCTCCTCCCCGACCCTATACAACGCACTGGCCATGGCCTACTATCAGGCCCGGCAAAAGGAGAAGGCCATCGGCATCTTGAAAGAATCTCTCAAGCTGGATCCGGTTCAACCTTCGGCACGCTCGCTGCTGGCCGAATGGGAAAAGCCTTGAAGCCACCCCCGCGGGATTTCCGCAAGTCCGGCTCGAAGCGACCTCCTGGGGCGCGGGGTTTCGGCAAACCCAAGCCGGGCGGCGCGGCCGCGCCGCGTGCCGGCGGATTTCGCAAAGAGGGAGGACCCCAGGCCGGGCGATCAGGAGGATTCCGCAGGCCCGGAGGCGCCGGCGCGCAGCGGTCCGGTGGTTTTCAGAAGAGGGGACGACCTTCTCCGCCGCACGAGGAGTTTCGCAAAGAGAGAAAGCCGCTGCCCATGCCCCCACGGCCAGAGCCCGAGGGTGGTGGCCGGCTCAGAAACCTGAAAATCACTGTCGAGTACGACGGATCGCGCTACCGGGGTTGGCAGATTCAGACACGCGAGCGCACCGTGGCGGGAGTTTTGACGGAGGCGCTGGGAGGGTTGCTCCGGGAACGGGTCAACCTATTCGGGGCTGGAAGGACCGATGCAGGGGTGCACGCCGAAGCCCAGGTGGCCAATTTTCGCACGCACACCCCGACGCCCGCGGCCAGCCTGCTGGAGATGGTGAACCGCGAGCTTCCGTATGACATCAACCTACTCCGGGTGGAAGACGTCCCGCTTGATTTCCACGCCCGGCACAACGCCACCTGGCGCCGCTACCGCTACCAGATCGGTCTTCGGCGCAGCGCGTTTCTGAAGCCCTATTCCTGGTGGCTCAAGGATCTCCCCGACCAGGCCATGATGCGCATCGCGGCTTCGTATCTGGTGGGGAGGCACAATTACGGCCCCTTTGCCACCGGGGGCCGGCCGGTGGATGAGCCGATGGTGGAAGTCTACGAGGCATCCCTGAAAGAGGAGCCGCCGCTTCTGAACTTCCGTATTGCCGCGGACCACTTCCTTCCAAAAATGGTTCGCAGAATCGTCGGGATTCTCGTGCGGGTGGGCCGGCACGATTTTCCTCCGGAGAGGATCAAGGAATTTCTGGAAGGAAAAGGGCCCGTGCCGGAGGAGAGCGTCGCCCCGCCCTCCGGGCTTTTTCTGGAAAAGGTGGAATACCTGTGACGTTGGGAGTGCGGCGGCGCCTCTGAGGCTTTCCCGGGCCGCAGCCTGCGCAATTCCCCGATGACCTTCGCGATACCCCCGGCGGATCGGTGCGTCTGCGCCGGGATCGTGCTCGCCAGGGTGACAATCACTCGCCCGAAAATTCCATTGTCGTAATCCAGCAGAAATGTTCGCCGATGCGGTTGACCCTCGAATGGGCCGGACCTAAATTCTCGCTCGGTCCTGACGCAACTGCCTTTTTCATTTACCGGCCGCCCTGGGCGATTCACCAACGATTCAGAGCGAGAAAACCCTCCCCTCATGAGAACCCATTGCAGATTCCTGGCGGTCTTCGTTCTCGTGCTGAGCGGATTCTGCCCATCGTTGCTTCTGGGGGGGCAGTTCGTCGCGGATACGGAAGGTGTCGGAGCGGTGAAGCCTGATCTCGCCCTGTTCCGGGAGACGCTGCGCGCCTCTGGGGTGACGGATTCGGAGCGCAGGCTCGAATATGAAGCGGCTTTCCTCAATCTGCTCTCCGGCCTGGAGCGCGAGCTGGGACCGACCCGTTCGGCGTACCGAAGGGCCAAAAAGCTCCACCTGGCTCTGCACCAGAGGGTCTTGAGGCGTTACGTTTCCACGGCGGATGGGCTGGACGTCGTGCTCGACCGTGGAGAGTTCAACTGCCTGTCGGCCAGCCTGCTTTACGGCCTGGTGGCCCGCTCCTTCGGGCTGGAGGTGCAGGTGGTGGAGATACCCCGGCACGTCTACGTAAGGCTGTTCGTCGCGCAGCGCCGCATTGAGGTGGAGTCGACCTCCCGTACCGGCTTCGATTTGCGACCCAAGCTCGACCTCGGCCCGGAGAGCCTTTCCGATCCCGGCTACGGTTCGAATGCGGCTGTGGTGGGAGTTCCCGCCGCCAGCTCGCTGCCGGAAGGGGTGGACCTGGAACGCGCGGTGGGTTTCCTGTGGCACAACCGCGGGCGCCGCGCCCTGGAAGAGGGTGAAGCCCTGCGGGCGGCGCGCTCCTTCCTGGAGGAGTCCAGGCTGGAGCCACCCGGAACGTCCCCTTCGGAGACCCTCGGCATGTTCCTGGCGCGTGCTTTTCGAATGGCGTACGAAGCGGGGAAATTTGACGATGCCTACCGGATCGCTGAAATCGGCGTCCACATCTTTCCCGGCCAGACAACGGCGCGAGACCGGCTCCTGGCGGCATCGCTCAAGCGGATCGAGGCGACCTGCGAGGCGGGGAGCGCCGCCGAAGCGGAAGAGATTCTCAATCTGACGGGGTTGGCCGCTGGAAATACCGTGGATATCCGCCGGCTGGACCGGGGCGCCTGCCCACTGATCGCGGCGGCGGCCGTCCGCGCCGAGGATTGGGACCGCGCTTCGCGCATGGCCCGCCGCTTCGCTATCGCCGAGCCGGATCGGGCCGAATCGAATCACCTGTCGCGATGGGTGGCGCGACGCGAGCGCGACGCCCAGGCCATCGCAGGACAGAGAGCCTGCACCCAGCCCCCCTCCCCGTTTCAGGAGGAGAACGTGTCGGGAATTCTCCCGGATTCCAGTGCCGGAGTGCCCCCCGCGCCGGCCCCCGCCGCAACCGAGGCGCTCAGGGATTAGTCAGCGCTTTGGGCCCGGCGCATGCTGCATGAATTCCAGGATGCTCTCACTCAGCCTACCGTAATCGCCGCCGAAGTGATGCGATCCCGCCATGCGGATGTGGCGCAGATTGCCCTGGGGTTTCGACGGGCAGCCTGATGGGTCGCCGGAAGCGGGCTCCAGGCAGAGGATCGGCAGATGTCTCTCCTGCCGCACCGAAGAGGCCACGGGAAACCGCGTCGGGGTGTCGTTCTCGAAGACCCAATCCAATGGGCTTACTTCGAACGTGGCATAGGGACCCGGCGCCAGCAGGACCATGCCGCGCAGGCGCGTGACCGGCGAAGACTTTCCGCCTTGCCGCTCCAGGCTCACCGGAACCACCTCGGCGCCGAATGAGAAGCCACCGGCGAACACCGGAAGAGTTTCGGGCAGCGAATCGATGACCCGAGAAAGGTCCGCGTCGAACTCCTCGGGTGATCGGGCCTCCCAGAAATAGCGCAGCGTGTTCCATCCCACGACCGCGACGGAAGCTCGATGCAGGCGGGCCGACACTTCCCGGTCCAGCTCCATCCAGCCTCCGTCCCCCGAGAGAAAAATCAGAATGCGCTCCGTCTGGCGGGGCCAGCTCACGACCAGCGGGAGCTCGAGGGAGTCGAGTTTGTCCCGGATGGCGTCCGGGGCGAGGTTCGGGGCCGAGGCGACTTCCGCCTCCCGGGGCATCTCCCAAACCGAGCCCGGCTCCAGGAAAGAGTGCACCGCGGTATCGAACGCTTCGCCCCAATTGCGCGTCACGCCGAATCCATGGCCGACCTTGGGAAGCAGGATCATCCGTGCCGCCGGGATGTTCGAGATGAAGCGCTCGACCGCCTTCGCATCACAGACCTGATCCACGCTTCCCTGCAAGTCAATCCACGAGGGAGCGCCACTGGCAAGCGCCGGCAGCTCCGGGCGGACGGGGAGGAGCGAGACTCTCTTCTTCGCATCGAACGAGGGCTTCCAGTCCCCCTTGGAGCAGAGGGGACGGTGCACCTCCAGGTCCGGGCAGAATCCCAGACTCACTCCACCCGCAAAAGAGCCGGCCGGAGCCTGTGAGAGCACGCCGTAGACCACCGTGGCGCCGGAGGAATACCCCACCAGGATGGGAGGAAGGTAGCGCGGAAGCTTGTAGATTTTCTCGACCGCTTGAGCCATGGCCTCCAGCTCGCCCGCCGGATACCAGCAGGCGCCCTGGTTTTTCTCCACCAGGCGCTGCCAGTCGGGCATGGGAATTCCCACGACCAGGGCTACTTCGCCCAGGCGGCGCGCCATGCCGAGGACGCCCAGCTTCCAGCCTCCGTCGCCCGAAATGAAGAGGACGACACCCCGGGCCCGATGAATGTCACGCGGCCGGACCGCAGCCACCTGTCCAAGAAGCGGGATTCGGACCGACTCTTCGACGTAAGGCGCAGTCGAGCGCGCGTCGGCTCTTGCGAAGGCCTGGGAAGCCAGGACCAGCCCGATGCATGAGGCCAGCAGGCGATGCCGTCTCATGCCGACCGCTTGCGGGGCAGGAGGAGGGCCGGCCACCCTCCCGCAATCAGCACTGCGGTGCTGGTCACGGCGGCCGGCCAGTCCCACGGTTTGGGGTAAGCCATGTAGCGCGGTTCCCATTCCGGCTCGAACTTCTCCTTGAAGCGGCGCAATCCCTGGAAATTGAACCAATGCTCTCCATGGCGAAAGAAGAGGTGGGCCAGCCGCTCAAAGGAGCGGGCCCAGCGCAGCTCACCCACCGAGGAGAGGGGAGCCATTCCCAGGTTGAAGCGGGTAAATCCCGACTCTTTGCCGAACAGCATGATCCTCACGAACAGGTATTCGATAACGTCACCCAGGCCCCCCTCTTCCTCGGCCTCCGGCCGGTAGCGCATCAAGTCGACCGAGAGCTCCTCGCCCGTCCTTCCCTCGAGAATGTTGGCGAAGCCCGCCACCTGCCCCGCAGCGTCCCACACCACGGCGCAGGGAAAGCGTGACAAGTAGACCTCGTCGAATCGGCCGATGGAAAACCCCTTCTCGACCTGCTTCTTCTTCTCGAGCCAGGCATCCGATACCCTGCGCAGCTCGGGGAGCAGCGCCGCGAGAGCGCCTCCCTGGACAATCTCGAATCGCCCTCCTGCTTTCTCGACGCGATTCAGGGCGTTGCGCCATTTCTTGGCCTTGTTCCCCTTCAGGTCGAAGCGTGCCAGGTCCACGATCCCCTCCTCCCCCAGCTTGAAGAAGGAGAAGCCGAAATCATGCGCCACGGGAATCAGGGGGGCGGAAATCTGATAGAGCACCACTTCACGATCCTGGTCGGCGGCGTAGTTCAGAAATGCCGCGAGCAGACGGTGCTCCTCCCCGGAGGGACAGACCGGATCGGAATAGGCGATGAGAAACCTGCCGAGAGTACGGTAGGCGATGAAGCCCTCCCCCGGAGACGGAATCCCGGTCTCCGCCGGCGGGGGCGGCAGCCAGAACAAGGCTTTGTCTCCCGTGGCCGCGAGCAGCGGGTTGGTGCTGCGGGCGTGACGCCGCGAAGCCTCAGCGGCGCGGGTAACTTCCGCCTCGCCCGGCAGCCGATCAAGAGGTCGCGCGCGCTGGGCGAAATGGAAAGCTCCCGCGAGGGCGGCAAGCACCAGAACGATGAGGCCGCGCAGGAAGCGGGCGGGCTGGGCGGCGGAGCCGAAATGGCCCAAGGAGGCGAGTCCCGGGACTTCGAAGGAGCCGAAGCCGATGGCGACGAACAGGACCACGGCGAACAGCCCGATGGAGATCATGAATTCCAAAGGGGGTTGCAGGCGCCCGGCGTGCCGGAAGTCGCCACGGAAAATGGTCAGGAACGCCACGGCGCCTAGAGCGAGCAGCGCCTCCTCGAAATCGAAGCCTTTCAAGAACGTGGTGAGCGCCCCCGCCAGGAACAGCGACAACGCGACGCGGTGACTGCTGCGATATCCGCGTCGCAGACCTCTCGAGATGACGAGGAGCATGAATCCCAGCAGCACCGACACCCAGTGCGAGATTTCCACCACCGCCAGGGGAACGCTGCGCTGCAGAGAGGTGACGCGGTCCGCCAGAGACGGGGTCGCGGCGCTGGCCAGCAGCACCACGCCGCACAGGAACGCATAGGAAGCCATGGCCAGGCGAGCCAGGATTCGGGTCCTGCGTCCCGTCCTGACCATCCGCCCGATAAGAAACAGCGTGGCGAAGACCCAGGGAAGAAAGTAATAGATCGCCCGGTAGAGAATGAGCGAGGCGAAGATGCGATCCTGCCCGCCTGCGATTCCTCCCAGCGAAAAGACCCAGTAGGCGTCCGCCGAGCCCAGGCCGCCGGGAATGAGGCTCGCCAATCCGACCAGCTGACCGAGAAAAAAGGTTCTCAACGAAAGCACTGAATCTGCCCAGCCCTCCGTCCCGAACACCGCCAGGTGAAAGACCACCCAGGCCAGGAGCCAATCGAGGGAAGCCACGGCGGCGAGGAAATAGGAATTGGCCTCCCATTCCCGGAAGGACTTGGGGAGCACGGGAAGCCGCGGCAGCGTGCGCAGCAGCCAGGCGGTGACCAGGGTGGCGAGGGCGCCCAGGAAAAGCCGGCCCGCAAAGGGCGGGATGCTCTCCGGCAGGGGTGCGAGGACTGCGGCGCACCATCCCACGAGCCCCAGTGTAAAGGCGGCGAGAATGGCGCTCAGGGCGGAGCGTGATCGCTTCCCCGCCACTCCCAGCGGCCGATACAGCCAAAGGCGCAAGGCTGGGCCGGCGAGCGGCCCGAGCGTCAGAAAATTGCTCCACGCAAACGTCACGACGCCCACCCTCCAGCGCGCCGAGAGACGCGGAGGCTGTTGCAGTTTTCCCAGAGCGCTCACGTCATACAGACCCGCGAGGGCAAGGTTCATGCCGGTGAACAGGAGGAGCAACAGGGTGAGAGAGGACGGTGTGGTCCTGAGAATCTGTCGAACTTCGAGGAGGTCGACTTTGCGAAGCTCGCTCCAGCCGATCCAGGCCACCAGGATGACGACCAACCAGGGCCACAGCGGACGAAGCTTCAGGAGGAGCGCGGAGTAGAAAAGCGACGAGCGCTCCGATTCCGCCGTGATCGGATCCTCTGATTCAGCGGAATCGTCGGACCTTGGATCGGGGCGCGGTGACTCCCCGTCCTGGCTCACGGGTGCTCCTTGACGCTCGCCTCGGCTGCGGGGTCGAGCCCCAGAAGCCATTCCACGCCCGCCGCCAGGCTACGCCGCAGACTGTCTTCCTGTCCGTTGAAATGGTGATCGGCCCTCGGCACGGTCAGGAGCTTTTTCGGGGTGGATGCCGCTTCGACCAGGTGAGGGGCGGAAGAATTCTCGTCGTCGCCTCCGTGGATGAACAACACGGGAATGCCCTTGCTGGACGCGAGAGCGTCCGAGACCTGGAAAACGTGTTCATGCTCCTCGAATCCAAAGATCTCGAGCACCCGGAACTGCAGACTGCCCACGTCATCCGGTCCCAGCATGATGAGCCCGGCGATGCGGTCGCCCCACCCGCCGCCCCCGGCGACCCACGGAGCGAGATCGGCGCCGAATGAGAAACCGGCGAGGAGGAGCTGCGAGTCCTCGGGCCGGCCGGCGGCGCGGGCCAGCGTGGCCACGTAAGCGCGCATGTCCGCGGCCAGGGTGCGTCGATCATCCTGGGCCTTCCAGAAGTACTTGAGGCAGTCCACCCCGCCCACCCAGAACCCGTCCTTCTGGAAATAGCCGGCGAGGCGCTGGTCGAAATTCCGCCATCCTCCCTCTCCGGAGATCAGCAGCACCAGCGGCAGATGGCGATCGTGGACCGGCTCGTAGATGTGCACGGAGTACTCGCCGCGGGAGGTCTTGACATCGGTCCTGAAGTGATGGGTATCGGCGAAGGCGGGCGCCGCCAGGGCCAGGCTGAAAAGCAGTCCGCAGACTGCTTCGCGGGTCCGGCGCGCACCAAGCAAGGTCAGTCGCGCGTCCCGCCGGCGGGAATCACGGCGGGAATTCCGGCCACGGGAGGTTCCGTCCACCGGCCGTGCTCTTTGATGAGGCCCACGAGGCGCTCGTCGGCCTCGGCGTAGGGAATGTCCTTCTCGATCAGATCCTTGCCCACGAAAAGGCTGACTTTGCCGGGGCCCCATCCGACATACCCGAAATCGGCGTCGGCCATCTCACCGGGTCCATTGACGATGCAGCCCATGATGGCGATCTTGACCCCCTTCAGGTGTGCCGTGCGGGCCTTGATGCGCCGGGTGGTCTGTTCGAGATCGAACTGGGTGCGCCCGCAGGAGGGGCAGGAAATGAATTCGGTCTTGAACAGCCTGAGTCGTGTTCCCTGCAGGATGTTGAAGGCGAGACGCAGGGAATCGGCCGGCGAGCCGTAATGCTCGATCCGGACCGCATCGCCAATTCCGTCGCACAGCAGGGAGCCGAGATAGACCGAAGGGAAGAGCAGCGGGTCTTCCTGCCTGTCGGTCACATCCGTCCGCAGCAGCAGGGGAGCGTCGATTCGGGAATCCGCCAGGGTCCTGGCCAGGACTCGATATGGGACGACGGGAGAAATTCCCACTGCGGATTCCAGGGAAAGCATCGGAAGGCGTCCGGTCTGGGAGTGGCAGCGGTCCGCGAGTCGGGCCAGAGTCGCCGCCGCATCCAGCCCAGCGTCCCCGACCTGCATCTCCAGATGGAGTGCGAGTCCCCTCAACCGCGCGACGCGAAACAGCAGCTCCTGCATCGGGTCACTCTCGGAAGCGGAACCCGCCAACCGGAGTGTGATCCGATCGCACAGGTGGGCCAGCTGTTCAAGGTGAGGCAGACCCGCCGCGGCGAAGTCCGGGCCCGGGCGAACGGAGAGGGCGGGCGCGTCGGGGCGGGAACGAAGCAGGCGGGAGAGCCGCTCCAGCTGGGCAATCTCGGATGCCCCGGGGAGATCCACCTCGAGAATCTCGGCCCGCGCATCGGGCGTGGAGGAAGGTCCTTCCAGGGAGCGAATCTCTTCTGCGATCGCCGCGGCATCCCCCAACGGAGCACGCAAGCGGCACTCCACGCGCACCGGCTCGCCTCCCCCCAGAGGGACCTTTCCGACCTGCAGCCGCGCGCTGTCCCGACGGGTGTAGGTCGCACCGGGGGTGAAGCCGTGGGAGACGGCCTCTGCGTCTGTAGGGGCGGGCATCGGCTCGATGCAACGGTTGTATTTTTCCACCAGCGTGAAGGCGACCGGAATCTCCGCCACCGGATCTTCCGTGAGCGACACCCGGATCGTGTCGCCAATGCCTTCCTCCAGCAGGGTGCCGATCCCCACCGCCGATTTGATGCGCCCATCCTCCCCGTCTCCCGCTTCGGTGACGCCGAGGTGAAAGGGATAATCCATTCCTTCGGCGGCCATGCGCTCCGAAAGCAGGCGATAGGCCCGGATCATGACCATCGGATTGCTCGATTTCATCGAGAGAATCAACTCGCGGTGACCGTGACGCTCGCAAATCCGCACGAATTCAAGGGCCGATTCCACCATTCCCAGGGGCGTGTCGCCGTAGCGATTGAGAATC
>Ga0075433_10002980_pt1 | contig 13009 bp, 10 predicted proteins | sample RhiMethybrSRZTD2_FD_75299 | JGI IMG/M metagenome (GOLD analysis project Ga0075433, IMG submission 75299) | Populus rhizosphere microbial communities from Tennessee, USA - Rhizosphere MetaG P. TD hybrid SRZTD2 | ecosystem: Host-associated > Plants > Roots > Rhizosphere > Soil | place: USA... | reverse complement strand
GGCGGCGAGGACCGCTGGGTGGCGCCGGTGGGCGAGGACGGCGTGGGCGCGATGTACGTGGTGATGAATCGGAACAAGCGCGGCATGACGCTCGATCCCAGCTCACCCGAGGGCCGGCAGATCGTGCAGCGGCTGGTGGCCACCGCGGACGTCGTGGTCGCGAACCTCCCGCCCGAGGTGCTGCGCTCCCTGGCCCTGGACCTCGAGAGCCTGCGCCGCGTGAGGCCCGACATCATCCTCACCACCGTCACCGCGTTCGGCGGCGGCGGGCCCTGGAGCCACCGCCACGGCTTCGACGGCATCGGCCAGGTCATGTGCGGCTCGGCCTATCTGACCGGCACGCCCGAGCAGCCGTACCGTGCCGCGGTGGCGTGGGTCGATTGCGGCACCGCCTCCCTCGCCGCCTTCGGGACGCTGGCCGCGCTCATGGAGCGTCAGAAGACGGGGCACGGCCAGAAAGTGGAGGGGGCGCTCCTGCGCACGGCGGTCGCCTTCAACAATGCCACCCTGGTCGAGCAAGGGGTGGTGCGCCCGAATCGCATCGCCACCGTGAACCGCGGGCAGACCTCGGCGCCCTCCGATCTCTTCCGCACCAAGGACGGGTGGATCATCGCCTACGCCATCGGCAACCCGATGTTCAAGCGGTGGGCACGCCTCATGGGCGAGGAACACTGGCTCACCGATCCGCGCTTCGCGGACGACCTCGCGCGCGGGGACCACGGCGAGATCATCTCCAAGCGCATGAACGAGTGGACGGGCGAGCGCACCACCGCGGAAGCGCTGGCCGATCTCGAGACCGCGAAGATTCCCGCGGGCCCGCTCTACTCCCCGCAGCAGGCGCTCGAGGACGCGCATATCCGGGCCGCCGGCCTCCTCGCCGACACGGAATACCCCGGGCTGCCGCGCCCCGCGCCACTGGCGCCGATGCCCGTCGATCTCTCGGAGACGCCCGGCCGCTTCCGCCACCGCGCACCCACCCTCGGCGAGCACACCGATGTCATCCTCGGCGAGCTGGGCTACAGCGCCGAGGCCATCGCGGGCTTCCGCGAGAGAAAGGTGATCTGAGCCATGAAGGGACGGGTCGCGGTGCTCCCCGCCTACGGCGGCGACTTCGAGCTGCGCGAGTATCCGGTGCCCGATCCCGAGGCGGGGGCGGTGCTGATCCGGCTGACCCGCGCGGGCGTGTGCGGCTCCGACCTGCACATCTGGCGCGGCGAGATGAAGGAGGTGTACGGCTCGCCCCCCAAGGACCTGACGTTCGGCCACGAGATGTGCGGGCGCGTGGAGCGGCTGGGCGCGGGCGTGGCGACGGACTCGGCGGGCGCGCCGCTGCGCGAAGGCGACCGCGTCGCGTTCCTCTACTTCTTCCCCTGCGGCCGCTGCCCGGTCTGCACCCGCGACGAGATGGGCTCCTGCCCGCGCAAGGGCCGCGCGAACCGCGTCGCGGGGACCCCGCCCTACTTCAACAACGCCTACGGCGACTACTACTACCTGCGGCCGGGCGGCTGGGTCTACCGCATCCCCGACGAGGTGTCCGACGACATGGCCACGCCGGCCAACTGCGCGCTCGCCCAGGTGCTGTACGGTCTCACGCGCGCCGGCGTGCGCATGGGGGACGCGGTGGTGATCCAGGGGGCGGGCGGCCTCGGCCTCAATGCCATCGCGGTCGCCCGCGACATGGGGGCCGGCACCATCATCGTGGTGGACCGCGTGCCCGCGCGCCTGGCCCTGGCCCGCGAGTTCGGCGCCGATCACACGTTGAGCCTCGAGGACCTCCCCACCTCCGAGCGGCGCATCGCCGCCGTGCAGGACCTCACCGAGGGGTTCGGCGCCGACGTGGTGGCGGACTTCGTGGGCTACCCGGACGTGGTGCCGGAGGGCCTCAGGATGCTGCGAAGCGGCGGCTGCTACCTGGAAGTCGGGTCCATCGCGCCCGGCAACATGTTCAGCTTCGACGCGACCGCCCTCGTGCGCGGCAACATCCGTCTCGTCGGGACCTCGAACTACTCGCCGTGGGCGCTCGCCCAGTCCCTGGCCTTCCTGCGTCGGGGACAGGCGCGCTTCCCGTTCGCGCGCCTCGTCTCCCACGTCTATCCGCTCGAGAAGATCTCGGATGCGTTCCAGCAGGCGGACTGGATGCAGCGGGGCGGCGATGGCCTCCGCCTGTCGCGAGCCGCGCTGTCGATGGCGTGAGGCGGCTCCGCGGGATGCGGCTCGGAGGGGATCAGCGCGGGCTCGGCCTGATCGAGATCGCGCTGGTGCTGGTGATCGTGGCGATCGTGGGCACTCTGCTCTACCGCTACGTCGGCTCGACGGCGAAGACGGTGGAGAAGTTCAAGGAGGACCGGCCGCTCGCCCACACGCGGCTGGCCGCGGATCAGGCCACGCTGGCCGCGATGCAGGGGGCGCTCCAGACCTACCGCGCCACCAACGAGGGCAAGCTCCCGCCCGACAAGGCCGGCGTCGCCGCCCTGATGGCCGGCCCGCCGAAGTTCCAGTGCGAGGCCGGCGACTTCGACTACGATCCGGCGAGCGGCACGCTGCGCCTGACCGTCACCGACGTCACGCGCTGCTAGCGCGGACGCCTAGCCGCCGACGCTCTTCGCGAGCGCCTGGACGCTGTCGACGACGACGCTCACCAGCTGGTCGGTCTCCTCGTTGGTGATGCAGAGCGGCGGCGCGAGGCGGAGCACGCTGCCCCGCGCGTAGACGATCGCTCCGCGGCTCCAGGCCTCGCGGTCGAGGTCGGACACGATCTTGGCGTCGAGCGGCTTGCCCGAGCCGTCCGGATCGACGAGGTCGACGCAGACGAGGAGGCCGCGGCCGCGCACCTCGCCGACGATCTTCGTGCCGGCCAGCGCGCCACGGAGCCCCTCCAGGAGGCGCGTCCCCTGGGCCGCCGCGTTCTCGATCAGGCGGTCCTGCTCCATGATCTTGAGGTTGGCGAGCGCGGCCGCGCAGGCCACCGGATGCGCGGCGTAGGTGTTCGGGTGCACGTTCTCCTGGGTCGTGTCGTCGGGGAACGCGGCGGCGAGATGCGGCCGCGCGATGCTGGCCGACAGCGGGATATACCCCGACGTGATGCCCTTGGCCACCGACATGAGGTCCGGCACCACGCCCTCGTGATCGCACGCGAACCAGCGTCCGGTGCGGCCGAAGCCGGTGATGACCTCATCCGCGATCATGAGCACGTCCAGCTCATCGCACACCGCGCGCACCGCCTTGAGCCAGCCGAGCGGCGGGATGATGAAGCCCGCCGAAGACAGGATGGGCTCGAGGATCACTGCGGACACGGTGTCGGGGTTCTCGCGCTCGATGATCTCGCGCAGCTCGCGCGCGCGACGCTCCACCAGCTCGCCGTCGGTGCCTGTCCCGCGGTCGCGGAAGGGATGCGGGGGCGCGGCCTTGGCGAAGCCCGCCGGCTGCAGCGGCGCGTACGCGGCCGTCATGTGCGGCAGGCCGCAAATCGCGTAGGTGCCCATGGTGGCGCCGTGATAGCCGCCCTGGAGCGCGATGACCTTGTACTTGTTCGAGCGGCCCCGGGCCAGCCAGTACTGCCGCGCGATCTGCATCGAGCGCTCATTGGCCTCCGAGCCGGACACCGCGAACATCGTGTAGCGCAGGTCGCCGGGGGTGAGCGTGGCGAGCTTGGCCGCGAGCTCGGCGGCGGGCCGGTTGGAGAACTGGCGCGTGGTCGGGTAGTAGGCCAGCTTGACGGTCTGCTCGGCGATCGCCTCGGCGATCTCGCGCCGGCCGTGGCCGACGTTCACCACCGCCAGACCCGCGAAGCCGTCCATCAGCTTCTTCCCCTGCTCCGTCCAGACCCACACCCCCTCGGCGCGGTCGATGACCAGCTCGTCATCCTTGAGAAACGGGTGGTCCTGAGTCTTGTGCGTCCAGAGATGACGGATGTCGTCGGCGTGTGTGCTCATGAGGCACAGGGTAGGCAATGCGGCATCGCGGGGCAAGCGGAGATTTCGGCTAACATGATGGCGTCATGACGGAGCCGGCTCCGCTCGCCGAGGCGCTCCGCGGCCGGACCGTGCTCGTCGTCGAGCGCGATCCCACCGCGCGGGGGTCGCTCGCGGCCCAGCTCGCCGCGCTCGGCGCGGCCACCGACACCGCCGCGTCCGGTCCCGAAGCGCTGCTCCGACTCGCGCGCGGGGACGAGCACGGTGGGATTGGCCTCATCGTGCTCGCCGCCGATCTTCCCGGCATGGGCGCGGCGGGCTTGACCCGCGCGCTCCGCACGCGGCCTGAGACCCGGGCGGTGCCGGTGGCGACCGTGCCGGGCCCCGCCCTCGACCCGGCCGCGCTGCTGCGGGCGCTCGACGCGGCGGCGGCGCCCGCCGAGCTCGATCTGACCGCAGCGAGCGCGCGCCTGGGCCTCGCCCCCGCCGAGCTCGCGGAGCTGCATCGGGCCTTCGCCCCGCAGGCGGAGGAGCACCTCGGGGCCCTCGCGCGCGCGGTCGAGGCCGGGGACGCCGACGCCGCCCGACGCGTGGCGCATGCCCTCGCGGGCGCCGCGGGCAATCTCGGCGCCGGCGACCTGCACCGCGCCGCCCGCGAGCTCGAGCATGCGACGCGCGCGGGCGCCGAGGGCCTCGCCGCGCCGCTGGCCGACGTCGCGCGTGCGGGCCGCGCGCTGCTCGCGGCCATCGCCCGCCTCGGGCCCGCGCAAGCCGGCGCTCCCGTGACCGGCGCGCCCCCGCCGCGGGCGCCCCGGGGCGAGCTCGCCGACCGCCTCGTCCTCATCGTGGACGACGTCCGCACCAACGTCGAGCTCCTCGTGCGCGCGCTCAAGGACGACTACCGGCTGGCGGTGGCCCAGGATGGCGAGAGCGCCCTGCGCAGCGTGCGCGCCGCGCCACCCGACCTCGTGCTGCTCGACATCATGATGCCGGGACTCGACGGCTACGAGGTGTGCCGACGGCTCAAGCTCGACTCCCGTACGCGCGACATCCCGGTGGTGTTCCTCACCTCGCTCGACGAGGTGCGAGACAAGGCGCGGGGCTTCGAGGCCGGCGCCGCAGACTACATCACCAAGCCATTCGAGATCCTCGAGGTGAAGGCCCGCGTGGGCGCGCTCCTGCGCGCCAAGGCCTACCAGGATGCGATCCGGGAGCTGCTCGAGAGCGAGCTCCGCGTGGCGCGCGAGATTCAGCGCGGCCTCGTCCCCCGGAACTTCGCTGCGCTGGGCGGCCCCGCCGCGGAATGCTTCGCATGCCTCGAGCCCGCGCGCGCGGTAGGGGGCGACCTCTACGACGTCTTCCGCGTCGACGACCGGCGCCTGTGCCTGGTCGTCGGCGACGTCTCCGGCAAGGGCATCCCGGCCGCGCTCTTCATGGTGATGACGATCACGCTGATCCGCAGCCTCGCGCGGCTGAGCGGCCGTCCGGACGAGATCCTGGCCCGTGTCAACGACGCGCTGGCCGCGGACAATCCCTCGAGCATGTTCGTCACGCTCTTCTGCGCCGTGCTGGACACGGAGACGGGGCGGCTGACCTGCGCGAGCGGGGGCCACCTCTCGCCGATGCTGATCCGCCCAGGGGCAGAGGCACGGCCGGTGCTTGCCTCCGAGGGCACGCTCGTGGGCGTGCAGCCCGGCCTGGCGTTCCCCGCCACCGAGGTGGAGCTGGCCCCCCACGATCTCCTGGTCGCGTTCACCGACGGGGTGACCGAGGCGATGTCGCCCGACGGCGCGCTCTTCGGCGAGGCGCGACTCCGAGCGCTGCTGGGCGCACTCGGGGACGTCGCCCCCGCCGCCGCGGTCGATGCGGTGCTCGACGGCGTCCGCGCGTTCGCGGACTCCGCCGAGCAGGCCGACGACATCGCGATCCTCGCCGTGCGCTACGCGGGACCGGAAGGACGTCCCGCGGCGACGGCGGACCTGGTCCTCGACCTCCGCGCGACGTTCGAGGAGGTGGTGCGCGCGGCCACCGCGGTGCGAGGACTCTGCGAGGCCCGCGGCGTCCCGCGCGAGCCGACCGACGACCTTCTGCTGGGCCTCGACGAGATGCTCTCGAACATCGTCACGTACGGCTACCCCGGTAACCCCGAGGGCGCGATCGCCGTGCGCGTGGCGATCACCGAGGAGGCGCTCCGGCTCGACATCAGCGATCGCGCCCCCGCCTTCAATCCGCTCGAGGCGGCCACCCCCGACCTGGACGCCCCCCTGGACACGCGGCCGGTGGGCGGCCTCGGCGTGCACCTGGCCCGCTCGGTCATGGACACGATGGAGTATGCGCGGGAGAACGAGGAAAACCGGCTGCGCCTGGTGCGCCGGCTTCGGCGGGATGAGGTGCTATAGTGACGGCGGCATGCCGTTGACCGTTCGGGTAAGTCGCGATGACGGGGGCGCCACGGTGCGCGTACAGCCCTCCGGCAGCCTGGACAGCGCGACCGCGGGGGTGCTCGAGCGCGAGCTCGCCCCCATTCTCGGGAGCGCGGCGAAGGTGCTCGTCCTCGACTTCGCCGAGGTCACGTTCGTGTCCAGCGCGGGCATCCGCGTCGTCCTCGCCGCGCGGAAGCAGCTGGCGGACCGCGGCGGCTCCCTCCTCATGGCCAACCTCCAGCCGCCGGTGGCCAAGGCCTTCGAGATCGTCCGCGCCATTCCCGACGTGACGATCTTCAAGAGCGTCGCGGAGCTGGACGCCTACCTCGCGGCCATGCAGCGCAAGGCGGGCGGCGGCCCTCCGCGCTAGCCCGCGCTCCTCGCTGCGTCCGTCCGCTCGCCCCCCGGCGTCCGCGCGGCGGTGGCGGAGGCCATCGCGCCGGTGGCTCATCGTCGCCGCGCTGTTCGCCGTCACCTACGGCATCTCCACCCCGCTCGCCGCCTACGGCGTCTTCCTGCCCATCCTCGCGGAGGCGTTCGGCTGGAGCCGGGGCGCCATCAGCGCGGCGCTTTCGGTCAACCTCTTGGTCGGGGGCCTTGCCGGCTTCGTCATCGGCGCCCTCGCCGACCGCCACGGCCCGCGCATCCTACTGATGACGACGGTGGTGATGGCGGGCACGGCGTTTGCGCTCGTCGGCGCCGTGCATGCGCTCTGGCAGCTCTACCTCTTCGTCGGGCTGCTCGGCGGCATCGGCATGTCGAGCTTCTATCTCCTCGGGGCCGCCACCGTGACCCACTGGTTCGTGACCCAGCGCGGTCTCGCGCTCGCGCTCGTGCTCGTGGGCTTCAACCTGGGGTACGTCACCGGCGGGCCGCTCGCCGCCTGGCTGATCGGCGCGCACGGCTGGCGCGCCGCCTATGCGATCCTCGGATGCGGCTGCGGCCTCCTGACCCTGCTCGCCGCCCTCACCATCCGGCTTCCCCGCAGCGGCGAGGTCGGACCCCGTGCCGCGACCGTCGCGATCGGCCACTCGGCGGCCATGGAGGCGACGTTACGCGACGCGCTCCGGGACCCGCGCCAGTGGCTGTTGAATGCCTCCTGGCTCTGCATGGGCGGTCTCGCCCTCATGATCAACGTGCACATCGTTCCGTTCGCGCGCGACGCCGGGCTCGGGCTGGCGGGCGCGTCGTTCGCCCTCACCGCCTACGGGGTTGGCGCCGCCGCGGGCCGGCTCCTCGGCGGCGTGGTGTCGGACCGCCTCGGCTCGGTCGCCACCCAGCGGCTCGCGTACGTGGTCACCGCGCTGTCACTGGTGGTGCTCTACTGGGCGCCGACGCACGCCGCCCTGCTCGGCTCGATGGCGGCCTTCGGCGCGGGCTTCGCCGCCACCGACACTCTCGTGGTGAAGATCGTCCCCGACCTCTTCGGCGTCCGCGCGATCGGCGCCATCATGGGCGTGCTCGCGCTCGGCTGGCGCTCCGGGGCGGCTCTGGGGCCGGCGGCGGCCGGCTTCCTCTACGACGCGACCGGCTCCTACGCGTGGTCCTTCGGCCTCGCCCCCGCGGTGGCGCTCACGAGCTGGGCGTGCTTCGCCCTCGCCCTCCGCTGGCCGGTCAGTACCCGAGGGCGCGGTCGACCAGGTTGAGGAGCGGCTCCTTCGCCAGGAAGCGACGCAGATTCTCCGCGAAGAGCCCCACGCACTTGTCGTCGTAGCTGCGGAGAAAGCCCGACACGTGGGGCGAGACGATCACCGTATCTAGCTGATAGAGGGGATGGCCCGGCGGCGGCGGCTCCTGGGCGAAGACGTCCACCGCGGCGCCCCCCAGCCGCCCGTCGAGCAGCGCCGCCGCGAGCGCCGCCTCGTCCACGCTGGCGCCGCGGCCCACGTTGGTGAAGAAGGCGCCCGGCTTCATCGCGGCGAGCTCGCGGACGCCGATCATCCCCCGCGTGGCCGGGGTGAAGGGGGCGCAGTTCACCACCACGTCGGCGCGCGCGAGTAGCGCGCGAAGCTCGCCCGGCGCGTACCACGCGGCGGGGATCGACCCCGACGGATCGCCGGTCCCGGGCAGGGCATAGCCCGGATCCGCGCGCCGCGCGGGGTCGCGCTTGCACGCCAGCACGGTCATGCCGAGGGCGACGCTCGCCATGCGGGCCAGCTCGCGCCCGATGCTGCCGTAGCCGATGATGCCGAGGCTGGCGCCGCGCAGCTCCACCGGCACGAAGAGCGGCCAGCGCCGGCGATCTTCCGGCCACCCGCCCCGCCCCCGCCACTCCACCATGCGGGGCACGCGATGGGCGAGGGCCAGTATGACGGTCACCGCGTACTCCGCGATGGCGGCGGCGTGCACGCCGCTGGTGGTCGTGAGCGGGATCGCGCTCCCGGAATAAAGGGGATGATCGTCGAGGGCGTTCACCCCCGCCATGTGCAGCTGCACCCACCGGAGATCGGGCGCCCGCGCGAGATCCCGCGGCGGGTCCCCGGCGTAGAGCACGTCCACGCCGGCGTAGTCCGCGGCCGCGGGATCCGCGGCCCTCACGCGGAACGCGGGCGAGACCGCGCGCACGCGGTCGAGCTGCGCCTCGCTGAACGGCATCGTGACGAGGACGTCCACCACGGCGGCGACCGGGAGCGGAAGCCCGCGGTCTACCCGGGGGCGGCGCCCTGCGTCCCGGTGAACACCGCGTACAGCGACTGGCTCGCCGCCATGAAGAGGCGGTTGCGCTTGGGCCCGCCGAAGCACACGTTGCCGCAGATCTCGGGCAGCCGGATCCGCCCGATGAGCTGACCCGCCGGGTTCCAGATGGTCACGCCGCTGTACCCCACGCTGCGCCCGGCATTGCTGGACGCCCACACATTGCCATCCACGTCGCAGCGCACGCCGTCGGGGCCGCACTTGACGCCGTCGACCATGCAGGTGCTGAAGACCTTGCCGTTGGCGACCTTGTTGTCGCCCGTCACGTCGAAGACGAAGATCTCGCCCTTGCCGCCGGGGCCGGTGTCGCCGGGCCCCTTGCCCGTGCTCACCACGTAGAGCCGCTTGTAGTCGGGCGAGAAGCAGAGGCCGTTGGGATCGGGCACTTGCCCCTCGCTGATCACGAGGTCCACGCGCCCGCTGGGGTCCACACGGTAGACGCTCGTCGGCAGCTCGCGCACCGCGGTACCGATCTCCGGGGGCTGGCCCAGACGCGGCTTGAGCCGCCCTCCCTGATTGCTGGGTCCGCCCGACGCGTCCGGTGCGCCCTCGTACAGCTGGCCGCCGTAGGGCGGGTCGGTGAACCAGTAGCTTCCGTCCGGATGCGGCACCACGTCGTTCGGTGAGTTGAGCCGCTTGCCGTTGAAGCGGTCGGCGATGATGGTGGCCGCGCCGTCGTTCTCGTACCGCACCACCCGCCGCATGAGGTGCTCGCACGAGAGCTGGCGGCCCTGGAAGTCGAACGTGTTGCCGTTGCTGTTGTTGGAGGGAGTCCGGAACACGCTCACGTGGCCGTTGTCCTCGAGCCACCGGAGCTGCCGGTTGTTCGGGATGTCGCTCCACACGAGGTAGCGTCCCTGACTGTTCCACGCCGGCCCCTCCGACCAGAGCGCGCCCGTCCAGAGCCGCTGGATCGGCGCGTTCGGCTGCCGCAGGCCGTTGAACGACGGATCGACGGTGAGCACGTCGGGATCGGTGAAGTAGACGTTGGGCGCCGCCTTTGGCCCGAACTCGCGCGGCGGCGTGGTGATGACGCTCGGGGGGGCCATGGGCTGCGGGGCCTGGCCGCGCGCGAGGCCCGGGGTGAGGAGCGCCGCGCTCGCCGCCCCCATGGCCGTGATGAGTCCGCGCCGCGAGATCGTGCGGTGTCCGTTCCGGTCGTCCGCGTCCTGAGCCATGCGCGATCCTCCCTGCTCCGGCTCGCTGCGATGAGCTGCCGCCTGGCGACTGCGCCGCCACCGTAGCAGACGTGCTACCCTCCGGCAAGCTGACATGAGCGTCCTGCCGCTCGTCGCCTGCGCGCTCGCGCTGCCGTTCTTTCTCTGGGGCTTTCGCACCTATCAGCTCGCCTTCGCCGCGGCGAATGCCATCGCCATCCTCGGCCTGAATCTCATCGCGGGCCAGGGCGGCGTGATCTCGCTGGGACACGGCGCGTTCTACGGGCTCGGGGCCTACACCATGGCGGTGGTGATGCGTCAGGCCGGGGCCTCCGCCTACACCGGCATTGTCGCCGCGCCGCTCGTCTGCCTCGTCGCGGGGTATGCCTTCGGCCGGATCGTCGCGCCCCTCGCGCGCTTCTACCTCGCGCTCGCCACCTTCGCCCTCGCGCTCGCCGTCCCGCAAACGCTCAAGTCGAGCCACCTGACGCCGTTGACGGGTGGCGTGCAGGGTCTCTATCTCGACCGCCCGGGGCCGCCGTCGGGCGTGCCGGTGAGCCGCGACCAGTGGTGGTACTTCGTCGCCCTCGGGCTGCTCGGCCTCTGCCTCTGGACGGCGCGGAACCTGGTGGACAGCCACGCCGGTCGTGCGGTCCGGGCGATGCGCGACGATCCCATCGCGGCCCAGGTCGCGGGCGTCCACCTCGCCCACTACACCGCCATGGTCTTCGCGGTGGGCGCGGCCTACGCGGGCATCGGCGGCGCCCTCGCCGCGCTGCTCCTCGACTTCGTGGCGCCGGAGAGCTTCACCTACTGGCTGTCGATTCTCCTGCTGGTGGGCTCCGTGTTCGGCGGCATGACCTCCGTCTGGGGAGCGGTCGCCGGCGGGCTCTTCCTGCAGTTCTGGCCCGACCTCGCCGCCACGGTATCCCGCAACCTCGTCATCCCCGTCTTCGGGGCGCTCCTCGTGCTGTCGACCCAGCTCATGCCGGGCGGCGTGGCCGGGATCGTGGAGGCGCTGGCGGGACGGCTGCGCCGGCGACGGTGAGCACGGAGATCGAATCGGCTAGGATGCGCCCGTGACCATCCCGGCGGAGCGGCGGCCCATCCGAGCGCCCTGGCGCGAGCGCCTGCACGAGGTGATCTTCGCCCCATTCGTCGGCGAGGCGGAGCAGCTTTCCCGGGCGCTCCGCGCGAGCCGGCGCAAGAGCACCGTGTCCTGGGCACGGTCCTGACCATCGTGGTCATGATGGGCACGGTCATGTACGTGGTGGAGGGGGAGACGCACGGCTTCACCAGCCGTCGGCATGGAGGGGCGGTGGTGATCACGACCACCGTGGGCCACGGCGACATCGCCCCGAGGACGCCGTGGGGGCCATTCCTGGCCGCGCTGCTGATGATCCTCGGCTACGCCATCATCGCGGTGCCCACCGGCATCGTGTCCGCGGAGCTGACCCGGGCGCATCGTCCGATATCCCGACAGGCGTGCCCGAGCTGCGGCGGGGAGGGGCACGACGTCGACGCGATCCACTGCAAGTTCTGCGGCGCGGGCCTCTGACCGCTCCCGGAGCGTGCTATCCTCGCCGCGAGGTCACGCCATGAGCCCCTCCTCCCCCCGTCGCGAATGGCCCGGCGCGTCGCTGACGCGTGTCCCCTACTGGGTGTACCAGGACGACGCCAACTATCGTGAGGAGCTCCGACGCATCTTCGAGGGCCCGGTGTGGAACTACGTGGCCCTGGAGTCGGACCTGGCGCGGCCGGGCGACTACCGGACCACCTTCGTGGGCGAGATGCCGGTGATCGTGGTGCGCGGCGAGACGGACGCCATCCACGCCTTCGAGAACCGCTGCGCGCATCGCGGCGCCCTCATTGCCCTCGACGACGGCGGCTCGACGGGCAGGCGCTTCCAGTGCGTGTACCATGCCTGGAGCTACGATCTCGAGGGCTCGCTGGTGAGCGTCGCCTTCGAGAAGGGCGCCAACGGCAAGGGCGGCATGCCGCCATCCTTCTGCAAGGCCGAGCACGCGCCGCGCCGACTGCGGACGGCCACGCTCGCGGGTCTGGTGTTCGCGACGCTGGCAGCCGAGGCGCCCCCGCTCGACGTCTATCTCGGCGAGGCGGTCCGCGCGCGCGTCCTCCGCGTGCTGAACCGCCCGCTCCAGGTGCTGGGCCGCTTCGTCCAGGTGCTGCCCAACAACTGGAAGCTTTACGTGGAGAACGTGAAGGACACGTATCACGCGAGCCTGCTCCACACGTTCTTCAGCACGTTCCGCATCACGCGTCTGACCCAGGGCGGCGGGGTGCAGGTGAGCCCGGACGGCGCCCATCACGTCAGCGCCACCATCGATCGGGGCGAGGACCGGGACAGCACCGCGTACCGGGATCAGGGCATCCGCTCGGAGAGCGCGCGCCTGCGCCTGACCGACCCGAGCCTGCTCGACACCGTGAAGGAGTTCGGCGACGACATCCAGCTCCAGATCCTCACGGTGTTCCCGAGCCTGGTCGTCCAACAGGTGTACAACGCCCTGGCCGTGCGTCAGATCATCCCCAAGGGTCCGGACTCGATGGAGCTGCACTGGACCTATCTCGGCTTCACCGACGACTCGGCCGAGATGCGGCGGCGCCGGCTGCGCCAGGCCAATCTCGTGGGGCCCGCCGGCTACGTCTCCATGGAGGACGGCTGCGTCGGCGGGTTCGTGCAGCGGGGTGTGGCCGCCGCGGGCGACACCCTCTCGGTCGTGAACATGGGGGGCGAGGGCGCGGAGTCGCAGGACACGCGCGCCACCGAGGCAGCGGTGCGCGGGTTCTGGAAGGCGTACCGCGG
>Ga0075433_10002978_pt1 | contig 13010 bp, 13 predicted proteins | sample RhiMethybrSRZTD2_FD_75299 | JGI IMG/M metagenome (GOLD analysis project Ga0075433, IMG submission 75299) | Populus rhizosphere microbial communities from Tennessee, USA - Rhizosphere MetaG P. TD hybrid SRZTD2 | ecosystem: Host-associated > Plants > Roots > Rhizosphere > Soil | place: USA... | reverse complement strand
ACGGCCGCTGGACCGCCATCTGCGAAAGGCAGCGATGATCGGATCGCGCCCCCCGCCGCGCGGAGAAGGGCGGAGAAGGAGGGAGCGGAGGCGTTCTTCCTCCGCGAGCGACGACGACGGCGGCGGGTTCCAAAGCGCGATCTGCGCCGAGCGAGCCTGGCGAGAGGCGATCAAACCCGGAAGATTAACAGCCGTGACCAGCGTTGACGGCCGTCTGCGCCACGTACGCGACCCACCATTCCTGCCGAGCGCCTGAGGGTGCCCTGGTTCGTCCTGAATCACGACGAGATCGGCATGATGCAGTTGATCGGGTCTACAAGCCGACCTAAATCAAGCCGAATGGCATGAGCAAGCTGAGGAGAGCTAATTATGGCGACACCGCCCCGCGTATCGGCGGTCCCTCCTTCGGCAGTAACGCTCGTCACCCAGACGCGCGTGTCACCCAGCCATGACGAGGAATTCGCTCGCTGGCAGGAGCAGGTGAACCATGCCCTCGCGCACTTCCCGGGTTATCTGGACCATACGGTCCTCCCGCCGCATCCGCCAGCCCAGGTCGACTGGGTCGTCGTGCAGCGCTTTGCGAGCAATGAGACGGCGCGCGCGTGGCTGCAGTCGGAGCAGCGGCTACGGCTGCTCAACACGATTCAGCCTCTGCTCGTCGGGCAGGATGACCTGCACCTCTTTACGGACGACAGCGAACCGAAACTGCCCGCGCCTGTCACGGCCATCATCTCCATACGCGTGCAGCCAGGGCAAGAAGCGGCCTTCCAGGAGTGGCAACGCCGGATTGCGACGGTCGAAGCCACGTTCGAGGGCTTCAGTGGCTACCGGCTCGAGCCGCCGGTGCCCGGGGTGCAGGACCACTGGATGACCATGCTCCGGTTTGACTCCGACGCCCATCTCGACGCTTGGCTCAACTCCGAGCAGCGTCAGCAACTGCTCGCCGAGACGCCACGCTTCAGTTTCGAGTCCCACACCCGGAAGGTGCACACGGGTTTCGACTCCTGGTTCACGAGCGGCCAGCGGACGGCAGTGGAGCCGCCACCGGTTTGGAAGCAGAACATGATCGTGCTGCTCGTGCTCTTTCCGACCGTCTTCCTGTTCGGGTACTTCGTCCAGACCCCGCTCCTGCTGGGTCGCGGCGTGCCGTTCTGGCTCGCCCTGTTCCTGGCCAACGCCCTCATCACAGGACTCCTGGGCTGGTACTTCGTGCCCTGGGCGAGTCGAGCCCTGGACTGGTGGCTGAATCCAACGCCGGCCACAACGCCCCGCGTCAACTGGGCGGGCGTCGCGCTCATTGTGGCGCTATACGGCCTGTGCCTGCTGGTATTCAGCCAGTTCCCGTCATAGGTATGCGCTCAACCGATCACACCGTTGCTGATCTCGTGCACAGCCTCGGTGCCAGCGCGCCTTTGCCAAGATCAGCGAGGGCACACTGGGAGAACCCGGCCGCAAAGCGAGCCACCCAAGTTTTAGTGCTCACCGGGGAGCGTCATCATCGGTGTAGCTGGGTTGTGGGTTTGAGGGGTGCTACGGAGCCAAATCGGCAATGGCCTCGCTGGCAGGCTTCTATCGTTTCGGTGACATCGCGGCGAGTCGCTTGCAGCTCGGCGATCTTAGTGTCGATGCGGTCCACGACTGCCTGCATTCGCCACAGTTCTGATTCGCATGTAGCCGTGCCGGTGTCGTGGCTATGCAGCGCATCGATGGCTTCGTCGAGGGTGAGCCCGAGATGTTGCAGTGCTCGGGCGAACCGGATCCGTTCGACCGTTGACGCCTCGTAGATGCGGTAGCCGGAAGGCGTGCGGTCCGGTGCCGGCAACACGCCACGGCGTTCATAGAAGCGGACGGTGTCGATGCTGACCCCCGCCTGCTCGGCAACTTGTCCGATCTTCATGCCGGCTCCTCCTTGACTCTGGACTTAGGTCTAGAGTTTAGGGTTTGGGTAGCCCGAACGGAACGGGCGTTCAAACCGTCCTTACCAGGGAGTTCTCATGAATCTTGGAGTGAATCCGATGCCGATCGTGTGCGACATGAGCACCGCGCCTGAAACCGGCCCGCAGCGACTGGCCGAATACGACCGGCTGTTTACGACCCACCTGCTGGGCCGGGAGCGCAGGGGCGAAGGTATCCGCTTCCGGCTGCGGGCCGACGCCGGCGTCGAGGCGTGGGTTCGGGATTTAGCTGCCCGGGAAAAGGCCTGCTGCGCGTTCCTCGACTCTCAAATCGCGGCCGAAGGCGGCCAGGTGCTGTGGGACATCACCACGATCGACGACGACATCGCACGGGCCATCCTCGACGAATACTACGATCTACCCGACTCGGCAGGCGCCGAGGCCGACGAACTTGAACGGCGGCTGTCGGCCAAAGGCCTGCAATTCATAGGCACACACCCCGGCGGCACGGCAACCCAAACGCATCGGGCAAGCTCATAGTGGAATGGCCGGGGCCGGAAGCCCACGCTTTTCGCCAGCGACCCGATTGTCGCGCTCCAACGGCGGCGCGGCCATCACAGCCGAAGCCGACCGAGGTACCGGTAATGTGCCGACTCTTGGGCGTGGCCTGATCGGTCCTTTCCGGTAAGTAACCACTGCTCGCACCGCGTCTGCGCGACCGGGTCGCCGGGCACAGCGCGGTGCCGAAGGCGCTTCCGACGCACGTGGGCATTCACACTTTGGGTCGCGCGCCTACCTCGCTATCGAGCATGGCCATCTGGCGCTCGTCATAACGGTCGCCGGCCACCGCGTCGAGCGGCACTGCGCGCTCGATGGCAGCGAGGTCATCCTCGCTGAGCTCAAGCTCGAGGGCACCGACGGCTTCTGCGAGCCGATCGCGCCTCGTAGTACCCACCAGGGGGACGATGTCCTGGCCACGGGCAAGCACCCAGGCGATCGCGATCTGGGCGACGGTCACGCCCCTCGCCTCGGCGATAGCACGCAGGGCATCGACGAGCGCGAGATTGCGTTCAAGGTTCTCTGGGCGGAAGCGAGGCATGCGGGCACGCATGTCGCCGGGTGCGGCGGCTTGCTTGCTCGACCAGGTTCCCCCGAGCAGCCCACGCGACAGCACGCCGTACGCGGTCACGCCCACGCCCAGCTCCCGGCAGGTGGGTAGGATCTCCGCCTCGATTCCGCGAGAGAGTACTGAGTATTCGATCTGCAGGTCAGCGACCGGATGAGTGGCGTGGGCGCGGCGTACCGTTTCGGCTCCGGCCTCCGAGAGCCCCACGTGTTGCACGTAACCCGCGGTGATCATCTCCGCGATGGCCCCGACTGTCTCCTCGATTGGCACCTGCGGGTCAACCCGGCCGAGGCGATAGATGTCGATGTAATCGGTGCCGAGGCGGCGCAGGGAGTAGGCCAGAAAATTCCGGACCGCTATCGGTCGGCCGTCGATGCCGATGAAGGCATTGTCGGGAGCGCGCAGTGCCCCAAACTTCACACTGATGACTACGCGGTTCCGGTCCCGGCCGCGCAGCGCGTCCCGGATCAGCAGCTCGTTGTGGCCCATGCCGTAGTAATCACCGGAGTCGAGCAGGTTGATCCCGGCGTCCAGGGCTGCGCGGATCGTGGCGATGCTCTCTGGCTCATCCGCAGGACCATATACACCTGACATGCCCATGCAGCCCAGCCCAATCGCAGAGACGCGAGGACCGGTCGACCCCAGCTGTCGTGTGATCACCAGAAACCCCCTGTACTCCGAGTTCCCGGCCAACCTACCCAACCGAAATCAGCTGCCGCCTCCTGGCGACGGTCGGTCCGCGAGACACGGCTCTGAAGCGTGCGGAAGAGTCGCCCAGTAGCTTGTCGGTCATGGTGGTCGACCCGGCACTGCTCGACTGGTTGCTTGATGCGGATCCGGCGCTGCGCTGGCAGGTCGAACGCGACCTCGCGGGCGCGCCGCAGGAGGTGTGGGAGGCGACTCGTGCCCGAATCGCCAGAGAGGGTTTCGGGGCCCGGTTGCTCTCACTGCAGGATCCCGACGGGCAGTGGGCCGGCGGAGCATACTTCCCGGGCGGCTTCGACTTCCACGGCCCCGAGACGGCCGATGACGCTGGCCAGCCGTGGACCGCGACGACGTGGACGCTCAACACCCTGCGCGACTGGGGCCTCGACGCCGCCGCGCTCCCCGGCACCGCGGACCTGCTCGCCGCGAACAGTCGCTGGGAGTACGACGACCTGCTGTATTGGGGCGGCGAGGTCGACTGCTGCATCAACGCCTTCACCCTCGCCAACGGCGCGTGGCTCGGGGCGGACGTCGCGGGAATCGCCCAATGGTTCCTCGATCACCGCCTGGCCGACGGCGGCTGGAACTGCGAGTGGGTCGACGGGTCAACCCGCTCCTCGTTCCATTCCACGCTCAACGCCCTGAAGGGGTTGTTGTACTACGAGACCGCGACCGGAGGATGCCACGCACTGCGCGCCGCCCGTCAAGCTGGCGAGAAGTACTTGCTGGAGCGGCGGCTGATGCGCACCCTGTCGACGGGCGAACTCGTCGGGCCGTGGGTGACGGGATTCGCCTACCCGTTCCGCTGGTTCTACAGCGTGCTGAACGCGGCGGATTACTTCCGGACGGCAGCGCTGCAGGACGGCATCCCGCCCGATCCTCGACTCGCGGACGCCATCGAAGTAATCCGCGCTGCCCGCCAGCCTGACGGCACCTGGCTGCAGGAACGCCGCCACCCAGGGCGGGTCTGGTTCGAGGTCGACGTGCCGCCCGGCGAGCCGTCCAGGTGGCTCACGTTCTACGGCACACGCGAACTTGCGTGGTGGGATGGGTCGACCCGCCCAGATCCAGACTCGGGCACCAGCCCCACGAGCAGCTGACGTTGTTCCGCGACAAGCTGACCCCTTGCGGCATGCGACAGATGCGTTTCACATGGCTTCTGAAATAGCGGCCCCGAGCCCACTGGCAGCGACCCGTCCACCCTTGGTCTTGTGAGGCGGGCGCAGGACGGACAGCCGAGCCTTGATCGGGTGGCCGGCCGATGAGTAGTGCCGCCGGGCGTCGTCTGCATAAGTGAGAACTGTTTGGATCGGCCAGTGGGGCATACAGAAAGGAAACACTCATGGGGCTCGTGATCTGCGACATTTCCACCTCGCTCGACGGGTACGTCACCGGCCCGAACGACAGCCGCGAGAACCCATTCGGCGACGGTGCAGGGATGCTGCACGACTGGATGTTCGACGCCGCGACCGACGAGGACCGGGCCATTCTGCAAGAGATGCTCGACGGCGTCGGCGCCATCGTGATGGGTCGCAAGGGATTTGACAAGAATGAGGGCGACGGCGGTTGGGGCGACAGCGGCCCCGTCGGCGATACCCCATGCTTCGTGGTCACCCACAACAAGCCGACCACGCCGCACCCACCCGTGTACACCTTCGTCACCGACGGCGTCGTCAGCGCGATCGAGCAGGCGAAGAGCGCGGCGGGCGACAAGTTCGTCGGTCTGCACGGCGCGACCGTCATGCAGCAGGCACTCCCGCTCGGCCTGGTCGATGAGATCCGCGTGCACGTGATCCCGGTCCTGCTGGGTGGCGGCACTCCCCTGTTTGACAGGCTCGACTCGGCGATCACCCTCGAACGCACCCAAGTGCTGGTTACCCCTGCCGCGACGCACCTGGGATTTCAGGTGGTCCGGTAGGCCGCAGCCGTACGCGACCAGGCCCGCAGACCGTCGTGAAAGGACAGCGGTGCGACACGACGAAAGTGAACACACGCCGGGGCCCAGCGGCTACGACGCCGAGCTACAGCGGCACAACGAGGTACTGCGGCGGACCGTTGGCGTCCAGCCTTACGACCACATCCTCGACATCGGCTGTGGAACTGGGCAGACAACCCGACAGGCCGCGCGCACGGCCCGCGCAGGCAGTGCGCTCGGGGTCGACGTCTCCGCGCCCGCGATCGAGCGCGCCCGCCAGTTCGCCCATGCAGAAGGACTCCGCAACGTCACCTTCGAGCATGCCAACGCACAGGTCCACCGCTTTCCGCCGGAGCGCTTCGACCTGGCAATCAGCAGGTTCGGCACGATGTTCTTCGACGACCCCGTTGCCGCGTTCGCCAACATCAAGCGGGCGCTACGCCCGGCAAGCCGCCTGGTGATGATGGTCTGGCAGGCCCACGAGCGCAACGAGTGGGACATCGCCCTCCACCAATCCCTCGGAGCAGCCGAAGGGCCAGTGTCCGGTGCTTCCGAGCTACCGGATCCGTTCTCGCTCGCCGACCCGACGACCGTGACAGAAATCCTGCAGGCTGCAGGATTCGCCGACGTTGACTTTACCGACGTCCGCGAACCGGTCTACTACGGTCCGGACGTCGCCGCCGCCCTCGACTGGACCCGCGGCTTCACGTGCACTCAAGGGATCCTGAGGAGGCTAGATCCCGCCGCCGCGACGCACGCGATCCAGCGGCTGCGCGAGGCGCTCGCCGCGCACCTGAGCGACGACGGCGTCTGGTTCAACTCCCGCGCCTGGATCGTCACCGCTCGTCGCCCCTAAACGGAACACAGCCGCACTCAGTCGGATGATCAACCGCAAAGTGTCAGCACATCGAATAGCCCACCATCAAGCGGTCCGTGCGTTGCCGACGGCAGACTGTGGGCATGGGTCCCAAGGATCGCGGTCCGCGTCCGAAACCCGACGCTCGCGCCCGGTTCCTGCGCGATCTCAAGACGACGTTCGAGTGGCGCGGCGATCGGCCCAATCCCCGATGGGCGGCCGACCCCACCGCGTGGTGGGCCGACGCAAGCATCCTGCGTCGGCTGGGACCGGCGCTCGCCGAGCCGTTCACTGATCTTCAGCCGACACTTGTCATCGGACCTCAGTCCCGCGGAACCTTCCTCGGCGCGCTCGTCGCCGTCCATCTCGGGGTAGGTCTGGTCGAGCTCCGCAAAGACCCTGATCCGTCAGCGGACAGCGAGAGATGGCTGACGACGCGGAGTCCGCCGGACTATCAGGACCGGAACCTGGCGCTCGGCCTGCGGCGTGACCTACTGCCCTCCACCGCCCGGGCGCTCTTCGTCGACGACTGGATCGACACCGGTGGCCAGGCCGTGGCAGCAAGGAAGCTGGTCGACGCCGCCGCCGCGACGTGGTGTGGCGCATCGGTGATCGTCGACGCGCTGGAGGATGCCCGGCTCCGCCGCGACCTCGACGTGAAGTGCCTGTTCCGCGTCAACGATCTCTAGTCCGCCGCACCCATACTCCAAGCCAACCCGCCACATTGCACCCCAAGCAATGGCTCATCGGAGCTGGGGCGCCTCACACGCTAGACCTAGTGCCCTCAACCTCGGTCACCCGACGGCGTTGACGATGAGTCTGGTCGGTGCTTACGTGAGAGATTGCGGAGAGACCGCGGGGCGGATCGGATCCGCCCATTCTCGACCGGAGGTCAGGCATGAAGTACGTCGTTTCTTGGCAACCTCGATCAACCGAGACGGAGGAAGTCCAGGCGCGATCCCTACAGGTTTTCAGCAACTGGTCACCCTCCGAGAGCACGACGTACTTACAGTTCTTGGGGCGAATTGACGGCTCCGGCGGTTTCGCCGTGGTGGAGACCGATGATCCGGCGCTGATCGCCCGGGACGTTGCGATTTTCAGCGCCTTCTTCGACATGAACGTCTACCCGGTTCTGGATATCGAGGAGGCGGCACGGATCGGCGGTGCGGCAGTCGAGTTCCGCCAATCGGTATGAGGTCTGCCCGCTAGAGATCAATGGTCTACAGCGCGACCCGTACGGCTCGTTGCGCGCTCTCAAATACGCCGAACGCGTCGACGTCACGGATTTGCCTGGCGCTCGACGGCGTCCCACCTAGGCGGTCGCACCGGGAGCGGACGCCGCGTGAGCCGCGGGGCGTAGTGTGATCGCGATCTTTCGATCTCGACCGACGGAGTCCGATGACCGACGTCCTGTTGTTCCACCATGCCCAGGGCCTGACCGAAGGGGTGCGCTCGTTCGCCGAAGAGCTGCGGGCGGCGGGTCACACGGTGGTCGTCCCCGACTTCTACGACGGTCGTAGGTTCGCCACGCTGGAGGAGGGCATGGCCTACGCCGGGGAGATCGGATTCGACCAGATCCTGGAGCGGAACGTTCGCAGCGCCGACGACCTGCCGAGCGACCTCGTCTACGCCGGGTTCTCGCTCGGGGAGATGTCGGCTCAGAAGCTCGCGCAGACCCGGCCCGGGGCTCGCGGCGCGCTGCTGTTCTACTCCTGCATTCCGATCACCGGTGACTGGGCCTTCGGCCCGTGGCCCGACGGAGTCCCCGTCCAAATCCACGGCATGGACGCGGACCCCATCTTCGTCGGGGAGGGGGACGTCGACGCGGCCCGGGAGATCGTCGCGACCGTCGACGATGCCGAGTTGTTCCTCTACCCCGGTGATCAGCACTACTTCGCCGACAGCTCGTTGCCGTCGTACGAACCGGAGGCCGCTGCTCTCCTCACCCGCCGGGTGCTCGACTTCCTCGAGCATGTGGCTGCTCGTTAGCCAGCCACGCGGTGCCGAATCGGCATCAGCGGGAGGATCGACGATCAATATTCGGGTTCACAGCGCGATCTGTGGGCTCGGTCAGCTCGCCGCTCCCGTGGTACCCGGCGGCCCGTCGAGCACGGTAGGCACGTACTCCAAGAGCTGAAGCCCTCCGTCGAAGGTGCGGCTCTCGACCAGGTCGAGCCTGATGTCGGGGTATCCGTCGTAGATCGTCGTCGGGTCAGATGCCCGCGGCCGTCTCGCCCCAGATGTCTTCCAGGAAGCGATCACTTGCTTTGAGGTCGGCCAGCCAGTGCTGAGCCGCTTCGGTTGATCCGCTCGTCTTGTTCTGGTGGATCTTGGTCAGTGCGGCGCGGACCCCGGGCGCCATGGTGTGGGCGTTGCCGCAGATGTAGATCACGGCGCCGGCGGCGAGCAGGTCCCAGACATGATCTTGTTCGCGCTCGATCAGATCTTGTACGTACGTCCTGGGCTGACCGTCGGCCCGGGAAAAGGCGACCTGGAGATCGGTCACCCCCGAATCAGCAAACCCCTGGAGCTCATCGGCGTACAGGAAGTCGTTCTCGGCGTTACGGCAACCGAAGAACAAGATCGACTCCCCGATGGGGACTCCCTTCTCTTTGAGGTTGGCCCGCTCCTGTAGGAAGCCGCGGAAGGGGGCCACGCCGGTGCCCGCCCCGACCATGATCATCGGCACATGCGGGTTGGCAGGTGGGTGGAACGGGATGGTGGGCCTGCGTACGAACGTGAATACGGTGCTGCCCTCCATGCTGGCCTCCAAATGACCGGAGGCCACCCCGGAGAAGGTGCCGTGACCGCTACGGGCCGGCCCGCGCAGCACCCCGACCGTCAGGTGGCAGGTCGACGTAGCGGCGGGGCAGGAGGAGATGGAGTAGTAGCGCGGCCGCATCGGTGGCAGCACCTCCAGGTAGACGTTGAACGGAAGGTCGACGCTCGGGTAATCATCGAGGAGCTCGAGCACCGGCTTGCGCGGCCCGGCGACCTTCTCGCGATAAGCCGCCTTGCCCTGCTCGTCGAGTCCGGACATGGTCAGGAGCTCCGCCTGCTCCTGCGGGTCCGTGGCGTACCGCGACAGTACGGCCAAGTCCGTCCGGGTGGCGACGTCTTGCAACTCGACGCAACTCCCCAGGACGCCCAATAAGGGGGTCGGTTCGTCGACGGGCAGATGCGTGAACGCGCCTCCCGTCGGGGTGATCGTCAGGTAAGTTCCAGCGTCCAGCCCGAACCGAGCCATCACCCGTCGGATCAGGTCGACGTTGTTGCGCGGCATCACCCCGAGATGATCACCGGTGGCGTACTCGGCTCCTTCGGGGAGCTGCAGCTCGATGTGCCGAGCCGATCGCGCGCCGGTGACCGCGTCCCGGCCATTCAGCAGCTCCCGGTTGATCAACAACGTGCTCGGCAGAGCGCGGTAGGAGACCACCACCGGATTGGTGGTCTGCCGGTTGGTCATGCTCAGCTGCAGGCGGGGCTCGGTGCTGGACCGAGCGGCCGACGCCTCCTCCGTCAGCCCGAGCCTCTCAGTGACTGCGGGCCACAGTCCGGAGTACCAGTCGGAGAACTGACCGTCGAAGTCGGAGCGGGCGTCGCCCTCGCCACGGTCCCGGATTCGGGTGCCTCCGTGTGCGGCCAGCTGCTTGTCGAGCAGCGTGGGAACGGCTTGGTAGGTGGAGGCCCAGTCCATGTTGCCGCAGCCGAAGACTGAGAAGGCGAGCCCGGAGGCAGCGTCAGCGGGTGTGGCCGGGTTGGTGATCCAGCGGCAGAAGCGTTCGGCGTTGTCTGGCGGCTTGCCGTTGTAAGAGGCGCACACCACGACCAGGGCTCCCTGGTGCGGCAACACGCCGGTGTGATCATCGAGGGCTCCCAAGGTGACGGCGTAGCCGCGGTCGGAGCCGTCCTGGGCGATACGTGTAGCGATCCCCTCCGCGGTGCCCAGGTTGGAGCCGAAGAGCACCGTGAGCGGGGTGTCGTGTCCTTCCCCGGTCCGCTGTCGGCGCGCCGTCGGTTCGGCGGCTTGCCGGTTGGGCGCCGGGCTGCTGAGGGTGATCGGTGCGGTTGCGGTGCTGCGACCGGGACGCTGTTTGATCTTGATGGACAAGCCGTCGGGTTTGATCGTCAGTCCCTCTTTGACCGTCAGCTGATAGTTCAGGTAATCGACGAACTCGAAGCGTTGCAGCAGCATGCCGAGGACGAGCATCGCTTCCTGCATGGCGAACTGGCGGCCGATGCAGGCCCGCTGACCCGAACCGAACGGTTTGAACGCGTTCGGCGGCAGCTGCGAGCGGGTTTCGGGGCGGAAGTGGTCGGGGTTGTAGTCCTCGGCGTCGGCGCCCCACACGGCCGGGTCGCGGTGCAGCATGATCGACAGCGCGGTAATCGAGGAGCCCTTCGGCATCAGATACGGCCCGACCGTGGCGTCGTGGTAGGGGTAGCGGGTGAACCCGGCCACCGTGGGCCACAACCGCAGCGTTTCGCTGAGGATCTGATTCACATAGGTCAGGCCCTGCACTTGCTGGTAGCTGGGCAGCACCGAAATGTCGGTGCCCAACACCCGATCCACCTCCTCCTGCGCCCGGGCCACCACCTCGGGATGCTTGATCAAAAAGCTGATCGTGAAGGACAGCAGCCCGCTGGTGGTTTCGTGGCCAGCGATCAGGAACGTTTGGCACTGGGCCACAATGTTGTCATCGTCCAGCTTCTCGCCGGTCTTCTTGTCGACCCCGGTCAGCATCCGGCTGAGTAAGTCTTTGTGATCCTCGATATTCCCGGCGCGGCGCCGTTCGTCGATGATCTGTTGAACCTCACCCTCCATGTAGCGGTAGTTCTCGGCCAGCTTCTTCGAAGCACCGCGCCGCAGCTTGGTCTGGATCGGCAGCGCCCGGGCGCGTCGTTGACTCTCTCCCAACACCCCGTACATGGCCTCCACAAACGGATGCATGGTGTCGCGGTAGAAGGAGTTGAAGCGGTAGCCGAAACCGCACAACGCGATCGTGTCCAAGGTGAGCCGGGTCATATCCGCGGTCACATCGACCGGCTCGCCCGGATTCAACCGCTGCCACTTGTCCATCAACTGCGTCGCGATGTCGTTCATCATCGGGACGTAGTCCCGCATCGCCTGTTGGCTGAAGTTAGGCAGCAAAATGTTGTGGGCCTTCGACCAGTTCGGATCATCGGTGTCGGAGGTGAACAATCCGGCGCTCCGGCCGAAGCTTCGGACCGCCTTCTGGCCGTCTCCAACGAGCTTGTCGAATCGCTCGTCGTCGCACAGATCGTCGATCATCGCCAGGCCCGAGGCCGCGAACCGATCACCGGCGGGGGTGCGCAATCGGATCATCGGACCGTACTCGCGGGTCAGCTCCATCAGCGTGACGATCGTGCGCTCGGGCGGCACGTCGAACATGTTGCCGACGATCGGCTTGCCCTTCGGGCCGGGAATGTCGTCAACGGTCAGCGGTGTCGTGGTGCGACGCTCGAGGTTTGGCGATGTGGTCATGCGGATTGCCTTTCAGATGTGGCCGGTTCAGCGACACGGCCGGCACGAATGAAGATCACTAGGCCGGCGATCGCGACCCAACTGGGAAAGATGAGCATCGCGGCGGGGTGCATCACCGTGCTCAACAGCAAGAAGGCGGCCAGCAGGTAGCTCATCAAGCCGACCCACTTGGGCATGATTCCGGCTTGGCGGAGCAGGTTCGTCGTCGTCAGCGCGTACATGCCGGCACCGCGCAGCGCGTAGACGAAGATCATGCCGTAGCCGACCGCGAGCATGCCGCGGATGAAGTCAGCCGACGGCAACGGCGCACTGGTCAGATCCTTCAACAGCGCAACAGAGCCAGCCGATGCCGTGCCTGCAAAGAGCAGCACGACGAACAGGACACCCGACACCAGCTGAAGCCCATAGGGGATAGCAGATGGTGACGCGGTGCGCGTTTCGATCAGCAGCCTGGTGCAATGCGCATGCCAGAGAAACACGATTCCAGCGAAGGGAATCAGATAGAGGCCGACGGTGACGAGTAGCGTGCTGCCCCCGGCGTAGTAGGCGGTGATCTCCGCATCCGAGGCTGACAACGTTGGCGTGGTATGGACCAAGACGAGTGCCACCACAAACAGCGCGGCAAAGATGATGCCCGAGATGCTCGAGAGACGCGCGTACTTGACTGTGTCGGACAGCTCTCGGCGCGACACGCCCGATCGGGTGGTCGCGGGGGGTGCTGTCGAGAAACTAGTCATCACTCACCTCGGCTTCTGGCTCGGACGCTTGCCCATTCCGCGCTTGGGATTGGGATGCGGGATCGTCCGTACGGCTCAGGTCGAGCGCCTCCAGAACCCGCAGCAGATCGAGAGTGCTCGCGAAAGCGTCTTGGCTCCCATCGGGATGGTGAACCGCGCCGGTCAGTCGGCCGCCGGCCTCGCGATACACCTCGACGATCACCCTCATCTGCACTCCTCCCAGTGGCGGCAACGGCTGGGCATGGCTGCAAGCCTGGTGGACGCGATGCC
>Ga0075433_10002976_pt1 | contig 13013 bp, 9 predicted proteins | sample RhiMethybrSRZTD2_FD_75299 | JGI IMG/M metagenome (GOLD analysis project Ga0075433, IMG submission 75299) | Populus rhizosphere microbial communities from Tennessee, USA - Rhizosphere MetaG P. TD hybrid SRZTD2 | ecosystem: Host-associated > Plants > Roots > Rhizosphere > Soil | place: USA... | reverse complement strand
ATCATCTCGTTGGAGAAGTTGCCCACCACGATGCTGGGCCGGCCCGAGGCGTCGTAGTCGGCGGCGTCCACGCCCATCCCGGCGCGGGCCACGCCGGTTTCGCTGAAGGCCACGCCCGCAGCCATGCCCACGTCGGCGAACGTCCCGTTGCGCTGGTTGCGGTAGAGCTTGTTGGGCTGCGTGTCGTTGGCCACGAAGAGGTCCGGCCAGGCATCGTCGTCGTAATCCAGCACGGCCACGCCCAGGGCCTTGGAGGACGCGTCCTTCATCCCGGCCTTCGCGGTCACGTCCTCGAAGCCGCCGTCGCCCCGGTTCCGGTAGAGCGACGGGCTCTGCCCCTTGTAGGACTCGGGCGTGCAATAGGACTTGTGCGTGCCGTCGAGGGTGCAGAAGAGGTCCTTCTCGATGGACCAGTCCACGTAGTTGCAGACGAAGAGGTCGAGCTTGCCGTCCTTGTCGTAGTCGAAGAAGGCGGCGCTCGTCCCGAAGCCCCCGCCGGCCACGCCCGCCTTCGCGGTCACGTCGGCGAAGCGGCCGCCGCCCAGGTTCCGGAAGAGGCGGTTCCCGCCCAGGCCGGTCAGGTAGACGTCCGTGCGGCCGTCGTTGTCGTAGTCCGCGGCGGCCACGCCCAAGCCGTACATCTCCACGTCGAGGCCGGAGCCGCGCGTCGCGTCGGTGAAAGTGCCGTCGCCGTTGTTGCGGTAGAAGGCCGGCAGCGACCGCGGACCGGGACGGCCCGGCCACCGCTTGGAGTTGACGAACAGGAGATCGGGCCGGCCGTCGCCATCCAGGTCCGCGAAGGCCACGCCCGAGCCCATGGTCTCCGGCAGGTACTTCTTGCCGAACGCGCCCGACTCGTGGCGGAAGCGGATGCCGGCGCGCGCGGTGACGTCCGTGAAGGTGGGGGCGGCGGCCGGCGCGGCGGAAAGGAGCAGGCGCGCCGCGCCCAGCGCCAGGCCGCCCGCGACGAGGGCCGTCGTCCCCCGCTTGATCCTCACCGGCCGCCTCCACCCGCGGCGCGGTACGGCGGGGGCGGCGTGCGCGGCGGGGCCGGAGACGGCGGCGGCGCCGAGCCGTGCTCGTGGATGGACTGCCGCTCGTTGTTGTCCTCGGGATGCAGCTGCCGGTAGGGCCCGGTGATGAACTGGGCCGACTCGTCGGCCTTGAAGCGCTTGTACAGCGCCTGCTCGCTGTTCGCGTGGGCGGTGTCCCCCAGCCCGCGCCACGACAGCATCAGGTTGTAGTGGGCCTGCAGGTCCTCGGGATCGATGGCCAGCACCTTCTGCAGCTCCGCGATGGCGTCCTGGTAGCGGCGCTGCAGGAAGAGCACGCGGCCCATCTGGTTGAGGACCACGCGGTCACGCGGGTAGCGCGCCGCGGCCGCGCGCAGGTGCTCGAGCGACTCGTCGTACTGGCCGCGGGCCTTCAATGCCGTGGCCAGGAAGAAATGCGTCTTGGCCAGCCCGGGGTCGATCTCCAGGGCCTTGCGCAGCATCTGCTCCGCGCCGTCCATGTTGCCCTCCTGGATGCGGGCGCGGGCCACGTTGACCCAGCCGTCGGCGTAGCCGGGCTCCATCTGCGTGACCTTGAGGAAGGCGGCCTCCGCCGCCTTGAGGTCGCCCTGGAGCAGGAGGCCGATCCCGTAGTCGTTCCAGCGCTCCCGCACGGACTTGTCGAGCAGCGGCTGCGCCGCCGGCGGCTTGGTTCCCGCGGGCGCCACCTTCAGCTCCGCTGTCGCCTCGGCCATGACCGTGATGGGGATGCTCGGGATGGCCTTGATCTTCCCGGACACGCCCGAGGTGTCGCCGGTGAAGATCCAGCGGCCGTCGTCGTGGTCCGGGCCCACCGAGTAGCCCTGGTCCGCGGGATCGCGCACACCGCCGAAGGCCCACTGCGTGTTCCACCAGGAAAACTTGCGGTAGTTGACCTTCGCCTTGAGGGTGATGGTGTCGCCCGCGTCCTCGGGGATGCGCAGGCGGTAGTGGACGGTGTCGGCGGCGCCCGGCGGGATCAGGCGGACGTAGGCCAGCGACCGCGCCATCCAGGCGTTGCGCTTGTTGATCGGGTTCCCGTGCTCGTCGAGGAGCAGGCTGTGGTAGACGTGCGCGCCCGGGTCCACCGGCCCCTTGCCCCCGTCTTCCACGCGGCCGCTGTGGAAGAGGCTGCGCCCGCGGTCGTCGGTGGCCTCGAGCTCGACCCAGGCCTCCTGCGCGTCCACCGTCCCCCCGGGAAAGAAGTGGCCCACCTTGCGCGTACGCACCACGACCTCCACGCGCACCGACTCGCCGCGGACGACCGTCGGCTGCACCTTGTCCAGGGGCGCGGTCACCTCGAGCGGCGGCTGCAGGACCGTGGCCGCCGGGCCGAAGCTGCCCGCCTCCTCGCCCTGCGCGAAGGTGCTGGCCAGCCGCGGGCCTTCCGCGGGCGGCGCGCCCGGGACGGCCTCGGTGGCGGCGGGAGCGGCCGCGCCGGCGGGCAGGCGGGCCAGGCCGAACACGTCCACGGTCACCTGCTTGTCCCGCAGGAAGTCCTGGGTGGCCTTGAGCTGGGCGGCGTCGCCGTTCACGAAGGGCAGGGCGGTGTTGGCGGCCGGGAAGCGGTGCGAGTGGACCATCCCGTCGCGCGCCGCGGGGTCGTTCGCGGCCACCAGCGGCATGTGGCAGTCGGCGCACTTCTGCGGCTTGGCCGGGTAGTAGAACGAGCGGGCGCCCTCGCCCGAAACGCCCGAGGCCTGCCAGTTGTCGTACTCGTTGAAGCCCCGGAACCAGCGGTACGAGTTGACGGGGACGTCCAGGTGCACCTTGTGGCAGGACGAGCAGAAAGGCGCGGTCTGCTCGCTATGGAACGGCTTCAGGAACGTGCGCCGGTGGGGCTCGGGGTCGGCATAGAGCAGGAAGTCGTGGACCTTGGAGAGCAGCGGGCTCTCGTTGGCGGCCAGGTCGTGCAGCGGCGGGTACTCGATCGTGAAGTCGCCCTGTCCCATGGTGCTCTTCACGTGGACGATGGAGTGGCACGACGTGCACGAGAGGCCGGCCTGGGCCTCCGGCGTGTCGATCTGCTCCTTGATGGGCCGGTCGAAGCGGCCGTTGAAGAAGACCGCGTGGTCGTGGCATCCGGCGCACCATTTCGAGGGCCGCGTGCCCACCACGTCCTGCATGTATTCGATCGACTTCCGGTACCACTGGTTGTTGAACGACGAGAAGTGGTGGGCCGAGGAGTTCCACTGCGCGTAGATCTCCTTGTGGCACCGGCCGCAGACCTGGCTGGTCATGAAGAAGTTCGACGGGATGGTGTGCCCGACGTTGGTCTGCGCGGACGACGGGAAGAACGGGCTCTGCGGCCCCGCGCCCTCGCCCTCCATGCTGACCGGAGGCTCGGCGGGGTTCACGATCCGGTACCGCTCCGGGTACTCCCGCTTCTCGCGGGCCAGGGCCATGACGGACACGAGCACCGCGGTCAGTGCCACCGCCACCACCGCCACGGGCTCCCGGCGGTCCCGCCGGGCGGGCCGGCGCGCGGCGGCGATCGCCATCCACACCAGGACGAGCGCGGAGCCGAGGATCGCGGTCGCGATGTGCGTCCGCAGGATCCAGGCATGGGGCCGCGTCGCGCCCACGACGGCCAGCGTCACCCCCGACACGGCGGCCACCGCGAGCACCAGGCCCGCGGCCACCAGGAGGCGCGGCCACAGGCGCCACCCCGGGACCCAGCGGAGGGCCGCGGCGACGGCCAGGGCCACACCCAGGCCCATGTGGAGGGCCAGATTCGTGAAGTAGAACAGCGTCGGGTCCGCGCGCGCCGCGAGATATGCGCTGTTGACGATGAGGACGACGAAGCCGAGCGTGAGCCAGCCCATGGGCAAGAGCCTCAGGCTATCGCCCCCCACGCAGGGGTGTCAACGCAGGCTGCGCGCCGCTACGCGGCGACGACCGAGGCGCAATGCGCGCAGCGGCTGGCCTTGAGCGGGATCGCGGACAGGCACTGCGGGCACTCCCGCGTGGCCGCCGCCGGCGGCGGCGCGAACCGCTGCATCTGCTTCATCAGCACGAACACCGCGAAGGCCACGATCACGAACTGGATCACGGTGTTCAGGAAGATGCCGTAGTTGATGGTCGCGGCGCCGGCGGCCTTGGCCGCGGCCAGGGTGGCCGGGTGGGTCCCCGACAGGTCGATGAAGAGGTCCTTGAAGTCCACGCCGCGCAGGGCCAGGCCCAGCGGCGGCATGAGGACGTCCTCGACCAGCGAGGTCACGATCTTCCCGAACGCGGCCCCCAGGATGACCGCCACCGCCAGGTCCAGGACGTTTCCGCGCAGCACGAAAGCCTTGAACTCTTTGAGCACGAGAGCCTCCTTGCGACGGGCTGGATTCTACCCCGGTGCCTTGCCTTGGCGGGGGGCGCGTGTTCTGCTGCGTCTGTCGCGCACGCCATCCATTCCGGAGGGAGCGTCTGAGGAAGATACGCGCCGCGATACTCGTCCCCGTCCTGCTCGCGCTGGCCCAGCCGTCCGTGACGCCGGCCCCCGCCGTGCCACGCCCGGAGAGCGTCCTGGGCTTCCAGCCCGGCGCCGACCGCAAGCTCGCCGACTGGGCGCAGATCGTGGACTACTTCCGCCGCCTGGACGCGGCCTCGGACCGCATCCGCGTGGAGGAGGTGGGCGCCACCACCGAAGGGCGGCCGTTCCTGCTGGTCACGATCTCGTCCGAGGCCAACATGGGCCGGCTGGAGTCGATCCGGGCCCAGAACCTGCGCCTGGCCGACCCGCGCGGGCTGGACGAGGCCGAGGGCGAGCGCCTGGTGGAGACCGGAAAGACGATCGTGGCCCTGAACCACGGCATCCATTCCGACGAGGTGGCCAGCCCGCTCACGGCCATGGAGACGGCGTACGCCCTGGCCGCGGGCGACGACCCCGCCACGCGCGAGGTGCTCGACGGGACCGTCATCCTCATGGTGCCCTCGCAGAACCCGGACGGCGTCGACAAGGTGACCCGGTGGTACCGCGAGCACCTGGGCACGCCTTTCGAGGCCCCCGGCTGCGAGTCGGACTGCCGGCTGCCCTTCCTCTATCACCACTACACGGGCCACGACGACAACCGGGACTGGTACGCCTTCACGCAGGTGGAGACGCGGCTTGCCGTCCAGCACCTCTACGACCGCTGGCGTCCCCAGATCGTCCAGGACCTGCACGAGATGTCCGCGCGCGCCGCGCGCCTCTTCGTGCCCCCCTACCTCGACCCCTGGGACCCCAACGTGGACCCCGCGCTGCGCGCGGCCTCGAACGCGCTCGGCACGCACATCGCAGCGCGCCTGGCCGCGGAGGGCCGGAAGGGCGTGGTCGTCCATGCGCTCTACGACGCCTGGAGCCCTTCGCGCGCCTATCCGCACACGCACGGTGGCGTGCGCATCCTGACCGAGTGCGCGGGCGCGCTTCTGGCCTCGCCCATCGAGCTGAAGACCGAGGACCTGGCCACCGGGATCGGGTACGACGCCCGCGTCGCCTCGTGGAACCAGCCGCAACCCTGGCCGGGCGGGACCTGGCGGCTGCGCGACATCGTGGAGTACCAGGCCGCGGCCACGCGGGCGCTGCTCGAGCACGCCGCCCGCGAGCGCGCGGAGTGGCTGCGCACGTTCCTGGCGGTCAACCGGCGTGCCGCGCGGCGCGCGGACCCGTATGCCTTCGTGGTGAGCGGGGCCCAGCGGGATCCGCGGGCGGCGGCGGAGCTCCTGTCCATCCTGCGGAGGGGCGGCGTGGAGATCGGACGGGCCCGCGCGCCGTTCGAGGCCGCCGGCCGCCGCTTTCCCGCCGGCTCGCACGTGATCGCCATGGCCCAGCCCTGGAGCGCGTTCGCGAAGTCCGTGCTGGAGCGGCAGGAGTATCCCGACATCCGGCAGTGGCCCGCCGGACCGCCGCAGCGGCCGTACGACGTCACCGCCCAGACGCTGCCCCTCCTCATGGGGGTGGAGGTCGTCACCGCCCACGCGCCGTTCCGCGCGGACGTGGAGGCGGTGGTCGAGCCCGTGCTGCCCCCTGGCCGCATCGAAGGCCGCGGCCCTTACCTCGCGATGGGCCACGGAACAGCGGAGCTGATGGCCTTGGGACGCCTGCTGCGCGCGCAGGTGCCCGTCCGCTGGGCCACGGCGGGCTTTTCCGACGGCGGCCGCGACTTCCCCGCCGGCACGCTGCTCGTCCCCCAATCCGCCCGCGCGCGTCTCGAGCCGTTGACCCGTGAGCTGGGCCTCGTGGCCCGCGGCGTGGCCGCCTCGCCGCCAGCGGTCGTCGTCCGTCCCCCGCGGGTGGGCCTCTATCAATCGTTCGTGGCCGCGATCGACGAGGGTTGGACGCGGTTCGTCTTCGAGCGGCAGGTCGGGGTCGACTACGTCGCGCTGCGCGACCGCGACGTGCGGGCGGGCGGGCTGCGCCGGCGCTTCGACGTGATCGTGCTGCCGGACCAGGCGCCGGCCGACATCCGCGACGGGCATCCCAAGGGATCGATGCCGCCCGAGTTCGTGGGCGGCCTGGGCGCGGAGGGCGTGGCCAGCCTGAAGGCGTTCGTCGAGGAGGGCGGCACGCTGGTGGCGCTGAACGCCGCGGCCGAGCTGGCCATCGACGAGCTCGGCCTACCCGTCACCGACGTGCTCGCCGCCGAGGCCCCGGGCACGGGGTTCTACTGTCCGGGCGCGATCCTCAAGGCGCAGGTGGAAGGGACGGACCTCCTCACGCACGGCCTCGACGCGTCGGTGGCCCTGTGGTTCCAGAACAGCCCGGCGTTCGAGGTCGGCGGCGCGGCCAAGGCGGTCCTGCGCTACCCGCAGGGGGAGCCGCTCCTCTCCGGCTGGCTTTTGGGCGGGAACCGGCTCTACGGCAAGGCGGCGCTGGTGGTGGTGCCACAGGGCCGCGGACGGGTGGTGCTCTTCGGGTTCCGGCCGCAATACCGGGCCCAGAGCTGGGGCACCTACGTGCCGCTGCTGAACGCGATCTATTCGGCGGCGGTCCGGGCCGAGGGCTGACCCGTCCGCGCCGCGAACGGTCCCCCCTCGGCCAGGATCCAGAGCGATTCCACGCCGCCCGAAAGCGTCGCCAGCATCCGGCCCAGGACCGCGCGCTCGCTGGTGTGGGTGAGGTCCACCGCCTCCATCAGGCCCTGCGCGAAGTCGTCCACATCGGCGGTCCGCTTCCCCGCCGCGCCCGCGCGCATGGCGGCCAGCGCGCAGCCGGCGTTCAGGAAGGACACGGCCACCGCCATCTCCTCGAGCAGGGGACGGCGACCGGCGCCCAGGCCCTCGATCGTGGCGCGCAGGTAGTTGTGGGCCAGGTCGCGCAGGGCCGCCTCGCGCAGGTCGCCGCGGGCGCGGCGCGCGGCGCGGAGGTCGGATGTCCCGACGGCGGGACCGAGCCCGTGGACGTGGGCCAGGAGCCGCGCCAGTCGCCAGCGCAATCCGAGCTGAAGGCCGGGCGCGCCGGCCTCCTCCATCTGCTCGCGCCCCGCCAAGACCACGAAGAGGAAGCCGCGGAAGAGCAGCCGGCCGAGGGCCGACGGCGGCCGGGCGGCCACGGGCTTCGGGGTGGTGGCCGCGTGCTCGCCCACGAGCGCGACGTACTCGGCCAGCGCCTCGGGCTCGAGGCGCACGACGCGATGGCGGGAGAGATCGTCCAGCAAGGCGGCCATGCGCGCGGCGTTCCCCGCCAGGTTCGGGGCCCCGTCCGGTCCGGGACGATCGAGGACCCGCCGCAGCACCGAGCGCAGGGTGTCCAGCGTGGCGGCGGTCAGGGGCACGCCGGCGACCAGCTCCACGCGCGAAGGGGGCTCCGCGTGCTCCCGCGACCAGGCCTTGCGCAGCGCCGCGAGGTCCCGGGCCTGGGCGGCGAGCGGCGCGCCGTCGTTCCGGACGATCGTGGGGCAGCAGAAGCTGGCCGTCATCACCGTCGCGCCTTCGCCCGGATGGAACCGGAACGGGAAGAGACGGCACGTGAGCGGCTTGCTCTCCGAGCCCAGCTCCTCGTGGATGCGGCAGCGGTTGGCGGGTGAAAGGAAGCCGCAGGCCCCGTCCGCGCGCTTCCGGATGCGGAAGTACGACGGGTGGCCCGGAATCGGCTCGAACGGATCGGTCTCCGCGCCTTCGGCCGCACCCTCATGCTCGCGGTAGAACCGGCCGGCCTCGGCACGGCGGTAGGCCTGCAGCTCGCCCGCGGTCAGCGCGATGTCCCACCCACGCCGGCAGCACCGCCCGCACTGCTGGCAGGTGAAGCGCTGGTCAGCATCGAAGCGGAGGGCCGGCACGAGGAGGAGTGTACGAAGGTTTGACCGCTTCGGGGAGCCTTGGCTAAACTGTCCCTTCCCGCCTGGTGGGAGGTCGTCCAACGGTAGGACACATGGCTCTGGACCATGGTATCGGGGTTCGAATCCCTGCCTCCCAGCCACACGACATCGTCCGTCTGTCCGTGGACCGGATCGGCACGCCCGTCGGCGAGCTCATGATCCTGGCCGACGCCGAGGGACGGCTGCGGGCGGTCCACTGGACCGACCACGAGGAAGGACTGCGGCGGATGCTGGCCCGACACTACGGCGACAGGGGGTTCGCCCTGGAGCCGTCGGCGAACCCGGGCGGGCTCACGGCCAGGATCGACGCCTACTTCGGCGGACAGCTCGACGCCATCGACACGCTGCCCGTGGCGATGGTCGGCACGCCGTTCCAGCAGGCGGTGTGGACGGCCCTGCGCGGGATCCCGGTGGGGACGACAGTCTCCTACTCCGAGCTGGCGCGCCGCATCGGCCGGCCCGCGGCCGTGCGCGCGGTGGGCCTGGCCAACGGCGCGAACCCGGTGGCGGTCGTGGTGCCCTGCCACCGCGTCGTGGGCGCGCACGGCACCCTCGTGGGCTACGGCGGCGGGATGTCCCGCAAACGCTGGCTGCTGGCCCACGAGTCGAGCGCGAGCCAGGCATGGCCGATCGCGTTGCGCTGATCCCGGGCGGGGCCCGGGGCATCGGCCGCACGATCGCGGTGCGGCTGGCGGAGCGAGGGTGGGCGGTGGCCATCGCCTACCGGACGAGCGACGCGGCGGCAGAGGAGACCCGCCGCGCGATCGAGGGCCTGGGCGCCGCCGCGCTCGCCCTCCGCGCCGACGTGTCGCGGCCGGAGGAGTGCCAGGAGCTGGTCCGGCGGGTAGTCGACTGGAAGGGGCGGATCGACGCCCTCGTGAACTGCGCGGGCCCGTACCACCGCGTGGACCTCATGTCGGAGACGCCCGAGGGCTGGCGCGAGATGTTCGCCAGCAACCTCGACTGCCTCTTCTACCTGGCGCGGGCGGTGGCGCCGGGGATGATCGCCGGCGGTGGCGGCCGCATCGTGGCCTTCTCGATGGCCAACGCCGACCGCATCCTCGCGCAGCCCAACCTCACCGCACACTACCTGGCCAAGGTCGGAGTCCTGGGTCTGGTCCGCGCGCTGGCCAAGGCGCTGGCCAGGCATGGGATCACGGTGAACGCCGTCTCGCCCGGGTTCATCGACTCGGGCTCCATGGACCCGCAGGAGCTCGCGGCCATGGCCAAGAGCATTCCCGCCGGCCACGTGGGCACGACCGACGACGCGGCGTCGGCGGCCCTTTACTTCCTGTCGGAGGAGGCCGCCTACGTGACGGGCGCCAACCTTCACGTCAGCGGCGGCTGGGGCCTCTGAGCGAGGGCGGCCGCGCCGTCAGTCCGTGAGGACGGTCTTGGCCGGGATGATCAGCTCGGTACCGCGGGCCAGCTTGAGCCTGCTGCGGGTGGCCAGGCCGTTCATGCGCGCCAGGTCGGAGACGCGGGTGCCGTACTTCCGGGCCACCACGGCCAGCGTCACCCCCCGCCCGCGGACCACGTGGGTCTTCACCTGCGGGACCGACTCGAGGCAGGTGGCGACGTCGTCGGCGCTGCCCTGGGGGACGCGCAGGTCGAAGGTGCGGTGGGCGGGCGTGGCCCGGCGGACGAGCACCGGGTTCAGCTCCTGGAGCGTGGACAGCTCGAGGCCGGTGCAGCGGGCCACGTCGCGGAGGGCGAACGGCCCGTCCACCTCGACGGTGTCCACGGGCAGCGGCTCGGCGGGGTCGGGCTCGACCTCGAAGCCGTACCGCTCTGGCGCACCGGCCACCAGGATGGCCGCCTGGATGCGGGGCACGTAGTCCCGGGTCTCGCGAGGGAGGGCGCGGGCCCGGGACAACTCCCAGAAATCGCTCGTGCCGTGCCGCCGGATGGCCCGCCGGACCGTACCCTCGCCGGCGTTATAGGCGGCCAGGGCCAGGTTCCAGTCCTCGAACACGTCGTGCAGGTGGCGCAGGTAATGGGCGGCAGCGCGGGTGGCCTTGTCGGTATCGCTCCGCTCGTCGACCCAGGAGTCCTGGGCCAGGCCGAAGCGGCGGCCGGTGGCGGGCATGAACTGCCAGAACCCCTTGGCCTTGGCCCCCGAGATCGCCTCCGCCCGGAACTCGCTCTCGACCAGGGCCACATAGGCCAGCTCCGGGGGGAGGCCCTCGGCCACGAAGGCCTCGCGGATTGCCGGCAGGTAGCGGCCGCCGCGGGCGAGGGCGCCGGAGAACCAGTCCCGCATCCCGTTACGGTACAGATGGATAGTGGCCCGGACGGCGTCGTTGAGCTCGATCGGGACACCGACACTGACGCCACCGCCGCCGGTGATGGGCAGGCGAGACGGGCTCCAGGCGATCTCGGGCAGCAGGACCGGCCGCGGGACGCCGGTGGCGACGGTCAGGACCGCGACGAAGAACCCCGCCCGCGCCACGCCCCCTTGGCGGCGGTCGGGAAGCGGCCGCACGACGGCCCGCCGATCCCGCTGGCGCCGATCAGGGACGGGCGCCAAGCTCAGCATCGAACGGGCGTCGTACGTCATAAGTTCTTTATTACCAGTTTATTACTCAGCCAAGGCCTCCCCTGTCGAGCGCACGGATCGCCAAGCCATCCTTCGAACGTAAGCGGTATTGACCCTGCCGTCAAGGCCCTGGCCGGCACGATTGCTGCAGCCTCCCTTGGAGCAGGGTTGTGACCGGCCGCATAGGGCCCGGGGATAACTCGGGCCATCCTGGGAGGCTACCAATGAGCGAGACCGGTCGGCTCGAAGGCTACACGGAGCGGGGCGTAGACCGGCGGCACGGAGACCGCCGCGGCACCTACCGCGGGGGTGTGGACCGGCGGCGGGGGGATCGGCGCGCCGCGGCAGGCGCCGGCGTCCTGCTGTTCGCCGCGTTGGCGGCCGTGCCCGAGGCGCGGGCGGACATCTATACCCGGGTCAATAACAGCGGTGTGACCGAAGCGACCAACCTGCCGAACGACAAGGACTTCAAGCTCACCTATCGCAGCCCCAAGGGGATCGTCATCCACTCAGCGGGGTTCAGCCTGCGGCCCTCGGCCAACCATGATTTCGACCACCACATCATGGCGGCTTCCGTCCAGCACGGGATCAGCCAGGACCTCATCCGCGCGATCATCCAGGTCGAGTCGCAGTTCGACCGTCTGGCCGTCTCCACAGCGGGGGCCCGGGGCCTGATGCAGCTCATGCCGGCCACCGCGAAGGCCATGGGCGTGACCGACGCCTTCGACGCCCGCCAGAACATCTTCGGCGGGGCGAAGTACCTGCGCGTCCTCCTGGGCCAGTACAGCGGAGACGTCTCGATGACCGCGGCGGCCTACAACGCCGGGGAGACTGCCGTGGCCCGTTATCGGGGGATCCCGCCGTACAAGGAGACCCAGAACTACGTGCGCAAGGTGAACGCGATCCTGGGCAGCGCGGTGGCGTCGGTGGCCCCAGCGGCCCCGGAGATCCCCGCGCTCTTCATCGCCGCCGGGGACGGCGCGCGCGGGCTGCGCACGCCGGCCCGGGCCAGCGCGTCCATGGGGATGAGCAAGACCCCGGCCGTGAAGCCGGGGCCGCGCGTTTATTACCGTTGGAAGGACGCCAAGGGCATCATGCACATGACCGAGGCGCCGCCCTCGACCGGAGACTACTCGACGATCAAGTCGACCGACTAGCCGAGCCCGCCCGGCCGCTCGGTGCACGCCTCCGCGGCCGGGCGCGTTGCCCGGAACCAAACGCCCGCGCTCCAGCGTGACACCTCGCGGCCGGGCTATGGCCTGATCCTATACTTCCGGAATGCGGACGCTGGTGGGACCTCCGCGAGGCGCCGAGGGGCGCCGGCTGCGCGAGGGCCTGGCCCAGCCACCGGAGCGGGCCGCGCAGTTCCTGCTCGGGCACATCCTCGTCCGGCGCGGCCGCCGCCCGCTGGCCTCCCGCATCGTCGAGACCGAGGCCTACCTGGGCGAGGGCGATCCGGCCGCGCATTCCTTCCGCGGCCAGACCGCCCGCACGCGCCCGCTGTGGGGTCCTCCGGGGACGGTGTACGTCTACTTCATCTACGGCATGCACCATTGCCTGAACGTGGCGGTGGACCGGGAAGGGGCGCCGGGCTGCGTGCTCATCCGCGCCGCCGAGCCGCTCAACGGCCTCCCGCCGCGGGCCCTGAGCGGACCCGGCCGGCTCTGCCGCGCGCTCGGGCTGGACCTGGCCGACAACGGCGCGTGCCTCTTCGCCCCGCGCTCACGGGTCTACCTCCGCGAAGGGACGCCGCCGCGGCGCATCGCGGTGGCCACGCGCGTCGGGATCAGCAAGGCGGCGGACCGGCCGCTGCGCTTCTACGACGCGGACAGCCCCGCGGTCTCGTCCGCTCGGGAGTCGAGGTAGACTGCAAGCGCGGCGCTCGCCGCCGGAAAGGCCTGCCACCATGAAGCGCGACGCCTTCGGATCCCGCCGGAGCTTCGACACCGGCCGCGGGACGGCCGTCCTCTATGGCCTGGATGCCCTCGCCGCCGCCGGCCTGGCCCCCGGCCTGGACCGCCTCCCCTTCTCCATCAAGGTCCTGCTCGAGGCCGTCCTGCGCAACGTGGACGGCGAGCTCGTGACCGAGGACGACGTCCGCAACCTCGCCGCCTGGAATGCCGCCGCGCCCAGGGACGTGGAGCTGCCCTACATGCC
>Ga0075433_10002971_pt1 | contig 13022 bp, 10 predicted proteins | sample RhiMethybrSRZTD2_FD_75299 | JGI IMG/M metagenome (GOLD analysis project Ga0075433, IMG submission 75299) | Populus rhizosphere microbial communities from Tennessee, USA - Rhizosphere MetaG P. TD hybrid SRZTD2 | ecosystem: Host-associated > Plants > Roots > Rhizosphere > Soil | place: USA... | reverse complement strand
CGCTGCTCCTCGTCTCGAATCTGGCGTTCGAGCTCCGGGATTCGGCCGTACTGCAGCTCTGACGCTTTGGCGAAATCGCCACTGCGCTCCGCGTCAGCCTTCTGGCGTCGTGCCTCCTCGAGCCGCTCCTTGAGTTGACTGCTGCTTTGAATCGCATCCTTCTCCTGCTGCCAGTGTGACTGCAGGCGGGTCTGCTCCTCCTTGAGATCGGCCAGTTCTTTTTCGAGCCGCGTCAAACGCTCGGCGGACGCTTTGTCGGTTTCCTTGCGAAGCGCCTCGCGCTCGATCTCGAGCTGCATGATGCGACGGCCGACCTCGTCGAGCTCCGCGGGCATCGAGTCGATCTCCATGCGCAGCTTCGAGGCCGCTTCGTCGACCAGGTCGATGGCTTTGTCCGGGAGGAAGCGATCGGCGATGTAGCGGTGCGAGAGCACGGCGGCAGCGACCAGCGCCGAATCCTTGAACCGAACTTTATGGTGAATCTCGTACCGCTCGCGCAGACCGCGCAGGATCGAGATCGTGTCTTCGACGGTCGGCTCGCCAACCAGCACCGGCTGGAAGCGCCGTTCGAGCGCGGCGTCCTTCTCGATATGTTTGCGGTACTCGTCGAGTGTCGTCGCTCCGATCGTGTGCAGCTCGCCTCGCGCCAGCATCGGCTTCAGCATCTGCGACGCGTCCATCGCGCCCTCGCCGGCGCCGGCGCCGACGACGGTGTGCAGCTCGTCGATGAAGAGGATGATCTGACCTTCGGATTCCGTAATCTCCTTGAGCACCGCCTTGAGCCGCTCTTCGAACTCGCCGCGGTATTTCGCGCCGGCTACGAGCGCCCCCATGTCGAGCGCGAAGATCTTCTTATTCTTCAGGCCCTCGGGTACATCGCCGCGGACGATGCGCTGAGCGAGTCCCTCGACGATGGCCGTCTTGCCGACGCCGGGCTCGCCGATGAGGACCGGGTTGTTCTTGGTGCGGCGCGAGATCACCTGGATCACGCGGCGCACTTCTTCGTCGCGGCCGATCACCGGATCGAGCTTGCCTTTCTTCGCGAGATCGGTGAGATCGCGACCGTAGCGCGACAGCGCCTCGTAGGTCGATTCCGGATTCTGCGAGGTGACCCGCTGGTTGCCGCGCACCTGCGTCAGCGCTGCATACAGCGCGTCCTTCGTCACCCCGTGGCGCTGGAGCAGTTGCGCAGCGGGGGAGCGTCCGACTTCGGTGGCAAGCGCGACCAGCAGATGTTCAGTGCTGACGTAATCGTCTTGTAGGCGCTGCGCCTCTGCCTGCGCCGAGTCGAAGACCAGCTTCATGCGCGGCGACAGACGCAGATCCGCCCCGTACGCCTGCGGCAGACTCTTGAGCAGTGCGCGCGCTTCGGCGGCAATCTGCGGCGGCTGCACATGCATCTTCTGCAGGATCGACGGGACGATACCGCCGGACTGCTCGACGAGTGCCACCAGCAGATGCTCGGGCACGACCTCCGAATGTTGCTGGTCGGAGGCCAGGTTCTGTGCGGCGACGACCGCTTCCTGAGCCTTCTCGGTGAACTTGTTGATATTCATGACGACTAATCACGCGCGGGCTGAGCCCGCGCTCTAGGCGGCACCGCTCTAAGCGGCGCTGTGTCCTTTCGCTGCGTCGCCGCTCGCTTTGCGCAGCGCTTCCCAGAGCTCGCGCTCTTCGGTGGAGAGATCCGCGGGCAACTGCACCTCGATGCGCGCGTACAGATCCGCTTTGTCTTCAGGCTTGCCGACCGTCGGCATGCCGTATCCTTTCAGTCGAAAAATCTGCCCGTTCTGTGTCAGCGGCGGGATGCGGAGACGTGCGGGCTTCCCGCTCAGCGTCATGACCGACGCCTCACCGCCAAGTACCGCTGTCATCACCGGCACCAGCACCTTCGTGTAGAGGTCGCGCCCTTTCAGCTCGAACACCGGGTGCGGTGCGAGTCGGACCCGCAAATAGAGGTCGCCGGCGGCGGCGCCACCCTGACCCTGTTCGCCTTCACCACTGATGCGAACGCGTGAACCGTCGATGACACCCGCCGGGATGCGCACATCCACACTGCGAGCATGTCCGTCGTGCCGCAGCGACAACCGATGCGTCGATCCGCGATAGGCGTCCTCGAGCGGGAGCTCGATCTCGTTTTCGATGTCGCGGCCCGGTCGCTGGCGAACGCGTCCAGCGCCGCGTGGCTCGCGCTGCGCACCGCCCGTGCCGCCGCCGAAGAACGTGGTGAAGAAATCGGAGAACGGGTTCGAGTCGCCGAAGAGTTCTTCCATCTCTTCTTGCGTCATCCCGCGGAAGCCGCCGCCGCCCGTGCCGCCGACATTCCAGGATCCCGCGAACGGATTGGCGCCGCCTTGCGCCCCGGCCTGCTCGTACATCCGCCAGTTGGCGCCGAGCTCGTCGTACTTCTTGCGCTTCTCGGGATCGCCAAGCACCTCGTACGCCTCGTTGACCTCTTTGAACTTGGCTTCGGCGGTCTTGTCGCCCGGGTTCACGTCGGGATGCAGCTTGCGGGCGAGCTTGCGAAACGCCTGCTTGATCTCCTTTTCCGTGGCCGTCTTCGGCACGCCGAGCGTCTTGTAGTAGTCCTTGAACTCCACCGATCGCGTCTCCGTCTCTGCGTCGAGAGCGGCGGTCAGAGACCGATGGCGTCGCTCAGGCGACGCATCTCGGTCAGCAATTGCCTGCGACCCGCTCCGGTGTTGAGCGTGTTCTCGTCGAGCAACGGGCGCATGCGTTGCACGACTTCTGCCACGGCGAGCAAACGTTGTACGCCCGCCAGGTTCACGCCCAGCTCGTCGACGAGTCGCTTGATCAATCGAAGCCGCTCGAGTTCTTCACGCGCGTACAGCCGCATGCTGCCGACCGATCGCGCCGGCTGGATCAGTCCCAGCCGTTCGTATTTGCGGAGCGTCTGCGGGTGCATGCCCAGGAGCTCCGCGGCCATGCTGATGAAATACAGTTCCGGCTCGATTCGCATAGGCAATACGTGGTGCGCGCCCTCGACAAGTTGATACGAGTCGAGTATAGGCCTTGATACGAGGCGTGTCAACTTCGCAGGCCGCCGCACAACGCTCGAGCCGGGGTTCGCGTTAGTATCGGAAGGCGTCCTTGGACATCACCGCTCCAGATCTCTTCACCATCGGGCTCCTCGTCGTCCTCGAAGGCCTCCTCAGCGCCGACAACGCGTTGGTGATGGCCATCATGGTTCTGGGGCTTCCCAGGCGCGAGCACAAGGCGGCGCTGCGCTACGGCCTCATCGGCGGCTTCGCGTTCCGCATCGTCGCGACGCTGCTCGCCGTCTATCTGATTTCGATCGCGTGGGTGAAACTCGTCGGCGGCCTCTACCTGCTGTACCTGACCTACTCACATTTTTTCGGGCAACCTGAAGGCGGCGATCGACGACGGCCTCCGCGAGCCAAGCCGATGCTGGGACTGTCGGCGTTCTGGGCCACCGTGGTCCGCGTCGAGGTGATCAACCTCGCGTTCTCGATCGACTCGATTCTCGTCGCCGTGGCGATGTCGCCGAAGAAGTGGGTGGTGATCTCGGGAGGCATTCTCGGCATCGTCGCGATGCGGCTGGTGGTGGGCCAACTGCTGCGCCTGGTGCAGCGCTATCCGGCGCTGGTCGACGGCGCGTTCGTGATCATCGCCTGGGTCGGCATCAAGCTGTGTATCGAGTACTTGCACGCCGCGCACTACGTGGGCTTCGAGATCCCGCAGTGGCTGTCACTCGGACTGATCGTGGTGATCTTCGCGGTCGCGTTCGTCTACGCGAAGATGCAGGGACCCGTGCCGGACGAGGAACTGGCCTCCGACGACCTGGACGAGGACGTCAATTCCTCGCGGCGGGCGTGAGCATCGTCTCGCGACGGTCGTTGCCACGCATGTAGACGACCTTCACCGGCTGACCGATCTTCAGGAGATCGAGCGCGTAGGTGTAGTCGTAGATGTTCGTGATGGACTGTCCGGCGATCTCGATGATGATGTCGCCCTTCTGCAGGCCCGCCTGTTCCGCCGGACCGCCGCCGATCACGCCGCTGAGGAGCAGGCCCTTCGCATTCGACGTGTAGTCGGGAACGGTTCCGGTGAAGACGCGCACACCGGTCCGACTGACCGTCTGCGAGGACTGTTCGACTTTGGCGAATTGCGGAGGCTCGCTCTGATCCATGAGCCGGTTCACGACCCCCGCGGCGAGCGACGCGATGCGGTCCAGATCCTCGTAGTCGATCTTATCCGCCGTGTCGGACGGCTTGTGGTAGTCGGCGTGTGCGCCGGTGGTGAAATTGAGGCTCGGCACGCTCACCTGATTGAACGTCTGCACGTCGGTGGGCTGATACGGATCGGGCTGCAACGTCAGATCGAAGCCGGCTGCGACGTTGGCGCGCTCGAGGAGCGTCGCCCATCCGAGGCTGGTGCCGGTGGCCTGCACGGCGAGTTTGTTGTCGTGCATGCGTCCCACCATGTCGAAGTTCAGATAGGCGGCGATCTGGTTCATCGGTAGTGGAGGAGAGGTGACGAACGCGTTCGAGCCGACCAGTCCCATCTCTTCGGCCGACCAGAACGCCACCAGCAGATTGCGGCGCCTCACCGGCTGCTTGGCGAGCGCTTCGGCGATCGCCATGATTGCCGCACTGCCGGATGCGTTGTCGTCGGCGCCCAGATGTGGTTTGCCGGCGTCGTCTTTGCCGGCAAGCGAGTTGCCGTTTCGCCCCATACCGAGATGATCGTAATGCGCACCGATCGCGACCCACGGTTTTGCTGCCGTCGGAGTCGCGGCGGTCGCCGGCAGATAGCCGACGACGTTGCGTCCAGTCTGCTTCTCGCGCACGAGCGACGTTTTGAGAGTGACGGTGACGTTGGGAAGAGGGAAGCCGGCAACGTGCGGATTGCCGCTGTCGAATTGCTGCTGGACGTCTTTCAGCGGTTTCGATCCCGCGAACAGCGCATCGGCAACTCGCGAGGTGACGCTCGCCGCGGCGATGCCCGATCCCGAGAGCGCGGTATCGAACGAGATCGGCACGGTCTGACCTGCGTTCGGCGAACGCGGGCCGGTGACAACGAGCAGCGCCTTTGCGCCACGCTGCCGCGCCGCCAGCGCCTTGTAGCGGAGATCGGAATAGCGCAGGAGGATCGCGCGCGTCTGCGGGTCGGCGTCTTCGGGGAAATAACGCAGCACCACGACGACCTTGTCCTTTACGTCGAGCGTCGCGTAGCTGTCGTAGCCGAAGTTCTGCGACTCGGGGACGACAATGCCGTACCCGGCAAACACCGCCGATCCAGTGATCTCGGTATCGTCCGAGAACGAAAGCGACAGCACGTCCTGCGGTGCGTTGAACGTCGACGAGCCGACCACGATCCGCGAGCCGCCGTCGCGGCTTCCAGCTGTGAAGTCGAACGGCAGGAAGAGACTGTCGCGTCCGGGCAACGGCTTCGCGCCCAGTCGTGTGAGCTGCGCCGCGAGGTAGTCTCCCGCGAGTCGCTCTCCCGCCGATCCCGCCTCCCGACCCGCAAATCGCTCCGAGGCCAGCGTCTCGACGTAGGTGCGTGTGCGGAAGGTCGCCGACGACTGCGAGAACGTCGCCGCCGTGCTGAGCGCGACGGCCGCAGTGATCGCAACAATTGCCGTTCGCGTGCTTCGCATCATGGCTTCCTTGGGCCCGCAGCCGCCAGCGCCTCGAGCGCTTTCTGATGATTCCATTGCGCCAGATAGATCTGGCCTTCACGCCCGCCGCCGCGGCTCGACGTCCACGCCAGCTGGGTGCCGTCAGGGGAGGGGACCGGCAGTCCATCGAAGCCGTCAGAATACGTGACCCGAACCGGTTCCTTCTTGCCGTCGATGTCCACCATGAACAGCTCGAAGTTGTCGAAGCCCAGCTTGTTCGACGCGAAGATCACGTACTTACCGGACGGGTGGATGTACGGCGCCCAACTCATCGCCTTGAAATCGGTGAGCTGGTGATCATCGGTGCCATCGAGGTTCATCGTGTGCACGTCAGCGATGACGCCAGCCTCATTGAAGCGCCGCCAGATGATCCGCTTGCCATCGGGCGAGAAGAATGGACCGCCGTCGTAACCCACCACATGCGTGAGGCGCTTGGCATCGGAACCGTCGCCATCGGCGCGCATGATGTAGATCTCGGCGAAGTAGCTGGGATCGGTGTCGAGCTGTTTCTGTTCGGCAGGGGAGAGTCGTCGACTGTAGGCCTCGCGCGTCGAGGTGAACACGATCCATCGACCATCGGGCGAGTAGCTGCCCTCCGCGTCGTAACCGCGGGCGTTCGTCATTCGTTTGTACGTACCCGTCTTCGCGCTGCGGACGTAGATTTCCATTTCCGGGTCGTAGTCCCACGAATACCGGCGCTCCTGCCCGGACGCTCTGAACTTGAGCTCCTCGTCCTGAAGCTGCTTCGATTTCGGGTCGTGATGCGTCGAGGCGAATTCGATGTCGCCGGTGACCGGATTGATGAACGAGCAGGTCGTCTTCCCCATGCCCGGTGACACCCGGGTGACATCGCCGCTCGACAGGTCCATCACGTAAATCTGATAAAAAGGATTGCCCGGTTCACGCTCGCTCTGGAAGACGAGCTTGGTGCCGTCCTTCGACCAGTACCCCTCGCCAGCCCGCCGTCCCTCGACCGTGAGCCGGCGGATGCGAGTGAGGAAATCGCGTTCCTGATACGGACTCTGCGCGAAAACGGGCGGCTCGGCGATGATCGCCAGCGCCCCGGCCGCCAGGGCCAGGCCGGTCAACACAAACACCGCGGTCGGACGTCTAAGTAGATGGGGCATCGGCTCCCCATAATTTATTACCATTCATCGAACGTGCGTCTGCCCCATCCAAAAGCGCTGCTGAAACTGCCGCTGAAGCTCCCGCCCATCCCGCGTTGGCTGTTTTGGGCGGTCGGGGGCGTGCTGATCGTCGTCGTGACGATGAGCGCCTCGTGGACCTTGCGCCATGCGTGGGCGATTTACAAGCTGAATCGCGGGGTCGGCGATACCGTCTTCTACGACGCCGAGGGCAAGCCGTGGTTCCATCTCGACGAGCAGCGGCGCGATGTTCCCCTCGATCAGATTGCGACCTTCTTCAAGGATGCGGTGATTGCCGTAGAGGACCACCGCTACTACCGGCATCCAGGCATCGATCCGATCGGATTGTCACGTGCCGCGGTCCACAACCTGCATTTCGGCGCCGGGGTGCAAGGAGGCAGCACCATCACGCAGCAGCTGGCGCGAACGCTGTATTTGTCGAACGTGCAGACCTACGGTCGCAAGCTCAAGGAGGCCGTGCTGGCCGTCATGCTGGAGGTGCTCCTGAGCAAGCGCGAGATCCTCGAGCTGTATCTCAATCGCGTGTATCTCAGTGGCGGCATCTACGGCGTGGAGTCGATGTCCGAGAAGATGCTGCACAAACCGGCGTCGAAGCTGTCGCTTGGAGAGGCGGCTCTTATCGCCGGCATCATCCGCGCGCCCGCTTCCTATTCACCGTGGACGCACTACGACGCGGCACGACGTCGCAGCTTCGTCGTACTCCAGCGCATGCGCGAAGAGAAGAAGATCACCGCCGCGCAGGAACAGGCCGCTCGCGCTGAAGTGATTTCGATCCAGCCGCCGCCATCGGTCTCGAGCGCACGCTACGGCTACGCCAAGGAGTACCTGCGCCAGCAATTTCGCGACATCTACGGCGGCGACAACCCGCCCGACTGGAAAGTGCAGACGACCTTCGTGCCGGCGATTCAGGAAGCCGCCGAGATCGCCGTGCGCGACGGGCTTCGACGGTTGGGCGGGCGCGACCTGCAGGCCGCACTCGTCGCGATCGATCCCGAGACCGGTAATCTGCTGGCGATGGTGGGTGGATCGGATTTCGCGGTGACGCCGTACAACCGCGCCTATCGCAGCAAACGGCAGCCAGGCTCGGCGTTCAAGCCGTTCGTCTACGCGGCGGCGCTCGAGAGCGGACTGTCGCCGGTCTCGCGACTCACCGGCCTGCGTCAGGTCGCGGTGCAAGCGCCCGAGGGTGTGTGGATTCCGCGCGACGAGCGGGCGACGGGACAAGACACGCTGACGCTGCGCGAGGCGCTGCTCGAGTCGAACAACGCGGCGGCGGTGAAACTGCAGCAGCAACTGGGAACGCGGCCCGTTCTCAGGCTCGCGAGCGACCTCGGCGTCAACGATCAGCCCAACGTCCCATCGCTGGCGCTCGGCAGCGGCCTCGTCACCCCGCTCGACCTCACCACCGCGTTCGCGGTATTCCCGAACATGGGTTATCGCGTGCGCCCGCGCGGACTCGTGCAGGTGTCGAACGCCGACGGCGAAGCGGTGCATCAGGTGCACATCGAGCGCGAGAAGATCCTGCCCGAGCAGGTGGCGTTCCAGATGGTGACGATGCTCGCGGACGTCGTCCAACGGGGAACGGGTGCGGCCGTGCGGGCGCAGGGTGTGCACGGGGCGATCGGCGGAAAGACCGGAACCACGAGCGAGTATCGCGACGCGTGGTTCGTCGGCTTCAACACCTCCGTCGTCGTTGGCGTGTGGGTCGGGTACGATCAGCCGCAGACCATCTCGGAGGGCGCATCCGGATCGCGAGCGGCGCTGCCGATCTGGGCCGACTTCATGCGCCGCACCGCACGTCGTTTGCCGGCGCGGGATTTCGCGCCGCCCGACGACATGCGCAGCGAGCAGATGTGCATGATCTCGTATCACCGGGCGCTCGACGGCTGTCCGACGTACACCGAATACTTCAAGGACGGAGACTCGGTACCGACGCAGCTCTGTGAGCTGCACTCGGGCACGCTGCAGCAGCGCGCCGAACGCGCCATTCAAGGACTGCTTGGCGTGCTCGGCCGCCGCATCCGCGGAATCTTCAAGTAGCCACGAAGATCAGGCCACGAAGAACACGAAGATCAGGCCACGAAGATCACGAAGAACACGAAGATCAGGCCACGAAGATCACGAAGAACACGAAGAGAGATGCAGACAGACGCGACAGCACGGTGCTGGTGGTGCGGCACCGATCCGCTCTACGTGAAGTATCACGACCGCGAATGGGGCCGTCCGGTCAAGGACGACACGCGGCTGTTCGAGAAGATCTGCCTCGAAGGATTTCAGGCTGGTCTCAGCTGGATCACCATTCTTCGAAAGCGCGACGCGTTTCGCGACGCGTTCCACGGCTTCGAGATCGAGCGCGTCGCCCGCTATACCGCTCGCGATGTCAATCGCCTGCTGAAGAACGACGGCATCGTCCGCCATCGCGGGAAGATCGAATCGACCATCAACAACGCCCAGCGCGCGCGTGAGCTCCAGCACGAGTGCGGCTCGCTCGCGAAATACTTCTGGCGCTGGCCGCCGGATCCCTCGTCACGCCCGCGACGTATCACGCGCGACGTGTTGAGGACGATGGCGACGACGCCCGAGTCGACCGCGCTCAGCAGAGATCTACGCAAACGAGGCTGGACGTTCGTCGGCCCGACGACGGTGTACGCGTTCATGCAGGCCATGGGCCTGGTGAACGATCACGTCGAGACGTGTGATTTCAGGTAGGTAGCGATTGTTGAATGCTAGATCTTTGACTGTTGAATAGTTGTCGATCGGCGATTATCGATTCTTGATTGAAAACGCAACGAGCCCATTTGGCCGCTTTGTGCCCCCGGCTCCAGTTCCTCGGCTCTCAATCACAAATCAACAATCACCCAATCAACAACGAATCAACAATCAAAGATCAACAATTCAACAATCGCTTATCGATCGTTCAGCCGCACTGACTGTCGCACCCGGCGGAACGCGTCCTGATACATGGACGCTTCGCTCTGGGGCGCCACACCGATCAGGAAGAGGAGTCGTCCGTCGGTGAGCCGCGTGGTGGTCAGCGACACGCTTTCGTTCTGACCGGTTGCTTCCGACACGTTCGACAGCGTCGTCCGCAGCGCGGCGCGTCCGTCGATCGCTTCGCGCGAATAGCTGCCGCTGAAGCGAAGCTGGCGGTTGGCCTGCGTCAAGGATGTGATCAGGCCATCGGTGTCGCGCTTGAGATCGCCGGTGCCCTTGTCGCCGACGCCGATCTGCACGCCGTGCGTGAACGCCTCGCCGTTGTAGCCGCCTTCCGGTGCATAGGTCACGCTCTTGTCGTCGCCGCTGACTTCGCCCCAGTTGGTGGGCACGCTCAGCTGGAGAAAGTTGACCGGCTTTGCCGTACGGAAGTCGGTCGACGGCGGCGCCACGCGCACCGGCGTCCGTGACGCGGTCTTGACGGGCTGATCGCCCTTGGCCTGTCCCTTGGCGATCTCTTCGGCCGTGTACGAACGCCCCATGCCCTTGATGCGAGCCTGCATCGACGGGAACTGTCCGCTGTCGGCGTTGCCCTGCACGCGCAGCGACTGCGCTTCGCGAGTGATCGCCTCGTAGCGGTTCTTCGGGTTGGGGTGGCTGCTCATCCACTGTGGTCCTTGACCGCCACCCTCAGCCTCGATGGTCTTGAACATGTTGGCCATCTCGCGAGGTTGATAGCCCGCACGCGCCAGAATCTGCGATCCGAGAATGTCGGCTTGCGATTCGTACTCGCGGCTGTACTTCAGGAAGTAGGTTCCGAGGCCCAACTGCGTGCCTTGTGAGATCACGTTGCCCGCAGTGCCGCCGACGACGGCGCCCGCGATCTGACCGAGAATCGATCCGATCTGGAACTTCTGACCTTTGGTGGCCTGAGCGGTCCCGTGGCGCAGCGCAACGTGCGAGATCTCGTGGGCCATGACACCGGCCATCTCACCCTCGCTCTTGGCCGCCTCCATCATGCCGCGGTTGAGAAACATCGGTCCGCCGGGAAGCGCGAACGCGTTGATCTCCTTCTGGTTCACGACGCGGAAGGTGTACTGGAACTCCGGATGTCGGAACTCTGCAGGAATCGCCGCAGCCAGCTTCGAGCCCACTTCTGCGACGTACTGATCAAGACGGCTGTCGTTCAGCAGCGGCAGTTCCTTCGTGGCCTGGGCGGCGGCTTCCTTGCCGACCTTCACGTCCTCGGAGACCGGGTAGCGATTCTCCGGGGCAACGATCCGCGTCTGCGCGGGCAGCACGGACGCGCAGGCGATGACGATCGCGAGTGTCCATCGAAGCGGCGAATGACGAGCGGAAGTTGTACGCACAGTCATGGTCCCTATATTGGCGCAACGCAGCGGATCAACGCTTGATAATCACGCCAAACGTTACACGCCAGAAACTGAGCCGCGCGTCGCGCTCTCCCGTGGTTTCGATCGCGTCACGACTGAGCGTCCGGAAATGCCGAAGTTCGAACCGGAGGCCCGTGCGCGGACTCAAAAGCCCAATCGCTCCTGCTCCAAGGTTCATGCCAAGCGAATTGTCGTCTACGGGATCGAGAATCGCCGTGTATGTAATGCCTGTGTGTATGAGGCCGAGGCCACCGATTAAGTAGGGTCGGAGCGAATAGCCGGTCACTCGGAGCGGTGTCGCCACGATTACGCTCCCGCTCACGGTCGCGACAGTGCTCGCCAGAACGATGGAAGCCGCGGGTCCGGTGGCGCTTGGCGGAAGACCGCCGCGCTCGAAGAAGTGAGGGGCATATGCGAAGTCGCCCTCGACGCCGAGAATGCCGCTGCTCAACCAGCCAGCCGAGCCGCCGAAGATCACGTGCGTCCCCAACGACTCGGTGGATTCCGACGGTTGGTCTGTGTGGAACACCGTTCTGCCGCCAAATGCCCCGCCGATGAACGGTGTGAAGAGATAGTCGGCTCGAGCGGGGGCAGCCAGCCCACACAGGACCACCACCAGTGCAGCAGTCGTGGCGCGCCCCGCGCGCAGGATCGCGATCAAGGCACGAAGGACTTCAGGAAGAGCCGCGCGAAGGTCGACGCTGTGACGTCGCCAGCACTGAGGGGGAACGGGGCGCTCAACCCGTCGCTGTTCGCCAAAAGGATGAACGTGAGGCGGCGGTTCGGCATCAGGACTTTCACGATGAGGGAAGAGTACGCGCCGTCGACCGATCCGAACTGCCACGCGACTGGCTGTCCATTGTACGCCTGCACGAACCAACCCAGTCCGGTCGGCAGCGCGACCGAGCCCGCGTACGACTGCGTCCACGCGAGGTCGCGCGTGGACGGCTGCAGCAACAGGCCCCCATCGAGCGCTTGATCGAACTTCGCGAGATCGCGAACCGTCGAGACGACGCCATCGGCGGCATCGACAGGGCGGGTTGGGAATTCGAGATTTCGCTGCGCACGTCGGCTGACCACGCGATAGGGCACCGCGAGATCGCGGAGCACCGCGCCATAACGGTCGACTCGCGACTGCCCAAGCAGGTTGATGTCGTCGGGGGACGGCGAGAGATAGGTCTGGCCTGGCACCGATCGCGTCATGGCCAGGAAGTCGAGGACGTCGTTGGCGAGCACTTCCCGGTATTTGAGATCGACGCATTCTTCAATCACCCCGGTCAGCGCCGCAAATCGATCGGGGGAGTATTGATAGGTGCCGGTCGGCGACGTATGGCTGAGCAGTTGCGACAACGTGGTCGACGGGTCCGGATACTCGGGTGTCCAGCGAATGACTCGATCGCTCAGCCGTGCGTAACTCTGATCGATGCACTTGCGCAGGAGAAGCGTGGACCCGAACACTTGCGATAACTGCCCGATCCCGTAAGGTGTGTCTGGCGTCGCCGCAACGTTGGCGTCGACGTCCTGCTTTCCGAATCCGCGCTCCCAGACAACGACGCCATCCTGCAGAATGGCCGCAGACATCCCAGGGATGGCGGCCTCCGCCCGGAACGTTTCGAGATACCCCGCGAAAACGGAAAAAGACAGGCTTTGGGCAGACGCTGGCTGCAGGGAGACAGCGATGCTGACCAGCACGAATGAGGCGATGCTGACGATGCGCACCTAAGCTGTGCCGAAGACTCTACTGAATGATAACACTCCGGACGAGATCAGTAGAGGAAGCGGGTTGCCACGTGTGCTACAGTCTTACCCGCGAACTGCTTGATGCGTCACGTTTCTGCACGCACCCGGTTTGGCGTCGTTCTG
>Ga0075433_10002969_pt1 | contig 13025 bp, 7 predicted proteins | sample RhiMethybrSRZTD2_FD_75299 | JGI IMG/M metagenome (GOLD analysis project Ga0075433, IMG submission 75299) | Populus rhizosphere microbial communities from Tennessee, USA - Rhizosphere MetaG P. TD hybrid SRZTD2 | ecosystem: Host-associated > Plants > Roots > Rhizosphere > Soil | place: USA... | reverse complement strand
CCGAACGAGGCGCGGACGATGAACGTCACGCTCGCGCTCTCCAACTCGTTCGGGTTCGGTGGGCAGAACGCCTGCATCGCTTTCCGCGCGACGTGAGGCTCGGCCCTCCCTCTCACGCCTCGAACGAACGGCTGAGGACCGCTCCGTTGTAGTCCACGGTCTGGGCGCGGCCCTCGACGATGTCGCCGAAGCGACATCGTCGAGGGAGCGCCGGATCGCCGAGCGCGAACCACTCGTCGCCGACCGGCGTGAGCTCGTATTCGTCATCCGCGCCCGGCCACGTGCACCAGAGGCGGCCGTGCCGGGTGTAGACGCGGAGGACCGCGTTCCAGGGCGCGTCCGCTCGGTAGAGCCCGGGGAATGCATCCCACGCGGGCGCGTGGACGACGGCCACCTCCGCGATGGCACCCTCTGCTCGGTACCGTGCCGGCCCGTGCGTCAGCGCGGACGGCCGCTCGTTCGCGGCGCGTTCGACGCGGAGCAGGTACCGGTCGAGCGCCGGATGCGGGATCGCGAACACGTCCTCCTCCTCCGGGCGCCGCTCGAGGCGGACCGCGAGCGGACCGGACCGAAGGACGAGTCCCTCGCCGTCGACCGCGAGATCGACTCGCTCCCCCTCGTCGCTGACGTACGCGCCCGCGAGCTCGACGGCGTTCGCGATGCGATCGGGCGGATCCGGAACGAGGGGGGGCAGCTCGTCGCCGGCGAGCGCGGCTCCGGCGGCGGCGAGCGCGAACGCGGCGATCGAGTCGCGGACGCCGTACCCGTTCATGCAGACGGCCACGGCGAGCCCGTCGTCGGGCCGGATCACCAGGAGCGCCTCGAATCCGACGGTCCCTCCGCTATGACGGATCACGCGACCGCCGTGCTCGTCTCCGACGTGCCACCCGTAGCCGTAGCCGGTCCCGTCCTCCGCGTCGACCTGCGGACCGATCCACCGGTCGAACGACCCGCCGTCGACGAAGCCCTCGCCGCGCGCGAGCACCATCCGCGCGTACGCGCACATGTCGCCCACGGTCGAGACGATCGAGCCGTCGGCGGTGTTCGACACCTGCCAGACGGCCGGCCCGAGCGTGCTCTGCAGGTGCGCGGGGCGATCGGACCGCACCGGCTCGTACCCGACGGCGGCGTCGGCGCGATCCTCCTCGAGGATCGCGCCGACGCTCCTCGTCATCCCCAGCGGGCCGAGGATCCGCTCGTGCAACAGCTCGTGGACCGCGTGTCCGGTCACGCGCTCCAGCACGTGACCCACCAGCTTGTAGCCCAGGTTCGAGTACGAGTACCGCTCCCCCGGCGCGAAGGTCGGCGGGAACTCGCGCGCGCGCAGCGCGTCGACGATCCCCCAGGGTCCGTGCTCCACGCCGGTCATCAGCCCGCTCGAGTGGGTCATGAGGTGGTGCAACGTGATCGGGCCGAACGGCTCCGGGAGGTCCAGCCACGGCAACAGCTCGTTCACCGACACGTCGAGCGCGAGCGAGCCCTTCGCCTCCTCCTGCACGACGCAGAGCGCCGCGAACGACTTCGAGATCGAGCCGATCTGGAACCTCGTGTCCGGCCCGATCGCTCGGTCCGCGGCGACGTCGGCGAACCCCCGCACGACCGCGCCGAGGGTCGCCTCCCGATCCGTGACGGCGAGCGCGAGCCCGGGAGCGTGCGTGCGGGGCAGGAGCTCCTCCGCGGCGTCCCCGATCCGCTCGAACGCGTCCTCGAGGCCGGTCACGCGGAGGGGCGCCTCAACCGAAGAAGAGCTTGAGCTCGCGAGCGGCCGACTCCGGAGAGTCCGAGCCGTGGACGATGTTCTCCGTGATCACCGTGGCGAAGTCGCCACGGATCGAGCCGGGTGGGGCTGCCACCGGGTCCGTCGGCCCCATCAGCGTGCGCCAGCAGGTGATCCCCGCATGGCCCGTGATCTTGGCGACGACGACCGGGCCACTCGTGATGAAGCCGACGAGCTCCTCGAAGAACGGCTTCTCGCGGTGCTCGGCGTAATGCTCTTCGGCCGTCGCGCGGTCGATCGTGCGCAGGTCGAGCAGCTCGATCGTGAGGCCCTTCGCCTCGACGCGGCGGAGCACCTCGCCGACGAGACCGCGCCGGACGCCGTCCGGCTTCACGATCAGCAGCGTGGACTCGGTCGCCATGGCGGGGTCAGTGTAGCGGTCACCCCGCCGCGGCCAGCGCGCGTTCGGCGTCCGCGACGGTGTAGAGCGAACCGGTGACGAGCACCACGTCGTCGGGGCCCGCCGCGCGCCGGACGATCTCGATCGCGTCCGCGACCGATGAGGCCCGCTCGACCTCGCCGCCGAACGCGGCGGCGACGACGGACGCATCGGCGCTTCGGACGCTGTCGTTCCTCGTCACGACGACGTCGTCCGCGAGGGGCGCGAGCGCCCCCGCGATGCCGGCCAGGTCCTTGTTCGCGCTCATCGCGACGACGAGGTGCAGCCGTTCCCACCGGAAGGACTCGCGCATCGCCTCGGCGAGGGCCTGCGCGCCCTCCGGGTTGTGGGCGCCGTCCAGGACGACGAGCGGCTCGCGCCCGACGACCTCGAGCCGGCCTGGGCTCCGGACCGCGGCCAACCCCTCCCGGAGCGCGTCCGGATCGAGCGCCTGTCCTGTCAGCGCCTCGACGGCGACCACCCCGGCCGCGGCGTTGTGGACCGCGTACTCGCCGAACAGCGGCAGGTACAGGTCTTCGTACGTCTCGAAGAGGCCGCGGAGCACGAACGACTGGCCGCCCACCGCGAGCAGCCGCTCCTCCACCTCCCAGTCCTTCCCCTCCCAGCGCGGCGTGCTGCCGACCCCGGCAGCGCGCCGCGCGAGGACGTCGGCGGCGACCGGATCCTGCTCGCGCAGGATCGCGGTCCCCCCGTCCTTCAGGATCCCGGCCTTCTCCCCCGCGATGTCCGCGAGCGTCGGCCCGAGTTCGGCCACGTGATCCATGCCGATCGGCGTGATCACGGCGACCTGCCCGTCCACGAGATTCGTCGCGTCCCACGAGCCGCCCATCCCGACCTCGAACACCCCGAGGCCGACGGGCTTGTCCGCGAACCACAGGTACGCGAGCGCCGTCACCGCCTCGAAGTAGGTCACGGCCACCGGGCCCTGCTCGTCGACGACCCGCAGGAACGGTTCCAGGTGCTCCCATTCCTCGGCGAACTCGGTCTGCGTGATGTCCTGCCCGCAGACGGAGAGGCGCTCCGTCACCGAGAGCAGGTGCGGCGACGTGAACAGCCCCGTCGTCAGCCCGTGCGCGCACGCGACCGCTGCCGCGACGCGTGCGGCCGTCGTCTTCCCGTTCGTGCCGGTGACGTGGATCGTCGGGAAGGTGAGCTGAGGCTCGTCCAGCAGCTCGGCGATCGCGCGGATCCGGTCGAGCGACGGCTCCGGCATCGACTCGGGCTGCCGCGCGTCCAGCCGGGCGAGCGCGTCGGCGAACCGCATCAGCTCTCGGCGTCCGCGAGCTCGACCTCGATCGAGGGGGCGGCGTCGGCCTCCAGCCGGTCGAGCGCGCCGATCGACCCGGCCTCGCAGACGTCGTCCTGCGCGGCGGCGAGCTTCGCGAGACGCTCGGCCGTGTCGCGGACGACCACCCGTCGGACCGGCGCCCGGAGCGAGACCTTCGCGAGCGCCTTCTCCTTGCGGACCGCGCCGAGCACCGTCGCCGCGATCTGGTACACCTCGGCGTCCCCATCCCCCGGGAGGTCGCCTGCCGAGGGCCACGGCGCGCGGTGGACGGACCCCTCCTCCCACCACGACCACACCTCCTCGGTGGCGTACGGCAGGAACGGCGCGAACAGCCGCAGCAGCGTGTGGAGGGCGGACCGGAGCGCGCCGACCGCCGACGCGGCCTCATCCGGACCGCGCACGCCGTACGCGCGCTGCTTCACGAGCTCGAGGTAGTCATCGGTGAGCCCCCAGAAGAAACGTTCGACCGTCTCGAGGGCGCGCGCGTGCTCGTAGTCCTCGAGCGCCCCCGTCGCGGTTTCGACGACGCGGCGCAGCTCCGAGAGCATCGCGAGGTCGAGCGGACGGTGGATCTCGCCGGCCTTTGCCTCGATCCCGAGCGTGAACTTCGACGCGTTCAGGATCTTGATCGCGAGCCGGCGTCCGTCCTTCATCTGCTTCTCGTCGAAGGCCGCGTCGATGCCGAGCCGCGCGCGGCCCGCCCAGTAACGGACCGCGTCGGCCGAATGCCGCTCGAAGACCTCCGTCGGGACGACGACGTTGCCCATCGACTTCGACATCTTCTTTCGGTCGGGATCGAGGACGAAGCCGCTGATCGCCGCGTTCGTCCACGGCAGGGAGTCGTGCTGCACGTCGGAGCGGAACACCGTGTAGAACAGCCACGTCCGGATGATGTCGTGCGCCTGCGGCCGCAGATCCATCGGGAAGACGCGGGCGAACAGATCGGCGTCGTCCTCCCAATGACCGGCGATCTGCGGTGTCAGCGACGACGTCGCCCACGTGTCCATCACGTTGGGATCCCCGACGAACCCGCCGGGGACGCCGCGCTGCTCGGCGGCGAACCCCGGCGGCACCGTGTCCTGTGGGTCGATCGGGAGCGTCGCCTCGTCGGCGTAGATCGGCTCGTCGTAGATGGGCCGTCCCGCATCGTCGAGGCGGTACCAGACGGGGAACGGGACGCCGAAGAACCGCTGCCGGCTGATGCACCAGTCCTGGTTCAGGCCTTCGACCCACGATCGGTACCGCGCGCCCATGTGAGCCGGATGCCACGCGAGCTCCTCGCCGCGGCGGAGGAGCCGCTCGCGGAAGTCGAGGATGGGCACGAACCACTGCCGGCTCGAGATGATCTCGAGCGGACGCTCGCCCTTCTCGTAGAACTTCACGACGTGACGGATCGGCTGCGGCTCACCGACGAGCGCGCCCTGCTCACGCAAGAGGTCGACGATCGTGCCGCGCGCCCGCTTCACCGTGGAACCCGCGAGGCGTTCCATCGCGGCGTTCGCCTCGTCGGGGTCGCGTGACTCCCAGCCCGGCGCTCCGAAGGTCCGCGCTCCGATCGTCCCGTCCCTCTCGACGACGACGCGGAGCGGCAGGTGCAGCTCCCGCCACCACGTCACGTCGGTGAGGTCTCCGAACGTGCAGATCATCGCGATGCCGGTGCCCTTCTCCGGATCGGCGAGGTGGTGGGCCACCACCGGGACCGGCACGCCGAACAGGGGCGTCGTCGCCGTCGTCCCGACGAGTGCCGCGTACCGCTCGTCGGACGGATGCGTGACGAGCGCGACGCACGCGGGGATCAGCTCCGGACGCGACGTCTCGATCTGGACGTCGCCGCCTCCCTCCGTCCGGAAGGCGATCCGGTGGTATGCACCGTTCTGTTCGCGGTCCACGATCTCCGCCTGCGCGACGGCGGTGTTGAAGTCGACGTCCCACATCGTGGGCCCCTGCGCGGTGTACGCGATGCCGTCACGGACCAGCCGGAGGAAACCCCGCTGCGAGACGCGACGCGACAGCTCGCCGATCGTCGTGTACCACTGCGTCCAGTCGACGGAGAACCCGGCGCGCCGGAACAGATCCTCGAACGCCTTCTCGTCCTCGGCCGTCAGCCGCTCACACAGCTCGATGAAGTTCCGACGCGAGACCGCAACGGGCTGGGCGTCTGGCGGCCGCTCGAGCGACGCACGATCGAACGCCGGCTCGTAGGGCAAGGTCGGGTCGCAGCGCACGCCGAAGTAGTTCTGCACGCGCCGTTCGGTCGCGAGGCCGTTGTCGTCCCAGCCGATCGGGTAGAAGACCTCGCGCCCGCGCATCCGCTGGAACCGCGCGATCACATCGGTGTGGGTATAGGACATCACGTGCCCGACGTGGAGGCTGCCGCTCACCGTCGGCGGCGGCGTGTCGATCGCGAAGATCTCCCCGCGCGTCTTCGACCGGTCGAAGCGGTAGGTGCCGGTGGTCTCCCACCATTCGCCCCACTTCGGTTCGAGGCCGTCGAGCGACGGCTTCTCGGGAACCTGCATGGGCTGAGTCTACGGAACACCCCCGGCGGGACCGGGGGTGTTCCAGGCGTGGCCGAGGCTCAACGCCGGCCCTACATGGGTGCGTCCATCGTCACGTCACGCCCGTGCGTCGTCAGGGCCCAGATCACGGCCACGGCGAGCGCGACGATCACGATGCCCCAGACGGGGTAGTACGGGATCCAGGCGAACGCCGCGATCGCGCTGATGATCGCGAGGATCACACCGACCGTCCTCGCCCACACGGCGCCGCCGAGCAGGCCGAACCCCGCGAGGAGGATCAAGATCCCGAGGATCAGGTGGATCCATCCCCAGGTGGAGACGTCGAACTTGAGGAAGTACCCATCCCCGAGCTGGCCGCCAGGCGTGTAGACCGACTTCTTCAGGATCGCCGAGAGACCGGCGATCGCGTGCCAGAACCCGAGCATGACCATCATGAAGGCGGCGAAGTAGGTCCACCCGACCGCCCAGCCGCTCCGGTTCTCTGCCATCGGTTCCCCTTCCTTGTCGTGAAGCACCATCCTCTCCCGGAAGGTGCCATGCGGGAACGCGGTCGGTGTCGGGCGACGGTGCTACGCAGCTAGATGTATCCCTTCTGCCGCAGCTGCCGCATCGCGACGGCGCCCCAGATCGGCGGCAGGTAGAACGTGATGAGGCGGTACATGACCGAGGCGGCCACCGCGGTCGGTTCGGCGACGCCGGCGGCCACGAGCCCGTACGCGATGGCGGCTTCCATCACGCCGATCCCCCCCGGGATCGGGAGGATCCCGGAGAGCAGGCTCGCGAGCGTGTTCACGAGGATCAGGTCGGCGAGCGCGAGGTGCACGCCGAAGGCGCGGAGACAGGCACCCAGCACGACCGCGAGGATCACCTGCGCGAGGAGGTTGCCGCCGAACAGCTCGGCGACCTTCGTCGGCGAGCGGACGACGCCGAACGCCTCCCCAGCCTCCGCGATGCGCGGCGCGATGAGTCGCCTGATCCGTGGGACGAGGACGGCGACCGCGGCGAGGGTCACGACGAGGATCACGATCCCGATCACGACCTCGCTGCTGATGTCGATCGAGAGGCCGTCGGTCTGGATCGTCAGGGTGGACAAGCCGGCGACCCAGATCGTGACCATGAGGAAGACCTGGACGACGAACCCGGCCACGCTGTCCACGAGCCCCACGGCGATCGCCGGCGAGGTCGAAAGGCCGGCCTTCTGGAAGAAGCGGACGTTCAGAGCCACGCGGGCGGCGGAGCTGGGGACCGCGAGCGCGATGAACCTGATCGCGAACTGCAGGCCGATCACGGGCCCGAGCCGGAGCGGCCGCGGACACGCTCCGAGCGTCGAGAACGCCTCCGCCGGCTGGGCGAGCAGGGACACGAGGAGTGCGGCCCAGAGCCACGTCCCGTCGGCCTGCTCGAACTCGTGCAGCAGCGTCTCGATGCCAACGTTCGCGAGCGCCGCGATGATCGTCACCGCGCCGAACAGGAGCAGCGCGACGAGGAGAACGGAGCTCCACGTCACGCGGCGGAGCGGCTCCAGCTTCGGCGGCTCGGTCCCCGCAGCGGACGCGGCGCGGTCCCGCAGGGCGTCCAGCTCCGTCCTCGCGTGCGGCAGCGACCGCCGCGTGGACCGCGTGAGCGCGGCCGGCTGGATGAAAGGCAGCACCGCGGTCAGGTCCTCGGGACCGAGCACCGCCGCGGCGACGGCGACCGCCCGTTCGACGCCGACGCGCGCCGCGGTCGTCACGAGCAGCTGCGCACGGTCCGCGTGGACCTGGGGCTCGGACGGTGCGGCGCTCGCGGCGGCGAAGCCGCCGAACGCGCCCGTCCCGTCCGGCATCACCGCCACGTGCCGGCCGTCCACGGCACCGTGGACGATCCCGGCATCGTGGAGCCGGATCAGCGAGCGCCACACGTCCGTCATGAACCCGTCCGTGACCTCTCCGTCATCGGCCGCGTCGAGCCACTCGCCCTCGCGCAGCACGACGAGCACGGCGTCCTCGTCCGCCGAGCCGGCGGCGACGACGGGCTGGACCGGGACGCCGGCCCGCTCCGCGAGCAAGGTGACGAAGGCCTCGTGTTCGACCTGCTGGAGCCGGCTCAAGGTGAGCGCGGGCGTGTCGTCGCGGTACCAGAGGTAGGACCAGAGGGTGTTCAGCACCTGGCCGTCCCACGCGTCGCGCCCGTAGTACTTCACGAGCAGTGGCCGCCCGTCGGTCGTCGTCGCATCCATCAGCGCGACGCCACGAGCGCCCATCGCGGCATCGCGCACGAGGCCGACGTCGATCCCGAGGTCGGCGAGGGCCGCCCGCACCTCGTCCGGCGTGGGCCGGCCGCCGGGCGAGCCGAGCGCGAGGTGAACCGCCGCGGCGGCGCCGTACCCGATCGCGAGCCCGACCACCAGCCCCAGCAGCGACGTGAGCCCGAGCGCCAGCGCCGAGGCGGCCCCGAGCGGCACGAGCCACCGCCCGACGCGACGAACCGGCAGTCCCAGGTGCGGTGAGGTGGTCGCGATCACGCCGACGGCGAGCGCGAGGCGGACCGCCGGGTCGATCGGCGGTGGCCCGCCGACCGCGAGCGCGTCGGCGAACGACGCGTCCCCCTTGAGCAGCAGGGTCCCCGCGATGCCGGCGACGACCACCGCCGCGACCTGGTCGCGGAGCAGACCCAGCCTCGCGTGTCCCGCCACCGACGCCACCACGAGCGTGATCGCCCACAGGACGACGAGGACGTCGCACGTCTCCCAGAACCACCCGAAGAGCCCCGGGAGCGAGCGGACGAGATCCGTGACGGCGGTGACGAACGCGGCGTCCTCCGGAACGATCGACGCGCACGAGACCGTCGCGACCGACGCGAACAGGAGCATGCCGTCGGTCGGCCGCCGAACCCTCGCGGCGTCCGACGCCGACGAGAAGAACCTGACGTGGATCGCGGGCTCGCGCACGAACCTCGCCAGGCGGCGGATCCCCTGCTCGCGGTCGAGGCTCATCCGATCCCGCCGTCGTGGTCGACCCGCTGGGGTCCGGCCTGGTCGCGCAACGAGGCATGGGAGACCCCGGCGAAGGTCGCGTTGATGAACTCCCCGCCGACGAACGCCCGCGCCACCAGGTAGAGGAACAGGAGGATCACGATCGCGATCGCGAGGCCGCCGTACAGGTCGTCGATCCGTCCGAGCTTCGGGACGAAGTAGACGACCGTCGCCATCGTCAGCAACCGGACGGCCGCCGCGAAGAAGAGCGCGCCGGGCAGCACGGCGAACCATCGGCGCTCCCCGTGCGGCAGGATCGCCATCACCCAGACCGCCACCGCCACCATGAGGAGCGTTCCGATGAGCCACCCGACCGCATAGCCCAGGACGCCGTGCATCAGCGCGGTGAGCGCGGCCTGGAGCGCGATGATCCCGAGCGTGACGCCGGAGAAGACGAGCGACGACACGATCGTGGCGTGCTGCAGGCCCGTGCGGTCGCTCCACGCGATCCCACACACGATCTGGAGCGCCCGGACCGCGCTCCGGCCGGCCCAGACCATCAGCCCCAGACCGAGGATCAGCAGCCACCACGACGCCCGATCGGTCTCGCGTACGGCGGCAGCGACGGTCGCCACGAGCGCACCGCTCAACCCGACGTTGCGCGCCACCTCCTCCGGCGAGCGGCCGCCCGACGACGACGTGAGCCCGAGCACGGAGACGATGACGAGGGCGGCCGGGAGCTCCCACAGGAAGATCCGGTACGCGAGACCCCCGGCGAGCAGGCCGCCGCCGCGGTTGCGGTCGGCCTCGTACGCGTGCACGAGCGACGCGACCCAGCCGCGCCGCTCGCTCTCGAGCGCGATGCGCTCGAGCGAGCGGCGCTGCAGCTCCTCCGCCTTCGTCCGCGCGGTCGCGACCCGCGACCGCGCGGACGCCCCCCTCGATCGGTCGTCGGGCGACGGCTCGCGCGGGTCCCCAGCCATCGTCGGCGAGCGTACCCTGACCTAGACTCGCCCCGTGGCGGCGTGCCTCAACTGCGGTTCGGACAACGCTGCCGATGCCCGGTTCTGCGCAGCGTGCGGCAGCCCGCTCGCGGTCACGTGCTCGGTCTGCGGATCGCCCATCCCCCCCGACGGCCGGTTCTGCCCGTCGTGCGGGACCCCCGTCGACGTCGCGGCGTCGGCCGGCAGCGAAGAACGCAAGGTCGTGTCGATCCTGTTCGCCGACGTCACGGGGTCGACGGAGCTCGGCGAACAACTCGATCCCGAGCGGTTCCGGCAGGTGATGCAGGCGTACGCCGAGGCGATGCGCGAGGAGATCCAAGCCGAGGGCGGTACGGTCGAGAAGTTCATCGGCGATGCCGTGATGGCCGCGTTCGGCGTCCCGGTCGCGCACGAGGACGACCCCGAACGCGCGCTGCGCGCGTCGGGCCGGATGCTCGCTCGGCTCGGGCGCCTGAACGGCGAGCTCGCGGCATCGCACGGCGTGACGCTCCAGATCCGGATCGGGATCAACACGGGCGAGGTCCTGGCGGTGACGGCGCCGACCCCCGGGGAGGCGATGGCGACCGGCGACGCGGTCAACACCGCCGCGCGGCTCCAGTCGCTGGCCGAGCCCGGCACCGTGCTCGTTTCGGAGCGCACCGCCAACGCGGTCAGGGGCTTCGTGTTCGAAGACCGGGGACCGCAGACGATGAAGGGCCGGCGCGAGCGCGTTCGGACGTTCCGACTGGTCGAGGAGAGCTCCGGGCCGATCCGCGGCGTGCCTGGCTTATCCGCCCCTATGGTCGGGCGCGAGGCCGAGCTCGATCTCCTGCGAACGATCTACGAGCGCGTGGCGCGAGACCGCCGGCCGCACCTCGTCACGGTCTACGGCGACGCCGGGGTGGGCAAATCACGACTGACGCGCGAGTTCGTGGCGTGGGCCGAGCAGACGGAGCCGCGCGCGTCCACGCTCCGCGGACGCTGCCTCCCGTACGGCGACGGCATCACGTACTGGCCGCTCGCAGAGATCCTGAAGGGGCACGCGGGGATCCTCGACACGGACCCGCCTGACCTCGCGATCGAGAAGGTGCGCAAGTCGGGCCGGGAGCTGCTGACCGAAGAGGTGTCGCCCGATCCGCCGCGCGCCACGGCGGCGCTCGCCTACACCGTCGGCCTCATCGACCCGGACATCTCGTTCGCGAACGCGTCGCCGCGCGAGATCCGCGACGAGCTCCATGCGGCGTGGCGATCGTTCTTCACGGCGCTCGCCATCGCCGAGCCGATCGTCATCGTGGTCGAGGACATCCACTGGGCCGACCCCGTGCTGCTGGATCTCCTCGACGAGCTGGCCGACCAGGTGGCCGGGCCTGCGCTGTTCGTGTGCCCGTCCCGGCCCGATCTGACCGCGACCCGTCCGAGCTGGGGCGGAGGCCGACGCAACATGTCCTCGATCGCGCTCGACCCGCTCACGGCCGAGGCTGCCGACCGGCTCGTCCGGGCGCTCCTGACCGTCGACGACCTCCCGGCCGACGTTCGCGAGCGGATCCTGCGGCGCGCCGAGGGCAACCCCTTCTTCCTCGAGGAGATCATCCGGCGACTGATCGACGGCGGCGTCCTCACGCATGACGGCGAGCGGTGGCGCGCGTCCTCCGGCGTCGACGAGATCGAGATCCCGGACACCGTGCAAGCGGTCCTGGCCGCACGAATCGACCTCCTCGAACCGTCCGACAAGCACGTGCTCCAGGCCGCGTCGGTGGTCGGTCGCGTCTTCTGGACCGGCCCGATCTCCGAGCTCGTCGATCTCGACGTGCCGGACGTGACCGAGGCGCTCCGTCGCCTCGAGGACCGGGAGCTCGTGCTCTCGCGTCCAGGGTCGACGCTGTCGGGCCAACGCGAATACAGCTTCAAGCACGTCCTGACGCGCGACGTGGCGTACGAGTCGATCCCCAGACGAGATCGCGTCCAGGCCCATACGGACGTTGCCCGGTGGCTGGAGCGCACGTCGGGCGAACGGGCGGCCGAGTTCGCCGAGCTGCTCGCCTACCACTGGTTGACCGCGGCCGAGCTCGCGCAGGAGACGCGCGGCGAGACCCCGGACGATCTTCGCGAGGCGGCGCTCCCTTGGTTGCTCAGGGCCTCGAACGATTCGCGGCGTCGTCTGGGGGTTCGCAAGGCGCAACGTTTCGCCGAGCACGCCATCGACCTGGCCCGAACGGACCTCGAGCGTGTCGACGCGTACGAGGCGATGGGTGCGGCTTCCTTCGACGCCTACGAGGGCGATCTGGCGTGGCGGTACTTCCGCGATGCCGCCGAGGTGCTCAGCGGTTCGGGTTCCCCGGACGGGGAGCGCATCGCGTACCTCGTCGCGCGTGCCTGCGAGGTTCCGCAGCGCTGGCCTGGTTCGATCCGGGGCGCCCCGCCCAGCGAGGCCGAGGCGAAGGAGGTCTTCGATCTCGGTGAGGCGGCGCTCCCGCCCGGCGACAGCGAGGCGCGTATCCGGCTGCTCGGGATCCGCGCCGGCTGGCTGTTCGGGTACCCCCCGAGCGACGACGTGAACGACGACGATCTGAGCGCGTACGCGGCCGCCGGCATCGAGGCAGCCGACGTCGCCCTGCGGATGGGACTGCCCGATCTCGCTTCGGGATCGCTGGACGCGGCGAACGCCGCATGGTCGTCGCTCGGCTACTTCTCCGAGAGCTTCAAGCTGATCGAGCGCCGGGTGGACCTCCTCCCTCAGCTGACCGACATCCTCGAGATCGGCGACTGCTATGCGATGCAGGCGTGGGGGTTGTACGAGCTGGGGCGGTACGACGATGCGCTCGCGGTCAGCCGCGATGGACTCCGGAACATCGCCGGCAGAGGCGCGAACGTCGAGCTGCACCTCCGCGCGTGGCTCGTCACGACCCTCCATCGGACCGGGCGGTGGGACGACGCGCTCGAGGAGCTGGCGTACATGATGCAGCTGCTCGGCGACCGCCGCGACGACCTGCCCTACTTCGTCACGCCCGCCGTCTCGGTCGTCGCGATGATCCACCAGGCACGTGGTGAGCCCGCCGAGGCCGACCGGCTCCAGGCGGCCCTCGTCCGGCTGACATCACCCCAGGG
>Ga0075433_10002968_pt1 | contig 13028 bp, 11 predicted proteins | sample RhiMethybrSRZTD2_FD_75299 | JGI IMG/M metagenome (GOLD analysis project Ga0075433, IMG submission 75299) | Populus rhizosphere microbial communities from Tennessee, USA - Rhizosphere MetaG P. TD hybrid SRZTD2 | ecosystem: Host-associated > Plants > Roots > Rhizosphere > Soil | place: USA... | reverse complement strand
CGGCCGAAGCCGGTGACGAGGATGTCGGGCCAGCCGTCGTTGTCGTAATCGGCCACCGCCACGCCCGATCCCCACTGCCCCTCGCCGCCCACGCCGGCGGCGTCGGTGACGTCCTCGAACGTCCCGTCGGGGCGCTGATGGTAGAGCGCGTTCTGGCCGCGCTCGACGACCTTCGCCCCGTCGAGCCGCCACCCGTTCACGAGGTAGATGTCGAGGCGCCCGTCCTTGTCGTAGTCGAGGAACGCCGCCCCCGCTCCCGCGGAGTCGAGCAGGTGGTCCTTGGCCGGCCGCCCGGCCAGGAGCACGCGCGTGAGGCCGAGCCGCGGAGCGACGTCCACGAAATGGAAGCGACCGGGCGCGGCCGCGAGCGCGAGGGCCGCGAGGCCGAGGAGGACTCCCGCCGCTATCGGGCCGGCGCGACGTGCTGGGCCCAGGCGGCCTCCACCTTCTTCCACTCCGCTTCGAGCGCTTCGGCCTTCGGCTCACGCGCGAGCATCGCCAGCGCCCGGGAGGAGTCGAGGAACGCCTGCTTGGCCTTCTTGGTCACGACCACGTAGCCCTCGTCGTAGATGCCCTGCGCCTCGCCGGTGGCGTTGGCATGGTGCCCACCCTCGAGCAGCCGCTTGCGCACGCCCGCCACCGCGTTGTCGCCCTCGGTGCCGATCTGGCCGACCGCCGACGCCAGGCTCTCGACCCCCGCGCGAGCGCCGGCGGCATCGTTGGCCTTGAGGGCGGCGCGGGCGCGGGCCAGCTCGCTCTGGGCGTGGCCGTACGTCGCGGCCAGGATCGCGTAGACGAGCTTTCGCTCCGCCTTGTTCGCGCCCAGGATCGCATCGGCGAGCGCGTCGTAGGACGCCACCATCTCCGGCGGGGTGGCGGGGCCGCGGCTCTGGGCGGCCACGAAGCGCGGCCCGGGGCCGAGCACGACGAGCACGATCGCGGCGACCACGCTCGCACGAATCGCTCCGACCTTCATCGAGCACCTCCTAGGACGTAGACATTCCCCGGAACCCACGATCGCGGGCGAAGACGATGGCCTGGGCCCGCGTCCAGACCCCGAGCTTGTCGAAGACGTTCGAGACGTGGTTGCGGACGGTCTTCTCGCTGAGGGAGAGACGCTCGGCGATCTGGGCGTTGCCGAGGCCCTCCGCGACGAGGCCCAGGATCTCACGCTCGCGCGGCGAGAGGGCGCCGAAGGCGGGATCCTCGCCCCGCGGAGAAGGCTTTACGCCCATGAAATCGAGCACGGTATCGCAGAAGCGCTCCCAGGCCGGCTCGTGCTCGAGGAGGACGTGGTTCCGCGAGTCCAGCTCCACGAACCGGGCCCCGGGTATCTCGGCGGCGAGCCGGCGGCCCTCGGAGATCGGCGTCACGCCGTCGTCCCGGGCGTGGACGACGAGGGTCGGCGCGCGCACCCGGCCGAGCAGGTCCGCGACGTCGATGCGGGTCCGGGTCTCCAGCAGCTCGGCCGCGATCTTCGGCGAGGTCGTCTTGCGGCAGAGCTCGTTGAACCAGTCCATCTGCTCGTTCGTCGCCCCGGGGATGAAGCGCGAGGTGAACACCTGGCGGAACGCGGGGTTGTCCTTGCCCCAGCTGAGACGGGCCAGCTCGATGATCGCGCGGTACTCCTGCTCGGCGTCGGAATCGCCGCGGCGGGCCAGACCGCGTGAGTAGCCGCCGTAGAGCAGCAGGCGAGAGACGCGCTCCGGGTGGCGGACCGCGTAGGCGATGCACGTCGCGGCGCCCTGCGAGATGCCGAGCAGGGCGAAGGGCCCCGGCACGTCGGCGGCGTCGGCCACCGCCTCGAGGTCCTCGACCCATCGCGCGAACGACAGGTCGCCGACGTTCCAATCGGTCATCCCGCAGCCGCGCTCGTCGTGGCGGATGAAACGGAAATGGCTGCAGAAGAACCGGATCCAATGCCGCCAGACCGGGCTCTCCCAGTCGTACTCCAGGTGGGTGAGCCAGTTCGCGGCCTTGATGAGCACCGGACCCGCGCCCGCCTCCGCCCACGCGAGCTGCACGCCGTCCGAGGTGCGCAGGTAGCGGATTCGCTGGCGGGCTGTCTTCTCCATCGGGTGGCCGCGGGGTCCAGAGTCCGATCGATCGCGATTCTAGCCAATTCGGGACGGCCGCGGGCGGCTCATCGCTCGCCGCGCACCTGCCTCAGGCGCCGCTCGAGATAGCGGCGCTCGGCGTCGTGGGTCACGAGCGCGAGGGCGCGCTCGTAGGCGGCGGCGGCCTCCACCGGGCGCCCGAGCCGCCGGAGGATGTCGGCCTTGGCCGCCGGCAGCAGGTGGTAGCCCTCCAGCTCGCCCGCCGCCTCGAGTTGCTCGACGAGGCGCAGGCCGCGGTCGAGCCGCTCCCCCATCGCCACCGCCGCCGCGTGGTTGAGGGCCACCACCGGCGAGGGGTGGAGTTGCCGCAGCAGCGCGTACAGCGCGGCGATCTGCGGCCAGTCGGTCTGCTCGGCGCGCTCGGCCTGGGCGTGCAGCGCCGCGATCGCCGCCTGCAGCGCGTAGAAGCCGGCCCCGCCGCGGCGCAGGGCCTCCTCGGCGAGCACCTGGCCTTCGGCGATCTCGCCGCGGTCCCAGAGCGCGCGGTCCTGGTCCTCCAGCGTCACGATCTCGCCGCCCGCGTCGAGGCGCGCCGCCCGCCGCGAGTCGTGCAGCAGCATCAGGGCGAGCAGGCCGGCGGTCTCGCTCGCGTCGGGGAGCAGGTCGCGCAGGAGCCGCCCGAGGCGGATCGCCTCGTGGCACAGCTCGTGGCGCACGAGCGCGTCGCCCGACGTGGCCGCGTAGCCCTCGTTGAAGACCAGGTAGACGACGCGTAGAACGCCGTCCAACCGCTCGGCGCGCGCGTCGCGGCCGGGCACCTCGTAGGGGATGCGCGCGGCGCGGATCTTCGCCTTGGCGCGCACCAGCCGCTGGGCCATCGTCGCCGCCGGCACCAGGAAGGCCCGGGCGATCTCCTCGACGGACAGGCCGCACAGCGTCTTCAGCGTCAAGGCCACCTGGGCTTCGAGGGCGAGGGCCGGATGGCAGCACGTGAAGATCAGGCGCATCAAGTCGTCCGTGAACGGTTCCTCCTCCAGATCGGGGGCGGGCGCGGCCGCCTCGCTCAGGTAGGCGATCTCCGCCTGCTTGACGGCGAGGGTCTTCTCGCGCCGGAGCCGGTCGATCGCCTTGTGCCGGGCGGTCGAGACCAGCCACGCACGCGGGCTGCGGGGCGGTCCGGCCGCGGGCCATTGTTGCAGCGCCGCGGCGAAGGCCTCCTGCAGCGCCTCCTCGGCGAGGTCGAAATCGCCGAGGAGGCGGATGAGCGTCGCGAGGGCCCGCGGGCGCTCCTCGCGGTACAGGGTGTCGAAATCCATGACGCCGCCCGGCAGTGTAATCCGCCGGGCGGCGGAGGGAGATCGAGGGACGAACGGCTCAATCCGGGGGCGGCGTGGGCAGGATCGGCCGGACCTCGATCGAGCCCGTGCGGGCGCCGGGGATGCCGGCGGCGAGGGCGATGGCCTCGTCGAGGTCCTTCGCCTCCACCATGAAGAAGCCGCCGAGCTGCTCGCGGGTCTCCGCGAAGGGCCCGTCGGTCGTCAATGTCTTCCCGTTCTTCACGCGGACGGTGGTCGCGGTGGCGACGGGCTGCAGCGCCTGCCCGGCGACGTAGTGTCCGCTCTTCCGGATCCGCTTCGAGTAGTCCACGTACTCCTGGAAGATCTTGCCCTTCTCCGCTTCCGGAATGGCCGCCCAGTCGGCCTCGTTCTCGTAGATCAAGAGCAGGTATTTCATGTGCCTTCCTCAGCGCCCCGCGCGCACGAGGTGCGACTTGACGACGAGCACCGGCTTGCCGCCGGCGAGCTCGGTCCACTCGGTGCGCAGCTCGTCCGAGCCCACGAAGCTCACCGACGCCGAGTGCATGTGGCGGTCGCGCTGGGGATCGATGTTGGTGCCGCCGTCGAAGGCGAAGTCGAGCCGGGAGCCACCGGCGTTCCGGGCGCGCATGCGTGGCTGGTTGCCCTCCATGCAGTAGTGCGTCAGCACGAGGTCGGGCCCGTCGGCATGGTACACCGTCACCATCTCGTGCTCCTTTCCCGGGAACACCGTCTCCACCACCGCCGTGCCGCTGGCGGTGACGGCGTACCGGGCCACGAGGTCGCCCTTCTTCACCATCTCGCCGTCCTCCGCCGCCACCCACTCCCCGGCCAGCGCCTTGAACCGGTCGAGCGGCGACGGTGGCGCCGTCGCGGCCAGGCTGGCCCCGACGGACAGGACGAGAACGGCGAGGCTGGCGGTTCTCTCCGTGTTTCCAAGCATTTCCGTCTCCTTTTCGGGAGGGCGCTCCATGCGCCTCTCATCCCCTAGTCGAACGGCAGGGACGGAAATCGACAGCGGCCCCCGAGGGGACGTCCCCGGGGCTCAGGCCACCGTCTTCTGGAACGCGCGGGTGCTGGCGAGCACGAGGAGCGTCGAGATCCCGACGAGCGCGAGCACGTTGGGCCACAGATCCACCAGGCCGGCCCCGCGGATGATGATCCCCCGGGAGATCGCGATGAAGTGGGTCGCGGGCAGCGCCTTGGAGATCACCTGCAGGAACGTCGGGAGCGCCGAGATCGGGAACACGTAGCCGGAGAGGAAGATCGACGGGAGCATGAATGCCTGCGCCTTCTGGATGGCCTCCGCCTGCGAGTGGGCCTTCGACGAGATCAACAGGCCGAGGGCGAGCAGCGCGAACAGATACACCGCGGAGAGCACCAGGAGCAGCCCGAGGCTGCCGTGGATCGGCACCCGGAAGACCTTGACCATCAGGAAGAGGATCGCGACCACCTGGAGGAGTCCCAGGACCAGGTAGGGCACGAGCTTGCCGAGCATCACGCCGGCCGCGGAGACGGGCGTGACCATCAGCTGCTCGAGGGTGCCCCGCTCGCGCTCCTTGACGATCGAGAAGGCGGCGAGGATCGTGCCCGAGAACGTGAGCAGGATCGCGACCAGACCCGGGATCAGGAGGTTGGCGCTGCGGGAGTCGGGGTTGAAGAGCATCTGGGGGAAGGGCCGCACGGCCGCCGCCTGCGCGCCGCCCGCCCGGCGGCTCAGCTCCTCGACGGACCGGCTGAGGGCCAGCCCGTTGGCCGCGGAGAGCGTCTGGTTGGCGATCGTGGAATCCGATCCGTCGATCAGCACCAGCACGTCCGCGGGCTGCCCCTCCAGGCGGCGCCGGGCGTACTCCGGAGGCACCTCGATGCCGACCGACGCGCGCCCGGCCACGATCTCGCGGCGCAGGGCCGCGCGCGAATCCACGAAGGCCACCACGTCGAAGTAGCTGGTGTTGACGAAGTCGCGCACGAGGGCCCGGCTCTCGATCGTGCGGCTCAGGTCCAGGACCACCGTGGGCACGTGCTTCACGTTCTGGTCGATGAGCCCGAAGATCACGAGCTGGCCGATCGGCACGAAGAGGGCGAGGATGAGCGCGCCCCGGTCGCGCATGATCTGGATGGTCTCCTTGCGGAGCACGGCCCGAAGTCCGCTCATGCCTGTCCTCCTGCCCGCCGCCGGCCGCCGTCGGCGCTCGGCCGGGCCTGGATGCTGGTGAGCCGCACGAACACGTCCTCCAGCGACGGGTCGATCGCGCGCAGCCGCACGCCGCGCCCCGCGCTGCGCTGGATGTCGCCCGCCAGCCGGTCGTCGCTCACCGCGGCGTCGATCAGCAGGTGGAGGGCGTTGCCGAAGATCGTGGCCTCCTCGACGTAGCCGAGCCGCGGCAGCTGGCCCATCACGGCGGCGGCGCCGCCCGCGCACTCGGCCTCCACCCGCCGCAGGCCGGCCGGGGTCACCTCCGGCATGCGCATCAGCTCCGCCGGCGTCCCCGCCACCAGCATCCGGGACAGGTAGAGATAGCCGACGGTGCCGCAGCGCTCGGCCTCGTCCATGTAGTGGGTCGTCACCACCAGCGTGACGCCCTGCGCGGCCAGCGTGAACAGCAGGTTCCACAGCTCGCGGCGGGCCACGGGATCGATGCCCGCGGTGGGCTCGTCCAGGAAGACCACCCGCGGCTCGTGCATGAGGGCGGCGGCCAGCGACAGCCGCTGCTTCCAGCCGCCGGAGAGGAACCCCGCCAGGCGCTCCCGGTACGGGGAGAGCTTCGTCAGGTCGACCGCCCACTCCCGGCGCTCCTTCGCCCGCGCGCCGCGCAGCCCGTAGACGTCGGCGAAGAAGTCGAGGTTCTCCATCACCGTCATGTCCTCGTACAGCGAGAACTTCTGGGGCACGTATCCGATGCGCCGCCGGATCTCCTCGGACTGGGTCCGCACGTCGAGCCCGTCCACGGTGGCCTCGCCCCCGGTCGGCTTGAGGAGGCCGCACAGGATCCGGATCAGGGTCGACTTGCCCGACCCGTTCGGTCCGAGCAGGCCGTAGATCGCTCCCCGCGGGACGGTGAGGGACACGTTGTCGAGGGCCCGGAACGCGCCGAACTCCCGGGTGATGCCGCGGACCTCGATGCCCAGGGCCGTGTCGGTCATGGCTCAGCTCCCCGCCTGGTCGTCGCCGAGCACCGCGATCGCGGCCATGCCCGGCTTCAGCTCGGGCGCCGGCGCGGGGATCACCTTCACGCCGAAGACCTGGTCGCTCCGCTGGTCGAGCGTCTGGATGTTGCGCGGGTTGTATTCCGCCCGCGGGCTGATCTCCGCGATCGTGCCCGGGAAGGCCCGCGCGGGGTAGCCGTCGACGAAGACCTTGACCGTCTCTCCGCGGCGCACGTGAGCGAGCTTCGTCTCGGGAACGTAGACGCGCACCCAGAGCTGGCTCGGCTCGAGCAGCGTCGCCACCGGCTGGTTCGGGGCCACGAGGTCGCCCGGTCTCAGGTCGAGCGACTGCACGAGGCCCGCGGCCGGGGCCCGGACGACCGTCTCCTCCCGCTGGCGGAGCAGGTAGGCCAGCCGGCCTTCTTCCTGCTGCACCGCCGCGCGCGCGGCCTCGATCTCGACCGGCCGGCTCCCCCGCTCGCGCTCGCGCAGCGCCTCGAGCCGGGTGGCCGCGTACGCCTCGGCCGTGTCGTATTGCTGCCGGGCCACGATCCCCTCGCGCATCAGCTCCTCCATGCGCCGCCGATCGTTCTCGGCCGTCTGCCATTCGACGCGCGCCCGCGCCAGATCCTCCGACCGCGGGCCCTCGCGCACCAGCGCCAGCCGCGCGCGGGCTTCGTCCACGCGCCCCTGTTGTTCCCGCAGCTGCAGCTCGAGCAGGTCGGGCTCCAGGCTCACCAGGGCCTGGCCCGCGGAGACCGTGTCGCCCTCCTGGACGTGCACGCGGGTCACCCGCCCGCCGACGAGCGATCCGACCTGCGTGTCGCGGGCCTCGATCGTTCCCGCCGCCCGCAGGCTCTCGGGGCCGCGGCGTCCCTGATAGGCCCAGACGCCGGCGCCCGCCGACAGAACCGCCACCACCGCCGCCGCCTTCACCTTCGTGCTCATACGGCGCCCTCCTCGGCGATGCCCTTTTCCACGAGGCATGCCACCTGCCGTGCGGGCGCGCCGAGGCGCCGAAGTCGTTGGATCGTCTTGGCTTTGTGGTGGAGGGGCACGAGGAGGCGCCCGTGGTCCGGCCGGAGCGGTGGCTGTGGATCGACAGCTTGGAAGGCGGATCGTCAGGTTGGCGCGCGCGGTCGGGGGCTCAGCGCGGCGCTACTCGAAGCACTGTACGAGGAGGGCGCGGCCCAGCCCCGACTTGTTCCCCGGATTGCAGCTCTCGCCCGGGACCGCGCAGCACCAGCAGGCCTCCAGCACCTCGGCGACGCCGCCGGTGGGGATCGTGGACTCGCTGACGGGGCCGGCGCTCGGCCCGCCGCACACGCCGTCCACGGCCGGAGCGCTCCGCACCATGACGCGGGACCCGGTGGTGTTCACGTAGAGCGGCGTGGCTGCGGAGCCGGGAAACGCGACGGCGGTCACGCGCTTCTGGTTGGGCGTGACCTGACGATAGATGACGATCATCGGGTCGCCGGGCTTGAAGCGGGCCGCTTCCGCGATCACCGCGGGATCGAAGTGCCACGAGAGCCGCTCGCCCCCGTCCGACTTCATCACGATGCCGTTGCGCACCTTGTCGACGCTGGCGAGCTTGCCGTACACGCTCTTGCGGGGACGGGCCGGATCGGCGGGTGTCGGGGCGGGCGCCTGGGCGGCCGCGCGCGGCGCGGCCGAGCCGGCGAGCAGCCCCAGGAGCACCGCCACGCCGGAGAGCTCGCGCGATCGGACTCGGCCCATGTGTCTCCTCCCCGGCGGCACGGGTCTGGCGTCCGCCGACCGCCGCAGGGTATCACCGTACGCAAAAGGGCGTGCGTCGGGATGGCGGCCGAGCTAGACTGCGCCCCGGGAGGTTTTCGTGACGACGGTCATTATCTTGATCGCTCTTCACGGTGCGCTGGGCGCCCAGGACCCGGCGCCGGCGGAGGATCGGCCGTGCGGGTGGACGGACGCGGTCGAGCCGGGGCCCCGCCAGGCACCGCTCGTCGAAGCGCGGCGCGCGAAATGCGACGAGCTCGAGCCGTACCGCCCCGGGTTTCTCGAGCGCCAGATCCTGGCCTTCGAGAAGGCCGAGCGCCCGGCCTTCACGCAGATCAACCTGTTCGGCTTCTATCCCCGGATCCAGGCGATCGACCACCGCTCGCAATCGGCGGCCGGAGTACGGCTGTGGCAGCCGGACATCGGACGCTCCCGCCTCGATCTGGCCGGCAGCGCCTTCTGGTCGCTCGAGGGCTTCCAGTACTTCGACGCGCAGGCGGGGGTCGTCCCGCATCGCGGGAAGAAATTTCCCCTCTTGCCGCTCAAGGGTGACGACGTCTTCGAGCTTTCGAACGTCCGCCAGGACGACGACCTGCCGTTCGCGCTCTACGCCTCCGCCGTCCACCGCTGGGCGCCCAAGTTCGACTTCTTCGGCAACGGGGCGGACTCGCGAAAGGAGGATCGCGCCGGCTTCAGCCAGAAGGACACGCTCGTGGAGGCGGTCGCCGGCTATCGCGTCGTGCCTCCGATCACGCTCACCGGCCGCTTCGGCTACTACCGGGCGGCGACGGGGCCCGGAAAGGACGAGGAGCTGCCGCAGCTGGCGGACGTCTTCGATGCGGCGGCCGTTCCCGGCTTCGGTGAGCAGGCCGAGTTCCTGCGTTACGGGGGCGCCGTGATCTTCGACGCCCGCGACGTGGCCGAGAATCCCCACCGCGGCGGGCTGATCGCGGCCCAATGGCTGCGGTATCACGATCGCGACGGCGGCGCGTATCGATTCGACCGCTATGCGGTGGACGGGCGGGCGTACGTGTCGCTCGGCCACCCGCAGCGGGTCCTCGCGCTCCGGGCCTACGCGGTGCACGACGATGCCGGCGCGGGCCGGGTGCCGTTCTACCTGACGTCGTTCCTCGGCGGCAGCCACACGCTGCGCGGCTACGAGAGCCAGCGCTTCCGCGGCGAGAAGCTCGCGCTCTTCCAGGCGGAGTACCGCTGGGAAGCCTCGCCGGCCCTCGAGCTGGCGCTGTTCGCGGACACGGGGGCGGTGGCGGCCACCGCCCCCGACGACCTGGACCGGTTCCGGACCGATGCCGGCCTGGGCCTCCGGCTGAAGAGCCACGAGGCGCTCTTGATGCGCTTCGACCTCGCCTGGAGCGACGAGGGCGTCCGGTTCCTCTTCCGGTTCAACCCATCCTTCTGAGCGGGGACGACACGAGCATGCTCTGCCCGCTCCGCACCGCGACGCTCCGGGCCGCGATCCTGGTCGCGCTCGCGGCGCCTCCGGCCGGGGCCCAGAAGTTCCACCCCGACGATCCCGTCGCGCGCGACCACGACGACCTCCACGTGCCCCGGGCGCCGCAGGAGATCGAGCTGTCGAGCGGCTGGGACGTCATCGAGAACACGTTCTTCCGCCCGGGGCCTAAGAGGGCGAGCGTCCCCGCTGCCCGCAACGTGAACACCCTCGGCGAGGTGCCCGATTCGAGCTGGTGGCAGAACCGGATCGGCGCGCGGCCGATGTCGATCTCGGAGCTGGTCCGCGGGCCGAACCAGGGTGACGGCCCCGACCTCCACGGCGGCTGGACCGTGCTGCGCGGCAAGTCCGGCGGCATCACGCCCGGCTTCACGATCCGCGACGCGCGCGGCGACGTCTACTTCATCAAGATCGATCCTGCCCAGTACTTCGGACTCGCCACCGGCGCCGAGGTGATCGGCAGCAAGTTCTTCCACGCGTTCGGCTACTTCGTTCCCGAGACGTGGATCGTCTACCTGCGGAAGGAGCAGATCCAGATCGGCCCCGAGGCCCGCGTGCGCGTGCTCGGGATGAAGCCCCGCCGGATGGTGCCCGCGGATCTGGACAAGATCCTTTCCGACGCGGCCGCGCTGCCGGACGGCCGCATCCGCTTCGTGGCGAGCAAGGCGGTCCCCGGCCGGGTGGTGGGCCCCCACAAGTATTTCGGGACCCGTCCCGACGATCCCAACGACGTGATCCCGCACGAGCACCGGCGCGAGCTGCGCGGCTACCGCGTCTTCTGCGCATGGCTGAACCACGACGACTCGCGCAGCCTCAACTCCCTCGACAGCTTCGTGAGCGAGCGCGGCCGGAGCTATGTGAAGCACTACCTGCAGGACTTCTCCTCGATCCTCGGCAGCGGCTCCGACTGGCGGCGGATGATCGCTCCCCAGAACCCCCGGTCCGGCAACGAGTACATCATCGATTTCGACCCGATCGTGAAGACCGCCTTGTCCTTGGGGATCTGGGAGCGACCGTGGTACGGCATCCCGTACCGGATCTTCCCGCAGGTGGGCGGCATCGAGGCGTCGCGGTTCGATCCCGACCTCTGGCGGCCCGAGTTCCCCAATGCCGCCTTCCAGCACATGCGGCCCGAGGACGCGTTCTGGGCGGCCCGCATCGTCTCGATGTTCTCGGACGAGGCCATCCGCGCCATCGTGCGGGAAGGCGACTTCCGGGCGCCGGAGGCGGAGGCCCACCTGGCGCAGGTGATCATCCAACGGCGCGACAAGGTGCTCGCCCGCTACTTCGGCGCCCTCAACCCCCTCGGCTCGTTCCACGTGAGCGGGGCGACGGTGGGCTTCGCCAACCACGGCGAGGACGCGGGCCGCGCCCGCGCCGACGGCTACGAGTATCAGTGGTTCGCGCTCGACAACCAGACCGGCCAGACCCGGCCTCTCGGTCCGGTCGCCCGCGCATCCGGACGCTCGATCCCCCTGCCCGCCGACCGCGCGCAGTACCTCATGGTGCGCATCCGCACGCTGGCGCCCGGCGCGGAGTCCTGGAGAAAGCGCGTCGATGTCTATCTGCGGACGGGCGGCGAGCCGCAGGTGGTCGGCGTCGAAAGGGAGATCTGATCCGGTCGGCGGGGAGCCTTCAGGCGTCCAGACCGTGGCGGCGAAGCCGGACGTAGAGCTGGGCGCGGCTGAGGCCCAGCCGCTTCGCCGCCTCGGACTTGTTGAAGTGGGTCTCCTGGAGCGCTCGCTCGATCATTCCGCGCTCGATCGATCTCAGATCGCCCGGAGACTCGGCGGCGGCCGTCGGTGCCGCCGGCGCCTCCACCGCCTCGGACGGCCGCGGCGGCGCGGGCGCGGACGGACGGAGCGAGAGATGCTCGGCGGCGATGAGGCCGCCGTCGGCGAGAATCGCCGCCCGCTCCAGCACGTTGCGTAGCTCGCGGACGTTGCCCGGCCAGTCGTACTGCACCAGCGACTGTCGCGCCTCGCGCGAGACCCCTCCCGGAGGCCGGCCGAGCGTCCGGCCGATCTCGGAGACGAACGCCTCGCACAGGGGAAGGATGTCGCCGCGGCGCTCGCGCAGGGGCGGCAGCCGGATGGCGAAGACGTTCAGCCGGTAGTACAGGTCTTCGCGGAAATGGCCGCGCTCGATCGCCTTCAGCAGATCGCGGTTGGTCGCGGCGACGACGCGGGCATCGGTCCTCAGCACGCGCGTGCCTCCCAGCCGCTGGAACTCGCGCTCCTGGAGCACGCGCAGGAACTTGGCCTGCGCGGAGAGGCTCATCTCCGCGACCTCGTCCAGGAACAGCGTGCCCCCCGCGGCCTGCTCCAGGCGACCCGGCTTGCTCTGCACCGCCCCCGTGAAGGCGCCCCGCTCGTAGCCGAACAGCTCCGCCTCCAGCAGGTTCTCCGGCAGCGCCGCGCAATTGAGGGCCGTGAACGGGCCGCTCCGCCGGGGGGAGGCGCCGTGCACGAACCGCGCGACGACCTCCTTGCCCGTGCCCGACTCCCCCAGCAACAGCACCGTCGTCTCCGTGGCCGCGACCTGGGTCGCCTGCGTGAGCACCTGCCGCCACTCGGGCGAGTCGCCGATGACGCGCCGGTAGCCGGCGCGCGCGTTCAGCTCCTCGGTGAGCGTGCGGACCCGCGACTCCAGCGCGAGGGCCCGCGCCGTCGCCTCGTCGGCGCGCCGCAACGCCTCGACGCGCTTCTCCCGGGAGAGCGCCAGGGCCAGCCGGTCGGCGATCCGGCGCGCAACGGGCACGTCCGTCGTCTTGTAGAAGGCCGTCGTCCGGGAGACGAAGTCCAACGCCGCCACCAGGCGGCCGTCGAGGCGGATCGGTACGCGCAGCGCCGACCGATAGCCCATCGCCGCGAGCGGCGTGTCGCTCTGCGTCGGATCCGTCTGGAGATTCTCGACCAGGTCGAACTCCCAGTCCGGCCGGGAGTAGACCCCCTGCGGGACCTCCACGATTTCGTTGAACGGAGGGGTCACCCCGCTGGTCGCATAGAGGCGGGCATGAACGCCGTCGGGCAGCAGCACCGGCAGGCCGAGGGCGTCGTGCGGCAGCACCTTCTTGGCGATGGCCGACACGCGGTCGAACACGTCGCGCACCTCGCCGGTGTCGGTCACCGAGGCGAGCAGCTCGTCGAGCAGCTCGGCGTTCGCGGTGCGCGCGCGCAGCTCCTCCGCGCGCCGCGCCTCCTCGGCCAGCCGCTGGTGCCAGAGCACGAGCGCCATGTAGTCGGCGATGCGCCGGCCGATCGCGAGGTCCGCGCCCGTGTA
>Ga0075433_10002967_pt1 | contig 13029 bp, 10 predicted proteins | sample RhiMethybrSRZTD2_FD_75299 | JGI IMG/M metagenome (GOLD analysis project Ga0075433, IMG submission 75299) | Populus rhizosphere microbial communities from Tennessee, USA - Rhizosphere MetaG P. TD hybrid SRZTD2 | ecosystem: Host-associated > Plants > Roots > Rhizosphere > Soil | place: USA... | reverse complement strand
GCTCCGGCCCCTCGCTGCTGCACTTCGCCTGCCACGCCCTGGCCGACGCCGCCTCGCCGCTGGACTCCTCGCTGGTGCTCGCGCTGCCGGCGGAATGGAAGCCGGGCCAGCCGAACGGGCTGCTCCAGGCCTGGGAGATCTTCGAGCAGGTCCGCCTCGACGCCGACCTCGTCGCGCTCTCGGCGTGCGGCACCGCCCTGGGCCAGGAGATGTCCGGCGAGGGCGTCCTGGGCCTCACCCGCGCGTTCCAGTACGCGGGCGCGCGCACCGTCCTGGCCTCGCTCTGGGCCGTGAGCGACGAGAGCACCGCGTTCCTCATGGGCCGCTTCTACCGCGGCCTCAGGCAAGGCGAGCCCAAGGACACCGCGCTGCGCAACGCGCAGGTCGAGATGCTGCGCGGGTCGCGGTCGCATCCCGCGCTGTGGGCCGCCTTCCAGCTCAGCGGGGACTGGAAGTGACGCGCGGTGCTCCGCTTGTGCGGACCGCGGTTTTGTGCGAAAACAGGAGCACTTCACGACAAAGGATGGTCCACGGATGACGAGGCCGACGTCGTCGATGCTGTTGGCAGCGGTTGTGGCGCTGTGCGCCGCGCCCGCGGCCGCGCAGGTCGACCTGGAGCTGGCGGGCAACTCGCTCGCGGCGTACCCCTTCTTCGAGTACGTGCGCGCGTTCAACGCCGACGCCTCCGTCCAGGTGGCCGTCGATCCCACCCGCTACCCGGCCATCGTCGGCGAGACCTGCAACATCTACGTGGTGAACGACAAGTCGGCCGCGCAATGGGCGGGGGACCCGTCGCTCGTCGACGTGCGGCCCACGGGCCCGCAGACGGTGACCTTCGTGGCCGGCCGCATCCAGTTCGACACGTTCACGGTGGCCAGCCCCGGACTGCTCCAGAGCTCGGCCGGGACCACCGACGTGGGGCGGGGCTACGACGTGGTCCTCGACTGTGACCAGAACGGCTCGCTGGGCGCGCCGGACTACATCGACGGGCGCTCGCCGGACCGCGGCGGGATGTACGTCGTCCACGACTTGACGACCGCGGGCCCGCTGGCCACGACGGCGATCAACTACAACGTGACCGGCACCACCCCGGGCTTCGAGAGCGAGAGGACGTTCTACCCGACCAACATCGCGTCCATGGGACAGCTCCCGCTCATCATCATCAGCCACGGCAACGGCCACAACTACACGTGGTACGACTACCTGCTGTCGCACCTGGCCTCGTACGGCTACATCGCGATGGCCCACGAGAACAACACCGAGCCGGGGATCGAGGCGGCCTCCACCACCACCCTCCAGCACACCGACGCCATCATCGGGCAGCAGGGCACGATCGGGGGCGGCGTCCTCAACGGCCACATCGACAACAACCGCATCGTCTGGATCGGCCACAGCCGCGGAGGCGAGGGGGTGACCCGGGCCTACGACCGGATCACCGACGTCCCGCCCTCGTACAACCCGCAGTTCTTCACCATCGCCTCCATCCAGCTCATCTCGAGCATCGCCCCCACGGATTTCCTGGGTCCCAACAGCTCGAACCCCAAGACCGCGAACTACCACTTCATCTACGGGGCGGCGGACGGCGACGTCAACGGCGGGCCCACCAGCGACATCGCGGACGCCTTCAACATCTTCGAGAGGGCGGCGGGGTTCCGCGACGCGCACTACCTCCAGGGCGTGGGCCACAACGAGTTCAACTGCTGCGGGTTCAACGATGCCACCGGGCCGAACCTCATCGGCCGGCCCGCCGCGCAGACGATCGCCCGGGGCTACTACCTCGCGGTGGTGAAGCGGTACCTCGAGGGCAGCCCCGCCGCCAAGGACTTCCTGTGGCGCCAGTACGAGCGCCTGCGGCCGATGGGGGCGCTGGCCACCGCGGTGGTCGACCTCGAGTACAAGGAGCCGCCCATCACCGGGAAGTTCGTGATCGACGACTACCAGACGCAGACCGCGATCAACACCAGCAGCTCGGGCGGCACCGTGACCACCAACACGCTGAACAACGTCGAGGGCCTGCTCAACGACAACGACCTCTCGTTCACGTGGATGGCGGGTGACCCCATGAACGGCATGACGCGGGGCCGCGTCGGGGACACCACGCGCGGGACCGTCTTCGATACCGGCCCCGGGCCCGCGCGGACGATGGAGTGGAGCGTGGTGCCGGGCCAGCAGGACTTCTCGAACAAGACCTACCTGTCCTTCCGGGCCTGCCAGGGCACCCGGCATCCCCTGACCACCGCGCAGCTCGCCGACACCTCGTGGTACGTCCTGCTGCGCGACGGAAGCGGGCATCTCAGCCGCAAGCTCCGCTTCGACGTCAACGGCGGCGGGATCGAGGAGCCCTATCAGCGCACGGGATCGGGCTCGGGCGCCGGATGGCAGAACGAGTTCGAGACCATCCGCCTGCGCCTGACCGATTTCCAGAACAACGACTCGCCGCTCGACCTCACGAATGTGGTGGGGGTGCGCTTCGTCTGGCGGACGACCAGCGGCATCATCGCCGAGCGGGTCGGCTTCGACGACCTGGAGGTCACCACCGACCCATGAGCACGCTTCGCCCGTTCGCCATCGCCGTCCTGGCCGGCCTTCCCGCCGCAGCCATGGCCGGAGTGCCGCCCGTACCGCCGATCCCCGCCGCCGTCGAGGACGTCGTCTACGCGGCCCCCTTCGCCCTGAAGGAAGGCTACGCCTCCGACTGGCGCGCAGAACGCCCGCTGGTCGCGCGCGGCTACCTCGTGGTCCTGAAGGTGGCGCCCGACCTCGTCTATCCGCGGCAGGTTGCGGAGCCCGTCCTCTACGCCGGGGACCAGACCGTGGAGCGGCTCAACGTGGGCTACCCCTCCGGTTACGTGGTCGGCATCGTGCCGGGAGGCGTGGACCTGGGCAGCGCGCCCCTGTGGTTCGGCACCCCGCGTCTCCCCGAGTCCGTCGATGCGGAGGTCATCCGGGCGGAGCGGTCCCGGGCCGACGCGGCGGGGATCCGGCCGGTGTCGCCGGAACGGATCCATTCCGTGCTGCGCAAGCCGCTGGACCTCGCCGACAAGCTGGACCTCCTGCGCGAGGCCGGCGCGCTCCTCCAGCTCTACGCGCCGGACGAGTCCGAGCGGGCCGCGAACCTCACCCAGAAGGGCCGCTAGGCGAACGCCGGCCGCCGCGGGCGACGGCGGTCAGCGGCGGAAGACCAGGCTCAGCAGCAGGCGCGACGACGACAGGCCGACCTGTAGCGGGGCGAGCGCCAGCTCCGATTCGATCCGGGAGAGCGGCTCGTCCTGGATGATCTCGTCCGCGTTGACCACCCGCGCCACGCGCGGCTGGAACGTCTCCGAGGCGTGCACGTAGCGGTACCCCAGGCGCAGCCGCCAGGACCCGCCCAGCGCCACGTCCACCTCGCCGCCGACGTGGAACCCCGCGGCGGTGGCCGGGTCGAGCGCCGCCTCCACCTTGAACTCCTCGGTGAACAGCGTGGAATGCCCGCCCAGGTGGAGCGCCGTGAAGCCCAGGCTGCGCACCTCGCCCGACGCCCGCACCAGCGCCCCTCCTGCGGACAGGCCGCCCCCCACGCGCCGGCCCTCCCACCGGTGGGAGACGCCGAGGGCGAAGGTGGTGACGCGCAGCTCGCCTTCGGTGTCCGGCCAGTCCAGGCTCTGCTCGACCTCGATCGTCTGGGGCTCGTTGCTGGGCGGCGGCAGCGCAACGAACTTCGCGGTCCACGCGTACGGCGTGTTCACGCCGGCCAGGCTGCTCGAGGCCCGATCCGCCGTCAACCGGAAATGCCAGCGGCCGTCGGGCGACCAGCCGACGCCGATCTCTCCGCCGATCGTCCCGTCGCCGTGCACCGTCAGCGTTTGACCCGCCGTGGTCTCCGCCGGCCGCCCGAAGTCGAACGTCGGCGAGTACCGGGTCTGGTAGGTCGTGTCGAGGAGCGGGTCCGTCCAGGACCCGCCGAGCCACGCCTCGAAGTGGGACCGCCGGGCGGGCGGAGGGGCCTGCTCCTCGGCCGCGACCGGCGCGGCGAGCAGAGCGACAAGGGCGGCGGCGGTTCTTCGCATCCTCCGAGCAGGTTAACATCGGGGGCCATGGAGGTTGGAATGATCGATCGGGGCCGCTTCATCCTTTCCGCAGCAGTGATCGTCTCGTGCGCCGTGGGCGTTGCCGCCGTCGCGCGTGCCGACGGCTTCGAGGGCATCGTCGCCTACAAGATGCCGGCCAAGGGTGGCGCAGGCGAGCTGACGCAGATGTACAAGGGCACGAAGACCCGCACGGAGGTCAGCGACGGCAAGCAGACCACCGCGATGATCATGGACATGACGGCCGGCACCATGACCGTGCTCATGCCGCCGCAGAAGCAATACATGGTCATGGACATGAAGAAGATGGGCCAGGGCCTGGGGGGCATGCTGGGCATCGGCCACGGCCACAAGGACACCGGCAGCACCGGCGGCGGGACCGCCACCATGCCGAAGATCACCGCCACCGGCCGCAAGGAGACCATCGCCGGCCACGAGTGCGAGTACTACGTGATGGGCGACAAGGCCGAGACCGAGGTCTGCTCCGCGAAGGGGCTGGGGATGTTCATGATGGGGCAGTCGCCCATGGGCGGCGGCAGCGCGTCGCTCGCCGCGCTGGCCGCCATGAGCACCAACCCCGACGCGGTCAAGCTCTTCGCCGACGGTTTCTTCCCGCTCAAGGTGGTCAACGTGAAGGGCGGCAAGAACGAGGTCGTGATGGAGGCCACGCGCGTGGAGAAGAAGACCCTCGACGCCTCCCTCTTCGTGCCCCCGCCGGACTACAAGGAGATGAAGATGCCCGGCCTGGGCCGGTAGCATGGTCGTCGGCCAGAGGCTGCCGCGTCCGGACGCCCCGGACAAGGTCCGGGGTACGGCCCTCTACGTCGAGGACCTCGACTTCGCCGGCTCGCTGGTGGGCCGCGTGCTGCGCTCGCCCCATGCCCACGCGCGCATCGCGCGGCTCGACGTGTCCCGCGCTCGCGGGATCCCGGGCGTATTGGCCGTCCTGACGGCGAAGGACATCCCGGGCCAGAACCTCATCCCGCTCATCCAGCCCGACTGGCCGGTCCTGGCCGCGGAGTTCGTCCGGCACGTGGGCGAGGGCGTGGCCCTGGTGGCCGCGGAGACGTCCGAGGCGGCGGAGGCGGCGCTCCTCGGCATCGTCGTGGACTACGAGCCGCTGGCCCCGCTGCTCGACATGGAGCAGGCGCTCGCGTCGGGCGAGGTCATGGCCCATTGGAAGGTCCGGCGCGGGGACGCGCCGGCCGCCCTCTCGCGCGGCGACCTGGTGGTGGTCGAGGGCACCTACCACACGCCGTACCAGGAGCACGCGTACATCGAGCCCAACGGGATGATCGCTGTCCCCGACGGCCAGGGCGGGGTCGTCGTCTACGGATCGATGCAGTGCCCGTTCTACGTGCAGAAGGCCGTGGCCTCTGCACTGGGCTGCGAGCTGAACAAGGCCCGCATCGTGCAGACCGTGACCGGCGGCGGCTTCGGCGGCAAGGAAGACGCGCCGTCCGCGCCCGGCGCGCAGGTGGCCCTGCTGGCCCAGGCCACGGGCCGGCCGGTGCGGCTCATCCTGACGCGCGAGGAGGACATGGCGGTCATGTCCAAGCGCCACCCCGGCCGCGTGCGCATGCGCACGGGGGCCACGCGCGACGGGGAGCTGGTCGCGGTGGAGGTGGACTATCTCCTGGACGGCGGCGCCTACGCCACGCTCTCGCCGGTCGTCCTGTTTCGCGGGACCGTCCACGCCGCGGGGCCGTATCGCGTGCCCAACGTGAAGGTGGACTCGCGCGTGGTGCGGACGCACAAGGTGCCGTGCGGCGCGTTCCGTGGGTTCGGCGAGCCGCAGGTCGTCTTCGCCTGCGAGAGCCAGATGGACCTGCTGGCCGAGCGTCTGGCCATGGACCCGCTCGAGCTGCGCCGGCGCAACGCGCTGCGGATCGGCGACGAGACCATCACCGGCCACAAGCTCACGGCCAGCGTCGGCTTCGACGAGGTGCTGACGAAGGTGGCCGATTCGGCGGAGTGGGACAAGAGGCGCGCGGAGTACGCCGCCTCCAGCGGCGCCGTCCGCAAGGGGATCGGGCTGGCCGCGTGCTACTACGGCGTGGGACTGGGCGCCATGGGCAAGCACCTGAACCCGGCGGGCGCCAACGTGGTCGTCCACGGCGACGGGAGCGTGACCGTGGCCGTGGGCACGACCGAGATCGGCCAGGGCATGGTGACGGTGCTGACGCAGATCGCGGCCGAGTCCCTCGGCTGTCCAGCGGAGATGGTGCGCGTGGTCGAGGCCGACACGTCGCGCGTACCCGACAGCGGGCCCACGGTGGCCAGCCGCACGACCGTGATGAGCGGCAACGCCATCCGCGACGCCGCCGCGAAGATCCGCGCCGTCATGGCCCCCGTCATCACGGACAGCGGCTTGTCGTGGAAGGACGCCGTGGCCATGTGCGTGCAGAAGCAGTTGGGCCTGGCCGCCCACGGCTGGGCGGTGCCGCCGGCCACGTCGTTCGACCTCGCCACGGGACAGGGCGAGGCCTACATCTGCTACTCGTTCTCGGCCAATATCGTCGAGGTCGAGGTGGACACCGAGACCGGCGAGACGCGCGTCCTGCGCGTCCACTCCGGCCACGACACCGGCCGCGTCATCAACCCCACCACGGGCGAAGGCCAGGTCGAGGGCGGCGTCGTCCAGGGATTGGGCTACGCGCTGGTCGAGGAGCACGCCACCCGCGACGGCCGCATCCTCAACGACCAGTTCTCGACCTACATCATCCCCACGACACTCGACACGCCGGAGATCCGCTCCATCCTGGTCGAGGCCGAGTTCCCGTGGGGCCCGTACGGCGCCAAGGGCCTGGGCGAGACCCCGATCATCGCGGTGGCCCCGGCGGTGACGAACGCCATCCACCACGCCGTGGGCGTCCGCCTCAGCGAGATCCCGGCCACGCCCGAGCGGGTCTGGGCGGCGCTACGCGCCAAGGCGGCATCCCCGACGACCGAACAGACCTAGGACACCCTCGACGGGCGGGCAGGAAGTAGCAGTTCTTGCGCGGCCGCCTGACCGCCGGGTGTACGATCGGACAAAGCGATTCCTGAGGCCAAGCCGTGCGGAGAATCGTCTTCCTGCTGTCCGTCGTCCTGATCGGCGCGCTTCCCAACGCCGCCGCCGACGGCATGCTCGACCCCAGCTTCGGGAACGGTGGCCTGGTCACCACGACCTTCCCATTCCCATTCTCGTCGGACTATGCCTCCGCGGTCATCGTCCTGCCGGACGGCCGAGCGGTGGCGGCCGGAGGAGTGGGTGACCTGGACGGGCATGCCATGGGCGCCGCCCGTTACCTCACCTCGGGAGCCTTGGACACCACCTTCAGCAGCGACGGACGCGCGACCGTGGCCGGGTGCTCGTCGATTGGCGCCGGCGGCGGCGCTTCCGCCGCTTTGCTCCAGCCCGACGGACGCCTCGTCTTGGTGGGGGAGTGCCCCGGCGGTTTATTTCTTTCGGTTGCACGACTCAACGAGAACGGCGCGCTGGATCTCTCGTTCGGTTCGAACGGGCAGGTCAAGACGTCGTTCCCGGGCGGAGTGTTCGCCGCCGCGGCTATGCTGCAGCCCGACGGGCGGATCGTTGCTGTGGGGAACGCCGTAGGCTGCTGCGCCATCCAGGCGGCGCGGTACAACCCGGACGGAAGCCTGGATCCCTCGTTCGGCACCGGGGGAAAGCTCACCCTGCAACTGGCACAGGACTTCGTCGTCGCGGACGCCGTCCTCCAAGGAGATGGCAAGCTGGTGATCGCGGGCATCTTCGAGGGCGGTGCGCTGGATGATTTCGGCATCGTGCGGCTGCTGCCGAACGGCGCCCTCGACCCGTCGTTCGATGGCGACGGCGTCGTGATTTCGGACTTTGGCTCCGACGAGGCAATCGGCTCCGTGATCGTGCTCGGCGATGGCCGGATCGTCCTGGGTGGCCGCCGACTGAACGACTTCGCGCTCGTGCGCTACCTTCCGGACGGCTCGCTCGACGGTACATTCGGTAACGGCGGGCTCGCCACCGCGGACTCCGGGGCCAGCGAGACCATCGGCCAATTGATCGCGTTGCCCAACGGCAAGCTCCTGGCCGCGGGTTCGACCTTCACTGCCCAGGACGGCCCCATCGACTTCCTGCTGGCGCGCTTCCATGCGGATGGCGTCCTCGACACTTCGTTCGGGTCCTCCGGGTTCCTCAAGACAGATTTCAACTCCGGTGCGAAAGATGGTTGCAGCGCCGTCGCCGTCGCGGGACCGGACCTCATCTTGACCGGTGGCTCCACCTTCTCATCCCCCGATGATGATTTCGCGCTGGCGCGGTACATCGCCAGCACGCCGGTCGAGCTCCTGACATTCGGGGTCGAATAGAGCATGCCGAGGCGGGCCCTCGTCTTCCTGGCCATCGCGGTCGGCGCCGTGCCGCGCGCCGAGGCCGACGGCATGCTCGACCCGAGCTTCGGCAACGGCGGCCTGGTCGTCACGCCGTTCGATGAGCCATTTCCTCCGACGGACGACCGAGGCCTGTCGCTCGCGGTCCTGCCCGACGGCCGCGCCGTGGCCGCGGGTTATACGGTCCTCAACCTCGAGCAGGCCGCCATGGCGGTGGCGCGCTACATGGTCTCGGGAGCCCTGGATACGACTTTCGGTGGCGATGGCCGGGTGATCATCATGTTCCCGCCCCCACCCGGCCAGTTCGATACGGGCGCGAGGGTCGAGTCGGTCCTCCCGCAGACCGATGGCCGCCTGGTGCTGGTGGGCGGCGCTGGGTTCCAGTTCCCGCCGACCGTCTTTGCCCTCGCGCGCCTGAACCCCGACGGCTCCCTTGATCCGACGTTCGGAACGGACGGCCTGGTGACCACCTCCTTCGGGAGCAACGTGAGCGGTTCCGGCGGTCTCCTGCAACCTGATGGCCGGATCGTCGCCGCGGGCATCCTCGGGTTCGGCTTCTCGGGTCCCATCGCCGCGGCGCGCTACAACGCTGACGGCAGCCTGGACCCCACCTTCGGCACAGGCGGAAAGCTCACGCTACCCCAGTTTCCGTCGTTCAAGATCAACGACGTCGGGCTGCAGCCGGACGGCAAGATCCTGATCGCCGGGGCCTATGGGCCGTCCGCTGGTCCCTTCGATTTCGCCGTCGTGCGCCTGCTGCCGGACGGCGCCCCGGATCCGACGTTTGGGGGCGACGGTCTCGTGACGTCCGACTTCGGCAGCACCGAGACCGGGAATTCGTTGATCCTGCTGGCCGACGGTCGGATCGTCCTGGGCGGCGATCGGGGGCCGACGTCGACTTCCGACTTCGCCCTCGTTCGCTACCTGCCGGATGGGACCGTGGACACGACGTTCGGCAACGGCGGCCTCGCCACCGCGGATTCCGGCGCGGCGGAGATTGGCGAACAGCTGCTCCGTCTGCCGAACGACAGGCTTCTCCTCGCCGGCTTCACTGGCGACCCGGGCCCGCACGACTTCCTTTTGGCACGATTCGAGCCGGACGGTGCCCTGGACACGTCGTTTGGCACCGCCGGCTTCCTGCGCACGGACTTTCCGGGGGGGAATGCGGATGAATGCCAAGCCGTGGCGGTCGCGGGACCGGACCTTGTGCTGACCGCAGGGTCCACTTTCCGGCAACCGGGAACGGCCGATTTCGCGCTGGCGCGGTACATCGCCAGCACGCCGGTCGAGTTGCTCACGTTCTCGGTCGAATAGAGGTCAGTCATGAGAAGAACGTTCTTGGCGGCACTGGCCTTCTCACTCACCACAGCTGTCGGCGTCCTTGCCGACGGCATGCTCGACCCCAGCTTCGGCAACGGCGGGCTCGTCGTCACGAACTTTCCCGGTATCGTGACGGTGGACGATGCCGTCTCCCTCGTCGTGTTGCCCGACGGCCGCGCGGTCGCGGCAGGAAGCTCGAACTCGATTTTCGACGATGACGTCGGCATGGCTGCAGCCCGCTATCTCTCCTCCGGCGCCCTGGACGCCAGCTTCGGTGGAGACGGGATGGCCAGGGTCTCTTGTCCACCAGGATTCGGATTCGTTGGAGAAGCCGGGAAAGTGCTCCTTCAGCCGGACGGACGGCTCGTGTTGATCGGTTATTGCACTCCAGGGCCCGTGTTCTGGCTGGTGCGCTTGAACACCGACGGCTCCTTCGATCCATCATTCGGGACCGGTGGCCACGTAACCACGCCTTTCGCGAGCGGCGCCTGGGGGAATTCCGGCGTCCTCCAGCCGGACGGTCGCATCGTCGCCGTGGGCGTCTACGGTTCCGTGCACACCGGAGCGGCACGCTACAACACGGACGGTAGCCTGGACTCGACCTTTGGCACCGGCGGTACGCTCACGCTCATCTTTCCTCAGGGGTTCCTCCCTCGGGACGTCGTGCTCCAGCCGGACGGCAAGCTGGTGATCGGCGGGACGTTCGGGCAAGCCGACTTCGGCCTCGTCCGCTTGCTCGGCAACGGCGCCCTCGATTCTTCGTTCGACGGCGACGGCCTTGCCACGGCGAATTTCGGCGGGACCGAGACGGGCGACTCCCTGATCCTGCTCCCCGACGGCCGCCTCGTCCTGGGGGGCTTGCACAACGCGGACTTCGGGCTCGTGCGGTTCCTGAGTGACGGATCCGTGGACGCCACCTTCGGGACCGGCGGGCTCGCCACCGCGAGCAACGGCGGGCCGGTGACCCCCGGCGAGGCGCTCGTACTCCCGGACGGAAAGCTGGTGATTGCGGGCTCCACGAACCTGGCGGGCGCTCCCCGGGACTTCCTGCTCGCCCGCTTCCTTCCCGAAAGCGCTCTCGACACCTCTTTCGGCACCGCTGGGTTCCTCCGCACGGACTTCGCCGCCTCCGAGGACAGCTGCTTCGCGGTAGCGGTGGCCGGGCCGGACCTCATCCTCACCGCTGGCGCTTTCGAGGGCGGCGTTCCGTTTACGCACGATTTCGCCCTGGCGCGATACATCGCCAGCACGCCGGTCGAGCTACTGCATCTGACGGTGGACTGATGCGACCCGCGATTCCAAGAACCGTCACGATGGTTGCGACCGTCCTGCTGCTCGGTCCGTTCCATGCCATTCCCTCCGCCCGTGCCGACGGGATGCTCGACCCGAGCTTCGGCAACGGCGGCAAGGTCACGACGGACTTCCCATACGCCAGCCAGTCGGATCATGCGCACAGTGTCGTCGTCCTGCCGGACGGGCGCGCGGTGGCCGCGGGAAGCGTGGGTGACGTCGACGGGCATGACATGGGGGCCGCGCGCTACTTGACCTCGGGAGCCTTGGATACCACGTTCAGCGGCGACGGACGCGCGATCGTGGGAGGGTGCCCGTCCTTTGGCGCCGGTGGCGGCGCCCTGGACGCAATGCTCGAGCCCGACGGACACCTCGTCCTGGTCGGCGAGTGCCCCGGCGGCTTCGACCTCATGGTTGCGCGACTCACCGTGGATGGGGCGATCATTTGGACGCAGTTCACGCCCTTCCCGGACGGGGTATGGGGCGCCGCCGGCGTGCTACAGCCCGACGGGCGGATCATCGCCGTGGGGAGAAGCGAGGCTCTTCCGTTCGCCCTTCAGGCCGCACGGTACAACACGGACGGAAGCCTGGATTCCTCATTCGGTAACGGCGGAACGCTCACGTTGAACCTGCCGCAGAGCTTTGCCGCGGCAGACGCCGTCCTCCAGGCCGACGGCAAGCTGATGATCGCCGGTACTTTTTCTAATGGTAATTTCGGCCTCGTCCGGCTGTTGCCGGACGGCGTCCTCGACCCTTCGTTCGATGGTGACGGGGTGGTGATCTCGGCCTTCCCGGGCGTATGCCGATCCGTGGTCATTTTGGGGGATGGCCGGATCGTCGTAGGGGGCCGCCAGGCTGCGAATCTGGCCCTCGCGCGCTATCTCCCGAATGGATCGCTCGACGTGACTTTCGGTACCGGCGGTCTCGCAACCGCGGATTCCGGGACCGACGAGACGGTTGCCCAGCTCGTCGTCTTGCCTAACGGCAAGATCCTGGCCGCGGGCTCCACCCTCAACGGCCAGGGGAACGGCGTCGACTTTCTCCTTGCGCGCTTCCAGCCGGACGGCAGTCTCGACACCTCCTTCGGCTCGGCGGGGTTCCTCAAGACGGATTTCAACACCGGCTCCGGCGACGAATGCGACGCCGTGGCCTTGGCGGGACCGGACCTCGTCCTGACAGCCGGAAGAACCACATCCACCTTTGGCGATTTCGCGCTGGCGCGGTACATCGCCAGCACGCCGGTCGAGGCGCTGACATTCGACGTCGAGTAGCCGGTCTCGACTCCCGACGCTTCGCCGCCTAGTACGTCCTCCACCCCCGGACGTTCTCCTCTCGGAAGCTGCTTGGGAACTGCCGGCGCAACGCCTCGGCGAGGGGCGCGGAATCGCCCAGGGTCTGCCAGCCCACAGATCGGGTTCCGTCCGCGCCGTCCGCGATCACCAGGAACCGGCGCCGCCCCGGTTCGTACGCGAGCGACCGGACGGCCGCCGCCTGCCACGACTCGCGATGACGCACACGGCCGAAGAGCAGGATGGCGATGGCGATCGGCCAGGCGACCACGCCGAGGAGCGCGACGCTCGCAGCCGCCGCGGCGACCACGACGAGGAGCTGAACCCAGAACGGCAGCGTCTTCTTACCCTGGAAGACCAGGGACGATTCCTCGACGAAAAGCATGCCCTTGCCCATGAGCTTCAAGGGACGTGCCCCCTTGACCTCGGGCTGGAGAAACCGGATCGGGGCGCCGGATGGTGGAACGTCCGCCACGGGTGGGGATTATCCGGGTTATCGGCTCAAGATCTCCAGCAGCGCTGGGGCCAGGCGATCCGCGAGCAACGCGTGGCCCGGATCGGGGAAGTGCCAGAGATCCGTGAAGGTCGTGGCGCGCTCGGCGTCGAAGACGCCCGCGCAGTCGATGAACGCGACTCCGTCCGTCTTCGCCAGGTCCTGCAGGCCGGCGCGCATCCGCGCGTAGCCGTTCCTCACCCGG
>Ga0075433_10002966_pt1 | contig 13031 bp, 9 predicted proteins | sample RhiMethybrSRZTD2_FD_75299 | JGI IMG/M metagenome (GOLD analysis project Ga0075433, IMG submission 75299) | Populus rhizosphere microbial communities from Tennessee, USA - Rhizosphere MetaG P. TD hybrid SRZTD2 | ecosystem: Host-associated > Plants > Roots > Rhizosphere > Soil | place: USA... | reverse complement strand
TTATGAGCGTGGTCGCATTGATGACCTGGCAATGTGGACGAACCGATGTGCAGAGGCGTGGGCGCGCGAGGGAGGCAAAGATGAGCAGGCGATTGCTCTGCAATTGAAGAGCTCGATTGCACAGGAGCGTGAAGACTACGAGGAGGCCGAACGGCTTATGCAGGAAGCACTCGCCATTTGGCACGATCTGGACGCTACCGAGTCGGTTGCGATCGGTCTCAATAGTTTGGGCGGGCTTGCCCGCGAGCGCAAGGATTATGATGCGGCGGAAGACTATTATCGCCAGGCGTTAGAACTGGCACAGAAGATCGATAACAAAAAGGGACAAGCAATTTACATTAATAATCTGGGTAAGATCGCTCTGGATCGTGAGCGATGGGCCGAGGCGCGCGACTGGTTCGAGCAGGCGCTGCCGCTTGCGCAGGAAATCGGACAACAGAACTTGATCGCAGCGGTGCAAGCTGGCCTCGCGCGCGTGTGGGAGGGCGAAGGGCGCGCGGACATGGCGCTGCCGCTGGCGCACGCGGCGCTGGCGATCTACGAGCGGTTGCAGCATCGAAAGTTGACGGAGACGCGGGCGCTGGTGGCGCGGCTGCGGGCGGCGGTGGGCGAGTGATCCGGAGTTGGCCCTCACCCCCAACCCCTCTCCCGTGCGCGGGAGAGGGGAGCGGCGGCGTCCCCATGGATCTCATGGCAACCCGGCGCGTGGTGGGCATTGCTGTAGGGGCGCAGCAGCCAGGAAACCATTCGCACCACACAGACGTCGGGCTGCTGCGCCCTTACGGATTCCGTCGCAACCCGACATTGCACGCGGCGTGATCCGCGAAGATACGCGAAGGGACGCGAAGATAGGAATCTTATTCGTGTCCCTTCGTGTCCCTTCGTGGATCAAAATACGTGACCTATGTTCTAGGCCGTGCCGTCTGTGTCGCGAGCCAGGGCAGCAGCGTCTGGAGCAGCTCGTCGGCGTGGGTTTTGACCAGCCAGTGACCGGCCTGCGGCAGGACGTGCATGTCGCTGTTCGGAATGCGATCGGCCAGCTCACGCGCGTGGTGCGGCGGCGTCGTCGTGTCCGCAGCGCCGGCGATGACCAGCGCCGGGCTCGTCAGCGTGTGCAGCCAGGGACGGCTGTCGAACGCGAGCAGTGATCGTGCGACGGCGGCGATCCGTGGCCCGCTGTTCGCCGTAATCATGTTGCGGACGAAGGCGTAGTCCTCGGCGGGGGCGCTGTGGCGATAGCGCGTGCGGGTCGCTAGCAGGCCCATGCCGCGCGTGCCGAGCAGTTGGAACAGCTCTGGCCGCAGTCGGCTCTCGATCTGCTCGCGCAGGTTGCAGGCGTTGCGCGCATAGGCGCACGCGAGCACGAGGCCACGCACGCGCGCTGGGTGCTCGTGCGCCAGTTGCTGGGCGACCGCGCCGCCGCTCGCGTAGCCGAGCGCGAAGCAGCTGCGGATGCCGAGCAGGTCGAGCAGGTTCTCGACATCGGCGGCCATCCGCTCGATGCTGTCGGGGCCGGGCAGCCGGCGGCTCTGGCCGTGCCCGCGCAGGTCGGGGACGATCACTTGATAGTGGGCGGTGAGCGCCGGCAGCAGCGGCTGAAAGATCGCGCCGCTAACGCCGAGGCCGTGGATGAGCAGCAGCGGCGTGCCACTGCCGTGAATGGTGCAGTACAGGGCGGAAGCGCGCCGGGTGGCCGGGATGGCCCGTACCGTGAGTGTGGTCATTGTTGTCCTCCAGGTGCATATGCGCTGATGTCAGTGTTGAACAATGCACGGCAGCGCGCCGATGTTCCTGGAGGGAAATACGAAACCCCCACAGCCTCGCGGTGTGGGGGCGCGCAACGCTAGCGAGGCGTCGTCCGATCAGGGACGGCGTTGGAGGCGAGCAGAGCGGGCCGCTTCACAGAGCGAGTACATCAGCGCGCGGCGATGGTGGTCGTGCCGCGAGCATAAATGACTGGCGTCCATACAGCTCCATTGAAAGCTCGCTCGGGTTAAGCTTAGGCGGTCGAGCAGTTCCGACTGCTTCGATGATGCCCAAACTTTGGCGCTGCGCAGTGTGAATATCACCGCGCGAACGCCGCACCATACGAGAGAGCGCGTACGTCGTGCTGAAATCGCTTCCAGCAGACCGAGTATACACCTGTGCCAATGCCATGTCAACCGATTTGTGAAATATCTGACAAAATTGTTAAGCAATTGCTATGTTTGCTAGTGGCGGTGCGCCGCCACCAACAAACATAACAAAGAATCTTTGTGGGGGCCGCATGGCCCCCACAACCCCTGCTCAGGGATTCTCTATCGATGCTCTAGGCGTCGTAGTACAGAAAGAACTCATAGGGATGTGGTCGGATCTGCACCTCGGCTAGCTCGCGTGATCGCTTGTAGTCGAGATAGGTCGCGATCAGGTCTTCGGTGAAGACGTTGCCGGCGAATAGGAATTCGTGATCGCGCTCCAGCGCGTCGAGCGATTCGGCCAGCGAGCCGGGTGTGCCGCGAATGTGGCGCTTCTCCGCGGCCCCAAGCTCGTAGATGTCCACGTCGAGCGGCGCAGGCGGCTCGATCTTCTGCTTGATGCCATCGATGCCGGCCAGCAGCATCGCCGAGAACGCGAGATAGGGGTTGCAGGTCGGGTCGGGGGCGCGGAACTCGATCCGTCGCGCCTTGGGTGCGGAGGAGTAGGTCGGGATGCGGATGGCGGCCGAGCGGTTGCGCTGCGAGTAGACCAGGTTGATCGGTGCCTCGAAGCCGGGCACCAGCCGGCGATACGAGTTGGTCGTCGGGGCACAGAGCGCCATCAGCGCCGGGGTGTGCAGCAGCAGCCCGCCGATGTAGTGCCGCGCCGTGTCGGACAGCAGCGCATAGCCGCGTTCGTCGAAGAAGAGCGGCTCGCCATTCTTCCAAAGACTCTGGTGGACGTGCATGCCGTTGCCGTTATCGCCGAGCAACGGCTTGGGCATAAACGTCGCGCTGTAGCCCAGCTCGCGCGCCGTCGTCTTGACGATATATTTGTAGAGCAGCAGCTGATCGGCCATTTGCAGCAGCGGCTTGAAGCGCATGTCGATCTCGCACTGGCCGGCGGTGGCGACCTCGTGATGGTGAACCTCGACCTCGATACCGGCGGCGATCAGATTCAGCGTGATCTGCGAGCGCACGTCCTGGAGCTGGTCGAGCGGCGGCACGGGGAAGTAGCCTTCTTTGGCGCGCGGGCGGTAGCCCAGGTTCTTGCCGCCGTTGTCGCGTCCGCTGTTCCAGATCGCCTCGTCGCTGTCGAGGAAGTAGTAGCCGCTGTTGGGCGTCTGGTCGAAGCGCACATCGTTGAACAGGAAGAACTCGGCCTCCGGCCCAAAGTAGGCGGTGTCGGCGATGCCGCTGTCTTTAAGATACGTTTCGGCCTTGCGCGCGATATAGCGCGGGTCGCGGCTGTAGGGCTGGTGCGTGAGCGGGTCGCGGATGTCGCAGATGATGCTCAGGGTTGAGATTTTCAGCGCCGGATCGACGAACGCGGTCGTGGGGTCGGGCGTCACCAGCATATCGCTCTCGTGAATCGCCTGGAAGCCGCGAATCGAGGAGCCGTCGAAGCCGAGCCCGTCGCTGAAATCGTCCTCGGTCAGCATCGCAGCCGGGACAGAGAAGTGCTGCCAGGCACCGAGCAGATCGGTGAAGCGCAAGTCCACCATCTTGATGCCCTGCTCCTTGATGAGTTCGAGTACGGCTTTTGCATCGCGTGTTGGGGTCGTGGTCGCCATGTCAGCATTCCTCCTGCCGTTTGTTTTAATCCTAATACGGTCGCGTCTGCACGTATAGGATAGGTGAACGGCGGCTTCTGCGCTATGGCGATTCGATACGAACTTGCGCTATGGCGATTTGGTTAAATTGAACAAATTGCGGCGTGGGCGCGATACATCCTGCCCACGCCTATCTGCTTTCCAGGCAGCGTAGCAGCTTGTTATAATGTGAATGTGGGGGCTGCGTGGCATCTGATTTCTGGTTGCAACGTCAGTGTGGGGGCTGCGCGTCCCCACGCCCCGCAGTCAGGAGCGGACCGCCGCCCCCGACACCCCCCGGCCGGGGCGTTGCCCCTGGACCCCAAATGGATGGCCGATGTACGGTAGCGCATCGGCATATGCCTCCGTTGCTAAAGATATGCATCGGCTCCCTGCGTGCCGTCGGTACATGATAGCTGCGTTGCAACTGCTATAGCATCTGTCGAGGCCATCGAGGCATGCGCCGCTAGCGATGCGATTGGGAAAGCATTACATGTCGAGGGGTATTAGGGGAACCGGCAGGGTTCCCCTAATCGGGGGCGCGGGGGCGAAGCGCCCCGCAAAGATGTGCTCGACACCCTAGCTTTCTAGGGTTTGGGCTGCCGGCGTCTGTAGCGTATCGCCAGCATGCAGACCAACGAAATGATCAGTATCGCTAGCCACGGAATGGGGATTCTGAAGACCACCGATAGACTATATGCCGTGCCAAGCAGCACGGTGAACAGCATTGCGAAGGCCAGGATCGCGCCTTCCCAGCCGGGTTGTTTTGATTGCATGCGATTCCTCTCGCAGTTGCCCTCACCCCCTGCCCCTCTCCCGCCAGCAGGAGAGGGGAGTTGCCGCGCGGGTACCCTCATCGGCTGTCGGCAGTATACTTGCAGATCGGCCGCTTGACAAACGTTTGCGGGCTTTGAGCGAGTTATGGCACACATGTTGCACACCATCGCTGATGATGCCGGCGCGACATTCACTGCAACCAGGAGGCCGGCAATCTGTTCATATGGTGATTGAGAGGCGCATATGGAGACACATCCGCAATCAGTGTTGCAAGCGCTGGCAGCGTACCCAGGTGCTGATGATCCATTCCTGAGTATCTACCTGGATTGGATGCCCGATGGCACTGGGAAGCGCCCGTCGCTACGGCTGCTTGAGGACGAGCTTGCCACGATCGCCGATCGTATGGCCGGCGATGCCAGGTATCGCGATGGATTCGCCGCCGATCGCGAGCAGATTACGACCTACCTGAACCGCGAGGCACCTAAGGACGCGCACGGAATTGTGATCTTCGCCTGTCACGATCAAGGTATCTGGACGACACTGCCGCTCCAGGCCACGGTCGATACCGCTATTGTCGCGGATCGCTACCCGCACCTATTTCAGCTCGCGCAGCTGATCAGTGACCATGAGCAATGCGCAGTTGTGCTGGCAGAAGGCCAGGAGGCGCGCATTTTTGTGCTCGGTTTGAATGACGCCGAGCAGATCGCCGAGACCGAGGCGGCTGAGAAGATCAAGCGCTTCGATCAGGGCGGTGAGGCACAGATGTTGTTCCAGCGCCGTACCGACAACCTGATCAAAGCACACATGCGCGACCTCGCCGCGCAGCTTGAGCAGATCATCGCTCGCTACGATGTGCAGCATGTGATCATCGCCGGCAATGACGCGATCAAAGGCATGGTCATGGACATCATGACTGCCCCGATTACCGAGCGTCTGATCGATTACATCCATCTTGACCCGAACAGCAACATAAAGGCCATCCTGGAAACGGTTGAGCCTATGTTGGACGAAGCTGTGAGGCGCAAAAAGGCCGATCGGCTTGCCACGCTCGAAGAGCAGGCGGGTATGCCAGATGGCCTGGGCGCGCTGGGTGTCGCTGAGACTGCGCTGGCGCTGAGCAAGGGCCAGGTGCAAACCCTGCTGATGCTGCAAAGCTTTAGCGGCCCTGGCGGCGAGTGTATGAACTGTGGCACGCTGCGCGCCGGTCAACGCGATACATGCCCCTATGATGGCGGAGAAATGCGGCCAGTTGAGCTGCGCGAGGCATTCACCTTGCGCGCGTTGCAGCAAAGCGCCGATATCGAAATTGTTGAGGCCAGCGATTACCTGATGGCCCACGAAGCCGTTGGGGTGATCCTGCGCTACCGCGACGAGTCGCAATCCAAAGCCGTGGCGGGCTAGCTATGAGCGACGATGATTCGCTGATCTGGCAGCTGATCGCCTCGCGTACTATCTTCGTGCATCCGCGCATTCGCGTGAACGAAGACACGGTTATCCTGCCATCTGGGCGGCAGACGGAGTGGATGAACTACGCGGATGGGAACGACTTTGTGAAGGTTATCTGTGTCGATACGGAGGGGCGGGTGCTCGTCGCGCGCCAGTATTGCCACGCACCGCGCCGCGTCGTTCACGAGTTCCCCGGTGGTGAGGTCGGCGACGACGAAAGCCATGTGGACGCCGCTCGGCGCGAGTTGCTGGAAGAGATCGGGTTGTATGCGCGCCGGCTTGAGCCGCTTGGATCATTTTTGACGAATAGCCGTCGCTCGGCAAAAATGTGCTATCTGTACCTGGCGACCGACCTGGACGAGCAGCGCGCGACACCGGATCAGGAGGAGTTTATCGTCTACGAGTGGCTGCCGATCACGCTGGTCGATGCGCAGATACGAGCCGGCGAGATAGCGAACGGTGTTTTACTCGCGGCCTGGTGTATCTTTAAGGCCAGGCACGACGCAGCTGGCTCGCAAGTCTGAAGGGTGTAGGGGCCGCTGCCGCACTACTCTGCCAGAGTGCTGCAAAAGCTGCCGGCAGCCAGGGCCGGCCCTGGTGTATTTCCCATCGTTCAACACCCATAGATGATCGAGTCCGAGGAGCCAGCGATCGAGTCCGAGGACGAGCCCTGCCAAACCTTCCGGGAAGCTTGATCTGGCACTTTAGATGCCGTTGGTCAGCTTCCCGGAAGGTTGCGTTCTCCTGGCACTTTAGATGCCGTTGGTCAGCTTCCCGGAAGGTTGCGTTCTCCTGGCACTTTAGATGCCCGTTGGTCAGCTTCCCGGAAGGTTGCGTTCTCCTGGCGCTTATGCTAGACTCGCTCCGCGCTGAGAGCGCATCACTATGCGCTGCGCAGGCCCGAGTCGTATCGCCCGTCCGCCGGCTGACCTCGTGAGGATGCCCTGCTGATGTATAGCTCGATCACCCTACGCTACGATGGCCCGGTCGCGATCCTGACCCTGGCCCGGCCAGATGTCCACAATGCCTTCAACGCCGCGATGATCGTGGAGCTGCGCGAGTGCTTTACGGCGCTGGCGACCGACACGGCTGCGCAGGCGGTCGTGCTGACCGGCGCTGGGCCGTCGTTCTGCGCGGGTGCCGACTTGCACTGGATGCGCGCGAGCCTAGATTGGAGCCGCGAGCAAAACATGGCCGATGCCGAGGGGCTCGCGGCGATGTTCGAGGCGGCCTGGCAACTGCCCAAGCCGCTGATCGGACGGATCAACGGCGCGGCGCTGGGGGGAGGCGTTGGGCTGGTGGCCTGCTGCGATATCGCGGTGGCGGTCGAGGCGGCGCGCTTCGGCTTCAGCGAGGTCAAGCTTGGGATCATCCCTGCGGTGATCGCCCAGTATGTCGTGCCGAAGATCGGCGCGAGCCACGCGCGGGCGCTGTTCGTCAGCGGCGAGCGGTTCAGCGCGCAGCGTGCGTTTGAGATCGGCCTGGTTCACGCCGTCGCCAGCGCCGACGATCTGGATGCAACCGTCGCTGGGCTTCTCGCGCAGCTGCGATCAAGCGGCCCGCAGGCGATCGGCGCGGCCAAGCGCCTGGTGGACGCCGTCTGGTCGTTGGATCGCGATGCCGCTCGGCGCTATGTCGTCGCGGCGATCGCCGAGACGCGGACGTCTGCGGAGGGGCAGGAGGGCATCCGGGCCTTCCTGGAGAAGCGCGCGCCCAGCTGGAGCCTGAATGAATGACTATAGCAATCCTATGTGATTTGTAAACATGACGATAGACGATAGACCATGGACGATACGCTCGTATCGTCTATCGTCTATTGTCCATCGTCAGATGTGGTAGAACCGTAGCTGTATGTGCGTCGAGCGGAGCGTATGTATTTCGATAAAATCCTGATCGCCAACCGTGGCGAGATCGCCGTCCGCATCACGCGGGCCTGCCACGAGCTAGACATCGCTGTGGTCGCGGTACACAGCGCTGCCGACCGTTCGGCGCTGCATGTCCGGCTGGCCGACGAAGCCTATCTGCTCGGCCCAGCGCCCGCCGCCGAGAGCTACCTGAACGTCGAGCGGATCATCGCGGCGGCGCAGCGCAGCGGCGCGCAGGCGATCCATCCCGGCTACGGCTTCCTCTCGGAGCGCGCGCACTTCGCCCAGGCGTGCCAGGCGGCTGGGCTGGTCTTTATCGGCCCAGCGCCCGCCGCGATCGAACTCATGGGGTCGAAGATCGCCGCCAAGCGACTGGCCGAGAGCGTTGGCGTTCCGACCGTGGCCGGCTACACCGGCGACGATCAGCATCCAGAGAAACTACGCTGGGAGGCGGCGCGGGTTGGCTTTCCGCTGCTGATCAAGGCGAGCGCGGGCGGCGGCGGCAAGGGCATGCGCACTGTTGCGCATATTGATGAGTTCGACGCCGCGCTAGAGGGCGCTCAACGCGAGGCGCGCGCAGCTTTCGGCGACAGCACCGTCTTCCTTGAGCGGCTGATCGAGCGGCCGCGCCACGTCGAGATTCAGGTGCTGGCCGACGCGCATGGTCAGTGCGTCCACCTGTTCGAGCGCGAGTGTTCGATCCAGCGCCGCCATCAGAAGATCGTCGAGGAGTCGCCGTCGCCAGCGCTTGGCGCGGAGCTGCGGGCCGAGATGGGCGCGGCGGCGGTGCGGCTGGCTCAGGCGGCGGGTTATTGCAACGCCGGCACCGTCGAGTTCATGCTGGATGAGCACGGCCATTATTTCTTCCTCGAAATGAACACCCGGCTCCAGGTCGAACACCCCGTCACCGAGCTGGTGAGCGGCCTCGATCTGGTCTGCTTGCAGATCGCTATCGCCGCCGGGGAGCGACTGCCGTTCAAGCAGCCCGAGCTGGCACCACGCGGTCATGCGATCGAGGTGCGGGTCTACGCCGAAGACCCGCTGACGTTCCTGCCGTCGACCGGGCGGATGGCGCTGCTGGTGCCGCCGGAAGGCCCAGGGGTGCGCAATGATGTTGGGCTGGAGAGCGGCGACGAGGTCACAATCCACTATGATCCGATGCTCTCGAAGCTGATCGTCTATGCGCCTGATCGCCCAGCGGCGATCGCGCGGCTACGGCGCGCACTTGACGACTACATCGCGCTTGGTGTCACGACGAATCTGCCGCTCCTGCGCGCGATCGCCTGGCACCCCGCGTTCGTGGCCGGCACAACGCACACGGGGTTTCTCGCGGAGAACGGCCTGACCGCCGCGACCTATGAAGCTGCGGAACCGCCGCCGGAGGTGCTGACCGCCGCCGCGCTGTTCGATGCCGCCCGTACGCCATCTGCGGCTGGCGGTGCGAGCGCTCCGGGGCCGGTCGGGCCGTGGCGGCTGCTGCGCAACGGCATGCTGCTGCGCTATCTCTTTGGGGAAGCCGAGTACCCGGTGAGCATCTCGCAGACGGCGGATGGCTGGCACGTCGATTGCGGCAGCACCACAGCGGATGTGGCGATCATCGCGTGGCAGCCGGATCGATTGACGCTGGCCTACTGTGGCCAGGATGCGCGGCGTATCGAGCGGTTTGGGATCGTTCGCGAGGGCGCTGATCGGCTGATCGGCTGGCGCGGCGGCAGCTTCCGACTGCGGCGCGCCGCCCCGTTGCACGTCGATAGCCTGAGCGGCCGGGCGGGCAGGTTGCAAGGGCACGCCAGTATGGAGGCACCCATGCCCGGCACGGTGATCAAGGTGCTGGTCGAAGCGGGCCAGACCGTCGCGGCGCATCAGCCACTGGTTGTGCTGGAGGCGATGAAGATGGAGCATGTCGTTGCCGCGCCCTACGATGGCGTGGTGCGCCGCCTGCCCTATGCTGCGGGGGCGCTGGTGGCGAAGGGCGCGACGCTGGTCGAGTTTGAGGAGTCCTGAGCAATGCTGTTTGCAGATCGTGTGAAAAGATGCTATAATCCGCTGCGTTGCGGTTGAGCACCATCAGGCAACAGGCACATGGCCCCATCGTCTAGCGGCCTAGGACGCCACCCTCTCAAGGTGGAGATCGAGGGTTCGAATCCCTCTGGGGTCACCAGGTAGAAATTCTAGCTCACGGCAGTGGACGCTGGGATTTCACATGGGGACGTGGTGTAGAGGCCTAACATGCGACCCTGTCAAGGTCGAGATCGCGGGTTCGAATCCCGTCGTCCCCGCCACGAACGCCCCACATGCGAAGGCATGTGGGGCGTTTGATTCGTGGGTAGTGACGCAGCTAGTCGCTATTATTCCAGGTCCGCGCAATCAAGACCGAATTGGACCGCTGCCTCCTTCACGCTCTGCTTCAGGTAGCGTGGGATCTGCCTGCCGGCCACCTTCAGATACGCGGTCATAAACTGCTTATTCCCCTTGAGGAACGGAAAATCTGTCGGCACCATGTTCCGAATCACCAACAATGGAATAGGGCTAAACAGCGGACGAAAATCAGGATTCCAAAGCCCTGGATTCTGCGGAGGCCCTGGGTGAAACTGTCCGACCATAATGCCGTGCGGGACAAACTCGAGCTTGAGGCTAGCTTGCATCACATCAATGATCTTCGGAGCGTCGTCTACTGAGACGTCGGGAAACAAAATGAGGATCGTTTTATACTGTGCGTCGCTGCCAGCGCGTGGTTCAAGCGCCAAAAACCAGTCGCGATATTTCAAGACGACATCATGCACATGTTCTTCATTGATCTGCTCGCCACGATAGACTGCTAAGAAAAAAAGCTGCTTCTCCATCGACATCTGCACAAAAGGACAGATATGACCCTTTCTCCCCAGTTGCTCATGGGGGTTGCAGAGGTATTCCCGCGCCCACGTTACGATCTGTTGCAGTGGTTGCAGATTAGCGCGAACGAGGTCAGGGAGCGGATCACGGTCGAAATCTGCTATTTCGATCAGGGCATAGCGTGGGTCCGCTGAGAACGTTAACATAGCTCATCTCCTTTGTACGTATTATTCACAGATCTGTATGAGCGACCTCGGTCGATCATTTACGTGAACGATACGCTAGAAAGCTTGCCAAATTCTTTGTCCACCATTTTGGAAAGTATAAGCCAATATGCGCCTCTCTCTCCACGAGAAATAGCATCAACTAATAAATCGTTCGTATTGTAATTAAAGTCGGTCGCATTGACACTAAGAAATCGCTTGTCTTCACCAATCAAGTGATCTATATACTCTAATGGGTTAGGGGCAATATGCGTGGAAAGATAAAACAGTGGAAACATAAGATCATCATTGCCTTCGATAACACCGTGCAGGTTCGGATTATTGCGTGAGATACCCTCAGCGCGTACCATCTGCTCAAGCTCTGTGTCGGGGAAGACTCTCAACCCGATCGTCACCGCTACTCGCTCGGCGTCGATCTGTTTCAGGAATTGAATCGTCTCGCGCACTGTCTCATCTGTTTCACCAGGGGCACCAAACAGTATCTCTAGCATGTAGGGGAGATTATGACGCTTGCAGGTTTCGACAGCGCGGGCAATATGTGCTGGGCGAAACGTACGCTTAAGCACGCGCAGCATCTTTTCACTCGCACTGTCCACACCGAAGTTCATGCCCGCGCATCCAGATTCACACATGCTTCGGGCTAGTTCGTCTGGAAACGGCGTTGGCATGCCATAAGCGTACCATTGCATGTGATCTTGAAGGTTTCGCCTGCGTATCTCCGCGCAGAAGGCGCTTGCGTGTTTTATATCAAGATTAAACTCCGAGTCGTTAATGTGAAAGGCATTTGCCCCTTGTCGTATCAGGCTTTCCATTTCATCGACAACATGAATAGGCGAGCGCAGCCGTACCTTACGCCCCTTAACCATTGGTTCAACACAGTAGATACAGCAGCGAGTACATCCGCGTTTGGTCTCTATTCCGATTTGTCCGCCTTCGGCAAAATATTTTTGATTGTTGACCAATGTTCGATGGTGCGTGCCTTCTGCCACAAGGTCGCTAAATGAGGCAGGATTGCGCTTGTAGCCCTCGGCTGTTTTATAGACAAGACCCGAAATATCAGCATAGTTTTCGCGCTTAACCAATCTTGTAAGCAGCAGCGGGAATGATACTTCGCCTTCGCAAATGATCCCGAAATCAGCCTCACAATACGCGAGAATCTTCTCTGGCATAATCGAAAAACCCATTCCACCCATCGTAATCGGCGCATCGCTATATCGTTTGATTGTTTGTACCATTTTTTGCACAAGCGGAATGAATGGATACTGGCTTGGAAAATAAGTATCGTCTGTGTTGCGTAACGTTATTCCCCAAAAATCAGTTCTATTTTCACCACAATAGGAAGCAATTGCTGCTTCGAAATCTTCTGCAAAACATAGGTCTAGTAGCTCAACTCGAAATCCAGCGCGCGTCAAAGGCTCATGGAGATAATCAAATGCTATTGGTGCAATAGCCGGCTTAACTTGATTCGTATTGACGAGTGTGACTAGCTTATCCATGTAGCACTCTCCTGTAGCACGACGCTATAGTAATCCTATCGAATGTGTGACGTGGATGATGTTTTCTCAGGGTCGCGCCGCCAAAGCTCCGCTTTGTGTGAGCGCGCGTTTATACCTCGATATGCGGCTTGTGTCTGCGGCGAATTGCTCGATACACCAGCAAGGTCGCCGATAGTACGGCACTAAGTCCAACTCCCACCAAGGTGCGGTCCTGCCGGCGCGCGTGTTGCAGCACCTCGCTGTAGGGGATTGTCGTGTGCGAGATCATCGCGTGGAGCGGTGCCCATGTCTGCGGGAATAGGCGGCTGAGTAGCCAATCGACGTGTTTGTGTACACGAACCAGCGGTGAGCGTACGCGATCGCGCAATTCGATGAAGTTCTGCTCCGAGAGCGCGGCCAGCGCGTCGGTATTCTGCTTGCGCTGCGTCTGATAGTCGGCGAATGCGGCAGCCCACTGGCCCCAATGGCGCTCCAGGCATGCGCCCAGCGTGAGACAATCTTCGAATGCGGCGTTCATGCCCTGCGCATAAAATGGATACACCGCGTGTGCGGCGTCGCCCAGGAGCACGATCCAGTCCTGATAGTACCAGGGGCTGGTGTGGACACTGATAAGCGGGATGATCGG
>Ga0075433_10002963_pt1 | contig 13036 bp, 9 predicted proteins | sample RhiMethybrSRZTD2_FD_75299 | JGI IMG/M metagenome (GOLD analysis project Ga0075433, IMG submission 75299) | Populus rhizosphere microbial communities from Tennessee, USA - Rhizosphere MetaG P. TD hybrid SRZTD2 | ecosystem: Host-associated > Plants > Roots > Rhizosphere > Soil | place: USA... | reverse complement strand
CGACCGACCCGAAGTTGCCCTGCCCGTCGACGAGCTCATAGCGCATCGAGAGGTCCTGGGCCATGCGGACGATCGTGTCGTACACGGCGTCCGGGTTGTGCGGGTGATACTTTCCGAGGACGTCGCCGACGATGCGCGCCGACTTCTTGTACGGCTTGTTGTGGAGGTTGCCCTGCTCCCACATCGCGAAAAGGGAGCGGCGGTGCACGGGCTTCAAGCCGTCCCGGACGTCGGGGAGGGCGCGCCCGATGATCACCGACATGGCGTAGTCGAGGTACGAGCGCTGGACCTCGTCCTCGATCGTGATCGGAACTTTTTCTTCGGGGGTAAGAAGGTTGGTGGTCATTTCATTCCCGCGGGATCGGGGCGGCCCTCGCGGCCCCCCACGGGCGGAGAGAAGCCCCGCGCCGACGCGACGTCAAATATCGAGATTCCTCACGTTCAAGGCGTTTTCCTCGATGAACTGCCGGCGCGGCTCGACGGCGTCCCCCATCAGGATCGAGAAGAGTTCGTCGGCCTCGACGGCGTCCTCGACCTTGACGTGCAGGAGTCGCCTCTTCTCCGGGCTCATCGTCGTGTCCCAGAGCTCCTCGGGGTTCATCTCTCCCAGGCCCTTGTAGCGCGACACGGTCAGGCCCTTCTTGGCCGACTCGTAGATCGCGTCCACGACCGCGCCGAGCGTGGCGAGCGTCTGTTTCTCGCCGTTCTTCGCGACGACGTAAGGGCCGTCCAAGAACGCGCCGATCGCCTTCGCGGTCTCCCGGATGCGCTTGAACTCGAAGCTGCCGATGAAGTCGGCGTCGATGCGGACCTTGCGCGGCACGCCGTTGACCCGGCGCTCGACCTCGAGCGCCCAGCCGGAGTGCTCCTCGTCTTCCGCGACGGTCGCCTTCTCCACGTCGAAGGCGCGCACGGCCCGGGCCAGGTCTTCGAGCTTCTTCCTCTCGGAGAAGTCCGCCTTCCCCGTGATGCCGCGGTCGAGCAGGGCGCGCACGACCCCTTCCGGCACGCCGCGCAGGCCGAGCTTCGCGACGTGGTCGCGATACTCCTCCATCCGCTCGAGCAACGCGACGAGCTTCGCCCCCGAGACGGAGGCATCGGACATCTCCGAGGAGAGGGACCGATCGTCTCCGATCCGTCCGAGAAGGAACTTCGACATCGCCTTCTCGTCCTTCAGGTACGTCTCTTTCTTCCCCTCCGCGACTTTGAAGAGCGGCGGCTGCGCGATGTAGAGATAACCCTTGTCGATCAGCGCCGACATGTGCCGGAAGAAGAAAGTCAGAAGAAGCGTCCGGATGTGCGAGCCGTCCACGTCGGCGTCCGTCATGATGACGATCTTGTGGTATCGGGCTTTCTCGGCGTCGAAGTCTTCCCCGATGCCCGTTCCGAGCGCCGTGATCAACGCGCGGATCTCGGCGAAGCCGAGCATCTTGTCGAGGCGCGCCTTCTCGACGTTCAAGATCTTGCCGCGCAGCGGCAGGATCGCCTGGGATCGCCGGTCGCGCCCCTGTTTGGCCGAGCCGCCGGCCGAGTCCCCCTCGACGATGAAGATCTCCGAAAACGCGGGATTCTTCTCCTGGCAGTCGGCGAGCTTGCCGGGCAACGATCCCGAGTCGAGGGCGCCTTTGCGCCGCACGAGCTCGCGCGCCTTCCGCGCCGCCTCCCGCGCGCGGGCGGACTCGACGATCTTCTCGACGACCCGCCGTCCGACGCGGGGGTTCTCCTCGAGGTAGGAGCCGAGCTTTTCGTAGACGACCTGCTGGACCCAGGTCTTGACCTCCGAGGAGACGAGCTTGTCCTTCGTCTGGGAGGAGAACTTGGGATCGCGGACCTTGACCGACACGACCGCCGTGAGCCCCTCCCGGCAGTCGTCTCCGGAGAGCGTCGTCTCCTTCAAGGCCTTGGTCAGGGCGTTGGCGTCCGCGTATTTCTGGATCGCGCGCGTCAGCGCCGTCTTGAATCCCTCCAGGTGCGTTCCGCCGTCGCGGTTGTTGATCGTGTTCGTGAACGTGAAGATCGTCTCGGCGTACCCCTCGTTCCACTGGAGGGCCACCTCGACGCGCTCCTTGTCGGTGTCGCGCCGGGGATCGTTCGTCCCGCCCTTGATGTCCTGGAAGTAGATGACCTTGTCGTGGATCGGCTGCTTCGCCTTGTTCAGGTGCTCCACGAAGGAGCGGATCCCGCCTTCGTAGGCGAAGTCGTGCTTCTTCTCGGTGCGCTCGTCCCGGATCGAGATCGTGACGCCGGGATTCAGGAACGAGAGCTCGCGCAGGCGCTGCGAGAGGCTGTCGAAGTGGAATTCGGTGACCGAGAAGATCTCCGGATCGGGCCAGAAGGTGATCTTCGTCCCCGTCTTCTTGGCCGTTCCGACGGCCTTGATGGGGGCCGCGGGCCGCCCCTTCTCGTACGACTGCTGCCAGACCTTCCCGTCCCGGCGGACCTCGACCTCAAGGCGGCGCGAGAGGAAATTGACCACGGAGACGCCGACGCCGTGCAGGCCTCCCGAGACCTTGTAGGAGTTGTCGTCGAACTTCCCGCCCGAGTGCAGGTCGGTCAGGATGATCTCGAGCGTCTCGCGCTTGTGCTCCTTGTGCATCCCGACCGGAATGCCGCGCCCGTTGTCTTCCACGGTGACGGAGTTGTCGGCGTGGATCGTGACGGTGACCCGGTCGCTGTAGCCGACCTGGGCTTCGTCGATCGAGTTGTCCACGAGCTCGAAGACCATATGGTGGAGCCCCGAGATGTCGTCGGTGTCGCCGATGTACATCCCGGGCCGCTTGCGGACGGCCTCCAGGCCCTTCAGGAGCTTGATCGAGTCGGTGGTGTAGGCGGTGCTCATCGGTGCCTCAGGCTCCCGCCGCGGCTGCCGCCGCGGGTCGGAGCACACGGCCGGCGCGCAGGTGCAGGACGGCGGCGCGCCCCTTCCAGCGGCCCGGCTCCGAGGCGGTGGTCAGGATCGTCTGGTCGGCCTGCGGAAGCGCCTCGAGGAAGGCCTCGACGGAGGCGCGAGAGAGTCCGGCGTCGAAGTCGTCAGCCGCGAACACGGGGCTCTCCCCACGCGCACGCGCGACGGCGTGCCACTCCGCGAGCTTGGCGAGCGCGGCCGTCCGGTGCGCCTCGCCCGAAGACGCCTCGCTCGGAAAAGAGCGCGCGGATCGGGTCCAGACGAGCTCGTCCCGGTGGGGACCGCAGAGCGAGTGTCCCCGTCGTCTCTCCGACGGCAGCATCCGGTTGCAGGCGGCGCGCAGCGTATCCACGGTCTCGTCCCCGGCCGGGTAATCGGCCCGGATCGACGCGTATTCCGGCCCGGCGTCCCGCGCGAGGTCCTCGAAGAAGCGCCGCCACTCGGCGAGCGCTTCGACGCGGTGGCGGCGGACGGCGGCGCCCGAGACGGCCAGCTCTTCGGTCCAGGCCTCGAGCTCCTCGGACCCGACGGGTGCGGAAGGAGCCGCGCGGGAGAGGAGCGCGTTTCTCTCGGTGAGCGCCCGGGCGTACCGTGCCAGGTCTTCTCCCGCCGCGGGGCGGCAGGAGAGAACCAGTCGGTCGAGGAACCGGCGCCGGGCGTCGGGGGAGCCACAGACGATCTCCCGGTGCTCGGGGGCCAGGAACACGGCCGGCGCCAGCTCGGAGACCTCCCGGAAGCTCGCCGCTTTCTCGCCACGGAAGAAGCGCCTCCGGCCGCCGCGCGCCCACTCGACGTGGACCCGCTCGGGCGCCACGCCCTCGATCTCCGCCGAGACCGAGAAGGCCTCGCCGTCCGGGGCGCACGCGGCCGGCAGCGCCCGGCGGAACGAGCGCTGGCCGCACACGAGAGCCGCCGCCTCGAGCAAATTGGTCTTGCCCTGGCCATTTTCTCCCGCGACCACGTGAAGGCCGGACCCGAGAAAAACGGGTTCCGGTGAGAGGTTGCGGAAGCTGTGAGGAGTGATCTGAACGAAGCGCAAAGCGTCCCTGTTGGTCCCTTTACAGCCGCATCGGCATGACGACGTAGAGGTATCGCGAAATCGATTCGATGGAGCCCTCGGGGCGGCACACGCACTGCGTGTTCTCGTCCTTCAGCTCCAGTCGGACCGTTTCCGTTTCCGCCTCTTCGAGAAAATCGAGCAAGTACTGGGCGTTCAAACCGATCGAGAGCGGCTCGCCCGTGTAGTCCGTGTCGAGCGTCTCGGTTCCCTCGCCGAGCTCCTGGCTCGCGGAGGCGACCGTCAGGAGATTCTTGTCGAGCGAGAGCTTGATCCCGCGCGAGCGTTCGGAGGAGAAGAGCGCGACACGTCGGATCGCTCCCTGGAAAGCGGCTCGCGGCACGCGGGCGATCCGGTCGTTCTCCTTGGAGAGGATCTTTTCGTAGTCGGGGAAGTTCACGTCGAGGAGCCGGGCGATCAACTGCCGGTTCCCGACCGAGAAGAGCAGATGATTCTCGGAGTGGCGGATCTCGAGCTTTCCGTCCTCGCCGTCCATCTTCAGGATCTCGGACAGCGCCTTCTTGGGGACGAGCACGTTCGGAAGGCTCCCCTTCGCCTCGCCGCGCGGGAAATTCAGCAGGGCCAGCCGGTGGCCGTCGGTCGCGACGAGCTCGAACTCCTTGCCCTTCTCCTTGAGCAGCGCGCCCATCAGCTGGAACCGGGTCTCCTCCGCCGAGACGGCGTACAAGACCTTTCTTGTCAGACGTTTCCAGACGTCGAGCGGAAATGTTGCATGACCCTTCCCTTCCACCCTCGGGACCGTCGGGAAGTCCTCGGCGGGCTGCGCCACGAGCTTGAAGGTCGAGCGTTCGCACGTGACCCCGAGGTAGTGGTTGTCGTGCAGCTTCAGGGCGACATCCGCCTCGGGCAGGTTCCGAATCAGATCGAAGAGCTTGCGCGCGGGCACGGTGACGCTGCCCGGGCGGGAGACCTGCGCCTTGGCTCTCGAGAGGAGCGTCAGGTCGAGGTCGGTCGACGTGAAATCGAGACCGCCGTCGGACGCCTTGAGCAGGATGTTCGAAAGGATGGGAATCGTGTTTTTCCGCTCGACGACACCCTGCATGAGCGTGAGCTCATTCAAGAAGTCCCCCCTCCGAACCGTCAATTCCATGGGATCAAACCACCTCCGGAAAGAGAAAAAAGTCTATCACACGTAGTCATAAAAATAGGGTTGCGGATCTCTTTCGCGACATCGATAAAAGGCCGATAAAAAGGGCTCAAAATGCATGTCGGCGGTTGTCGAGCGAGGGCCGCTCGCGTCCGCGCTCGTCGTCGTGCGACGACGCGCGAGTCGCCTTCGGAAAACGCCGCGGTGGAAAAAACGGGCGAGCGCGCGATCCCTAGCGGTAGGGCTGCAGGAACGTCTCGATGACCTTGCGGAAATTCGCATCGTCTTCCGCGAGCCGCTCGATTTTTTCGACCGAGTGCATGACGGTCGAGTGGTGCTTGTCGTTGAAGAGCCGGCCGATTTCCGGGTAGGAGAGCCCCGTCAGCTTGCGGCAGAGGTACATCGCGACCTGGCGGGGGAAGGCGATCGGCTTCGCGTTCGATCGGGCCTTCAAATCCGAGACGCGAAGGCCGTAGTGGCCCGCCACGGACTTCAGGATCTCGGCCGGCACGGCCCGCGTCTCCTCCGTTCCGACGATGTCCTTCAGCGTCTCGCGCGCAAGCTCGACCGAGATCCTCTTCCCGGTCAGCGAGGCGAAGGCGAGGACGCGATTCAGGCGCCCTTCGAGCTCGCGGATGTTCGACTTGACCGTGCCCGCGATGAAAAGCGCCACGTCGTTGGGCACCTCGATCTTTTCCGCAGCCGCCTTCTTGCGCAGGATGGCGACCTTCATCTCGAGATCCGGAGGCTGGATGTCGGCGATCAGCCCCCATTCGAATCGGGAGCGGAGACGCTCCTCGAGCGTCGGGATCTCCTTCGGAAGTGCGTCGGAAGTGACGACGATCTGCTTCTGCGCCTCGTGCAGCGCGTTGAACGTGTGGAAGAACTCCTCCTGGGTCGAGTCCTTGCCCGCGATGAACTGGACGTCGTCCATCAGGAGCACATCGAGCTCGCGGTAGCGGCGCTTGAACTCGTGCATCCTCTCGAAGCGCAGCGCATTGATGAGCTCGTTCAAGAAGCGCTCGGCCGAGAGATACGCCACCAGCGCACTCGGGGCGCGGCGCAGGATCTCGTGCGCGATCGCATGCATGAGGTGCGTCTTCCCGAGACCCACGCCGCCGTAGAGGAAGAGCGGGTTGTAGGAGCGCGACGGGGATTCCGCCACTGCGCGCGCCGCCGCGTGCGCGAATGGATTGGAGGAGCCGACGACGAACGTGTCGAAGGTGAAGCGGGGGTTCAAGACGAGCGCGCGCGGAGCGGCAACGGGAAGCGCGGCGTCGCCCGCCGGCGCGGAGGGGGCCATGGATTCGAACCGGAAGGAGAGGCCCGGCAGGCCCACGGCCGCGGCCTCACGGGAGAGCAGGTCTCCGTGATGCCCCTCGATCCACTCCGCGAAGACCCGGTTTGGGACGGAGACCGTCAGGCTCGAGTTTTCCGGGCCCGGCTCGAAGGAGAGCTGTCGGGTGGGCGCGAACCAGGTCTTCAACTCCTTCGGATCAAGCTGCTCTTCGAGTCGCTTGAGGATGGAGGTCCAGATCTCGGTCATTCAGCTCCCGTTATCCGCAGGATTTTCCACAGCTGTGGAAAGCTTTTGGCGGCGCCGGGGGGCGGGAGTATACAGCCGGGAGAGTCGCCAGTCCGTAGTCCTTTGTCCTTAGTCGAACATGGAGCGTGGCCACGTCTCCCGAACCGGGATCGATCCAGTCCCGGGGATCGGGACCAGGGACCACGAAACTCGAGAACGAAGACGCGGCATCACAAAACAGACTCCTTTCCTTGACTTCCCCTCCTCCCGCCCCTAGGATTCCCGCTTCTCATGAAGCGCACCTATCAGCCCAACAATCGCAAGCGCAAGCGCACGCACGGCTTTCTCGTGCGCATGCGGACGAGGTCGGGCCGCGCCGTCCTGTCGGCGCGCCGCCGCAAGGGACGCAAGAAACTCGCAGTGTGAACTCGGGTCCGGCCGCCCGGGAGACGTTCTCTCGCGGCGACCGCCTTCGAAAACGAAGGGAATTCGAAGCGTGCTACGCGTCCGGCGTCCGCCTCTCGGGGCGCCTCCTCCAAGTCTTCGTGCGATCGAGCTCCGACTCCTCCCGAATCGGCATCTCGGTGCCCCGGCGGGCGGGCGGCGCCGCGGTGCGCAACCGCCTCCGTCGACGCGTCCGGGAGATTTTTCGCCGCAACCGGGACCTCTTCGGAGAGATGCGGGCCGACCTCGTCGTGCACGTGCGGCCTCCGGCGGCCGAGGCCTCGTTCGAGGAGCTCCTGCGGGAGTACCGCGAGACCGTGCGTCGCGCGATCGCTCGATTGAAGTGAGCGCGGCGCCCTCCGACGTCCGGCCGGGCCTTCTCTCGCGCGGCGTCATCGCGCTTCTCGCTTTCTACAAGTCGGCCATTTCTCCCTGGCTCCCGAAGGCCTGCCGTTACGAGCCGACGTGCTCGGTTTACGCCCGCGAAGCCATCGAGAGGCACGGGTTCGCGCGAGGGTCGGTCCTGGCTCTTCGCCGTCTCGCGCGGTGCCACCCCTTCCGCCGCGGCGGCTTCGATCCGGTTCCGTGAAGGGCTAGTTTTGGAAAAGCGCCTTCTCCTCGCGGCCGCGCTGTCTCTCGCGGTGCTCGTTCTCTGGGAATTCGTCGTTCCGAAGCCGAAGCCGCCCGCGCGCCCGGCCGCTCCGCCTCCGGCGGCGGTTTCTCCGTCTCCGGCCGCCTCTGAAGCCGTCTCCGCCGCGCCGTCCGCCGCCGCGGCGATCGCCCCGGTCGCGGCGGCGGAAGAGAGCGCGACGGTCCTCCGAAACGACGTTCTCGAGCTCACGCTTTCCAACCGGGGAGCCGTTCTCTCCTCGGTGGTCCTGAAGAAATACACGGACGATCAGAAACGGCCGCTCGAGCTCGTCCGGCAGCTGCCTCCGCCGGCGACGCGCCCGCTCGCAGTCGAGTTCCCCGGCCGGGAGGAGGACACAAAACGCGTTTCCGCGGCCCTCTTCGCCGTCGAAAAGAAGTCCGACCACGAAGCGCGGCTGACCTTCTCCGACGGCCGCCTGCAGGTCACCAAGCAGATCCGGATCGCCGACGGCTATCTCTTCGACGTGTCGGTTGCCGTCGTCGGGCCGCCCTTCGAGGTCTCGCTCGGCACGGGCCTTCGCAATCCGACCCCGCAAGACCTGGGCAACCGCTACGTCATGCCGGCGACCGGTGTCGCCACCTCGGCGAGCGGCATGGAGCGAATTCGCGCCGAGAAGCTCGAGAAGGACGATAAGGGAGTTTCCTGGAGCATCCCCGGCCGCGGCTTTGCGGGAATCGAGGACAACTACTTCCTCGCCGTGTTCCTGCCGGAGCGGCCGGCGTCGGCCCACCTGCGCGCCTTCGTGACCCAGGACGCGGCGGGCAAGCCGCTGCCGACGGTCATGGCGTCGCTCGCGGCGACGGAGGAGCTCGGTGGCCGCGCCTACTTCGGCCCGAAGGACGTCGAAGCGCTCGAGAGCCTTCACCTCGGCCTCGAGCGGACCGTCGATTTCGGCTGGTACGGAGTCCTCGCGCGGCCGCTTCTCTGGCTCCTGAAGCGCACCTACGGCTGGGTCGGCAACTGGGGGGTGGCGATCCTCCTCGTGACGCTCGCCATCCGCATCCTGCTCTTCCCGCTGATGCACAAGAGCTACGCGTCCATGAAGAAGATGCAGAAGCTCGCGCCGAAGATGAACGCGATCCGGGACAAGTACAAGAAGGCCCGAACCGACGCCGCGCAGCGGGCGAAGATGAATCAGGAGCTGATGACGCTCTACCAGGCGGAAGGGTACAACCCGATGAGCGGGTGCTTGCCCATCCTCCTGCAGCTCCCGATCCTGGTCGCGTTCTACAACGTGCTGTCGCGGTCGATCGAGCTGCGGCACGCCCCCTTCGCGCTGTGGATCAAGGATCTCTCGGCGGTAGACCACACGTACGTCCTGCTGATTCTCATGATCGTGTCGATGTACGTGCAGCAGGCGATGACCCCGTCGACCGCCGATCCGACGCAGAAGAAGATCTTCATGGCGATGCCGCTCCTGTGGGGGTTCTTCCTGAAAGACATGCCGTCCGGGCTCGTGCTCTACTGGCTCTTCTCGAACGTCCTGACGATCCTTCAGCAGGTATTGATCAACCGGATCGTCAAGGACCCGGAGCCGGAGGGTAAGCCCAAGGGGGCCGCGGCGCGGATCGCCAAGGCGAAGGGAGCCGAACGATAGAAACGCCGGGGCCGCGAAGCCCCGGCTCGAAGGGGCGTGGGATGTGAGATACGAAGGCAAGAACGAAACGGAAGCGGTGGAGACGGCGGCGCGGGAGCGCGGCGTCGCGGCGGAAAGGCTCCGGTATCGGATCATCCGCGACGAGAAGTCCTTCTGGGGCGGGCGCGTGGTCGAGATCGAGGTCGAGGAGCCGGCTGCCGGAGCGGGCGCGGGAGAGATCGCTGCCGAAGCGGGCCCGCTTCCGCAAGAGGTTCCGCCGGCACGTTCCACCGAGCCGGAGCAGTCGCCGCCGCCCGCGGCGTCCGGCGCGCCCGCGACCGAGGAGGACTGGGCAGCCGTGGAGGCGACCCTGGCGGAGTTGCTCTCGGCCGCGGGCTTTCTGGTCGAGATGCGACGGCGTGCCTCCAGCGACGAGATGGTCTTCGAGCTCATCGGCGACGACGTCGAGGGCCTTCTCGTCAACAAGGGCGAGGGGTTGAACGGCCTCGAAGTCCTCGTTGCCCGGATCGCCGGAAAGCGCCTCGGCCATCCGGTGCACCCGCGCCTCGACGCGGAAGGATTCCGACGCCATCAGAAAGAGACCCTGGAGGAGCTCGCCCACCGCTCCGCCGAGGAGGCCAAGCGCACGCTGCGCCCGCAGCTGCTTCCGCCGCTTCCGCCGGCCGAGCGGCGCCTCGTGCATCTCGCGCTCGCCGAGGACCCGGAGGTCGAGACCGAGAGCGAGGGCAGCGGTTTCTTGAAGCGCGTCGCGGTCAAGCTCAAGGGGAGATAGATCGGTGATCGGCCGATCGGGAGATCGGGAAATCGGAGAGGGCCCGAGAGGAGTCATGGGGTGAGATCGCGAACCACGGCTACGGGATCTCCGATGATCCGATGACCCGATGATCCGATCTCCCGATTCCTCATGCGTCCCCCGACCGTCTCCCACCTCGACACCATCGTCGCCCTGGCGACGCCGCCCGGACGGTCCGCGCTCGCCGTCCTGAGACTTTCGGGACCGGAGACGCACGGGATTCTCGCCCGGCTCTGCCCCGCGCTCCTCGATCCCCTCTCGCCTCGCCGCGCGACTCTCGCCGCCCTTCGTGACGGCTCGGGCGCGGAAATCGATCGCGGCCTCGTGACCTTCTTTCCCGCCCCCGCTTCTTACACGGGGGAGGACGTGGCGGAGATCTCGGTCCACGGCAGCCCGGTGGTCATCGAGAGGATTCTCGCGGCGGCCGTCGGCGCGGGGGCTCGCGCGGCGCGCCCCGGCGAGTTCACCGAGCGCGCCTTCCTCCGCGGCAAGATGGATCTTCCGAGCGCCGAAGCGGTGGCGGAGCTCGTGGAAGCGCGCACCGCGGCGGCCGCGCGCTTTTCGGTCCGGCGTCTCGAAGGGGGCCTCTCGAGGCGCTTCGCGTCTGTCCGGGAGGACCTGCTCGCCGCCGCCGTCGGCCTCGATTCGAGCCTCGACTTCGCCGAGGACGTGGGCGTGGCGGTTCCGCAGGGGGTCGCGACGCGCCTCGAGACGGCAGTCGCGGAGCTCGGCCGGCTTCTCGAGACGTACCGGACGGGCCGGCTGCTCTCGGCCGGATGCCGCGTCGCGATCCTCGGCCGACCCAACGCCGGGAAATCGACGCTCTTCAACGCGCTCTGTGGAAGCTCCCGCGCGATCGTGACGGCGATTCCGGGAACCACGCGCGACGCGCTCGAAGCGTCCGTGGACCTCGCCGGCGTGCCGGTCACGGTCGTGGACACGGCGGGTCTGCGGGAGACGACCGACGCGGTCGAGCGAATCGGCGTCGAGCGCGCGCGGGAGGAGGCCGATCGCGCCGAGCTCGTCCTCTACGTCTTCGAGGCGGCCGCAGGCCTCTCCGAATCGGAGCGAGCATCGATCCCCGCCGCCGACGGGACTCCGGTCCTCCTCGTCGCGAACAAGATCGACCTCGCCCCCGCGTTCTCCTCCGACGGCGACGTCCTCGCCGTCTGCGGTCTCTCTCCCGGCGCCGGCGCGGCGCTGCGAGACCGTCTGTCGCGAGAGATCTCCTCGAGCCTCGACGCCGAGGGGAGCACCGAAGTCGTCTCCTCCGTACGGCAGAGAGACCTCGCCGACCGCGCGCGGCGAGAGGCCGCGAGCGCCCTCGAGTCGCTCTCCCGCGGAGAGTCTCCCGAGTACGCCGCCTCCCGCGTCCACGATGCCATCGACGCGCTGGCGGATCTTTTTGGAGAGACGACCACCGAAGACGTGCTGCAGAGGATCTTCTCGAGGTTCTGTATCGGAAAATAGTCCCCGGCAGCCTCTTCACGTCATCCGCCGTCCGGCTCAGCCCGCACCTGATAGCTTTTCCTCCGTGACCTACGACGTCCTCGTCCTCGGCGGGGGCCACGCGGGGATCGAGGCGGCCCATGCCGCGGCGCGGATGGGTTGCCGAACGGCTCTCCTGACCGCCGACCTCGCGTCGATCGGCCGGATGTCCTGCAACCCCGCGATCGGCGGCCTCGCGAAGGGGCAGCTCGTGCGCGAAATCGACGCGCTGGGCGGCCTCATGGGCATGCTCGCCGACGCCGCTGGAATCCAGTTCCGTATCTTGAACCGCTCGCGCGGTCCGGCGGTCTGGGGCCCGCGCGCGCAGTGCGATCGGGCTCTCTACGCGCAACGGGCGCGCGCGGCGCTCGAAGCGACGCCGGGGCTCACATTGATCGAAGGCATGGGAGACGCGCTTCTCTTCGACGATGGCCGCATCTCGGGCGTTGCGACCGAGGACGGAGAGAGGATCGGCGCGCGAGCGGTCGTCGTCACGACCGGAACGTTCCTCCGCGGCCTGATGCACACGGGGGAGCGGCAGACGGAGGGCGGCCGGATCGGCGAGGCGTCGGCTCGCGGCATGTCGGGCTCGCTCGAGCGGCTGGGGCTGCGTCTCGGCCGTTTCAAGACGGGCACGCCGCCGCGCGTGCACCGCGACTCGGTCGACTATGCGGCGTGCGAACCGCAGGCGGGAGACGAGCCGCCCGTTCCGTTCTCCTTTCGCACCGAGCGGCTCCCGCAGACGCAGGCCCTGTGCTGGCTCACTTCGACCAACGAGCGCGTCCACGCGCTCATCCGCGAGAACCTGCATCGAAGCCCGATGTACTCGGGACAAATCCGCGGCATCGGCCCGCGTTACTGCCCGTCGGTGGAAGACAAGGTCGTCAAGTTCGCCGACAAGCCGAAGCACACGATCTTTCTCGAGCCCGAAGGCTGGTCCGCGGTGGAGATCTACGTCAACGGCCTCTCGACCTCGCTGCCGGAGGAAATCCAGCGGCGGATCCTGGACGAGATCCCGGGACTTCGGCGCGCCGTGATGCTTCGGCCGGGATACGCCGTCGAGTACGACTACAGCTTCCCCGAGCAGCTGCGCTCGACACTCGAGGCGCACTCGGTGCCGGGACTCTTTCTGGCCGGCCAGATCAACGGCACGTCGGGCTACGAGGAGGCGGCGGCGCAGGGCCTGTGGGCGGGCATCAACGCGGCGCTCTCGATCCGGGGCGAAGAGTCGTTCGTCCTCGACCGGTCGGAGGCCTACGCCGCGGTGATGATCGACGACCTGATCGGCAAGGGGCTCGAAGAGCCGTATCGGCTCTTCACGTCGCGCGCCGAGTACCGGCTCCTCCTGGGCGTCGATTCGGTCCTGGCGAGGCTCATGCCGCACGGACGGCGCCTGGGGCTCGTCGGCGACGCCGAGTACGATCGCGCGATGCGGAGCGAACGCCAGATCGAGGAGGCGATGGATCG
>Ga0075433_10002958_pt1 | contig 13047 bp, 7 predicted proteins | sample RhiMethybrSRZTD2_FD_75299 | JGI IMG/M metagenome (GOLD analysis project Ga0075433, IMG submission 75299) | Populus rhizosphere microbial communities from Tennessee, USA - Rhizosphere MetaG P. TD hybrid SRZTD2 | ecosystem: Host-associated > Plants > Roots > Rhizosphere > Soil | place: USA... | reverse complement strand
CGCGATTTCCTCGCTTCACTTCCCGCACTGGCCCTGGCGCCGCGATTGCTCGCGCAGGGCCCAGCGCAGCCGATCTTTCGCGTCAACGGACTGAGTCAGATCACGCTGACGGTGTCCGACGTGAAGCGATCGCTCGAGTTCTATCAGGGCCTCTTCGGCATGCCGGTGCAGGCACGTCAGGGATCGACGGTTCTGCTGCGGATCGGCAACGGTCCCAGATTCCTGGCTTTGAAGCAGGCGGCATCGGGCGAGCGTCCGAGCATCAGCGCCTTCGGCTTCGGCGTGCAGGACTTCTCGATCGATCGCGCGATGCAGACACTCGCGGCGCATGGCATTACGCCCGCTCCGTCCGGCGCGGACAAGCCCGGACCGAAGCAGGCGCTGGTTCGCACGCGACGACAGGATGAAGGCGGATCGCCCGACGGCAGCACGCGCGATCTCTTCGTCGCCGATCCCAGCGGCCTCGTGTTCCAGCTACACGATGTCAGCTACTGCGGCGGCAGCGGCGCGCTTGGCAACACGTGCCCGGTCCCCGAGCGATCGCCGAAGCCTGGTCTGATGGCACTGAAAGACACCAGCCACTTCACGATTGCGGCGAGCGATCCGAACACCGTGCCGATGTACCTGGAGCTGTTTGGTCTGAAGCCGATGGTCTATCAGGCCGCGGCACCAGCATGGCAGATCGGCACCGGCGTTCACTTCCTGATGTTCATCGGCGGCGGTGGTCCAACACGTGGCGGCGGTGCGGCGGCGCCTCCGGCAGGAGGGGCGGGTCGCGGTGGTGCAGGCGGCGGGCCAGCGCGTCCTGCAGGGATCGATCACTCGTGCGTGGCGATCGAGAACTTCGACTCCGCAGCCGTCACGAAGCTACTCGTGAGCTACGGACTCAAACAGCAGGACGGTCAAGGACGATCGCCGCTGGTCACGTACATCTCGCTGCGCATGCCCAATCGCGGCGGCGCGGAAGGCGGAACGCCGGAGTTGTACTTCACCGATCCCGACGGTCTCGCGATGCAGATTCAGGACGTGAAATATTGCGGCGGTGGGGGATTGCTCGGCGAGTTGTGTCCGCCTCTCTGACGGTCCTTAGTTAGTCCTTAGCGCTTGGTCCTTGGTCCGTCCTTCGTGCTTTGTCCCTGGTCCGCAGTTGAACAGGCATCGCGGAGGGACCATTGACGAAGGACGGACCATGGACAAAGGACCGACCGAGGACCAAGAACCAAGGCCGAAGGACTGTCAGCGAGCCGGTCTGGTCGGGTAAGTCGTCGGTTTTTGCTGTATCGCTGACGGCTCGATGCGTAGGATGCCGCCGTTCTGATCGTGATCGACGATCACGTACAAGAGTTCGTCCGGCCCTTGGCGCACGTCGCGGATGCGCATGCGCAGCGGAACCAGCAGCGATTCGCGACGCAACTCCTCCAGCTTGTCGTTGACGAGAATCCGCTCGAGATGGCCGGTGCCCGGGATCTCGCCAGTCCGTTGTCCGCCGACGAAGATGTCGCCCTTCCACTTCGGCAGCTTGCTGCCGGTGTAGAACGTCATGCCAGATAGCGAGATCGACGGCATCCAGTAAACGACCGGCGATTCGAATCCCTCCTTCGAGAACGTCTGTGATTGCCATGGTCCCGGATAGCTGCGACCGAGACTGACGATCGGCCATCCGTAGTTCGCGCCCGGCTTGAGGACGTTGATTTTGTCGCCGCCGTTCGGTCCCATCTCGTTCTGCCACATCGCGCCGGTGGCCGGATGCACGGCGAGCCCGAGCGAGTTGCGGTGTCCAAGCGTGTAGATTTCCGGCTTGTGTCCGGCACGCCCGTTGAACGGATTATCCGCGGGCGCCGTGCCATCGTCGTTGAGCCGAAGCACCTTGCCGGCATAGCTCGAAGGATCCTGCGAGCTGCTGCCGTTGCCGCTGCTCGGCGTCGTCATATAGAGCTTGCCGTCGCGTCCCCATGCGAGCCGCGAAGGGCCAGCGATGCCGGCGCCACAACTGAAAATGTCTTTGAGCTCGGAGATCGCGGTTGTCTCACCAGAACTGGTGAATCGCCCGCGCGCGATCGTCAACGCAGCTTGCTTCTCGTCGACGGGCTTGAGATAGGTGAAGTAGACGAGTCGATTGGTCGCGAATTGTGGATGAAGTACGACGTCGAGCAGGCCCGAGCGGCCTTGCACGCGCACCGTTGGCGTACCGGGAACGGGCTTCGGATCGAGCACGCCGTTGCGAATGATTCGCAGTCGCCCTTCCTTCTCGGTCACCAGCATGCTGCCATCCGGCAGGAACGCCAGGCTCCACGGATTCACCATCTGCCGCGCGATGGGCACAACCCGGATGCGCATCACTTCAGCGGTGTCGAATTCGATTGGCTCGGCTGGAATCGGCAGCGGCTCGAATCCGGCCGGGGCGATCGGTATGCCGCCGTCGAATGGAACCGTCTGTTGAGCGATGGCACCGACCTGCATCGCCAGGAACGCACCGCAGACGACGTAGAGGCTGGGACGGATCATCAAATCACCTCGAGAGCGGCCGTAGTATACGCGCCTGTTAACAATCGCGAGGGCCGCCAGTCTAGAGAGTGAGCGCACATGCAGGCGACCAGCGTTCCGCGCATGCCCGAATCGCTTCCGCAGGACCTCGAAGACCTGTTCGAGGCGCACTACGTCCTGGTCTATCGCACCGCCTACGGCGTGACCGGCCGAGTCGAGGATGCGGAGGACGTGGTGCAGACCGTGTTCCTGCGCCTGCTCCAACGCGACAAGCCGCGTGAGTTCTTGAAGAACCCGAAGGGCTATCTCTATCGCGCCGCCGTGAACGCGTCGCTGACGATTGTGCAGACGCGGCAGCGCCGCGCACGCACCGAAGCGAGCGAGGAGCTGGCCGCGTCCCTGCCTGCGCGCGCATCGAGCCGAGCCGAGGAGCTGCATCGCACACTGTACGAGGCGATCGCGCAGCTGAAGCCGAAGGCAGCGTCGATGCTGATTCTGCGTTACCTGCACAACTACAGCGATGCCGAAATCGCGAAGCTGCTCGGCACCTCGCGCGGCGTGATCGCCGTCACGCTCTACCGATCGCGCGCGCGCCTGAAGACGCTGCTCGACGCCTCATGGGGAGACGAGTGATGACACCCGATCGCGATCGGTTCGAGAAGATCCTGCGTCAGCACATGGGCCTGTTCGGCTCGCCCTCGCCCAACCAGATCGAAGCCTCGCGTGCGCGGGTGCGCGAGCGTGTACGCTCGCACGACGCTGGGCTGAGCGAGGTGTCGATTCACGTTGGGCCATCCCGCCTTCGACGCACGTGGAGCGTAGGCCTGATGCTCGCGGCCGCGGCGAGCATGATTGCGTTCATCGTGAAGGCGCCATCGCCGCAAACCGACTGGCTCGCGACAGTGGAAGCTGCCGACGGCTCGCACTACACACTGCAGCCCAACGCCGTGCTGCGATCCGACAGCCCGCGCGGAACGATGCTCACGTTGAAAGACGGCTCGCGCGTCGAGATGCGATCGCAATCGGAGCTCTTGCTCGAGCGCGCGTCGGATGGCATCGGCATCCGTCTCCACAATGGCGGACTCATCGTCAACGCTGCGCAACAACACGACGGCCACCTCTATGTGCACACGAAGGACATGACCGTTGCAGTGGCGGGGACGATGTTCGTCGTGAATGCGGAAGCGAGCGGCTCGCGCGTTATCGTCATCGCAGGTGAAGTGCGCGTGCGCGAGGGGGCGATCGAGAAGACACTCAACCCGGGTGAGCAGGTGTCCACCAGTACCGCGCTTTCGAAACGGGCTGTGAGGGATGAAATCAGCTGGAGTCGCAACGCTGATGCGATCTTTGCGGCGTTCAGCAAGGGGATGACGCAAACGGCTGGTCCGCTGCAGCCGCTCGCGCGGCCGTCCAATGCCGTGGTGCCGGTTGCGCCCGCGCAAGCGGAACGTCCTGAATTCGAAGAAGCATCAATACGCCAGTGCGACCCCGATCATCTGCCCGAGCCGCCAAGCGGCGGACGTGGGGGAGGCGCCAACAGCTTCTACATGACGCCTGGCCGGGTCAACGCTCTGTGCATGACTGTGGCGACGCTGATCAGAACGGCGTACGGCTACGGGCCCGTCGATTTGGACTTCATCGTCGGCCGCGGACCGATGCGTGGGATGAACTTCGGCAGCGTGTACGGACTTGGCGTCGAGGACGGCCGTCGCGTGAGAGGCGGACCCGATTGGGTGCGGTCCGAGCGGTATACCGTCAACGCGATCGCAGGCGACGGCGTTCAGGTCGATACGAACGCGATGCGTGGACCGATGCTTCAGCGTCTGCTCGAGCGCCGTTTTCAACTGCAGGCGCATATCGAATCGGAGCAGGTGCCAGCATTCGCGCTCTCGGTGGCGAGAGGCGGGCCCAAGCTCAGGCCGGCGCCGGAGGGGTCGTGCGAACCAATGGCGCCTCCACCTGGATCGCCGCAGCTGAATGGCCAGCCTGCCACCCCGCGGACGCCGCCTCGCAATTTCGCCGACGTGCGTAGTGGTCAGAAACCATCGTGCGGGCTGATGCTCCAGCGCAATGGACCGAACGTCGTTTTCGTGGGCGGCGGAGTCCCCATCCCTGCGCTCGTGCAGGTGCTCGGGTCTCGCTTAGGCGGCATTCGAGTTCAGGATCGAACCGACATGAACGACCGCTATAACTTTGTCTTGGAGTTCGTCGTCGACGAGAACGCGCCGGGCGTGCCCGGTCTCGATCCGCCCGCACCCGCGGAGCCATCCGACATTCCGCGCGCGGCGACGATCTTCACTGCGGTGGAAGAGGAGCTCGGGCTCAAGCTCGATCGCGACAAGGGCTCGCGCGAGTTCATCGTCATCGACCATATCGAACATCCGTCCCCCAACTAGTCCGGGGGACTTGGTTCTTGGTCCTTGGTCCAGAGCAGGGCAGAGAGAATCCCTATTGAGTCGTGAATCGCCCTCTGCGATCGCGCGATGGTGGTGTGGCTGCGGCGGAGCGACTGTGAGCGCCGCGACACGCGTCAGACAGTAAAACGGCCGCGAGCGCGTACCGATCGGCGGCGGCACTGATTCGCCACGGTCGCACCCGTTAGCTGGTTATCGACACGATTGTTCACCGGCGCGCGGATCGCCCAAGCCGCCGCCGAGACCGTGAGCACCCACGCCGAGCGGTCGTTTTTCCGCGGCGTCGAACCGGAGCGAGACGCAGTCACACCGCCGTCTCGCGATCGGTGCGGCGATGGCGCGGCCTTCACATCACAAAAAAAGGGCCGCCTACAGGCGGCCCCAACGTCATACACGCGTTTACACCCGGCGGGTCTGCCTTCGACTTCGCTCAGGCCAAGAAAGACCCGCCGCTACGCGTCTATTCATCCACTCCGCGGAAGCGGACCGTGTGCCCATCGGGATAGGTAATCGCGATCAGGAGTCCAACCGGGCTCTTTCCATCGAGTGCCGGCGTCAACGTCACAGTGATTTCATCTCCGGCGTGGAGGGCATTCGGTCCTCCGGTCTTGCCGAGGCCGAGCCTCGCGATCTGCTGCACGCTGCCGCCGACGATCGCCCACTCGACAGTCTTCCCATCCGGGCCCTTGGCTTCAATTCTCAACGACGAATGGGGATTGACCAGCCTGAATGCCTTGAACGTGCCGGTCACCTTCGATTCTTTTCCGAGTGCGTACACACCGGCGAGGGAATGATGCGCATACACTGACGCACTCGCCAGGAGGCACACGCACAGGATGACGAGGGATCGCATGGTCCATTTGGTCATGAGTACATCCTCCAAAACTACGTCAGTGTCGAATCTGTGAGGCGGCCGCGTCGGTCTCCTGACTCGTCTCGCAGTAGCCTCGTTCTCGAATGAGTGCCGCGTTCGCGCCTGTGTTGCGTCGAATCACTCGTGTCGGATACACCAGGGGCTCCGCAAACACTTCCGGGTCTTCGACCGTCACGTCGTAGAAGATCGCGTCGCCTTCACGTCTGAATTTCTCCACGACATGCATGTCGGTTGAATGGAAGTAGCCGCCGCGCCCGATCCACGTCGTGTCGATGAACCCGATCGAGTCGAGCACGAGCGTGTCGCCCTCCCATCGTCCGACCGTGTTGCCCATGTAGTTCTGCTCGAGCTCCGCGTTCTCGTTGCGCTTGCGGTTGTCGGTCGGGATGATGCGGTACTCGCCGTAGCCGCCGCCGGCATCGCCTCCCATGTAGAGGAAAGTGATGTCGTTCTCAGTCTGCCAGATTCGGCGAGGCGGCCCTTGCCTCGGAACGCCGAGCGGCTGACAGGTCATGACCGGATCGTATTTGTTCGTCCACATATCGAGCTGCTGCACTTTGTCCCAGTGCTGCGGCTTGTACAGCGGACGACCCAACTGACCGAAGCGCGACGGTGAGTAGAGCTCGAAATCCTCGGTCTGATTCGTGCCTCGGTTGCAGGGTTTCTCCTGCGTCGGACCGCATCGACGTCCGCCGTTGCCCATGTAGTTGCCGATCCAGTCATTCCACGCCCAGGCGCCGGTCAGGTCGGGATGCGCGCCCAGTCGCGGCGTCGTTGCTTTTGTATTCGCCGGCGGCTCCTGCTTTGCGAACACGATCGCGGGAGCCTTCGTGGTGACGTTCATCGCCTTCGCCACGGTTGGCGGCACGGGCGCAACGACGTACACATTGCCGGTCTCCGTCACATCCGTTGTCAGATCGCGAACGACCGCACCGTTCTTCTTCTCGGTCATCTTGCCCGCGTAGAAGACTTGGATCTTGTTCAGCGGGTTGTTCCAGTCTTTGTAGTCGCTGTAGGTGAACTCAGTCGTCGTCGGACCCTGCGTGACCACGACTTTCTCGGTCATGTATTTCGCGTCGAGTGTGGCCTTCGCCGTCGCCCCTGGAACACCGGGAATCGGGAACGTCACCACTGGCTTGCCGGCTTCCCACGCCACGGAGGTGTTGCCTACCTTGTCGACGCCATCGGCGATGACCGTGCCCGGGTTGGCGCCCAACGTCCAGGTGTCCATGGTTCCTGCAAGCGCGGACTTGGGCGCGCCCTGCGGACTCGCCCAGATGCGAATGAGCCGCTCCTGCACGGCCGCGGGCATCGCAGCGACTTTGCCTTTCGTTCCAGCGATCTCTGCGCCGGGTGTGTCCTCGTTCCACGCGTACTGCCAGCTGACCACCTCGATGTTCGAGTACGTCTGATTGTTCGCGCGCGTGCAGGTGTACTGAATGCGCTGACTGAGCGTCTGATAGTTGGTGCTCGCGCGATACTTCGAGAGCGTGCACGGCTGGCCATCGACCTGAATGGTGCCGCCGCCCTTGCCCTGATATTCGAGCGTCGCAACCATGTCGCGCTCGTCAGTGCCCTTCAGCATGCCCTGGTGCCACATCCAGTTGAAGATGACGGCTCGCAAATCTTTGGCGCCCGCTGCAGGTGTGTATGGCGCACCAGCGTTCGGATCAGCGCCGCGACCTCGCCCTCCACCCCCACCTGCGCCTCCGCCTGGCGCAGCTCCCGGACCTTGCGCGCCGGCGGGAGCCTGAGCCTGCGCCGCAGCCGTCATCGCCAAGACGATGGCGAGGGCCAGCCCTAGCGCGAGACGTGTCCAACGAATTCCACCTTCGCGCGTCGCGCTACGGCGGACAAGTCGACCAACATTCATGATGGCCCTCCCGCGCCAAATGAATGGCGCCACCGCGAGTGACCGGATTCTAGCGCAGGGAGGGTGTGGTTGCGGATGGTTTCCGACTGTCCTTGATCCCCATGTGGAGCTGTGACTTCCGTCGTCGAGCGGTGGCTTTATGCCCCCGCGGCGTTTACTTCTTCGACCGGGTCTCGATGACCTTCTGCTTGCTGCCTGCCAACGTGTCCTCGAGGGTGAGGGTTTTTCCGTCGGCACTACGATGGCGAATCTCATAATGACCTGACCAGCTTCTCCGGCTATTTCGGCGCCTCGCACTTGAAGTTCGCGGCCTCGTCTATGCTGCCCTGCCCCTTGTAGCGCGCGACTTGCGGATAGGGGCACAGCGGGCGCGTACGAACAGTTTTTTCGCCAATCACCTTACTCGCGATGAGCTGGTCAGGGGCCTTGCCCTTCTCGACCCAGTCGATCACGGCGGTCACGGCGTCGTTGCGATCGGGGCCGATACCGCCGGCGCAGTGCGTCATTCCCGGCACCATGAACAGCCGCGCGTAGTCCGCAGCCTTCTTGTCCTTGGCGACGATCGATTCGTAGTACTTCACGCCCATCAGCGGCTGCAGGATCTGATCGGCCCAGCCGTAGGTCATGATCAACTTGCCACCGCGCTTGTGGAATTTCGAGATGTCCGCGTCCTTGGCGTCGGCGAGCTTGCTCCATCGCGCGACGGTGGCCGCGGCCTTGTCGTAGTCGAACTTCAACGTGTCGTACTCGGGCTGCGGCGGATCGAGCACCAGATACTTCATGATGCCTTCGGCGAGATTGAAGTCCGCCGGCTTCGCGTTCGGCTGCGCCGGGATGATTGTGCCTGACCACGGGCTGGCGCTGTTGCCGCCAGGCCCGGGCACGAGTTGCTCACTGCCAGGCATGAAGCCGGGGAAGTAAGACTTGCCGTTGCTCATCGGACCGCCGTAGATCTTCGCGATCGCTGACGCTTGCGCAGGCGTTAGGCAGTCGGCGCCATCCGCATCCGCGCTGCATGCGGGCACGTCCTTCACGGGATCGAAGCTGCATTTGCGCGGGTCGTCGATGAGTCCGTCCTTGAGGCCGTCAACCGCGTCGCACTTCGCCATCACCTTCTCGGCGAGGAGCGGCAGCTTCGTCGCCGGCAGCGGCGCTTCCGTGATCGCCTTCTGATTCCACATCGCGCCCACCATGAAGCCGGTCTGATCGACCCACGGCGCGTTGGCGACGACGCCATCGAAGTCGGTGGGGAAGCGCTGCACTTCGAGGAGGCCCTGACGCCCGCCGTTCGAGCACGAGTTCCAATACGAGAACGTCACCGGCTTGGCGTAGTAGTCAGCGGCGACACGCTTCGCCAGGTCCGCCGTGACGTGCACGGCGCGATAGGCATAGTCGATCGCCTTCTGCGGATTGTTCATGATGAACGAGCCGCTCGGTTCCTTGCGGTTGTCGTGACCGGTGTTCGTGCGTGCGTGCACGAAGCCATTGGTCAACGCCGATGTGCGATCGGGACTGGTGGGCGTATCCATCGCGTCGCCGGCGAGCCCGCCATTGCCGGTCATATAGAAGCGCCGGTTCCACGTATCGGGCAGGTTGATCTCGAACGCGACTTCAGGCGTGATCGTGCCGACGACTCGGCAATGCTTCGGCGTGTCGGCGGTCGCCGCCACCACACGGGCCGTGATCGACACGACGTCTTCGCCCTTGAATGACGACAACGCTTCGCAGGGCTTGGACGGCATGGTGTCGGTGGACGTGTATTTGGCGAGCGAACTGCTCGCGTTCGCGAATGGCTGCGCCGCAGCAGGCACGGCGGTCGCACACACGAGCCCGAGAAGCATCAGAACGCGCATAGGAGCTCCTTCAAGAGATGAACCCGCGTATTGTGCACCAACCTGACCCCACGAGCCCTCGTCTAACGCGCCATGGATTTCTTTGCCGACGTGCGATACGCGCTGCGCCTGATGCGAAAAACGCCGGTCTTTACGATCGCCGCGATGGGTACGTTGGCACTCGGCATTGGCGCCAACACGACGATTTTCTCGCTCGTTCAGACGATGCTGCTCCGGCCGCTGCCGTACCAGAACCCTGATCAGATAGTCATGGTCTGGGAGGACAGAACAGCCGCCGGTTTCCCGAGAAACTCGGTCGCCGCGGGCAATTACCGCGACTGGCGCACGAGCAACCGATCGTTCACTGATATGGCTGCTACAGGGTTCGCGTTCGCGAACCTCACCGGCGACGGCGCTCCGGAACTGGTCCTCGGTCGTCGGGTGACAACGAACTTCTTCTCCGTGCTCGGCGTGCAGCCGGTAGTCGGCCGCGCCTTCAACGCGGCGGACGACACGATTGGACAGCGAGTCGTGGTGATCAGTCACGCGCTCTGGCAGCGTCGCTACAGCGGCGATCCGAGCATCGTCGGTCGCACCATTTCGATGACGGGGCAGAACGCGGCGTCGAGTGCGGCCGACGTCAGGTACGAAGTGATTGGCGTGGTACCGGCGTCATTCGTCTATCTCAGCCGCGACATCGACTACTGGATCCCGATGCAGTGGTCGCCCGCAGAGGCCGCCGACCGAGGTAACCACTCTCTGGACGTGGTTGCCCGCATGAAGGCCGGTGTGTCCATTGAGGCTGCAAACTCGGACATGGACGCGATCACGCGACGTCTGAGCGAGCAATATCCGCAGACCAATCGCGATTTTGGCGCCGCATCCATCGTCCCTATCCGCGAACAAGTCCTCGGCAACACCCGAGTGCAAGTGATCGCCTTGATGATCGCAGCAGCGGCCATCGTGCTCATCGCGTGCGCCAATCTCGCCAGCCTGCTCCTCGCCCGCGCCTCGGTCCGTCGCGGCGAGTACGCGGTGCGATTGTCGCTTGGCGCCGCGCGAGGACGGCTCGTCCGGCAGGTGCTCGTCGAAGCGCTCTGCCTGTCGATCGCCGGCGGCGTGCTGGGCCTGGCGATCCCGATGCTGACCACGACGTTCGTCGGGCGGATCGTGCCCGTTGGACTGCAGGCGTTCGCAGGATCGCTCGACTCGCGTCTGCTCGCATTCGCAGGTGCACTCTCGATCGCAACCGGTCTGCTCTTCAGCATCGGGCCGGCGCTTCAATCAGCGCATGCCTCCACCGCAGACGTGCTGCAGCAGCACGCTCGCGGCCATGTCGGCGGACGAAGTCGTGCGTTCCGCGACGGCCTGGTCGTCGTGCAGGTGGCGGCGACGCTGGTGCTGCTTGTTGCCGCTGGATTGATGCTGCGAACGCTCGGCAATCTCAACGCCACCGAGCGAGGATTCGATGCCGACGACCTGCTGACCATGCAGGTGCCACTGATGCCGAAGTACGCGGAGCCGAGCAAGCGGCCGGGATTCTACGACCCGATTCTCGAAAGCGTGCGCGCATTGCCGGGCGTGCGCGGGGCAGCGTTTGCTTCGGCGCTTCCATTCCAGTCCACCGGCTTCACGAGCACCTTCAGTGTCGACGGTCGTCCGCGTCTTCCCGGAGACGACCCCGACGCGTTGATTCGCGTGGGAACCGCCGACTATCTGCAGACGCTTCGCGTGACGCTGATCGAGGGGCGTCTGCTCGACGCGCGCGACGGCGCCGGCGCACCTCGCGCCGTTGTTGTCAACGAAACGCTCGTCCGGAAGTTCATGCCGGGGCAATCGGCGCTCGGCCGGCAGGTCTGGTTCGATGCTACCCGCCAGTTGTTCACGATCGTCGGCGTGGTGAAAGACGTAATCGAACGCGGATACGGTCTGGACTCGAAGCAGACAATCTACGTGACCGCGGCACAGGGGCCGCGCTACTTTCCGACCGTCAATCTGATGGTGCGCGTCAACGGCGATCCGCTCGGCTATGCGCCGGCGATCCAGCGGATCATTCTTGGCGTCGATCCCGACCAGCCGACTCGATTGGTTCGATCGATGACGGAAGTGATCGCGCTCACCGTGGGCGATCGCCGTCAGCAGACGACGCTGCTGGTGGCGTTCGGCGTGCTGGCGCTCGTGATCGCGTCGCTTGGCTTGTATGGACTCCTCGCGCAAACCGTATCGGCGCGCGCCCGCGAGATCGGGATTCGGATGGCGCTCGGCGCGACGTGGCGGAGCGTGATGCGGATGGTGATGTCGCGCGGCATTGTATTGATAGGCGCTGGCGTCGGCATCGGTGGCGTGCTGGCTTGGTCGCTCACGCGCGGCATGTCCACGCTGCTCTATGGCGTGAGCGCCGCCGATCCGCTGACCTTCGCGCTCGGCGCCGGCGTGCTGGGCGCGGTGTCCGTGGTTGCGTGCGCGATTCCTGCCGTGCGCGCGGCGCGCGTCGATCCGATGCTCGTGCTGCGCAACCACTGACGCTTCTTCTCCACGCTGCCTTGGCAATCGGCCGTTCGGGTAAGATTCAGACCTCCACGTGCCGATCGCGCCCGGTGTCCGCCTCGGTCCGTACGAAATCAGCGCCCAAATCGGCGTCGGTGGGATGGGTGAGGTCTATCGCGCCGTCGACACGAACCTGAATCGACCGGTCGCGATCAAAGTGTTGCCGGAATCGGTGGCGAGCGATGCCGATCGTCTCGCGAGATTTCAGCGCGAGGCGCAAGTCCTCGCCTCGTTGAGTCATTCCAACATCGCGTCGATCTACGGACTGGAACGCGCCGAGGGGATCACGGCGCTCGTCATGGAGCTCGTTGACGGCCCGACGCTCGCCGACCGCATCGCGCAAGGCGCGATTCCGATCGATGAGGCGCTCACGATTGCGAAGCAGATTGCCGACGCGCTCGAAGCTGCGCACGAGCAGCGCGTCATTCATCGCGATCTGAAGCCATCGAACGTGAAGATCCGATCCGACGGCACGGTGAAGGTGCTGGATTTCGGATTGGCGAAGGCGTTGGACCCATCGCCTGCGGTCGGCTCGAGCTTCTCGATGTCGCCGACGATCACGACGCCGGCGATGACCCAGATGGGATTGATTCTCGGCACTGCGGCCTACATGAGTCCCGAGCAGGCGAGAGGCAAAGCCGTGGATCGACGCGCGGACATCTGGGCCTTCGGCTGCGTGCTCTTCGAGATGCTCTCGGGCCAGCGTGCGTTCGACGCCGAAGACGTGTCGCTCACGCTCGCTCGCGTCCTCGAGCGCGACGTCGATCTGAGCCGGCTGCCGCCCGATCTCCCCGCGCGAGTTCGACAGGTGTTGGCTCTGTGCCTGCGCAAGGATCCCAGACAGCGGATCGGCGACATTCACGATGTGCGCCTCGCGTTGGAAGGCGCATTCGAGACGCCTTCGCATGACGAGACCGTTGTCACGGTGCCGGGCTCAACCCGACTGCGACTCGCCGCGATCTCGATCGTCGCTGCGATCGCTCTCGTCGCCGCTGGAGCGCTGGCGTTCGTTCACTTTCGCGA